>Ga0268298_10000809_pt1 | contig 39082 bp, 35 predicted proteins | sample WWTPWeurt_MetaG_FD_194462 | JGI IMG/M metagenome (GOLD analysis project Ga0268298, IMG submission 194462) | Activated sludge microbial communities from WWTP in Nijmegen, Gelderland, Netherland - WWTP Weurt | ecosystem: Engineered > WWTP > Aerobic digester > Activated sludge | place...
GTTATTCATAAAAACGAAAAGAGCCCGGCAATAGCCAGGCTCTACACCATTTGAATAATTAACTTAACTTTTTATCCTCTACAGTCCTTGATCAATTGTCTAAGTTGAGAGGCATCATTTATGGTCACGATTTCCCCTGTCTCTACGATTTTTACAGAGTAAGGAAACTGGATTTGAGCATTGTGGCCTCTTTTGGTTGCTGCACGCAATTCATCCTCAGAGTTTACGGTGATAATATCTTTACCTATCTTTATTTGCAAAGGAAACTGCAACTCATAGCAAGGAGTATTCGGATTGTGACCACCTTTGTCAGGTCTGCAAGCTTCTCGAATTGCATCAATATCTGCTTTGCTGTTGATTGTTGCAATCGTTCCGTCTTTTAAAGTTACGGTGTAAGGATAAGCTATTTCGGGACGACCGCGATTTCCGTTAGAAATCCATGCTTTTACTGCTGCAATCAATTCCTCTTTGGATGCAACTGTTGTGCTAGAGTTGTCCGGAAAGACGATAGTTACAGGAAAGTTGACAGTATAGCAAGGAGTATCTTGTGCTTCATGAGTTCCTCTGCAATCCTCTATGATTGCTTTGATATCATCTTTTGAATTTACAGTGACTACTGTACCATCAGACAGGGTAACATCGTAAGGAAATAGAATATGAACATGTCTGCTTTCTTTTCTTCCTAAACTTTTGAGTAAAGATTTGAATTCGTCAGCCGAAGCGACTTCCTGTGTAGTTGAATCAGGGAGTAATACTGTTACTGGAAACACGATTGTGAAGCAAGGTCCGCCTCTCATTTCCAATACCGCAGTCTCTGTTTGGTCAGAAGTAGATAGTACATCTGCTGTTGCAGAATTTTCAGCATCATAGACTGCTAGTTGTTGATCGCTAAGCGTTGAGCTGATGTCTTCTTTTGAACAAGAGTTGAAAAATATCACGCTCGCTACAAGAAGTAAGCCTGCCAATACATTTTTTAACATTTTCATACAGTTTAAAATTTTAATAAATTATAGATCATTGTTTACAAAGGGATAAAGATTGTAATTGGATTTTTGTACTCATGTTTTAGAAAAAAATATCAAATTTTAAAAAATCATGCCATTTTTGTGTCTTGCAAACTAACGAATTCACATATTGGTCTTCTCTTCGTGCCGGTGATGCCGCTGCCTTACAAGCCTTGTACAATATATATTATAAGGTATTGATCAATTATGGTATGCGTATGAGTTCAAATCTGGAAATCACTGAAGATAGTATCCAGGATTTATTTATAGATCTATGGAAAATGAAATCCAATCTGGGCGAAACGGATTCTGTTCGAAATTATATTATAAGCTCATTCAGGAGGAAACTGATCCGAAATATTAAAAAACTCAGTCCTTATAATGAATTGGACGAATCAGGCGCAGAGTCTGCTGATAGCCAGCCCGGATTTATGGATGAAATGATCATTCAAGAAACGGATGAACAGAATTCTCAAAAATTGCAAGAAGCAATGAAAAAGCTGAGCAACAGACAAAGAGAAGCCATCTACTTGAGATTTTCAGAAGGAATGGAGTATGAGCAAATTTGCGAAGTTATGGACCTCAAATACCAGTCAGTAAGGAATCTGGTTTCTACAGCAATTGTAAAGCTCAAAGAAATTATTGTGTTTTGTTTGATCTTTTTTTTAAAAATATGAGTACAGGGCGAAAAAAACTGACTTATATCATTTGTATACCATCATGAAAGAGTCATATTCATCATATCAAGTCGAACAGTTTCTGGAAGATCCGGACTTTGTCAGCTGGGTGATGTCAGGGCAGCCTTACTCGAAGAAATGGTCTGATTTCTCAATCCAATATCCTGAAGCGAATTTCAATTATATTTCTGCTATTCGGCTTTGTAAAGCATTGCAGTATAAATCTCTGGAAGCGAGTTCTCCTGATCATAAAGATATTCTGTGGGACAAGATTCAGTCAGCTATAGCTGTCGAACCCGAACGCAAGAAAATTCACCTGTCAAGAATCATGACGTGGATTGGCAGCGCAGCAGCCAGTTTACTGTTGGTTTATTTTCTTTTCTTTTTCAATAAAACGAATTTGATCGATGTCACCACGGAGGTAGCCCAAACCAGCACACATCTACTTCCCGATGGCTCGAGTGTCAAGTTAAATGCAAAAAGCCAGGTCAATTATGATGCCGCAAGTTTCTTGAAGAATAGACGCATCCAACTCATCGGAGAAGCTTTTTTCGAAGTAACCAAAGGCAGTAAATTTACTGTGGAAACCAGTCAGGGAGAAGTTGAAGTTTTAGGGACTTCATTTAACATCTACAGCAGAAGTGATTGGATGGAAGTGACATGTTTTACAGGTAAAGTAGCTGTGACTTACAAAAACAATAACAGCAGGTTTATACTCACTCCAGGGCAAAAAGTCAACAATAAAGATATTTCAGCTGCAGTACAAAAAACAGAGATTGACAATGCAAAACTGTGGACTTCAGGGTATTTCTACTATAACCAGGTTCCGCTTCAACATATTTTGGATGAATTGCAAAGACAATATCAGATTTCTGACGTTCAAATCGCAGATTCACTTAGACAAATACCTTACACCGGTTATTTCCATAAAGCTAACCTCCAGCAAGCTATTCACTCAATTTGTTTACCTTTACGTCTAGAAGGACATATGGAAGGAAACACATTGATGTTGAAAAAGCTACAATGAAATCAGCTTTAATTATTTTACTTAGTTATTTTCTTTTGTTTGCAGACCTTCGCTCGCAACCGGTCAAACATACTTTTCCATCAAATACCATCTCTTTAGGAGAGTCCATTAAACAACTGGAGAAAAAGTTTGGTGTGCACTTTGCGTTCGACCCAGCCCTTGTTGCGGGTTACCAGGTTCCTGCCGATTATTATGGAAACACGCTTCAAGAAGTCCTTCATGAGTTGCTGTATCAAACACCATTTGAAGCCGTGTTGCAAGATAAATCACATTATCTGTTGGTGCCTGAACCTGCAAAGAAAATGAGGATCGAGAGTCAAGGCTATAATGATAATCTTATTTCAGCATCGGGTAGAATTTATGATGCAATCTCTTCAGAGCCCCTGGAGAGGGTAACTGTAATCCTGTTGCCAGACTATATTGTCAGCGAAACTGACAGTTTAGGTAAGTTTTTGGTGCAATCCAAAAGCAGGTTTTCAGTACACTGGTTAGAGTTTAGGTATCTAGGCTACGAAACTTCACGTGCTGACCTCAAAATCGGGTCAAATAAAAACCTCAACATTAGATTGAATACAGATTTGCAAACTTTAACACCTATAACCATTTCATCTGCGGCTGGAATTGATGACATGCATAGCCTACGATCTACAAAAATCTACGACTTTCAGCTGAATAGGACGATGGCATTTCATGATCCAATGAGGGCTGCGCAACAAATTTCTGGGATCGATGCCACAAATGATGTATCTTCTGCACTACACGTACGAGGAAGCCAATCAGAAGAAAATCATATGCGACTGGATGAGTTGAATCTTTATGCCATTGACCATTTTTATGGATTATTCAGCGCCATTAATCCTTTTCTAGTTTCAGAAATGGAAGTTTTCAAGAGTTTTTTTCCCGCAGAGTACGGTGGCAAGACGGCGTCTTATTTTCTGATGACTACACCTACACCATCGAATCATTGGAGTGGCAAGGCAGAATTGAGTTTGATCAGCACAAACGCTTTTATCGAAAGTCCTAAATCAGACCGTATCAACTTCCAGTTGGCGGGACGTATAACGAATGGAACAATTGGAAAGTCTGGATTTCTAAGCAATGTCCTGGAATCCGGCCAAGGGAATGTACAGACTTTAGAAAGAGGAAGTCAACAATTGATTTCTATTCAACCTGATTTTTCTTTTTATGATACCTATTCCAAGATCAAGTTTCCAATTGGCAAAAAAGCATGTGCACATTTAGCTGGATTTTTGTCCAGTGATCATCTCAACTCTTCCTACAATTCAAATTATACCATCATGAGGGATTCTTTTGTTGAAGGATACGAGGATACTACTATTTGGAAAAATTTCAGTGTTAATGCCGGTTTTTCTTACGATTGGAGCTCCAATCAAAAATCATCCGTAGAGGCTAATTTTTCTGAGATCAGACAAAACAAAGCCATCTTGTCAACACTGGATATCTTCTCAACTCGCAACAATATAAATCTGTCTGAAAAAACAATATATCAACATTACATGAACACCAGACAGATGCAGTTTGTACATCAAGTCAGTCTAAAAGTAGCAGACATCAAGTTAGGTGCCGAATACAATGATTATCGAACCATGTTGGAAACCCACTTCAATTTGAGGAATGTTATTGATGATAGTCAAATTGGATATTCTGATTATGCTTTTTTTGTTTCGATGCAACAGAACATCTTCAATCAATGGAGGATTCAACCCGGACTGCGTTATAGTAAGTATTCACAAGCTACATCCGGGAAATTTTTACCCAGATTGAATATTGGATATCAGTTTACAAAGCAGTTTTCTGCCGATTTTAGAATTGGGTGGTACGAGCAGTATCTCAGGCAAAACCATTTTGAAGATCGGTTTGGACAAGTCAATATGTTTTGGATTTTGCCCAATGGCATTCAATATCCTGAGTTATCTTCCAGACAGATGGAGCTGAAGTTGAAGTATCAGCATCGGCGACTTGTTGCTACGATTGAAGCATATCACAAAGATATAGATGGTGTGATAGAGCAAATCTATGATGGATCATCATTTATCCAAAACAATGGCAACAATCCACCACGCATTCCAAAACCTCTCATCATTGATGGAGAAGCAAAAATGTATGGAGTTGATGTATCGCTCCAAAGAAAATGGGCGAATTATGAATTGGAATTGAGTTATTCTTATCTAAATGCTGAAAACAGCTTTGGAAAAGTAAATGCGGGAGAGCCATATGACGTCCCTTATTCCCGTAAGCACCAGGCTAAGGCATTTCAGTTGTATCGATTGAAGAGGGCGAGTCTGAGCTTGCAGAGTGTATACGGCAGTGCTCAACCATATACCGATTTGTCTCTTGTCAAAGACAGAAACAGACTTCAGATCGTCGTCAACGATAACACAAACTATTTGAGAGATTACTTCAGAGTTGATACAGAATTGAGGTACGAATGGCTTTTTAAAAAATCGAGGCTTGAAGCCGGAATAGGGCTGTTCAATGTATTGGATTGGAACAATATAAAGTCAGTGCAGTACATATACCAAATTCCTAATCGGAATAACAGCAATCCTAATAATACTGAAATTGTGGGGAATGAAGTAAAGTTGCTCGGGCGTACACTCAATCTATCCTTGTTGGTGGCATGGTAGTGAATCCCAGATTTTGCATTGAGATTTAAAATGCCCAATAATTCCGAAGCGTTCAAATTAAGCTATAACATCTATTCTTGCGTATCAAGTCTTGAGTCGAGCTTTGCGTTTGTGCAGAATCTGCTGTGAGATAGAATTTCAGCTATAATGTCGGTTAAAATACTTTTCATTTAAACAAAAAAAACCCCGGCCTTATGGACCGGGATCTTCAAACAAAACGAAAAACCAACTTTATAGAAAGCTACAAAAGGCTTATTATATTCCTTTGCGTATTCGCACAGGAATTGTCTTTGTTTCTCCATCGCGAATAATTGATATGTTCAAGGTCTCTCCCACTTTTGTCAAACCGACAACTTTTAGCAATTCATCATAATTGTTGATCGCTTTTCCATTGATTCCTGTAATGACATCATTGGGTTGTATTCCTGCAAACTTGGCAGAGCTATTCTCTTCTAATGATTCTACTACAACGCCATGCTCAATAGAAAGTTTTAATTCTTTAATTTTTTCTTCATCTAAATTTGAGACAGCAATTCCCAATCTTCCTCTTTCAAAGTTTCCATTGCTGATAAGCTCTTTCACTATTTTGACGACCAAGTTGCTGGGTATTGCGAATGAATAACCGCTATAATATCCTGTTTTGGTTGCGATTGCGCTGTTGATTCCTACCAGCTTTCCTGTTGCATCCACCAGTGCTCCACCGCTATTGCCGGGGTTGACCGCCGCATCCGTCTGAATGAATTCTTCAATTTTAGGTCCTTCTTTTTTGTCGTTTTGATCGTCAAAGTTGAAAGGATCATATTCATTGGATTCAATATCAAGATTTCTTCCTTTTGCACTAATAATTCCTGCTGTCACTGTAGAGGTTAAGTATCCAAACGGATTGCCCACAGCCAATACCCACTCACCCACTTTCAATATATCTGAGTTAGCGAGTTCTAATGTGGGTAGATCTGTGGCCTCGATTTTTAGGACGGCCAGATCTGTTCGGGGATCGGTGCCGACTTTTTTTGCTTTATATTTTTTTCCTCCTTCAAGAATTACTTCTATGTCGTCAGCAAATTCAACAACGTGATTATTGGTGACGATGTAACCGTCTTGGGAATAAATCACCCCGCTTCCGCTACCTTTTTTCTGATTGTAATAAGGAGTTCCAAATCCAAAACCTCTCATATCAAACTCTCTAAAGAAAGGATGGTCAGAAAAAGGATTGCTGTATTTTTTACTCAGTTCCTCTTGTTTCTGTTTTACCAGTTGATCACTTTCCTGTGCATTGATTTGTACAACTACTTTTAGTGCTTTCTCTGCTGAAAGTGAAAAATCCGGGCCGGTTACAGGGCTTGTATTTTCAGACACAGCCACAGCCAACCCATTTTCGGTATTTGCTACAGTTTGTAGCTTTGGTTCATTCCAGTATTTCAAACCTCCCAAAACAAGCAGGCCTCCGAGCATCCCGGAAAAAATGAATGGAAAATACTTTTTCATGGTTTGTCTAATTTTAATATTCGAATAGACAAAAAACGCTGCTTCAAAAAATTGTATTTTTAGTTTAATCCATTTAACTCAAATTTAACTCGAAAAGATGGACTAATTTTTAGAATGATAAACTCCTCCATCTACTGTTGAGTTTGTCCAGCAATAGTTTGGATCTACTATTGTATAAATGAGTTTTTGAAGCACTCATGTTTTCAAGTAAAGCTCGACATCGGTGTTCATCTCCTGATTCCAAATAAGCCATGGCAAGAGTCCATTCTGCCGCATCACCATATTCTCCGGTCTTGTATTTCTCCAGGAGTTTTTCTGCTTGTTGTACAGCCAATGGTGCATTTGAAAAAACGAGCTTGCGGATTTCCGTCATTTCCTGAATTGGTGTGATGGGTTCATTGTCATGTTGCTCTCCGCGGGTGTTAAGGTCAACTACTTGATTGAACTCACTGACAAGGGCTTTGTCACTATAAAAATGATTGGAATAAATCCAGGCAAAAGCGAGTGGAAGGATCAGGGTTGCAGCATACTTGATCCAATGCAGTGGGATGAGATTAAGAATTGTCGATTTATTCTCCTGGTCCCAGGCTTTCATTTGTTGTCTGAGGGAATTTGAAATCTGCCTCTCTATCACTTGTTGGGACATCAAATAAGCAAGCCATTCCTCCCGAATTGCAGGATCCCTAGACATTTTTGCTTCAAAATGTTGCTTTTCATCAGGATTTAAAGTTTGATGAAAGTATTTTTCAAATATCTCAATGTGTGATTCCAAGGTCAACTTGATTTTAAATTTGATTTCAGATCTTCATTTTCATTCACCAGCTTGATCAGATTCTGCATGCATTGAAATTTTAATTTCCGGGCCATACTTTCTGATGGCAAACCGAGGATTTGTGAGATTTCATCCATAGAATAGGACAACTTCCATAATTCAAGGATTTTCTTACATTTTTCCCCTAGCATGGTCAGAGTTTGATCTAATAGTTGGTTTCTTTCTTCATCTATTAGTGTCACAATCGTCGAATTCGTTACCATTTCCGTCAATTCTTGTGCATCCGGTAGTTCGATAAAGCGATTATTTTTACGTAAATCATTCATTCTCAGAAACTTAAATGTGCTGATAAAATATGTAGAAAAACTGCTTTTATCGTGGAATTTGTCTTCCCTGATGTTGCGATCCACGATTACAAGAGTTTCTTGGAACAGGTCCTCGGCTTCACCTTCTGTGCCTCCAGTGCCTTTTAGCCAAAACAGCAATGATTTTTTGAGTTTGTGATCCTTGTAAATTTGCTTTAAAGCCCGATCGCGATTGCTTCCTCCTTGCCTGATCATTAATACGAGTTCGTCGCTTTTCATGGTTGCTTTATTGCAAACAAGCCTAGGTGGGTCTGTCTGGACTTTTGTTTTGTTTGTTAAGAGGGCAAATTAAGAAATCTATCGGTTTGTAATTTGTATATGCCATTATTTAATTATAAATAAAGAGCTGGCATGAAACACAAGTCAAAATTTGGAGTATTGGTGTCATTTAGAAACCAGTTTTATTTTCGTTTTCAGGCACTTGTCAGGCTGATTCTCCGGATGAAAAGTTAACATCTTTTAAATACAGTAAAATTATACATTTAATTTTTTTGTAATTTATAATATGTTGTATATTTGCACTGTAATATATTATAAAAATGAACAATTTAATCAAAATTCTACTCTACTCGCTACTTGCACTGCTAGTTGTAGCGATATCTGTCATGATTTACAGGAGGACTCAGCCGGAGGCAACAGTTGCAGAAACGGTGGCCGATGCAAGCGACAGCTTGTTTTTGGATCCTTCCTTTGTTGCTAACGGTCCCTTGACTAAAGAGGACAGTATGATACTTGACCTGACCGGAGATCTCGCCACAAAGGTTGCAAAACCGGAAGGTGCTGGAACAGATGGCGTGATTGAACTTGATTACAGTAAACCTGTTAACTCTTCTCCTTCTGCAGGAACGGGATCTACCATTCCTAAAGCACAGACTGTGTCTCAGCCTGCAAATGTGGATAATATTGTTTCTCTGCCGAAGTCGGATCGCAGTTCATCCAATGTTGGAACAACTTCTGCTCATCGTGCTACGGTTGACAAATCAACTTCAACGGTGAAAGCGAAAGAATCAAAGTCGGTAGTGACAAGATCAGCTCCGGTAACAACAAAAACTACTTCAGCTGTAAAAACTAAAGAAACAAAGTCGTCCTCTACCAACACAAAAGCAAGTACAGGCACCGGGACGTTTTATGTAGTTGCAGGCTCTTATATTGTACCTTCAGGTGCTGATGCACAAGTTAAAAAACTGAAGAAAATGGGATTCAGCAAAGCCATTAAAAAAGCCTTCGGCAATGAAGAATATTACAGAGCTATTGCTGGCCAATATACTACTCATCAGGAAGCCAGTACTGTGGTAAGTCGCCTTAAAGCAAAAGGTATAGACGACGCCTTTATCAAGAAGTAAAATTTTATCTCCATTTCAATAAATGATGGTGGTATGGATGGAAGCCGGAAAGCTATTGCTGAATAGGCTACCATCCATACCATTTTTTGTATAATTATGTGTGGTCGAGCATCTCTTACTGTGAATGAAGCTGATTTGGAGGAGCGATTTGACTCGGACTTTTATTCAGAAGATTTGGAGCGATATAATCCGATACCCAATTATAACATAGCGCCAACACATTTCCTGCCACTACTGATTGACAAGCATCCGGGCCAATTTCAGATTTATCGTTGGGGATTGATTCCCTTTTGGTCAAAAGATATAAAGATCGCCTCCAAGATGATCAATACACGGGTAGAGACAATTTTGGAAAAACCTTATTTTAAAACTGCTGTCCAATCACGCAGGTGCATTGTTCCTCTGGATGGTTTTTACGAGTGGCAAAAAACAGAATCGGGAGAAAAACATCCATTGAGAATTCAGGTTAAAAGCGAAAAAATTTTTGCTACTGCAGGGATTTATGATAGTTGGAGATCACCGGATGGCTCTCTTTTGCATAGCTTTTCTATACTTACTTGTCCGTCCAACGAATTCATGAAACCCATCCATGACAGGATGCCTGTGATACTCTCCAGGCAAGCCGAAAAATGGTGGTTGAGCCCTGAAAATACCTGGAATGATTTATTAGGGCTAATGGTACCTTATGAATCGGATGATATGAAAGCATACCGGGTCAAGGAATTGGTCAATCAAGTGAAAAACAACTCAGCAGAATTATTGGAGCCCTACGAAAGCAATAATTAATATTTTATTTCAAAACCTCTTTTAGGAATACAAGTCTCCCGGTACTAATGAAGTGAATCTTTTTCGGGTATATAAACGCTTAATTGGCGAGGCAAGACTTCTACTTCAAAAAGATCAGACTCCATTATAAATTCGCCATCAATGTGCAGTTCGACGTTTCGATCGGTATGTAGCGTTGCTTTTTCAAATGATACTAGCTCACTGTTTTTATCCAAATGTAATTTACCTGCAAAAACTCTGGTGAGAATTCTCGGTACGTCTATAATATTTGGTTTCTGAAGTGTGATGATTTCGGCTTTTCCATCTGACACAAGGGAGTATTTGGAAATGATTGCACGATTGCCTAATTGGGAAGAATTTGCAATCTCCAGGGTCAGGAGATCATTAAAACGTAAGTGCTCCATCGAGCAAGCAAATGGCTGATACCTGCCAAAATCCAAAAGACCAATTTGCAAATATGTCTTGAATCCGCGAGCATGGCTTTCTGCAAATCTTTTCGCAACATAAGCGTTGAATCCCAGCCCTGTAGTATTACAGCAAATACGGCCATTAATTCTAATCAGATCCATGGGTTTGGTATGGCCGGACTTGATGATTTGAATCGCTTTGTCCACTTCTTTGGAAATGCCAAGATGTCCTGCCAGTCCATTTCCGGATCCACAAGGGATGATCGCCATTTTAGTATCCGAATCACAAATGGCTTGTGCGATTTCATTGATGGTACCATCTCCACCTGTTGCTACTACTGTGTCTCCATTCTTTCTTGCAAATTCTGATGCCAATGCAGTAGCATGACGAGGACCGTTTGTGTATTGGATAGTATATTCATTCTCATTAAATGAAGACCTGATTTTCTCTACGATTCGGTTTTTAGTAGTGGTCCCGGATTTTGGATTGACAATAAAGAGAAACCTGGTCAATGCTTTTAATTTAGAATGACAAATATACAAGTTGGCCGGAGAAGCTTAGAGAAGAAAGCAAATTCTGATTATTAATTGGATTTTATCAAAAAGCTTCTACTCCGGTTTTATACTGAAATGAGAAAGGAGGGATTTGATCTGTTATATTAGAATATATTGTAAATCAATCCTTTAATAGTATCTTTGCGGTTCTATTTTTTTTAGAATCATGTTATATCGCGAAGTAAAGAGTCTGCAGTTGCCGGAAATCGATAAAGAGATTTCAAAGTTTTGGGAGGAGAATAAAATTTTTGAGAAGAGTGTAGATCTGCGGGAAGGATCTGAGGTATTTGTATTTTATGAAGGTCCGCCGTCTGCCAACGGAAAGCCCGGTATTCATCATGTAATGGGGAGAGCTGTAAAGGATGTTTTCTGCAGATACCAAACATTGAAGGGTAAGCAGGTAAGCAGGAAAGGAGGCTGGGATACTCACGGACTACCGATCGAGCTCAGTGTTGAAAAGGAATTAGGCATTACCAAAGAAGACATCGGAACAAAAATCAGTATTGAAGACTACAATCAAAAGTGCCGTGAAACTGTGATGCGGTATAAAAATGAATGGGACGATATCACCCGAAAAATGGGCTATTGGGTCGATCTCAATCAGCCCTACATCACTTTTGAAAAAACTTATATTCAATCCGTATGGTGGTTATTGAAACAAATTTATAATAAGAAACTGCTGTACAAGGGCTATACCATTCAACCCTATTCACCGGCTGCTGGAACAGGACTGAGCACACATGAGTTGAATCAACCCGGAGCATATAGAGAAGTGAAAGATGTCTCAGCAGTTGCGCTTTTTGAGGTGAATTCTGCATCCATGAATGATCAACAAAAAGAGACTCTGCCGGATCAACTTTATATCGCCGCCTGGACAACGACACCCTGGACTTTGCCGAGCAATACAGCTCTGGCTGTAGGTGAAAAAGTAAAATATGCCTGGGTGCAATGCAAGAATCCTTACACCCAAGAAATTCAAAATATCATAATAGCTGGTGACCTGATTCATTCCTGGTTTAAAAAGGAAAATGAACTTGAAAAAACGGCTTCCTGGGAGGATAATCTCGATAAAAAAGGTGGATACAAGCTCATGGCTACTTCGATTTCCGGGGCAAGCCTTTCCGGCTTGAGATATAAGCCTTTGTTCAATTACAAGAAGCCTGACGAAGGAGATTCATATATCGTTGTACCGGGAGATTTTGTGTCCACGGAAGATGGTACAGGTATAGTGCATATAGCACCTTCATTTGGGGCTGATGACATGAGGGTGGCAAAAAAGTATGGTATTGGAGCACTCACTCTGGTGGATCAAAGAGGCAAGTTCACAAGTGAAGTCACAGACTTTGCGGGTGAATATGTCAAGGAAGATTATCTCACTGAAGCAGAAAAAGAAACAGAAAAGAATAGACAGCAATCCGATCGATATCTGTCAGTAGACGAGCGCATCGTCATCAAATTAAAAAAAGAAGGTAAACTTCTAGTATCACAAAAATACACACACAATTATCCGCATTGTTGGAGGACGGATAAACCGATACTCTATTATCCATTAGATAGCTGGTTTATCAAAGTGACCTCCATTAAAAATAGAATGGTTGAGCTCAATCAACAAATCAACTGGAAACCCGAATCCACAGGCACCGGCAGATTTGGAAACTGGTTAGAAAACCTACAAGATTGGAATTTGTCAAGATCTAGATATTGGGGAATTCCACTTCCTATCTGGAGAAGCGAAGATGGTTTACATGAAAAATGCATCGGATCTATAAATGAACTGAGAGCAGAAATAGAAAAAGCCAATCGCACTTTAGGAATAGATCAAAAGGTGCCGGAAGATTTGCATAGGCCATATATAGATGATGTGATCTTAGTTTCTGATGTTGATGGCAAGAGGATGCAAAGGGAATCTGATCTGATCGACGTGTGGTTTGACAGTGGAGCGATGCCTTATGCGCAGTGGGGTTATTGTCCGGATGCTGACGGAAATAAACAAGCTTTGCCATTTGGAGTAGACCAAAAATCAAAATTATTTCCTGCAGATTTTATTGCAGAAGGCGTTGATCAAACCCGAGGCTGGTTTTACACTCTACATGCAATTGGAAGTTTGGTTTTCGATAGTATAGCTTTTCGAAATGTGGTGTCCAACGGATTAGTATTGGACAAGAATGGAGAAAAAATGTCTAAGCGGAAAGGGAATGTTGTAGATCCTTTTGAAACCATCAAAAATCATGGAGCAGATGCAACGAGATGGTATATGATCTCCAACGCTGACCCCTGGGAAAATCTGAAATTTGATCTTCAGGGAATTACTGAAGTCAGGAATAAATTTTTTGGAACACTTTACAATACATATTCATTTTTTGCCATCTATGCCAATGTGGATCAGTTTGCCATAGATGAGCTCAATGTTACTCCAGTAGAAGACCGGCCTGAATTGGACAGGTGGATATTATCGAAGTTGCAAAATTTAGTAAGGGAAGTTCGTGCATGCATGGATGATTATGAGCCAACGCAAGCTGCCAGGAAAATAGAAAAGTTTGTGGGTGATGAATTGTCCAATTGGTACGTGAGACTTTCTAGAAGAAGATTCTGGAAAGCGGAGTCATCTTTTGAAAAGCAAACTGCATTTGAAACTCTTTTCGAGTGTCTCATGGTATGTGGACAATTAATTTCGCCGATCGCTCCATTTTTTGCAGAATGGTTGTACAAATCACTTACAGATGGTATCAGAAATAGAGGCTTGGTTGGACAAAGTCCAATCAGATTTGAAAGTGTTCATTTGACTTCGTTGACAGTCTCTCAAGAAGAGTATATTGATCTATCATTAGAGCGGCGGATGGAATATGCGCAGCGGATTTGTACTTTGGGCTTATCATTGCGAAAATCACAATCATTGAGAGTGAGACAACCTCTGCAGCAGATTTTATTGCCGGCATTGAGTGATGAATTTAAGAAAGACATACTCATGGTTGAAGATTTAATTAAATCAGAATTGAATATTAAATCGATCCGGTATCTGGATGCAGAAAACGATATCATAAGGAAGAAAGCAAAGCCCAACTTTAAAACACTTGGTAAAAAACTGGGAAAACACATGAAGGAAGGTGCGGCATTGATCACTGAATGGGCAAATGATCAAATCAGAAAAATAGAAAATGAGGGAATCGCACAGCTCCGGATTGCAGGAGAGAATTTCGAAATCGGAGTGGATGATATTGAAATTTTTACTGAGGATATTCCAGGATGGTTAGTAAGTACGGACGAAGAAATTACAGTGGCATTGGACATAAAACTCGACGATGAATTACTCACAGAAGGTTTTGCCCGTGAATTGATCAATCGAGTCCAAAATTTGAGGAAAACGAATGATTTAAATGTAACAGATAAGATCATCACTTTTGTAGAGTCACATCCACAATTGGTTCAAGCGGTAAATACATACAGCGATATGATCAAAAGCGAAGTACTTGCCAATGAGATTCAATTTACCTCAGATGAAGCAAGTCAGGAGAAAATCGAATGGTTGAATGACGAAACAGTATTGATAGGAATCAAAAAGGTATAGGTTATTATCTTTTATAATTTAATTCTGTGATCGTTCATGATCTTTCTTGGATGCTTTTAAACATAAGTAAAGCATCTAATAAAAATTTTGTAGCCCAGTTAGGTTGTCTCATTCTGGCATAAGGACCATAGAAAGGTTTGGATCCGGATAATCCTCCACGTTTTCTGAAACCGTTCTTCTCAGGCTGCAGAAGTACAAGTTCTCCAAGTATTTTTTTGCCAAATTCAAAATATTTTCGATCATTAGTAATATTAAAAAGTTGAAAACAAAGAAATGCGATTTGGGCTTCGCCGGTAAGGCATCTAAAATGGAATCTTGGCTTCATATCTACAGTTAGCTCTCCAGGTAAACGATTATTATTGGTCTGATAAAAAATGATACGTTTCATTCCTTTTAAGACAGCATGGAGGTATGATTCATTATTGGTAATTAAATATGATTCTAAAAATCCCTCAAGTGAATAGCTTATCGTGTGTAAATAAGCTGGACTGTATTTAGAAAATCCAGCATCGGCAAATTCGCCGTTATTCATTTGTAAGCCCAGAATAATTTGTAATAATCTTTCTGCAGTTGACGCAGTGATTAAGTCTTTATTTATTTCTGTATATTGTAGGAGCGGCCAAGCAATTCTGGAATAATATGCCGGAAGAAATGAGTGTTGACGTGCACTCAGTTCAGGAAAAATTTCCGATTCAAAAATTTTTACAATCCAATTTGAAGCCGATGAAGCTGAATCCAAATATTTGGAAATTCCTGTAAATTGATAAGCGGAAATTAATCCAATGATAATCTGAGCTGTATTAAAGGGGCTTTTGGTTAAATCATTTTTCTGAATCCATGCCCCAGCACTGAATGCTCCATCTGCTTGTTGAATACTGAGTAACCATTCAGCCATTTTTATTGCTTTTGGGATTAGCTGCACATGTTTGGAACTGGAATTTGCACAATTGATCAATGTAGGAATCAGATATCCGCTGGTCTCAGGATAAGGTGCATGCCAGCCATTGATGGGGTGCAATATTTTTGAATAAAATGCGCTGCTACCTCCAGTATTTGGTTCAATACTGGATAATAAGAAATCAACTGCCAGGTCTATGGATTTTTCCACATTCACAATCCAAAAATACGCACATTCATAGATTTAAAACGGCAATTATCCCGATAAGCGAGGAGTATGGTCTGTTTTGACCAATTGAATCATTATTGTTGAATAAATCGATTTATCCTGTCGGAGTGTGTGCATCTACCAAGAATCACAATTTTCGTTAAAGCTGAGTTAAGAAAAAAAATCAATTAATCCTTTCAAGGTTTGGCAGGTCAATCAATAAAATGATAAAATACAAAACCATGAAAACAAAAATCGCAATTGCTATGATCATCTTCTCTTTCGCTTTTGTCTCAGGAACTTTAAAGGCGCAATGCAAAGATGATAGAAATGACCACAATAGATATGAGGACAGAATCAGAGAGGGTTACCGTCATGGTGATTTGGATGGCAGGGAAGCTATGCAGCTGAAAATCCAAAGAGAAAGGTTTGAGGCAGCCAAACAAATGGCCCTGAGTGATGGAAAATTATCCAGAAGAGAAAAGGAAGAACTCAAAAGAATGAGGAAAGAGATGCAAATGGATATGTGGCAACAAAAGCATGATCGTCAAAAACGTAGATTTTAATCTAAAAGCCTGAGATGTGATTCTTTGAAAAGGAGAATTTTTGGTGAAAATTCAGAAGTAAATAACTGGGTAAAAGAAAGATCACGGAGTTAAGCTCTGTGGTCTTTTTCTTTTTTTGGGAGATTATAAATATACCTGAGGTGTCTGATTTTCAGTAACTTTGCAGTGGAACATTTATATTGATTTACTGTTTAAAAAAAGTTATTCATGAAAAAAATTATAGCATTTTTAGTTTTCCTATGTGGTGTTTGGATCGTTCGTGCACAAACTGCAGACGAAATCATTGAGAAATATATCCAAGCAATGGGTGGCCGTGAAAAATTGGAATTAATACAGGCGAGTATTTTGGAAGGCAAAGTTCAGGCCATGAAACAGGAAATTCCTATCAAGTTTACCTCAATAAAGGAGAAAGGTTACAGGATGGACATGGAAATAATGGGTATGAAGCTCTGGACTATTGCTACACCTGATACAGGATGGACTTATATGCCGATGCAAGGTGCACCGGTGTTAAAACCTATGCCAAAAGAAGTTATTGCTGAAAGCAGATCGCAGTTTTATCCTGCGGGCCCTTTGCTTGATTATAAAAAAATAGGACTGGCTATTGAGTATCTGGGGATGGATGATGTAGATGGAAAAGATTGTTACAAGTTAAAATCCACTAGTAAAGAAGGAAAAATCAGTTATTTTTTGATAGACCCAACAACTAATTACTTGGTGAGGGTGTCTGCAAAGAAGACTATTATGGGAAAGGAAATGGAAATAGTGACGGATTTCTCCGATTTTAGGAAACTAGAGTCTGGTACAGTTTTTCCTCACAAAATGATCTCACCTAATGGAGAAGTGCAGGTCATTAAAATCACCATTAACCCGGATATTGACGAAAAAATATTAGTCCCACCTACAAACTAAAGATAAGACTCTGAGATTATAGCTTTTCAATATGGAATTGTTATTGCAATTCAGACCTCATTTTTTTCAATTACCTGAGGATGAGGAGAGTCATCGTTCTCTTGGTATTTTTTTCGCAATAGAACCGGAATACAGTTATGATGGCAATGTGTACTTTTACAAGTTTTATCTTGCGAATGACAGCTGGATTGATGTTGGCTTAACGATTCATATTTCTGGTCAAGGCTTTGGAGAGTTTAGCTTAAAAGGCAAATTACCAGCTATGACTATGATTGATTTATTCAAAAGGACAGCAGATGAATGCAGTTATAAACCTGAAATCAATGTGAATATTTTGCACAAGAATTGTGCAAAACCCATCGCAAAAAAAATTGTTTTTCAGTTCCAAAATATTCGACGTCAATCAAGGGAACTGCATATTTTGCCTCAGCGACTTTTTTATACTTTGACGCTCCTGACATACCACGATATGGATGGGAGAAAATTCAATCCAACTGCTCATCAGGATAATGATTTCAACGCGGCTTTTCAAATCGAATTGCCGGCAAGATCAAAAAAAATTAACACTCGGAACAGGATAGTAGAATTGGCTGCCTTGTCTAGAAGTTTAGATCTCCACTATGAAGAAAGAATCCATCATTCGAAAAACAAACATGTACTGGAGATTCAATTGAAGAAATTTCATGAATATATGGATAAAGTGATCCAACTGGAATGTGAAGAGATCGAAATTATTCACGGGAAAGGAAATGGTATTTTAAAGCAAAAAATTTACGAATCTCTGGAAGAAAATTCATACGTATTCCAAATCACAGAAAACCATAATGGAGGGAGTAGTAAAATTCTTTTACGCTATGATTAAGAATATAAATTGCTTTACAAGAGATAAATGTGCATTCTTAAATGCTGCTGTCAGCAAAGATTAATGCGAGTTTTCTCTATAATAATCAAGAATAAGCAAGGCTTTTTCCAAGTCCGATTTTCGTATCAACTCGGAACAAATACGATGTATATTGTCTAATTGGATACCTGTGGCTTTTTCAGGCAGGTCTCGATTCAAATCTTTTAATTGTTCAAAACTTATTTTTTGAAGCGGCCAGGCTTTCATACCTGCAAGGCGTGCAATGTCATTGGCAGAAAAAACCGAACTCCATTTTATTGAATCCGGGAGTCCGGGATAACCGATGATTGGAAGCTGTTGAGATTGTGGCATTGAGGATACTGCGTCTCCACTCGCTCGTACATAAAATGCTCTGCCCATTCTACCAACCAAGTCGATTTTGTGTGGATCTATTTTTTCGTTTTGGTCCAAAATATTTTCGTCAATATGCATGCATACCACTTTACAAATAATCAGATGTCCTGCCCCTCCCTGGTCACCCAATGGCATCACCTCCTGGACTTCACATTCCATATTTACAGGCGATTCCTGTACTAGTGCAGCGGAAACATAATCCGCTTTTTCTTCGTGTAAACCTGCCTGTTCAAATTCGCTTGTCTCGTGAGGGAAATCCACGGAACACAGCATCATTTGTCTTACGATCGCATAATTCACAACGTTGACCACGCATTGTTTCGAAGATATGATATTCGCAAGAGTATCTTTTGTGGTGTTATTTTCAACTCTTCTATTAGAGGAAAACACCAAGATTGGAGGGTTGCTACTGAAAGCATTAAAAAAACTATAAGGAGCCAGATTGTGCAATCCATCTTGATCTATTGTGCTCACAAATGCAATGGGTCTTGGCGCCACAGAGCCCAATAAAAATTGGTGCAGGTCTGCTGTACTCAGGTCTTTGGGTATATATTTTTTTTTCATAAAATAGGAAAATGTGAATCTATCAACCGGATGATTTGCCACTAAGACAATTCTGACTTTTGAATCATCATATAATACAAAAACATCGAGGATTGTTGAGGCATTATTTCAAAATAATTTTGGATCAGAATTCATTGTACTGAGTTTCAAATTCTTTAGAAATCAGTACCAAGACTGAAATGGAAAAGTGGATTTTGAAATCCATTGGAAGTCACCTGGTATGCATAATCGAATCTGATGAAATAGCCAAGAAGTGAAGTTCTGATCCCAGCCCCCGCTCCTGAAATCCAAGCACCTCGCCTGTAATTGATCTCTGCTTGTATTACAGGGTTTTCCCTTTCTACACGAACATACTGAATTTCGTTCCATTTTGGCCATAATCCATCCCAAGCAATCCCGTTGTCGAAGAATCCAATCAACTGCATACTCCTGATGAATCCGCTTTTCCAGTTTACTCCCTGCAAATATTTGAATATAGGTATTCTGCATTCTATAGAGTTCGTCCATGCAGATCCACCTTTTCTTGCACCTAAAGGGTGGCCTCTAATTTCAGTAAAAAGGGTTTGATAAGTATAATTCTGCCCATTTGTAAAGGAGTTTTCTTCGCTGAATTTTGGAAATATCCAGTTTTCGGTTCCACCCAGATAAAATAATATTCTGTCTTGCCCGACAGAGCTAACAGCTGCAGATCTCAAACTAATGGTACTTTGCCGCAAAACTGGAAAATGGTATCTTAAATCAAATCCGGTATAGAAGGATATAGATTTTCCTAATGCGATCCGGTTAAAATCTTCAGAAATGTTCATTTTTTTGGATCCTTCAATATAGAATTTTGCCTGCCAACCTTCGCGTAAATTGATCATCCGCAAATAACTGTTGTCAAAAACATATTCACCACGAACAGCAAATCGGGTAGCGAAAAGACCTGAAGAGTCTAATAAATTTTGTTCTGTAGCCTGAAAATAGTTGTGATCATTTCTGATATTCATTTGTAACCTCAGGCTTCTGTGGTGATCGAATGCATAAGTGGATAGTGACTGCAACATCACCGTGTTTGTCGCAAGACGGATGTTGGAATACCCGTCACCCACATATTGCTTGGATTTCTTGCGGTAGATCGTGAATACATGATCTATTCTTTTCTTTCGGAATGCGAGTGAGAGATATGCCTCCGAACCTACCAGATTTAATGGAAGGCGAAATGCAGCTTCGATTTGATAATTGTGTAGAACTTCATTGACCCTGCCTTTCAATAATACTCCCGGTACAGGTAACTGATATTGGTCTTGTAGTTGTGAAAAGGATTCCAGGCCTTCAAATAACAACTTATTGTCTATTTGAGAACTCAGGTCCTCAATAAAAAATCGCTTTCTGTATGCGATAGCCTGGGATTGGACAAAAGGAGTAAATGTCACACTATCCTTGAGAGACAAAAAAGATGGTTGATGATTTGATCTGATGGTTGATGATTCAGTGGAATATAATTCGCGAAGAATTTCTTCCCTATTTTTTGAGGGACCGAATGCATTAATAAATTTTTCCTGGGGAATGGCAACTTCCGTGTTTTTTCCTAAGTTGTCAACTGTGTCTTGTTTTGGAAAAGTTGTAGTAGTATCCAAAGACTTTAAATCTGATGTCCATATAGATTTAAACCATCTCCGATATTTTAATTTCTCGGAATCATAAGTCACGTAGGTGGAAGATTGAAAGGGCAAAAATCCCACCGGAGGTTCATCACTTATTTTGAATTCCCAAATTCCTTCAGAATTGCTTCTTAAAATATAATATTTGTTCTTATTTTCAAAAGTGAGATATGTTGATGTGCCATCATAATTTCCTTGCTGCAATCCCTTCTCAATCGGAAGGGGATACGGGTGTAAAGAAAAATCTTTGAGGCTGAGTTTGAATGCATGCAATTCAGAATTGAATAAGCTGGTGTCGAACCTTAGGTAATATTTGTCCTCTATTCTGTCTGAAAGAACAAGTACTTCATTGCGATTTATCCAGGCTACTACTTTCTCTTGGAAGAGATCTTGCGAAATTCGTTTGTATTGCCTTTTCCGGATAGAATATACGATGAGGTCAACACTTGATTGAATACCAACACTGAGTAGTAATCTGTCATCATCAAGTCTCAATCCGCTATATACTTCGTGAATTTCTTCTGGGAAAAAGTGTTTTTTGAAATGTGGGTCCAGATAATTGCTTAGACAAATTTTATTTTTTGATTCGTAAATGACAAGTCCCGGGTTTTTGTTTTGGAACGAGAGTAATTGAATAGGAAAATGCGCATCATTTGGCTCTATAGATGATCGTACTCCACGCCTCCACAATGTCTTTGTTTTTTTTGTTTCAGGATTCCAATATTTTATTCTGACTTTTGACTGCTGGCACGTGCTTAAAATAACAGAATTTTCTGCCTCGTTGAAAATACTTTGAATAATCTGTTCTCCATGCTTTAGACGAACAATATAATCTGGATTTAAAAAATCATTGGTCTCTTGGTATTTTGATTTATAATCAATGTATGCGAGATTTTGAAGATCTTTTATTGATTTTCCGAAGTTGAGTTTAGCTGCTTTGTTCAGATCTCTATGGATACGTGTGAGATAAAGAAATGAGCTGATCGATTTTTGTCCATAGTGGCGAAAAATATAATTCCACCATGCTTTGCCATAGAATGTAAGATCGTAGGGATCAGAAGGAATTTTGTTTTTTTTACGCCGGAGTATTTGTTGTATTCTATTTTCATCACTTGCATTCCAGTTGTCTGCATACAATTCTATCAATCCGGGAACGAACCAATCTGGCAGTTTGAAGGACGAGTATTTTTGGACTACTTCACGGAATCCGGTACCTGAAAACATGGAATTGAAATATACTTGCATGACCGCTTTTTGCAATGAATTTTTTAAAGCATTATAATCGCCGTTGAAGTATAAGACAATTTGTTGATTTCTGACCAGAGGTATGTTTGCATCTTGTTGTTGGCTTGGAATTGCAGAATACAAGTCAAAATTGGATTGTAGAAAATCTGACTTATCTGCATATACAAAGATTTCTATTTTATCTTTGAGGTGGTATTCGAACAATTGCTGAGCATTATTTTTATAATTTTCGATTTGTCGAATGCAGAAAATGGCAGGATTTTTACTTTTGCCATACCAGTAAATGACGGACGAATTTGTCTCGTACATCCACCAGTCAAACAGATCGTCAGTGAACTGAATTTTGTTTTTTCCAAAAATGACTTCAGATCCTTGGGTCAAAGCGGATTGACTGACAAGGAGAATTAAAGCCAAGGACAAAAAACAAAGACGTTTCACAAGTACCAAAAATAGAACGAATCATGAATATTCACCGTATAGTTTGTAATCCATTTTACGAAAACTGCTATTTGGTTTGGGATCAAGGTCCGGAATGTCTGATTATTGACCCTGGAATGATCAGTGGTCAGGAGAGGAAAGAAATGCAAGATTCCCTCAAGAGGTACGGGCTGACTCCTTCCAGATTATTATTGACCCATGCACATATCGACCATGTGTTTGGCTGTCAATGGGTGTTTGACACATTTGGCCTCTTGCCTGAGCTTCACAGGAGTGAGTTGGCTGTGTACGAAGCTGCTCCACAAGTCTCTGAAATGTACGGTTTAGGTAAAATGCGGCTCCCTGAACACCCACATTTACTCGACGAAACTGCCATCATCGTTTTGGGAGACCTCGCATTTGAACTTTTGTTTGTTCCGGGCCACAGTCCGGGAAGCATTGCATATCATGAAAAGATAAAGAGAATCATTTTTTCCGGTGATGTACTGTTTGAGCAAGGGATCGGAAGGACCGACCTTCCAGGTGGAAATTATACTCAATTGGTTCAATCCCTTCGCACGAAGATGTTTACCTTACCAGAGGAAACAGTCGTGTATTCAGGACACGGGAACCCGACCAATATAGGAGCTGAAAAGGATATGGATTTATAGAATATCTGGAATAATTGCAGAAATTTTGCTCTTGTGGGGATAAATAGTTAGTGGCGAGGCAGTTTGAGATAATCTTTATATTTGTTTGTTGTTTTATTAACCCAAATTTTGCAGCTGATTTTCTACTACGATTCAATTGTTCTGAAAATTCAAAGTAAAAATGGGGTTATAGGTATATTATTTTTTAAATGAAATCACTGTTAAAATGAAATTAGGTGCGTTTTCCATTAGTTTAAGTGTGAAGGACATTATTGCTTCAAAGGCATTTTATGAAAACATTGGGTTTACTGTCTTTGCTGGAGATTTGAGCAAAAATTATTTAATCATGAAAAATGGTAATGCTTTAGTTGGTCTATTTCAGGGCATGTTTGAAAAAAATATTTTGACCTTCAATCCTGGATGGGACGAAAACGCTCAAGCTCTTGAGCAGTTTGATGATGTCAGAACCATTCAGAAGGCAATCAAATCAAATGGACTCAGTATGGTTGTGGAGGCTGACGAATCGACATCCGGACCTGCAAGTTTTATTGTAGTAGATCCGGATGGCAATCCGCTTATGTTTGATCAACATAGGTGATATGAATTATTTACGTATCATTTTTTTAAAACTGTGAAAATGAAGTTTCTTTCAGATTTTGTCTTTTGTCTGCTGATGGCATTGTTTGTGATTCCTGCAAGATCACAATCTCAACCCGAGGAATTGGGATTAGTACGTTGGTTGCGTGATATGAATTCTGCTCAAGAAAAATCGAAATCAACCGGAAAACCGATACTGATACTATTCCAGGAAGTACCGGGATGTTCAACTTGCAAAAATTATGGGGAACAGGTGATGTCGCATCCATTGATTGTAGAAGCCATCGAAACTTATTTTATACCACTTTGTATCTACAATAATCGTGGAGGAAGTGACAAGCAAATATTGGATTACTTTCAAGAACCTAGCTGGAATAACCCTGTCGTCCGTATAGTAGATGCCCAGCTGAAGGAAGTCTCACCGCGTCTAAATGGAAATTATTCTGCATATGCTATGGTTTCTAAGATCAATGTAAGTTTAATCAAATCAGGGAAATTGGTACCTCAATATCTGCAATTACTTGAAGATGAATTACAAGCTCAATCCTCGGGTGTTGAGAGTTTGACGGTTGGAATGTATTGTTTTTGGAGTGGAGAGAAAACTTATGGGAAGTTAGACGGTGTGGTAGCTACTAAAGCAGGATTCGTCAATGGTAAGGAGGTCGTTCAAGTGCAGTATGATCCCAAAAAGACAAGTGCAAAAAAAATTTTGGAGGAGGGCCGGAAATCGGCTTGTGCGGACGCTGTTTATTTAGATAAAACCCAGAAACTGGATGCCTCTGTCCAAATCGAAAGAAAGTCCGGATCCGGATTCAGAGAAGATAGAGAAGTAAAATATTACCTCCAGCATCATGATCTCAGATACATCCCAATGACCGAAACTCAATCAGCCAGAGTCAATAGTGCACTCGCCTTGTCACTGGAGCCCACAATATATTTGTCACCCAGGCAAAATCGCCTATTACAAAAAGTAAAATCGAGCAACTCAAAATCCGGTTTTGAAAATTATATAGGAAAACCAATCTCTACGGGAACAAAAATCCTCAATGATTCGGCAATAAATTAAAATGATCTCTATCCTTCAAAAAAGGATATGCTCTCCTGAAAACATCCAAGGGCGGCTTATCAATACTTACAAAATTGATGGCTTTATCACTTTTTGCGTCCAGCAGGAGTTCTCCCGTGTAATCGAAAACACCAGAACATCCTGGATATTCTATTTCGTTACCGTCTCGACCTATAATATTTACACCTGCGACGTAACATACGTTTTCAATGGCTCGTGCAGGCAATAGTGTGGACCATGCTTTTTTCCTTTTGGTCGGAAAATTTGCTACACAGATCATCAGGTCAACTTCTTGGGTATTGCGCATCCAAACAGGGAATCTCAAATCATAACAAATGAATGGCATGATCCTCCAATTCTTGTATTCAATTTCTAAATGGTCTGTCCCTGCATGGAAATGATGATTTTCATCTGCCAGGGAGAACAAATGCTTCTTATCATAAGACAATACCTCCTTGCTTTCCGGTGAAAACCACACAAAACGGTTGAAAAATTTTCCATCTTCATGCGCGATCATGGATCCGCAGACCGCTATCTGGTATTGGTCAGCTAAGCTTCTCATCCAATGAATGGTATCGCCATCCATGCTTTCTGCGAGTTTCGATGCAGCCATGGTAAAGCCGGTGGTGAACATTTCGGGTAATATCAGAATGTCAGCCTGCTTTACATTTGTTGTATTTGCTTCAATCATTTTGCCAATATTTTGTCTATTGGCAGCTTTATCTTGCCAAATCAAGTCAGTTTGAACCAGAGCTAAATTCATTCCTTTACCGTTTGAGATTCAAGGGTGAAGTTCACATTTTTCTGAGAAATTAATGGAATGATTGAAAAATAGAATACTCAATTTAAATACTCTTGAACACAAGTGCTTCTCATTCCTTTTATTTAGGACAATCAAAATCAGGCTTTTCAAAATATGGTGCGCATACAAGATTTGGAGGTTCAGTATCAAGGTGAAAACCCTATCCATTTTCCGGATTTCGAGTGCCATAGTGACAGGCCTTTGTTGGTGCTTGGCAGCTCTGGTTCAGGTAAATCCAGTTTGCTCCATATGATAGCCGGATTAATCAAACCCAGAAAAGGAAAAATTTGGATTGATGACACCGAGATCACAGGATTGTCACAATCTGAAATGGATGTCTTTCGCAGGAAGAAAATTGGTGTAGCACTTCAGAAATCCGTTTTTATCCATTCGTTGACTGTGTTGGAAAATCTGATGTATTTCCAATATTTTTCACATGCCAAGCAAAATGAGTCAGAGTGCATGGATTGGTTGACGAAGTTGGGTTTGGAAAATAAGGCGGATCAGAAGGCATTTACATTGAGTCAGGGAGAGCAGCAACGGGTCAATTTTATCCGAGCATTGATGAAAAAACCAAGCCTGCTCCTAGCAGATGAACCCAGTTCTTCTTTGGATGATGAAAATGCCATCATGGTTGCGCGTCTTTTGCTGCATCAAGCAGATCAGATTGGCACCACATTGATTGTAGTCACCCATGACCATCGTCTTAGTTCCATGTTTTCAAATTCTATGACTCTTGTATGAAAGCCTTGTACCTAGCCTGGAAGAATATGTTATCTAAACCACTCAGGAGTGGGTTTAGTATTCTCTTGGTTGCCCTTTCAGTAGGGCTTTATTCTATTATATTTCTAATAGAGCAGCAGCTCGAGAATCATTTTAGCAAGAATCTGGCCGAAACGGATCTCGTCATTAGTGCCAAAGGAAGTCCTTTGCAATCTGTTCTGTGCAACATTTACCACGCTGACGTGCCCACAGGCAATATCCATTTGTCGGAAGTTAAAGCATTTTTCAATCCCAAGCATCCCGTAATCCAAGAGGCATTGCCCTTGTCCTTGGGAGATCAAGTACATTCTTATAGAATCGTGGGGACCACTTCCGGGTACCTGGATTGGTATAAGTTGACACTGGCTGAGGGTGATTCGTTTCAACAGGATTTCGATGCCGTTATAGGAAGTGAAGTTGCACTTCAATTGGGATTGAAACCGGGTTCGAGTTTTGAAGGTGGACATGGACTGAATGCAGAAGACTCATTGGAATCGCACCCACATCGTTTTATCGTAAAAGGAGTTTTAATGCCAACGGGCCAAATCAGCGATCGCTTGGTGTATTGTCCCATCTCTACATATTGGGCTATTCATGATCAAGGACATCATCATGACCACGAAGGAGAAAATCATGATCACGAACACCATGATGAGGAGAACCGGACTGTACTGAGTAATGATTCGCTTGCGGGTCGCGACTATGATATCAGCGCACTCTTACTCAGATTCAGAGGCAACAATATTCAAGCTTTAAACTTCGGGCGAATGGTCAATGACAATACGAATGTCATGGCTTCTTATCCGGCAATTGAGATGAATCGATTGTACGAACTCACCGGCTCAGCCTCAGACCTATTGAAATGGATAGGATTAATGATCAGTATATTGGCGGGCATCAGTATTTTTATTCATCTGTGGCATTCTTTACAAGAGCGAAAAAAGGAAACCGCACTCATGAGGTTAGGTGGTGCATCGAAAATATTCATTTTTTCTGCTTATTTGTTTGAAGCAGTAATATTGGGGGTTTTTGGAGTTTTTCTGGCATGGATTTTTAGTCATACTTTCCTTGAATTATTTTCGAAGACCACACTTCTCAAAAGAAGTTACCAAATCACAGGGTGGTTTTTTCATATGTATGAATTGCGAATATATTTATTTGCAGTCCTGATTTGTATGATTGCAGCCTTGATTCCGTCCTATTTGGCCATGCGTTCACAGATTCAGGAAGACCTTACCGAATTTTAGCAGTATAAATTAACATAAATGGATTCTAAACAAGCATTCACGGATTTTATCCAACAGTTCCCAAAAGATATCCAAGCGAAACTGAATCAGCTTGTCGACATCATCGAACAATGCGTCCCACAAGCGGAGAGAACCATGGCTTACGGAATACCTACATTTACATATTTTGGAAATTTGATACATTTTTCTGCTTATCAATCACATATCGGTTTATATCCGGGAGCAAAAGCCATAGAGCATTTCAAAAGACAAATTGATCACTTGAAAACCTCCAAAGGCACTATTCAATTTCCAAATGAAGTAGCATTGCCGGATAAATTGATACGTGAAATATGTCTCTATTGTAAAAATCAGAATGAAGAAAAGATAAGAGCTTCCAAGCAATCAAAGTACTGTGAAAATGGACATTTATTGCCTCCACGCAAGGTGTGCACTTTCTGTCCAAAATGCTCCATAGGAGATGCGGATAAAAGTAAAGCTTTTGATATTTTAGCTTCACCTGCAAGAAGAGCGCTGCAAGCACATCAAGTCTATAATTTGGCTGATTTAGGGAAGTTTACAGAGACAGAGATTGCATCCTGGCATGGGATAGGACCTTCTGCTTTAGATCATTTAAGATCCATGATGAAACAAGAGAAGTTCACTTTTTTAAGGGATTGATTCATGTGGTTCGCTTTTGTGTTGACTTCGGTTTTGCTATTTGTAGTGGGAATATTATTTGGCTTGGTGGGTGCAGGAGGTGGAGTGTTGACCATTCCGGTTTTGGTCTATGTATATGGATTGCCATTGACTGAAGCAGTACCTGGATCTTATCTTGTAGTTGCATTGAGTAGCGGTGCAGGAGTTTTATATTTGAATCATAAGCAAGGCATTGATTTGAATGCTTTTGTGCGATTTGGGACGATTTCAGTCATTGTCATTGCTTTAACCAGAGTGTTTGTTCAACCTGCGATACCAGAACATTTGGAATTAGGATCCGGTCTGGAGCTAGCTAGCGAGAATGTATTGATGGTGCTATTCACCTGTATATTGTTACTTTCTGCTTATTTTTTGATGTATCCACCCAATTTTGGTCGAGAAATCATGCAAGACAAGAGGTATATGGTTTTTCTTGGAATCTTGGTTGGTTTGGTTACCGGCTTGGTGGGTGCAGGAGGAGGATTTATCATAGTTCCGGCTTTGATTTTGGGTCTGGGAGTTCCGATGAGTCAAGTAGCGGGAACTTCTCTTGCCATCATTTGTTTGAACACAATGCTCGGTTTTTTGATCAGCAGTAGTCATATCCCTGCACATCATTTGTGGCATTTTATGGCATTTGCATTGGCTTGTGTGTGTGGCCTTGTGATCGGAGTGCAGCTCAGGAATTATTTTTCTGAAATGTATTTGAAAAAAATGCTGGCATTTATACTTATTGGTATTGCGGGTGTGATTTTGAAAAACGAATTTTATAAATGATGAAAATAAATATTGTAAGTGCAATTTTTTCTCTTTTGGTCATTGGATTCACAATATCTTGTGCAAATGGACAGGGAAAGCCAAATGACATCAAAACACAGTTAACCAAGAATCCCGGTAAAGTCATCGACGTGCGCACATTGGATGAATGGAATGAGGGACATTATTCAAAGGCGATTCACGCAGATTGGTACAATGGGGACTTTCAAAAGTTGGCAGAAACTTTGGACAAAAACGAGAATATCTACCTGTACTGCCGAAGTGGTGGAAGAAGCGGTTCCGCAACTGATTATTTAAAGCAGAGAGGATTCAAGAATGTGTATAATTTGGGAGGATATTCCAATTTCAAAGGAATTGATTAGTTTGATTTTTTTAGAGATTGGAACTAAACGTATTGTGCTATTTATTGCAGTAACTTATAGTAGTTTGATTTGACAACATCTTGGAATATTGACCCCCGCAGGTCATCAGGAACAAATGGTATTGAAAAAGCCATTCTAGTTGGGATTATTTTACCTGATCAGTCTGATGCTTTAATACAGGAGCATTTGGATGAATTGGAGTTTCTCGCACTGACAGCCGGAGCAGAAAGCATCCACAGAGTGACCCAAAGGTTAAACGGACCGGACTCGCGCACTTTTATTGGGAAAGGAAAAGCTGAGGAAATCAAAACTTACATGGAGCATTTCCCGGTAGATCTGGTCATTTTTGATGATGATCTTACCGGAAAGCAACAGAATATTCTGGAAGAAATGCTCAAGGTAAAAATTTTGGATAGGTCTTCGTTGATACTCGATATATTTGCCAATCGCGCTCAAACTGCACAAGCTAAAACTCAAGTGGAGTTAGCCCAGTTGCAGTATATCTATCCGAGATTGAGAGGCATGTGGACACATCTTGAGAAGCAGCGAGGGGGAATAGGTATGAGAGGTCCCGGTGAGCAGGAAATAGAAACCGACAGGAGAATCGTTAAAGAGAAAATTTCATTGCTCAAAAGAAAGCTTGAAAAAATAGATCTTCAGAATACGACTCAACGAAAAAACAGGGACGAAATGATTCGGGTTTCATTGGTCGGATATACTAACGTCGGTAAATCTACCTTGATGAATGTATTGAGTAAGTCTGATGTATTCGCGGAAAACAAACTTTTTGCAACACTTGACACAACAGTGCGTAAAGTCGTTTGGGATGCTATGCCTTTTTTACTTTCAGATACAGTTGGGTTCATTAGAAAGCTACCTCACCATCTCGTGGAGAGTTTTAAATCAACCCTTGATGAAGTAAGAGAAAGCGATATTCTCGTGCATGTCATCGATATTTCACATCCTCAATTCAGAGATCATATCAATACGGTATTAGCTACTTTGCAAAGTCTTCATGCTGCTGATAAGCCAATGCTTATGGTGTTGAATAAAATAGATCAATATCGGGAAAAGTATTTTGACAAATTACTGGATCCCCAAACGAAAAATGAACTGGAGAAGGATCTTTTGTATTCAGTTACAGAACAATATCAAATGTCTGCATTATTTTTGTCTGCAAGAAACCTGGAGAATATCGAACAGTTTAGGACGATGCTTAAAGAAATGATTGCCAGACAATATTTGGTACGATATCCTTACAAAGCCAGACAATGGTGATCTTGAGTACTTCCTGGATTTTAAAAATAATTTTAAATACTCATTCATATTTTCCTTTAAAATAGCCATTGAAAAATCTCATCCGGTAAGGATTAAAGGGATTTCTTTTGGGACGATCATTTTTAAAGACAAAGGAGACTGCAAAATAGCCCGTGATTGTTTTTGAGGTCGTATCAATATGGGATACAGTTATTTTATTTATTGCAGAGGTGTCGAGTATAAACTCATCAATGATGACATCTTCATATATATTATCGTACGTGCTATTTAATTTTGATTTATCCTTTTCCGGGTTGGTTCCGGTAATTTCATAACAACCGATTTTAAATGGAATTCTATTCACTCTTAATTCGTCAACCAATATACTGTCTTGATCTCTCCCGAATAATATTAAATAAAAAGTAGATGAGTCATTTTTGTAATTAATTGATATAGGCTCAAACCAAGTCAGTTGGTTGACTTTGGTACAATATGCTTCGCCATGAGGATTGGGGAAGAAGGGATTGCCGATGACCCTGCTCGTACTGTCCTGAATTTCTTCTTTTTCTATGCAAGGAGGAGGAGCAATGTTTTCGACCTTGCTGCATGAAAAGGCACAGAAGACAAGAAAAGAGAAATAGAATTTCATATTGAACTTATTAATTTTCCATCATTCATATTTTCCTTTAAAGTAACCATTGAAAAATCTCATCCGGTAAGGATTGAATGGATTTCTTTTGGGACGATCATTTTTAAAGACAAAGGAGACTGCAAAATAACCCGTGATCGTTTTTGAGGTCGTATCAATATCGGATACAGATATTTTATTTATTGCAGAGGTGTCGAGCATAAACTCATCAATTATAATATCATAATCAATATTTCTGTAATAAGCTTCCACTAATTTGGTATTTGGATCAACAGAATTTGCTTCTATTTTGTAACATCCAATATTTAGTGGAATATTATAAATGACGAATTCATCTGATGCAATTTTATTTGAGTCTAATCCAATTAATCTTAGATAAAAGAATGTTTTTTCATATTTCCCAATATAAGGCTCAAACCAAGTCAGTTGGTTGACTTTGGTACAATATGCTTCGCCATGAGGATTGGAGAAGAAGGGATTTCCGATGACCTTGCTCGTACTGTCCTGAATTTCTTCTTTTTCTATGCAAGGAGGAGGAGCAATGTTTTCGACCTTACTGCATGAAAAGGCACAGATGACAAGAAAAGAGAAATAGTATTTCATATTGATCTTAATCAATTTCCATCATTCATAATTTCCTTTAAAGTAACCATTGAAAAATCTCATCCGGTAAGGATTAAAGGGATTTCTTTTGGGACGATCATTTTTAAAGACAAAGGAGACTGCAAAATAACCCGTGATCGTTTTTGAGGTCGTATCAATAGCGGATACAGATATTTTATTTATTGCAGAGGTGTCGAGAATAAATCTGTCTATGACAATATCATGATCTATGTTTTTATAACTTGCGTATAGATTATTATTTGAAGCGTTGAAATCTAATGCATTTATTTCATAACAGCCAATTTTCAAGGGAATCCTACTGATCCTCAATTCGTCAACTAAAATACTGTCCTTATTAGTCCCGAATAATATTAAATAAAAAGTAGACGAGTCATTTTTATATTTAAGTGCTATAGGCTCAAACCAAGTCAGTTGGTTGACTTTGGTACAATATGCTTCGCCATGAGGATTAGAGAAGAAGGGATTTCCGATGACCTTGCTCGTACTGTCCTGAATTTCTTCTTTTTCTATGCAAGGAGGAGGGGCAATGTTTTCGACCTTGCTGCATGAGGATGTTATTAATGTGCTGATCAGCAAAGAATACATAAATTTATTCATGATAGAATTTTAGAGTTTGATGTTTGCCATTTATGTACATGATATGACATATGTATATACCAGTAGGATTTGAATTAAATTCCGAAATTCTGGTATTCCCTTTGTTCCATGCTTCAATCCTGCGGCCATCGACCGCAAATATTGAATATGAGTGTATCAGATCAGGATTTTCAAAAATGATACCATTAAGCTGATCAAGTGATATCAATGATCCTTTGGTATTTCTTTCTTCTGCATGAGCCTGAGCATTCGGACAATTGAAGCATTTGATCTTGCGGCTCACCATTGTACTGTATCCATCTGTCAGGCTGGTCACTCTAACCCGGACAAAATGATATCTGACTCCGGATACGAGGCATGGGTCATAATTGATGTTGGGGCCAATCCCTATTTGAATCGCATCACTAAAATCGCCGGTGATACTCCTCTCCCAGACGTATGTATAGGGAGGCTGGCCTATAAAGCCAAGATCAGGCTGCCTGATGAAGGTACGTAGAAAGTAGCTGCCGCAGCTTATAAAACTGCCCAGTAAAGACACTTGTAAATTATTCTCTGACCTATGAGAGGCTACGGTACAACCTGAGGTGCGAATCTTGCCGGCATTGTTGTTGATATCATTTCCGGTAGGGATGCTTGAGTTGTATTTGGCATACAGATCCGAATAGTGCATGATATAAGGCCGGCCCCCTCTATCCATAATGGTATATTTATTTGTTGAAGTTTTCCAGGCAAATGCACAGTCTTGAGGGTCCGGAGGATTGCCACCAGTAATTCTTCGATGATGTGCCTCAAATAGATGCCCAAGTTCGTGTGCATAAGTATAATCCGGTGCATCGATATAAGAGACCTCTATTATACCCATCGCTCGATTTGGGTCAACCACTTCATTTCCAACATGACCTAGATATGTTTGATAATTTTGGTTAGTAATTAAGAATAGTATATCTGCTTTTTTTTCATTCCTAATTTGGTTAACTTGAAGATTCGATCTTAAATTAATGACATCTTCATCAATATGACCATCATTTGAATAATTTGTAAAGTTATAATAATCAACCACTGTTTCTATGCGATGGGGAATCAATGAATTGCGGAAGGCGGTATTGATGTTTTCTGTCCACTGTTTTACAAGGCCTGGAATTTGGTTTCGGTCAGGCAACTTAGTCTCTGCTTCGGGAGTGATCAGTAGCAAAATTTTAATGACCGATGCGCATACTGAATTAGCACAACCAAACTGAGGATCATCTTCATTTGAAGCCGAATTTTCGCTTTCTCCAATATCACAAGCAGGTCTGCCGACAGGATAATCTGAAAACTTGATACAAAGGGTAGTATCAGCTTTTAAAGGATAAAATTGCATATAGTACGGGGGTGCATGTACTAACATTGATTTTGTTTTACCCTCTGATATAGCTGTAAACCAACCTTCAGCGTTGACAAATTTGCCGGAATAAGTGTAATTGGAGTCATTTGTAAACTGGTAATCCATTGGTTCGATGGTTTGATTCGTAATGAATCCCGGAATATTCAACTGAAACTGTGCTGAATCATTCAAAAAGTCAGGCAACTTCCCCAATATAGCAAAACAATACTGCAGTGTGCTAGAGTCAGTAGTTTTATATTGTATAAACTGATTAGTACTGCTATTGAATTGTTCAGGATTGTAATTTATATATTCAATGAATGAGTTATTCTGGCTATTGCTCCGACTATGGAAAGAGAAGAAAATTACAAAAAATACAAAAGTGATGCGATGAGAGTATTTCATATAAAACTATTTTAGTCAAAGTTAAACAAAATAGTTGAAAGATCCAATAGTTTTTATTGAATTATTGCTAAATTTATCATGCCTGAGCCGGACGGAGGGCTTGGTGCGTCAGCACGGAGCGCAGCGAACCCCGTAGAAGGGCGACCCGCAGGACCCTATGGTCGAGGGGCAGGCCAAGGAACACATTCATTGTAGTTTTTTGATTATTTATGTTCAAATAAACCGCTCCTACAAGATTCAACTTATGGTTTCAAAAAACCTGTCTGTTAATTCGGAGTCATAGATTCCAGGTGCATTTTCTGTGCCCGGATGGAAAAAGTACCCCATACAAGTTTCCGGTAACTTTAGGGGATCAAGCATCACTTCTTTGAAGATATTTTGTGATAATTTAGCAATTTGGAGTGAGGATTGATGAACGGTAAGGTCAGGAATTTCACCAGCCGGTTTTTCAAAATATTTGAATCGGTCCGCAAGGTAAGCAGGTGGCTGTTCTGAGCTGCCAAACAGGACAATTTCAGGCCCTGCCAGCCATGCGCTGAGGGTGTTCAAAAGTTCTTCCAGTCTTTCAGCTGAAAAGCTATCTGCGTCAACTCCCAGGAAGTCAACTCCCATAGCAGAAAGATATCTGGCCACTGTCAGATCGGAAACCGGATAGGCCATTAAGAGGTATCGATGTGTCGAGAGCTTTGTATTTTGTTCAGGCATGGCTTATACGGTAGGTTTTGCGGTGATAGGGACTGAGGCCGTGGATGCGAATCATTCGTCTATGGTAGATCGTCGGGTAGGCTTTGTTTTGTTCCCAGCCGTACTGCGGATACTCTTCAGAAAGTCCGGACATGAATTCATCTCTATGCGTCTTGGCAAGAATGGATGCTGCAGCGATACTTTGATAAAGACCATCACCTTTGATAATGGCGATTTGTTCCAGAGCAGAATCTGGCAATAATTTATTTCCATCAATCAATACCAAAGAGGCTTTGCGAGGCAGATCCAGGACTGCTTGATGCATTGCTTTTAGACTGGCTTGAAGGATGTTAATCCGGTCGATTTCGTCTGCATGAACCATGAATACTGACCAACACATAGCCTTGGATTCAATCTCGGTTCTTAAGCAGTTTCTGGCTTGTTCACTTAACTTCTTGCTGTCTTTCAGGCCTATTATTTCGATTTTTGGATCCAACATTACTGCTGCACCGACGACAGGTCCTGCCAGGCAACCTCGTCCGGCTTCATCGCATCCCACTTCATATGATAAATTTTTGTAATATTTAAACAATTGTTTCATCAGTGTTGCGAGATTTTTTTTACTTTTGCGCTCTGTTTATTTCCATTTGCTATTATGCCGGTTTTTAAATGTTTATTTGTTTGGGTTCTTTTCGCTGGAAGTTTGTTCGGTCAACAAACCAATCTCTGGAAAAAGGCAAAAATAGAACTTGATGGGCAAAGTATCCAAACTCTCTTGGATCTTGGATTGGCTTGTGATCATGGGCATCATATACCACATCAGTCATTTGAGGGAGATTTTACCCAGGAGGAGCTTGCAAAAATAGAAAATGCAGGATTGAAATATAAGTCTGTACCTCGCAAAAAAACAGAGCTGAGGTCTGGACCTTTCAACTGTAATCCGGATCAGATATTGCCTCCCAAGTACCAGATTCCATCAAATTATGAGTTTGGATCTATGGGGGGGTTTTCGACTTTAGATGAGTTGTATGCCAATCTGGATTTGATGAGAGAGCTATATCCTCAGCTGATTAGTGTCAAAAAGCAGATAGGAAACTTTACTACCTTTGAAAATAGACCCATATATTTCTTGAAAATCAGCGATAATCCTGACTCTGACGAATCCGATGAGCCTCAGGTACTTTATACTGCGCTCCATCATGCTCGCGAGCCAATCAGCATGTCCCAGATGTTGTTTTTTATGTGGACATTGTTGGAAAATTACGGCAGAGATCCGGAGATCAAAAGATTGGTGGACAACCGCGAATTGTATTTTGTCCCTTGTCTGAATCCTGATGGATATGCGTACAATGAGCTTCAAAGCCCATTTGGTGGAGGCAATTGGAGGAAGAATGTAAGGCCTAATACCGAAGGGATCGGAACGGATCTCAATCGCAACTATGGATTGGGCTGGGCTGTGGACAATAATGGCTCCTCTCCTTCCGGTGGCTCAGAGACATTCAGAGGTGCAGGTGCTTTTTCAGAAAGCGAGACCAAAGCCATGAAATATCTGTGTGCTACAAAGGAATTTCGCATAGCCTTGAATTATCATGCATTTGGAGATTATCTGATCATTCCATGGGGTTATCTTGACAGGCCTACCGAAGACTCTGTGCAGTACTTGGCTTTGGCAAATGATTTTACCAAGTTTAATAAATTTCAGGTAGGTACGACACAGCAGACTCTGGCCTATGGAGTGAACGGGGTATCAGATGACTGGATGTATGGTGCTGAGGATTTAAATCAAAAAATATTAGCTTTTACACCTGAAGTTGGTTACGCTTTTTGGCCGGAGAGAAGAGATATTCTTACGCTTAACCAATCTACCCAATACATGAACTTCAGAGCTGCCTGGTGCGCAGGAGAGTGCTTTGATGCTCAGGAAATTTCACCTAGGGCAATTGAAACAGATAGTTTAATCCTTCAACTTCAGGTACAGCAGCTCGGTGTTGTCAATGGAACCATAGCAGTAAATGTAACAACAGATTACAGCGGATTGAAATCGACCAGTGGAGAAAGCACTTATCATATCGATCCCAATGAAGTCAAATTTATTGACCTGCCGTTTCACTTTTCAAAGTCACCTCATGTTGGTGACAGTATCAATTTTGAGATCACCATCAGTTCAGGTTCGTATGTGCAGGTGATCAAAGCCACTAAGGTATTCAAAGGCCTTCCGGCATTCAAGGAAGAATGTACTCAGATAGACAGATGGTTTTCTGTGACCGCACAGTCCTGGACTTTAACAGAGGAAGATTATACCAGCGAACCAAGTTGTTTTACAGACAGTCCAAATGGTCCGCTCAAGGAAGGTCAAACACTCAGATTGCAATCCTGGGGAGCTACAAACTTAGGCTCTTCAAAATCAGCTTACCTTAGTTTTAGGGCGAAGTGGGATCTCTCAGCTGATGCAGACTATGTCCAGATCAAAGCATCTTCGGACGGCAACAACTTCAAACCACTTTGTGGGGTTTACACCAGACAAGGAACGAATTTTCAAGACCTGAACAATCCGCTCTATGCCGGAACTCAAGAACAATGGGTTTCTGAATGGATAGACCTCAGTGAATATTTGGGAAAACATGTATTTCTAGAACTGTATTTTAATTCTACTTTCTCAGGTGTGCCGCATGATGGTTTTTATATCGATGATATTAAAATCTATGCTGAGTCTCTGACCGGTACACAGGAACCAATTGCTGACAAAATTCGCCTTGAACCGAATCCGGCAAATGATGTGTTACATATCCGGATAGAGGATTTTAAAATATCCCAAATCCAAGAATACAATTTTCAGCTGAGTTCACCTGATGGTAAAAAGTGGGTTGCTCCTCTGCGCACTGCTGATGGTGGCTGGGATCTTGAAGTAAGCCATTTGCCAAAAGGACTTTACATCCTGCATACTGGGCGCAATATGTCGCAGTCACATTCTCTGCATTTCATCGTAAATTAGACATCATGGATATTCAGTTTATTAACAGACTCCGGATAGACGCAAAAAATCCCGGGAGCTGGAGTGGTATTCAAGCTATAGAGGGAAAAGACTTTATACAATCAGTGTCGCCGGTAGATGGCAGGCAGATAGGCTCAGTTTCTGTCACAGATAAAGCAAGTTATGAAAATTTGGTTGGAGCGGCTGAACATGCAGCGAGCGTTTGGCGCAATGTTCCGGCACCAAAACGAGGAGATGTCGTCAGGCAGATCGGTGATGAACTGAGACGCAGGAAAGAAGACCTTGGTCGACTGGTGAGTTATGAGATGGGAAAAAGTTTGCAGGAGGGACTCGGAGAAGTGCAGGAGATGATCGACATCTGCGACTTTGCCGTAGGCCAGTCCAGACAACTTTACGGTCTTAGCATGCACTCTGAAAGACCTATGCATCGGATGTACGAACAATGGCATCCTCTGGGAATAGTTGGAGTGATTTCGGCTTTCAATTTTCCGGTAGCTGTATGGTCGTGGAACGCTGCACTTGCCTGGATATGTGGCAATGCAGTCATCTGGAAAGGATCAGAGAAAACTCCCCTTTGTGCGGTTGCTTGTCAAAAAATAGCGGCAGAGATATTTGAGAAAAACCAATATCCATCCGCATTGAGTACTGTGATCACTGGTGCTGCGGATGTAGGAAAATGGATGTGTCAGGACAAAAGAATAGCATTGGTGTCTGCTACAGGCTCAACCAGAATGGGTCGCGCTGTCGGAATGGAAGTGGCAGGGCGCTTTGGAAAAGTTCTGCTTGAACTGGGAGGTAATAATGCAATCATTATCACCCCATCCGCTAGGCTGAAACAGGTACTACCTGCGATCGTGTTTGGATCTATCGGTACTGCAGGCCAAAGATGCACCAGTACCAGAAGATTGATCATCCATGAAGATATCTATGATGAAGTTAGCTCAGTATTGATCAAAGCTTATAGTCAATTGAGAATCGGCGACCCTCTCGATGAAACCAATCACATGGGACCGCTCATCGATACAGACGCCGTGGCCCACTATATGAGTGCCATTGAAATGGTAAAATCTCAGGGAGGCAAAATGCTGATAGAAGGGGGATTGTTGCAAGGACCCGGATTCGAAAGTGCTTGCTATGTGAGCCCTAGCATAGCTGAAGTCCCATCACAGCTGCCAATAGTATGCTCCGAAACTTTTGCTCCTTTGCTCTATTTGATGAAATACAAAGAC
>Ga0268298_10000810_pt1 | contig 39040 bp, 33 predicted proteins | sample WWTPWeurt_MetaG_FD_194462 | JGI IMG/M metagenome (GOLD analysis project Ga0268298, IMG submission 194462) | Activated sludge microbial communities from WWTP in Nijmegen, Gelderland, Netherland - WWTP Weurt | ecosystem: Engineered > WWTP > Aerobic digester > Activated sludge | place...
ACAGCACCACGAACATCAGGATCAGCGGCAGCAGGCCCATCAGGCCTCCGGTGGGGTCGGCGGCGCCAGCGGCCTGGGCGTAGGCATTGGAAATCAGCACGTTGAAACTCCGGTTGGAAGAAAAACAAGGAAGTATAGCAGTAGCCGGGACGGGGCCCGGGAGGGGTGAGACGGCCCGCGCGGCGAAGGGTTCAGCCCGTGCCGGTGGCACGCTCGCTGCGGAAGCGCTGCACGTAGGGCGCGAACTCGCCCGCCGCGATCGCCGTGCGCAGCTCGGCGGTGAGGGTCTGGTAGTAGCGCAGGTTGTGTACCGTGTTGAGCATGCTGCCGAGGATCTCGCCGGTGCGGTGCAGGTGGTGCAGGTAGGCGCGGCTGAAGTTGCGGCAGGTGTAGCAGTCGCAGCTCGGGTCGAGCGGCCGGGTGTCGGCCTTGTGCGCCGCGTTCTTGATCTTGATGTCGCCGAAGCGGGTGAACAGCCAGCCGTTGCGCGCGTTGCGGGTGGGCATCACGCAGTCGAACATGTCGATCCCGGCGGCGACGCCTTCCACGATGTCCTCGGGCGTGCCCACGCCCATCAGGTAGCGCGGCTTGCCCTGCGGCAGGCGCGGCGCGGTGTGGGCGAGGATGCGCGCCATGTCTTCCTTGGGCTCGCCGACCGACAGGCCGCCGATTGCGAAGCCGTGGAAGCCGATCTCTTCGAGCGCGGCCTGCGACTCGTCGCGCAGGTCCTCGTACATGCCGCCCTGGACGATGCCGAAGAGCGCGTTGGTGTTGCCCAGGCGGTCGAACTCGTCGCGCGAGCGCTTCGCCCAGCGCTGCGACAGGCGCATCGACTTCGCGGCCTCGTCGCGGGTGGCAGGGTAGGGCGTGCATTCGTCGAAGATCATCACGATGTCCGAGTTCAGCACGCTCTGGATCTGCATCGAGATCTCGGGCGTGAGGAAAAGCCTGGCGCCGTCGATCGGGCTGGCGAACTTGACGCCTTCTTCGGTGATCTTGCGCAGTGCGCCCAGGCTGAACACCTGGAAGCCACCCGAGTCGGTGAGGATGGGCTTGTCCCACGCCATGAAGCGGTGCAGGCCTGCGTGCGCGCCGATGATGTCGAGTCCCGGGCGCAGCCACAGGTGGAAGGTGTTGCCCAGGCAGACCTGCGCGCCGATGTCGGCGAGCATCGCCGGCGTCATCGCCTTGACCGTGCCATAGGTGCCGACCGGCATGAACACCGGGGTCTCGACCGTGCCGTGGGCGAGCGTCAGGCGGCCGCGGCGGGCGCCGCCGTCGGTGGTGAGGAGTTCAAACTGCATCGTCGTTCTTGTCGTTCTCGGATTCGTTGCGGCGGGTGATGAACATCGCGTCGCCGTAGCTGAAGAAGCGGTAGCGCTGCGCCACCGCATGCGCATAGGCGCGGCGGATGCTGTGCATGCCGGCAAACGCCGATACCAGCATCATCAGCGTGGATTTGGGCAGGTGGAAGTTGGTGATCAGCGCATCGACCACCTGGAAGCGGAAGCCGGGGAGGATGAAGATCTCGGTCTCGCCGCTGCCGGCTTCGAGCGGACCTTCCTGCGCCGCGGCCTCGAGTGCGCGCATGCTGGTCGTGCCCACGGCGATCACCCGGCCGCCGGCTGCCCGGGTGGCGGCGATGGCGTCCACCGTCTCCTGCGGGATCACGTAGCGCTCGCGGTGCATGCGGTGTTCGCCGAGGTCATCGACGCGCACCGGCTGGAAGGTGCCGGCGCCCACATGCAGGGTCAGCCAGGCGCACTTCGCTCCGCGCTCGGCGATGCGCGCGAGCAGCGCGTCGTCGAAGTGCAGGCCGGCGGTGGGGGCGGCGACCGAGCCGGGCTCGCGGGCATAGACCGTCTGGTAGCGCGACTCGTCGGCCTCGCCGGCGGCGCGCTGGATGTAGGGCGGCAGCGGCAGCTTGCCGTGGCGCTCGAGCAGCGCGAGCAGGTCCTCGCCGGCCGGAAAGCGCAGGTGGAAGAACTCGCCGACGCGGCCGAGCACCTCGACCTCAAAGGCGTCCGCGAGGCGCAGCCGGCTGCCGGTCTTCGGCGACTTGCTCGCGCGCACCTGGGCGAGGGCCTCGTGCGGGCCGACCGGGCGTTCGATCAGCACCTCGACCTGCCCGCCGCTGTCCTTGACGCCATGCAGGCGGGCGTGGATGACGCGGGTGTCGTTGAAGACCAGCAGGTCGCCGGGATTCACGCGCTCGGCGAGGGCGCCGAAGACCGTGTCGGCGAGTCGCGGTACGGCGTTCTCCTGCGGCTCCACGACCAGCAGGCGGCTGGCACTGCGTTCGGGGAGCGGCGCCTGGGCGATCAGTTCGGCGGGGAGGGTGTAGTCGAAGTCGGCGAGGGTGAGGGACATCGTGTCGTGTTCGGTAGAGAAGGTGCTGCCGGTGCAGGTTCGGGGCGCCGCGTGACGGCTCGCTTGCCGCCCCGCCTCGTGTTCGGGGATAATGCGCGTCCCGTGCCGGGATGGCGGAATCGGTAGACGCAGCGGATTCAAAATCCGCCGCCGCAAGGTGTGTGGGTTCGAGTCCCACTCTCGGCACCAGTTTCTCGCTTCGGCGGTCGATCATCGACCGCCGGGCGCTTCAGCGCGGTGTTCGACCGCGCTGGCCCGGACGCCATTCGCGGCAGCGACGCTTCGTTCTCGTGACCGTTCCATGTGCCTTCGTTCTCGCGACGTTCGCACGAATGCCGGTCACCGACGGCGCTACATCCGTTTCCGGCCCGCGATTCTGGAGCGCTCCGGGACGAAAATCAAATCAGGCGAAATTCTGCTTCGCGTGCGCGCCTTCGCTGATCGCGCGCACCGCAGGGTGGGTCAGCCTGCGCTCGACCGAGATCGCGTAGTAGGTCTCGGTGACCCCGTTCGCGTCCCCCAGATGCACCAGCCCGCCCTGGCGGCAGAGCTGCTCGCCGACCAGCGAGGCGCTCGGGAAGATGCCCGCGCCGGCCTCGGCGAAGGCGCGCATCAGCGCGCTGTCGTCGAACTCGCCGACGATGCGCGGGCGCAGCCCGGCGGCCTCGATCCAGCGCAGGAGCGGCCCGCGCACGCTCGCCTCCACGCCTGGCAGCAGCAGCGGGGCGCTGTCGAGGCGGGCGGGAAAGTCGCCGGCCAGGCGGGCGGCGAGCGCGGGTGCGGCGTAGAAGCCGATGGTCGACTCGCCGAGCGCGTGGCTGAAGCCGCGTACGTCCATGGCGGGCGGCAGCGGGCTGTCGGCGAGCACCACGTCGAGCTTGTGGATGGCCAACTCGCCGAGCAGGGCGTCGAACTTGCCCTCGCGGCAGACGATGCGCATCGGCTCGGGCAGGTCCATCGAGGGCGCCAGCAGCAGCCACGCGATCGCCTTCGGCACCACGTCGGCGATGCCCACGCGGAAGGGCACGGCGCGTCCGGTCGCACGACTCTGCAGCGCTTCCTCGAGCTCGTTGCCGAGGCGGAAGATCTCCTCGGCGTAGTCGAGAACCATGCGCCCGGTCTCGGTCAGCACCAGGCCGCGGCCCTGGCGCTTGAACAGGTTTACGCCGAGATCGGTCTCCAGCGTGGCGATCTGGCCCGACAGGGTCTGCGGTGCCAGCCCGGAACGTTCCGCCGCGCGCACGATCCCACCCGCACGGGCCACGGTCCAGAAATGGTGGAGTTGCTTGTAGTTCAGCATGGGTCGCCTCCGGCGCGCTCGATTCGATACTTCGGAAAAATCGGATTGAAATTCTGCTGAACCGAGATTCTATCGAACAGTCTGAGCGGTAGTATCCACCGGAGCACAGGGCCCGATGGATCTGTGCAACGAAAATGAAGGAGACTGGACATGCGTATCGATCTGCATTGCGACGGTGTGGAAACCGCCCCCGGCCTGCGCGACTACGTGGCGCAGCGGATGCGTTCATCGATCGGCCGCTTCCGCGACCACATCCAGTGGGCGCGCGTGAAGGTCGCCGATGTGAATGGTCCGGGGGGCGGCGCCGACAAGCGTTGCGTCGTGCAGCTGCGCCTGCGCAACCTGCCCGACGTGGTGTTCGCCATCACCCAGCTCGACGTGCGCGCGGCGGTGGATGAGGCGGCCGACCGTGTCGCCCGGGTGCTCGCCCAGCGCGTGCGCCGCCACCAGCGCGGATCGGCCATGGCCGCGATCCCGGCATGATTTTTTCGTAGTCCCCGCAGCAAGCTCCCGGTCGTCCGCCCGTTCGGCGCCGGTTCCAAAACAAATCGACGATCCCACTGGAGGACTTCCAACATGGAAAACCGCATCAGCACCCTGGGCCGGGCCGAAGTCTCGGTCCTGCAGACCAACAAGGTCATCCGCAACACCTACATGCTGTTGTCGCTGACGCTGGCCTTCTCGGCGCTGACCGCAGGCCTGTCGATGGCGATGGGTGCGCCGCGCCTGGGTATCCTGATCACGCTGGCCGGCTACTTCGGTCTGCTGTTCGCGACCACGAAGTTCCGCAACAGCAGCCTGGGCATCGTGTTCGTGTTCGCGCTGACCGGCTTCATGGGCTTCACCCTCGGCCCGATCATCTCGTCGTACCTGGCTCTGCCCAACGGCAGTTCGATCGTGATGCAGGCGATGACCGGCACCGCGGCGATCTTCCTCGGCCTGTCGGCCTACGCGGTGACGACCAAGAAGGACTTCTCCTTCATGGGCGGTTTCCTGATGGTCGGCATCCTGGTGGCCTTCCTTGCCGGCCTTGGCGCGATCTTCTTCGAGATCCCGGCGCTGTCGCTGACCGTCTCTGCGGCCTTCGTGATGCTGATGTCCGGCCTGATCCTGTACGAGACCAGCAACATCATCCATGGCGGCGAGACCAACTACATCATGGCCACGGTGTCGCTGTTCGTGTCGATCTTCAACCTCTTCACCAGCCTGCTGCACCTGCTGGGTTTCGCCAACAACGACTGACCCGGATCGCCCGCCGCGGCGGGCGGCTTCCGGAAAGGGGCGGTGGCCGCGAGGCGCCGCCCCGTTCTTTTGCGCGAAAGGCTGGCTTTTGCGGTGCAGCACGCACGCCGTACGCGGGCGGGCGGCTGGCGTTACAATGGCGCACATTTTTGACTGGGACAGCCCGGGATGAAGACCACCTTTCTTGATTTCGAAACGGCGATCTCCGAACTCGAGGAGAAGATCGACCAGCTCCGCTTCGTCCAGGACGATCCGGCGGTCGACATCTCCGACGAAATCAAGCGGCTCGAGGCCAAGAGCCAGTCGCTGACCAAGGATCTGTACGCCAAGCTCAGCCCCTGGCAGATCGCCCAGGTGGCGCGCCACCCGCAGCGCCCCTACACGCTGGATTACGCCAGCCTGATGTTCACCGACTTCCACGAGCTGCACGGCGACCGCAGCTTCGCCGACGACAAGGCCATCGTGGGCGGGCTGGCGCGATTCAACGGCCAGGCCTGCGTGGTGATCGGCCACCAGAAGGGCCGCGACACCAAGGAAAAGATCGCGCGCAACTTCGGCATGCCGCGCCCCGAGGGCTACCGCAAGGCGATGCGCCTGATGAAGATGGCGGAGAAGTTCGCGCTGCCTGTGTTCACCTTCGTCGACACGCCGGGCGCCTATCCCGGCATCGGCGCCGAGGAGCGCGGCCAGTCCGAGGCGATCGGCCACAGCATCTACCTGATGGCCGAACTCAAGACCCCGATCATCAGCACCATCATCGGCGAAGGCGGCTCGGGCGGTGCGCTCGCGATCGCGGTTGCCGACCGTGTGTTGATGTTGCAGTATTCCACCTACTCGGTGATCTCGCCTGAGGGCTGTGCCTCCATCCTGTGGAAGAGCGCGGAGAAGGCAGCCGATGCGGCCGAGACCATGGGCATCACCGCGGCGCGGCTGAAGTCGCTCGAGCTGATCGACAAGGTGGTGGACGAGCCGATCGGCGGTGCCCATCGCGATCACCGCGCGATGGCTGCGACGCTCAAGCGTGCCCTCGGCGATGCGCTGCGCGAGCTCGAGGTGCTGTCGCCCTCCGAGCTGGTCGAGCAGCGCTACCAGAAGCTGATGAGCTACGGGCGCTACAAGGAGAAGGCGGCCTGAGGCCTCTCCCCGCCTGAGCCCGGGCGAGCGTGCGCTCCCGCGCCTGCGCTCGTCGACCATCGATGAGGATCCCGTCCGCCGAGTTGCTGCCCGAATCCGCCGCCGCGGTCCTCGTTGCGGCTGGCATCGGCGCGGGCAGCCGGGTGTGCTGTGCGCTCTCCGGCGGGGCGGACTCGGTGGTGTTGTTCGAGGTCCTGCTGCGGCTGCAGCCGCGCCTCGGTTTCGATCTCGTCGCCGCCCACGTCGATCACGGCCTCAGCCCGAGTTCCGCCGCGTGGGCGCGCACCTGCGCTGAGCGCTGCGCGGCCGCAGGCATTCCCCTGCAGATTTTCCGCGTCGAGGTCGATCGTACGCACGCTGACGGCCTCGAGGCGGCTGCGCGCGCTGTGCGCCATGCCGCGCTCGCGCGCGTGGCCTGCGACTGGCTCGCCTTCGGCCACCACCAGGACGACCAGGCCGAGACCCTGCTGTTCCGCCTGCTGCGCGGCAGCGGCGTGCGCGGGGCGGCGGCGATGCGCGCGGTGGAGGCGGGCCGGCCGGGGCGGCTGCGGCCGCTGCTCGGCCTGCGTCGGATGCAGCTGCTCGACTGGGCGGGCGCGCACGGCCTCGCCTGGGTGGAGGACGAGAGCAACGCCGAGTTGCGCTTCACCCGCAACGCGATCCGCCACCGCCTGCTGCCGGTGGCCAAGGACCTTTTTCCAGCTGCGGTGCCGAACCTGGCGTGCGCTGCCACGCATTTCGCCGAGGCCGACGAACTGCTCGGCGAGTTGGCAGCGATCGATGCAGCGGCCTGCGGCGCACCCTTGCTGCGCCGCGCGGACTTCCTCGCGTTGAGTCCGGCGCGCCAGGCCAACCTGCTGCGCCGGATGCTGATCGGGCTGGATGCACCCTTGCCCGGCTCGGTGGTGCTCGGCGAGGCCTTGCGCCAGCTGCGTGGGTGCGATTCCGCGCACCCCTTGCGCCTGCCGCTCGGCCCCTGGGCTTGCTGCGCCTACCGCGACCGCGTGTGGCTGGAGCTGGCGGAGCCGCCGGCGCCGCAAGAGCGGCGCTGGCAGGGCGAGGCGGTGTTGCGCTGGGGGGCGGACGAACTGCGCTTCGTGGAATCGGTTGGCGAAGGGCTGGACCGCGTCCGTCTGGAGCTCGCCGGCGAGGTCCTGCTCGCGCCGAGGCGCGAGGGCATGCGCCTGCGGCTGCACCTTTCGCGGCCACGGCGCGAGCTGCGCAAGCTTTGCCAGGAGGCGGGGATTCCCGCGTGGCTGCGCGACCGCCTGCCGGTGCTGTGGGTGGGTGGCGAGCCGGCCTGGGTGGGCGGCATCGGCGTCGCGGTGGAGTTCGCCTGTGCGCCGGGGGCGCCGGGCCTGGTGCCGGACTGGCGGCCGGGCGGTGTGCCCGAGGCCGCGCCGTCCGACTGAGTCGCCCCCCCGGGCCTCAGTTGCGCAGCGTGGTCAGCAGCTGCGCCAGTTCCACAGCCGAGCGCACTTCCATCTTCTCGAAGATGCGGGAGCGGTGCGCCTCGACGGTGCGCATCGAGATCGACAGCTCGTCGGCGATCACCTTGTTGTACTTGCCCTCGAGGATCAGCTCCATGACCTCGCGCTCGCGCTGGGTGAGCGTGGCCAGGCGCGCTTCGATCGTCTCGCGGCTGGCCGCGGCGCGCAGGCGCTCGTCGTCGGTGGCGAGCGCCTTCTCGACGAGGTCGACCAGGTCGTGGTCGTTGAAGGGCTTCTCGATGAAGTGGAAGGCACCCTTCTTGAGCGCGGCCACCGCCATCGGCACGTCGCCGTGGCCGGTGATGAAGATCACCGGCAGCTGGCAGCCGCGCGCGAGCAGCTCGTCGAAGCACTCCAGCCCGCTCATGCCCTGCATGCGGATGTCGAGCACGACGCAGCCGCGCCAGTCGCCGCGCCAGTCGGCGAGGAAGGCCTCGGCCGAGGCCCAGGTCCGGCAGACCGCGCCGCGTGTCTTGAACAGCCATTCGAGGGCGTCGCGGATGGCCTCGTCGTCGTCGATGATGTGCGTGCAGGCGGTATTCATTCGATCTCGGCGTCCACCGGGAGTGAGAGGGTGAAGATGGTACCGCCGCCAGGCCGCGATTCGAAAGCCAGCCGGCCACGGTGCAGTTCAGCGATCGAGCGGCAGATGTTCAGTCCCATGCCCATGCCCTCCTGCTTGGTGGTGAAGAAGGGTTCGAACAGCCGCGCGGAGGTCTCGGCAGGAATCCCGGCGCCGCGGTCGGCGACGGTGACGGTGACGAAGCGGCCCTCGCGTGCGGTACAAACGGTGACGTCATGCTCGGGCGGTGCGGTGTCGCGCATCGAGTCCATCGCGTTGCGCACCAGATTGACCACGATCTGCTCGATCATCACCGCGTCGGCCGGCACTTGCGGCAGGTCGTCGGCGAGCTCGCTGCGGATCCGCATCCCGCGCTTGCGCGCGTCGGCCTCGATCAGGCCGATGGCGTCGCGGATCACGGCGTTGAGATCGAGCGGCTCGCGCTTTGGTTCGGAGCGGCGCACGAAGTCATGCACCCGACGGATGATCTCGCCGGCACGCTGGGCCTGGCGGGCGATGCGCTGGTGCACGTCGAGCAGCTCGGCGCGGTCGAGCGGTGCCTCGTCCTGCAGGCGGTTGATGCAGCCCGTGGTGTAGCTCGCGATCGCCGCGAGCGGCTGGTTGAGTTCGTGCGCGAGCGTCGACGCCATCTCGCCCATGGTGATCAGGCGCGAGCTCTGCTGCAGGCGCTCTTCCTGTTGCACCGCGTGCTCCCGTGCGCGCTTCTGCTCGGTGATGTCGAGCACCGAGCCCATCCAGCCAGCATGACGGCCGGTGGCGTCGATCAGCGGCGCCTCGAACACCAGTACGTCGAGTACCTCGCCGTTCTTGCGCCGCAGGCGGACCTCGGTTCCGTCGGCCGAGCTGCCGCCGGCGAGGATCTCGCGGTGCAGGGCATAGGTCTGCTCGATCCGCTCCGGGTCCCAGTAGGGCATCGGCGCCTTGAGGCCGAGCAACTCGTCCGCGCTGAAGCCCGTCATGCGGCAGAAGGCCGAATTGACGTAGGTGAGACGTCCGTCGAGGTCGCGCGCGCGCATGCCGGTCAGCATCGAGTCCTCCATCGCCCTGCGGAAGGCGGACTCGGCACGCAGTGCGACCTCGGCCTGCTGGCGGCGGGCGAGCTGGCGGCGCAGCTGCATCACGCTCCACACGATGATCCCGGCCAGCAGCACGATCGAGGCGCCGAGCAGCAGCGGGATCCAGCGCGTCTCGGAGCGGTAGGCGGCGATCTGTAGCGTGAGTCCGTGGCCGGGCGGGTCGAAGGGCATGGAATAGGAGAGCCGCGGCGACACCGGCGCGATCTTCGACTTGGCGGCGAGCCTGCGCCCGTCGCTGTCCACCACGGCGACGTGATAGCGCTCGGAAAACCACCACGGCAGCTCGCGCATCACCAGATCGGACAATGAATACACTCCGACCACGATGCCGACCTGGGCCTCGTCCGACCACACCGGTACATGCACCTCGAAGTGGTGGGCGCCGCCCGGGGCCGGATGCGCGGGGCCATAGACCGCGCGACCGATGCCGCGTGCGAGGCGCAGGCTGGATTCGTCGACCACGACGGACGGGGCCTCGGCGGACGCGTCGGTTACGGAATCGGCTGCGGCGAGTGGCGGCATCGCACCCAGCACGCGGCCTTCCGGCGACAGCCAGAGGATGCGCGCGAGGCCGCGCTCGGGCGTCAGCAGGCTGGCGAGACGGGCCTCGGTCTGTGCGGACAGCGCCGGCGCGGCGAGCAGCTCGGAGCCGATCTCCTGCAGGTGGATCTCGTTGCGGTCGAGGTTGAAGCGCAGGTTCTGCTCCATCCACAGCACGTCGCTGATCAGCGTCGCGCGCTGGGCGTCGTCGTCGTACTCGCGGGTCAGCCACACGAGGGCGGCGATTGCGGCGAGGAAGAGCGTCAGGCTGAGGTAGGGCAGGTGCTGGAGCCAGCGTCGCCGAGGCGGGTGTGCGGAGAACTGGGCTTCGGCTGAGTTCATTGCGTAGGTGGAGCGCCGGTGCGCTGCGGTTGTCACGGATGCGGACATCCACAATAGCAGGCACTTTGGACCGAAACGATACTGATCCCCGACACAGCGAAACTTATCGCGGTGCAAGCGTCCGACCCGGAGCTCTCCGGGCGGCGAAAACTACCTAGATGCAGTTCTCTCGGAGGAGATGCTTTCATGAAGATTCGTTCGCTTCTGGTCGGTCTGGTCGCCGTCGGTCTGTCCACTGCGGCGCTTGCTGCGGACCCCATCGTGATCAAGTTCAGCCATGTCGTCGCGCAGGACACGCCCAAGGGCAAGGCTGCGGAGAAATTCAAGGCGCTCGCCGAGCAATACACCAACGGCGCGGTCAAGGTCGAGGTGTACGCGAACAGCACGCTCTACAAGGACAAGGAAGAGATGGAAGCGCTGCAGCTCGGCGCCGTACAGCTCCTCGCCCCGTCGCTGGCCAAGTTCGGCCCGCTCGGCGTGCGCGAATTCGAGGTCTTCGATCTGCCCTACATCTTCGACGGCTACGAGGCCCTGAACAAGGTCACCCAGGGTGCGGTCGGGCAGCAACTGCTCGCCAAGCTCGAGCCCAAGGGCATCCGTGGCCTGGCCTTCTGGGACAACGGCTTCAAGTCGTTCTCCGCCAACACGCCGATCAAGAAGCCCGAGGACCTGCGCGGCAAGAAGATGCGCATCCAGTCGTCCAAGGTGCTCGAGGAGCAGATGCGCGAGGTCAAGTCGCTGCCGCAGGTGATGGCCTTCTCCGAGGTCTACCAGGCGCTCCAGACCGGCGTCGTCGATGGCACCGAGAACCCGCACTCCAACCTCTACACCCAGAAGATGCATGAGGTGCAGAAGCACATGACGCTGACCGACCACGGCTACCTCGGCTACGCGGTCATCACCAACAAGAAGTTCTGGGACGGCCTGCCGGCGGAGATCCGCACCCAGCTCGACAAGGCTATGGTCGAGTCGACCGCCTACGCCAACCAGATCGCCAAGGAAGAGAACGACAAGTCGCTGGAAGCGGTGCGTGCCTCGGGCAAGACCGAGATCTACACGCCGACCGCCGAGGAAAAGACCGCCTTCAAGAAAGCCTTTGTGCCGGTGCACAAGAAGATGGAATCGCGTATCGGCGCCGACCTGATCCAGTCGATCTACAAGGAAACCGGCTTCGATCCGGCCAAGCTGTAATCCTCTCCTCTCCATACCCAGCAGCGCCCGTCTGGCTCGCAAAGAGCGACGGGCGTTTTTTCGGGGGAAAACAATCATGAACAAGCTTCTCGACCGCCTCGAGGAGTTCATCATCGCCGCGCTGATGGCAGTCGCGACCGTGGTGATCTTCATATCCGTGGTGCATCGCTACCTCTCCGGTTACGAGATTCCGCTCCTGCAGGACTGGCTCCTCGACATGAACGTGGGCTGGGCCCAGGAGTTCTGCATCATCCTCTTCGTGTGGATGGCCAAGTTCGGTGCCGCTTATGGCGTGCGCACCGGCATCCACGTCGGCGTAGACATCCTGATCAACAAGCTCACCGGCAGCTCGCGTGCGGCGCTGATCCAGATCGGACTGATCTGCGGGGTCGTGTTCACCGGCCTGATCGGCATCTTCGGCGCGCTCTTCGTTTGGGAGAACGGCATGGCCTACGAGACGCTGTCGCTGCTCGGCCGCGATACCGGCGACTTCTTCGAGGGGCCGACCACGCCCGACCTCGAGTGGCCGACCTGGATCGTGTATTCGGCCGTGCCGCTGGGTTCCTTCCTGATGTGCTACCGCTTCCTGCAGGTGATGGTGAGCTTCGCGCGCACCGGCGATCTGCCCACCCACGACCATGGCCACGTCGAAGGCCTGGACGAGGAAGACGACGAGAACGTGCTGCTCGAGGGCGAAGCCTTCTCGATCGCGGAAGACATCGAACACGCCCGTCGCGAGGCCGAGGCCAAGCGTCCGGGCCAGGGCAAGTAAGGAGACGACATCATGACCAACACGATTGCAATCTTCGGTCTGCTCGTCGTCCTGATGGCGATCGGCATGCCGGTAGGCGTGGCGCTCGGCCTCACGGTGCTGAGCTTCATGTTCATCTTCACCGACGTGCCGCTCGAATCGGTGGCGCTCAAGATGTTCACCGGCATCGAGAAGTTCGAGATCATGGCGATCCCGTTCTTCATCCTCGCCGGCAACTTCCTGACCCACGGCGGGGTGGCGCGGCGGATGATCAACTTCGCCACCTCCATGGTCGGCCACCTGCGCGGCGGCCTGGGCATGTCGGCGGTGCTGGCGTGCGCGCTGTTCGCCGCGGTGTCGGGTTCGAGCCCGGCGACGGTGGTGGCGATCGGCTCGATCCTGATCCCGGCGATGATCAAGCAGGGTTATCCGCTGCGCTTCGGCGCTGGCGTGGTGGCCTCGGCTGGCGGCCTGGGCATCCTGATCCCGCCCTCGATCGTCATGGTGATGTACTCGGTCACGACCAACTCCTCGGTCGGCGCGCTGTTCATGGCGGGCGTCATCCCCGGGCTGCTGCTGGCCTTCATGCTCGGTCTGTGCACCTGGTACGTGGCACGCAAGAACAACTACCCGACACTGCCGGCGGTCAGTTGGGCCGAGCGCATCAAGCACTTCCGCAAGGCCTTCTGGGGGCTGATGCTGATCGTCGTGGTGATGGGCGGCATCTACTCGGGCATGTTCACCCCGACCGAGGCGGCGGCTATGAGCGCGGTGTACGCCTTCTTCATCGCGGTGTTCGTGTACAAGGACCTGACCTTCAAGCAGATTCCGCGCGTGCTGCTCGATTCGGCCAACATGAGCGCGATGCTGCTGTTCATCATCGCCAGCGCGGTGCTGTTCTCCTTCATCCTGACCAGCGAGCAGATCCCGCAGCGCATGGCCGACGCGATCGTGGCCAGCGGCATGGGCCCGATCGGCTTCCTGATCGTGGTGAACCTGCTGCTGCTGGTGGCCGGCGCGCTGATGGAGCCGTCGTCGATCATCCTGATCCTCGCCCCGATCCTGTTCCCGGTGGCGGTGGCGCTCGGCATCGACCCGATCCACTTCGGCGTGATGATCGTGGTGAACATGGAGATCGGCATGATCACGCCGCCGGTGGGCCTGAACCTCTTCGTGGCGAGCGGCATCACCAAGGCCGGCCTCACCGAGATGAGCAAGGCGGTCATGCCCTGGCTGTACACGATGCTGGTGTTCCTGATGATGATCACCTACATCCCGAGCATCTCCACCTTCCTGCCCAGGGCGCTGGGCATGATGTAAGCACTCGTGCCGGGGACCGCCGCGCGCGGCCCCCGGCAAAGAGGCTGGTTCGATCCCCGCCTTGCAGCGATGCCGGCGGGGATCATGTTTTTCGTCGTGGCGCTTGCGTCGCCTTACAGTCCCGCGCCGAGCGCGCGCATCGGTGTCATCCGAAACCTGCTAAAATTTCGCGCTTTTTTCCAAACCTCACGCTTTATCCAAGCGCAGTCCCGGAGTTATCCATGGCAATCGAACGCACCCTGTCCATCATCAAGCCCGACGCCGTCGCCAAGAACGTGATCGGCCAGATCTACGCCCGCTTCGAAGGCGCCGGCCTCAAGGTCATCGCGGCCAAGATGGCGCACCTGTCCGAGCGTGAAGCCGGCGAATTCTATGCCGTGCACAAGGAGCGTCCCTTCTTCAAGGACCTGGTCTCGTTCATGACCTCCGGCCCGGTGATGATCCAGTGCCTGGAAGGCGAGAACGCCATCTCCAAGAACCGCGAGCTGATGGGCGCCACCGACCCGAAGAAGGCCGACAAGGGCACCATCCGCGCCGACTTCGCCGAGTCGATCGACGCCAACGCGGTGCACGGTTCCGACGCCCCCGAGACGGCCGCCGTGGAAGTGGCCTTCTTCTTCCCGGGCATGAACGTTTATTCGCGCTGAGCGGTCCGTACCAACGGCCCGTCGCGCACGCTTCGCGGTGCCTCCCGTACCGCGCGCGGCGTGTGCGGGCCGTTTGCATTACGGTCGGCCCGTCATCGCGGGCCTCCGCTCCCGACAGGTGAAGTTTCAGGCATGAGCACTCCCAATCCGGTCAATCTGCTCGATTTCGACGTCGACGGTCTCGTCGCCTGGTTCGCCGGGCTGGGCGAGAAGCCGTTCCGCGCCCGCCAGGTGATGCGCTGGATGCATCGCGAGGGCTGCGACGACTTCGACGCGATGACCGACGTCGCCAAGTCCCTGCGCGCCAAGCTGAAGGACGTCGCCGTGATCCGCCCGCCGGTGCCGGTGCGCGACTCGATCTCGGCCGACGGTACGCGCAAGTGGCTGCTCGACGTGGGCAACGCCAACGCGGTCGAGACCGTGTTCATCCCCGAGACCAGCCGCGGCACGCTGTGCGTGTCCTCGCAGGCGGGCTGCGCGCTCGACTGCGCGTTCTGCTCCACCGGCAAGCAGGGCTTCAACCGCAACCTGAACGCGGCCGAGATCATCGGCCAGCTCTGGCTGGCCAACAAGCTGCTCGGCGCCGCCCGGGCAGACGCCGGCGCGGACGTGCCGGAGCTCGAGGCCGGAGAGAAGGACAACGGCCGCATCATCAGCAACGTGGTGATGATGGGCATGGGCGAGCCGCTGGCCAACTTCGACAACGTCGTCACCGCGCTGCGCCTGATGCTCGACGACCACGCCTACGGCCTGTCGCGCCGTCGCGTCACGGTGTCGACCTCGGGCATCGTGCCGGCGATGGACCGCCTGCGCGACGAATGCCCGGTGGCGCTGGCGGTATCGCTGCACGCCTCCAACGACACCCTGCGCGACCGCCTCGTGCCGATCAACCAGAAATACCCGCTGCGCGAGCTGATGGCTGCCTGCCAACGCTACCTCGAGCGCGCGCCGCGCGACTTCGTCACTTTCGAGTACGTGATGCTCGACGGCGTGAACGACAGCGACGCCCACGCGCGCGAGCTGGTCGCGCTGGTGCGCGACACGCCGTGCAAGTTCAACCTGATCCCGTTCAATCCCTTCCCGGACTCCGGCTTTCAGCGCTCGCCCGCGGAGCGCATCCGGCGTTTTGCCGGTATCCTGATCGATGCCGGCATCGTGACCACCACGCGCAAGACGCGTGGCGACGATGTCGACGCGGCGTGCGGCCAGCTCGCCGGCCAGGTCCAGGACAGGACGCGGCGCACCGTGCGCCTGCACCAGGCAAGGGAGAACATGCGATGAAATCGACACTGGCACCCGTCGTGCTGGCGGTCGCGCTCGCGCTCGGCGGCTGCGCGGGGGCACCCGGCGTGCCCTCCGGTGCGGCGACGATCAGCCGGCCGATGTCCGACACCACCCCGGCCACGCCGGCCGATGCGCGCGCTCGGGTGCACGTCGAGCTCGGCATGGCCTACTTCGAGGTGGGGCGCTACGATGTCGCGATCGACGAGGCGAAAGTCGCGCTGACCGACAGCCCGTCCTACGCGCCGGCCTACCACCTGCTCGGTCTCGCGTTCATGTACGTCGAGGAGCACGGCGCCGCGCGCGAAAACTTCGAGCGTGCGCTGCGCGAGGCGCCGGGCGACCCCGACTTCAACAACAGCTACGGCTGGTTCCTGTGCTCGCAGGGACAGGAACGGGAAGGCCTCGAGCGCCTGGCGGTCTCGGCGCGCAACCCGTACTACCGTCACCAGACGCGTCCGCTCACCAACGCGGGCCTGTGCCACCTGCGCCTCGGTGAGGAGACCGCTGCCGAGGCGCAGTTCCTGCGTGCGGCGCAGGCCGACCCGGCAAACGCCCAGGCGCTCTACCTGCTGGCCGACATCGCCTATCGCGGCGGCCGCTACGAGCAGGCGCGCAGCCAGCTGATCCAGCTGCACCAGGCGCACGGCCCGAGCGCGGCGTCCGCTTGGCTGGGCCTGCGCACAGAGCGCAGGCTCGGCAATGCCGACGCCGAGGCGAGCTACGCCGCACAGTTGCGCAGCCGCTTCGCCGAATCGGAGGAGTTCAAATCGATGACTCAAGGGAAGTTCGAGTGAGCAGCATGCAGTCCGACAATCTCGCCGCGGCGACCAATTCAGCGGCCTCGCCCGGAGCCCGCCTGCGCGTTGCGCGCGAGGCGCGCGGCGAGTCGGTGCACGAGGTGGCCTTCGCCATCAAGCTGAGCCCTCGTCAGGTCGAGGCCCTGGAGAAGGACGATTTTGCCGCCTTGCCCGGAATGGCCTTCGTGCGCGGCTTCGCGCGCAACTACGCACGCTACCTCGGGCTCGACGCGGCTCCGCTGCTCGACGGCATCGAGCGCATGGGGGGCGCCGACCAGCCCGATCTGTCTCCGATCCGCAACGCCGACGGCGATCTGCCTGCCGGCGGGGCCGGGCGGCGTGGCAGTTTCCCTGCTGGCGCGGTCGTGGCCGTGCTCCTGGTCCTGCTCGGCGTAGGCTGGTATTTCGACTGGTTCCGCACCGAGCCGCCAGCAACGCTCGAACTCCAACCCGAGCCGGCGCCAGGCTTCGCGCCCGCGCCGACCGAGGGTGGAAGCGCGTCCGGGGCCAGCGGCGAGCCGGTGGTCGCGCCAGCACTTGTGCCGCTCGCACCGGTCATGGAGGCCGCGACACCACCTTCGGCCGAGGCTCCGGCCGTGACGACGGAGGCAGTCCCGGCCTCGCCGGCAGCTCCGGTCGGCGCGAGCGTTTCCGATGCGACAAGCGCGGCCCCGAGCAATACCACGGCGCAGGCGGGTGTGTCCGCCGCGGTGCAGCCGCCGGCCGACGCCGTTGCGTCCCCCGCCGACGAGCGTGCCGGCGGGAATCGCCTGAGCTTCCGTTTCGGCGGTGATTCGTGGATCGAGGTGCGCGATGCGAGCGGTACCCTCCTGCATTCGGGTACAAATCGCGCCGGCAGCAGCCGTGTGGTGCAGGGCACGCCACCCTTCCGTCTGGTGGTGGGTAATGCCGCCAACGTCGTGCTCGAGCAGGACGGCAAGACGGTCGATCTCGCAGTACATACCCGCGGTTCCGTCGCCCGCCTGACGCTTCCCTGACCCGAACGCCATGAACAGCCAACACGAACTCCAGCCGATCGACGCCAGTCCGCTCGCCCGCCATCGCACCCACCAGGTGCGCGTCGGCAAGGTGAGGATCGGCGGCGAAGCCCCGGTCGTCGTGCAGTCGATGACCAATACCGACACCGCCGACGTGCTTGCCACCGCGATGCAGGTCGCCGAACTCGCCCGCGCCGGCTCCGAGATCGTCCGCATCACGGTCAACAACGAGGCGGCTGCCGCGGCGGTGCCGAAGATCCGTGACCGCCTGCTCGCGCTCAACATGGACGTGCCGCTGGTCGGCGACTTCCACTACAACGGCCACAAGCTGCTCACCGACTTCCCGGCCTGCGCAGAGGCGCTCGCCAAGCTGCGCATCAACCCGGGCAACGTGGGCGCCGGCCGCAAGCGCGACCCGCAGTTCGCCGCCATCGTCGAACTCGCCTGCCGCTACGACAAACCGGTGCGCATCGGCGTCAACTGGGGCAGCCTCGACCAGTCGGTGCTCGCCCGCATCATGGACGCCAATGCCAAGCGTGCCGAGCCGCGCGATGCCGGCGCGGTGATGCGCGAGGCGCTCGTCGTCTCCGCGCTCGAATCCGCCGCCAAGGCCGAGGAATACGGCCTCGGCCGCGACCGCATCATCCTGTCGGCCAAGGTCTCGAGCGTGCAGGACCTGATCGCGGTGTACCGCGACCTCGCGCGCCGCAGCGACTACGCGCTGCACCTCGGGCTCACCGAGGCCGGCATGGGCAGCAAGGGCATCGTCGGCTCCACCGCCGCGCTCGCCGTGCTGCTGCAGGAAGGCATCGGCGACACCATCCGCATCTCGCTCACCCCCGAGCCGGGCGGCAGCCGCACGCAGGAGGTCGTGGTCGCGCAGGAGATCCTGCAGACCATGGGCCTGCGCGCCTTCACGCCCATGGTCACCGCCTGCCCCGGCTGCGGGCGCACCACCAGCACCTTCTTCCAGGAGCTCGCCTCCGGCATCCAGGACTACGTGCGGGCGCAGATGCCGGTGTGGCGCGAGCAGTACGACGGCGTCGAGAACATGACGCTGGCGGTGATGGGCTGCGTGGTCAATGGTCCGGGCGAGTCCAAGCACGCCAACATCGGCATTTCTCTGCCGGGCACCGGGGAGACGCCGGCGGCGCCGGTGTTCGTCGACGGCGAGAAGGTCGTCACCCTGCGCGGCGACAACATCGCCGCCGAGTTCAAGGCGCTCGTCGACAACTACGTCGCCACCCGATACGTGAAGAAGGGCGCCTGAGCGCCGCAACGGACAACGATTGCCGCGCCCGAGCGCGGCACAAACGAAAAGAACCTCATGAGCCAGACCTTGCAGGCCGTGCGCGGGATGAACGACATCCTGCCAACCGACGCCGAAACCTGGGAGTACTTCGAAGACATCGTGCGTGACTGGCTGCAGAGCTACGGCTATCGCCCGATCCGCATGCCGCTGGTCGAGCCGACGCCGCTGTTCAAGCGTGCGATCGGCGAGGTCACCGACATCGTCGAGAAAGAGATGTACTCCTTCGAGGACGCGCTCAACGGCGAGCTCCTCACGCTGCGCCCGGAAGGCACGGCCTCCTGCGTGCGTGCCGCGATCCAGCACAACCTGATCCCCTCGGGCGGCCCGCAGCGCCTGTACTACTACGGCCCGATGTTCCGCCACGAGCGCCCGCAGAAGGGGCGCTACCGCCAGTTCCACCAGATCGGCGTGGAGGCGCTCGGCTTCGCCGGCGCCGATACCGACGCGGAGCTGATCCTGATGTGCGCGCGCCTGTGGGAGGATCTCGGGCTCGAGGACGTCGCGCTCGAGATCAACTCGCTCGGCTCGCCCGAGGAGCGCGCCCAGCACCGTGCAGCGCTGATCGCCCACCTCGAGCAGCATCAGGACAAGCTCGACGAGGATGGCAAGCGTCGCCTGCACACCAACCCGCTGCGCATCCTCGACACCAAGAACCCCGAGCTGCAGGCAATCGTCGAAGCCGCGCCCAGGCTCGCCGACTACCTCGGCGACGAATCGAAGGCGCACTTCGACGCGGTGCAGGTCTTCCTCAAGGACGCCGGCATCCCCTACCGCATCAACCATCGCCTGGTGCGCGGCCTGGACTACTACAACCGCACCGTGTTCGAGTGGGTCACCACGCGTCTGGGCGCGCAGGGCACGATCTGCGCGGGCGGCCGCTACGACGGCTTGTTCGAGCAGCTTGGCGGCAAGCCGCAGCCGGCCGCGGGCTTCGCGATCGGCATCGAGCGCCTGCTGCTGCTGTGGCAGGCCTGCGGTGGCGAGGCCGAGCGCCCGGTACCCGACGTGTACGTGGTGAGCGTGGGCGAGGCCGCCCAGCGCCTCGGTTTCCGTGCCGCGGAGACCCTGCGCGAGCACGGCTTCGCGGTGCTCATGCACTGCGGTGGCGGCAGCTTCAAGTCGCAGATGAAGAAGGCCGACGCGAGCGAGGCGCCGGTGGCGATCGTGATCGGCGAGGACGAGGCCGCAGCCGGCGAGGTCGGCCTCAAGCCGCTGCGCGGCAGCGGCGCCCAGCAGCGGGTGGCCATCGACGACCTCGTCGAGGCGATGGCGGCCCTGATGTTCCCCGAAGAAGACGAAGAGGTTTGATGATGGCGGTCTACGATCTCGAAGAGCAGGAACAGATATCCGAACTCAAGGCCTGGTGGGCGCAGTACGGCAACTTCGTCGTCACCCTCGCGGTGGTGGCGGCGCTCGCCTCGGTGGGTTGGCAGGGCTGGAACTGGTACCAGAGTCGCAACGCTGGCGAGGCCGGTGCGTTGTATTACGCGGTGCAGCAGGCTGTGGAGAAGAACGAGCCACAGAAGGCGCGCGAGGCCGCCGGTCGCCTGATCGGCGAGCATGGCGGCAGCGTTGGCGCCCAGCTCGGCGCGCTGCTGTCGGCGGCGATGCAGTTCGAGGCCGGCGATCTCGCCAACGCGCGCGCGCAGCTCGAATGGGCCGCCGACAAGGGCTCCGATCCTGCGCTGCGCGAGCTCGCCCGCCTGCGTCTGGCTGCGGTGCTGCTGCAGCAGGGTGAGCTCGACGCCGCGCTCGCGCGCCTGCAGGCCGCGCCTTCGGCCGCCTACAAGGCGCGCTTCGACGACCTGCGCGGCGACGTGCTCGCCGCCCAGGGCAAGGTCGCGGAGGCGCGCGCCGCCTACCAGGCCGCGATCGACGCGCTAACTGCCGCGGGTGACGATGCGGTCACGCTGCGCGAGGTCGTCCGCGTCAAACTCGAATCCCTCGGAGCCTGAGCGATGAAAACCCCCTCGCCGCGTCTCGTCCCGCTGCTCGTCGCCGCGCTGCTCGCCGCCGGCTGCTCCTCGCTCAACCCCTTCGCCAGCTCCGGCCCCAAGCCTGCGGAACTGGTCGACTTCAAGCCCGCCGCCCAGCTCGTGGCTACCTGGCGGGCCAGCATCGGCGAGGCCGAGCACTACCGCTTCCAGCCCGCGGTGTGGAGTGACAGCGTCTATGCTGCAGGCAAGGAAGGTGAGGTGGCGCGCTTCGAGGACGGCCGCGCGCTTTGGCGCATCGACACCGGCAGCGAGCTCTCCGCCGGCGTCGGCACCGACGGCCGCCTCGCGGTGGTGGTCGCCGCCGACGGCTCGGTGATCGCGCTCGATGCCGCCAACGGCAGCGAGCGCTGGCGTGCGCCGATCGGCGCCGAGGTGCTGGCGCCGCCCGCGGTCAGCCTCGAGCTGGTGGTCGTGCGCGCCTCCGACAACCGCCTGATCGCGCTCAACGCGCGCGACGGCAGCCGGCGCTGGGTGTACCAGCGCAACAACCCGCCGCTGGCGCTGCGCAGCTTCGCCGGCGTGGTGCTCGAAGGTCCGGTCGTGCTCGCCGGCTTCCCCGGCGGCAAGCTCGCCGTGATCAATGCCGCCAACGGTGGCGCGATCACCGAGCTCAACGTCGCGGTGCCGCGCGGGGCCACCGAGCTCGAGCGCGTCGCCGACGTGGCCGGCATGCCGGTGGTCGGTCGCCGCGAGGTTTGCGCGGTCGCCTACCAGGGTCGCGCCGCCTGCTTCGACACCTCGAACGGCAACGCGATCTGGTCGCGCGACTTCTCCAGCAGCGTCGGCATGGACCGTGACGCGCGCTTCGCGCTCGTCACCGACGACCGCGACGCGGTGCACGCGCTCGACGCCAGCACCGGCGCCAGCGTGTGGAAGCAGGACGCGCTCGCGCGTCGCCAGGTTTCCAAGCCCCTTATCGTCGGCGACCATGTGATCGTCGGGGACCTCGAGGGCTATGTCCATGCGCTTTCGCGCGAGACGGGCGCCTTCGCGGCGCGCGAGCGCGCCGGCAGCGATCCGATCGTGGCCGATCCGGTCCCGTTACGCCGCGGTTTCGTGGTCCAGGGCGCCGGCGGCGACATCACCGCGTACGAAGTACGCTGAGGTTCGGTAGCAAGTGAAACCCACCATCGTTCTGGTCGGTCGGCCCAATGTGGGCAAGTCGACCCTGTTCAACCGCCTGACGCGCACCCGCGACGCGCTCGTAGCCGATCAGCCTGGCCTCACCCGCGACCGCCACTACGGTATCGGTCGCGTCGGCGACCGCGATTATCTGGTCGTTGACACCGCCGGCTTCGACCCGGTGGCCAAGGACGGCATCATGCACGAGATGGCGCGCCAGGCCGAGCAGGCCATCGCCGAAGCCGACGTGCTGCTGTTCCTGGTCGACGGTCGCGCCGGGCGCACACCGCACGACGAGAACATCGCCGCGCGCCTGCGCCGCGCCGGGCGTCCGGTGCACCTGGTGGTCAACAAGGCCGAGGGCATCGACCGCGCGATGGTCGCTGCCGACTTCCACGCGCTCGGCCTCGGCGATCCGCTGCCGGTCTCGGCGGCGCACGGCGACGGCGTCAAGCAACTGGTCGAGCTCGTGCTCGCGCCCTTCCCGACCGACGACGAGAAGGAACACTCGGACGACGAGGGCCCCAAGGTCGCGATCGTCGGCCGCCCGAACGTCGGCAAGTCCACCCTGGTGAATACCCTGCTCGGCGAGGAGCGCGTGATCGCCTTCGACATGCCCGGCACCACCCGCGACGCCATCTCCATCCCCTTCGAGCGCGGCGGCAAGCGCTACACCCTCATCGACACCGCCGGCCTGCGCCGGCGCGGCAAGGTCTTCGAGGCGGTGGAAAAGTTCTCGGTGATCAAGACCCTGCAGGCGGTACAGGAGTGCAACGTGGTCGTGCTCGTGCTCGACGCCGCGCAGGACATCTCCGACCAGGACGCCCACATCGCCGGCTTTGCGCTCGAGGCCGGGCGAGCGCTGGTGGTGGCGATCAACAAGTGGGACGCGGTGGACGACTACCGTCGCGACCGCCTCAAGGCCGACATCGCGCGCAAGCTCGCCTTCCTCTCGTTCGCGCGCTTCCACCAGATCTCGGCGCTCAAGGCCGAGGGTATCGCCGGGCTGCTGAAGTCGGTCGATGCCGCGTACGCCGCAGCCACCGCCAACCTGCCCACGCCGCGGTTGACTCGTGCGCTGCAGCAGGCGATCGCGCGCCAGGCGCCGCCACGCCACGGCCTGGCGCGGCCGAAGATGCGCTACGCCCACCAGGGCGGCATGAATCCGCCGGTGATCGTCATCCACGGCAATGCGCTCGACGACATCCCGCAATCGTATGTGCGCTACCTGGAGCGTTGTTTCATGGATGCCTTCGACCTCAAGGGCACGCCCTTGCGCATCCAGTTCCGCACCACGCACAATCCCTACGCGACGCGGAATTGAGCATTTTTCGGTCGAGAACCTATTTCCACGCCTGGATTTCGTTGCATACTGCCATGCGGCAGTGCACAACGCGTCCATAACATTCTTATAAACACAATATAAAGAGGTTCCACAATGAGCAACAAAGGGCAACTCCTCCAGGACCCCTTCCTGAACACCCTTCGTCGCGAACACATTCCTGTGTCGATTTATCTGGTCAACGGCATCAAGCTGCAGGGGCAGATCGAATCCTTCGACCAGTATGTCGTGCTGCTCAAGAACACCGTCACCCAGATGGTCTACAAGCATGCGATCTCCACGGTCGTGCCCGCCCGCCCGGTCGTCATCCAGCAGGAAGAGGGCGCCAACTGAGGCCGCGATCCCGTCGGCGCGGCCGGCACCTGTCGGCCGCGGGAGACGCGCATCGTGTTTGAGCGTCCCGCCTCCGGCGAACGTGCGGTCCTCGTCCAGCTCGATCTCGGCCAGGGCGCCATCGACGAGCGTCTGTCCGAGCTAAAGCTGCTCGTCCTCAGCGCAGGCGCCACCGTCGAGGCGGTCGTCCAGGGGCGCCGTGCCACGCCCGACCCCAAGCTTTTCGCCGGCAGCGGCAAGGTCCAGGAGATTGGCGAGGCGCTTCGTGCGTACGGAGCAGACATCGTCATCTTCAACCACGCGCTGTCGCCCGGACAGCAGCGCAACCTCGAGCGCGAGCTGCAGTGCATGGTCATCGACCGCACCGCGCTCATCCTCGACATCTTCGCGCAGCGTGCGCGCAGCCACGAAGGCAAGCTGCAGGTGGAGCTCGCCCAGCTAGAGCATCTGGCCACCCGCCTGGTGCGCGGCTGGACCCACCTCGAGCGCCAGAAGGGCGGCATCGGCCTGCGCGGCCCGGGAGAGAAGCAGCTCGAGACCGACCGCCGCCTGCTCGGCAACCGGGTCAAGATGCTCAAGTCCCGGCTCGCCCAGATCGAGAAGCAGCGCAAGGTTCGTCGACGCGCTCGGGAACGCCGCGACGTTCTGTCTGTCTCTCTCGTCGGTTACACCAATGCGGGCAAGTCGACGCTGTTCAACGCGCTGACCAAGGCGGGCGCCTACGCGGCCGACCAGCTCTTCGCCACCCTCGACACCACCTCCCGCAGGTTGTACGTCGGAGGCGAGGGGGCGGGAGCGAGCGTGGTGCTTTCGGACACCGTCGGCTTCATCCGCGACTTGCCGCACGCCCTCGTGGCCGCCTTCCAGGCGACCCTCGAGGAAACGGCGCAGGCCGATCTGTTGTTGCATGTCGTCGACTCGGCGAGCGAGGACCGCGACGCGCAGATCGAGGCGGTGAACCAGGTTCTTGCCGAGATCGGTGCGGCAGAAGTGGCGCAGATCCTGGTGTGGAACAAGATTGATCTCACCCGGGCCGTCGCGGCGGTCGAGAGGGGGGACTGTGGTACCATCAGGCGCATTTTTTTGAGCGCCCGAACCGGGGAAGGCCTCGATCTGCTTCGTGATGCACTTGCCGAAGTAGCTCGGCAGACCTTTGGTGACAACGCCGACCGGCCCGCCGGTTCGGATGACGAGCGACGACAAGAAACGTGATAACAGGCATTCTCATGTCACTGAACGACCCACGCTGGGGTGGCCAGGGCGGCGGCGACCGCGAAGACGGCAATCGCGGCGACGACAACCGCAACGACGACTTGCGCGGCGATCGCAATCGCGGTGGCAACCAGGGCCCGCCCGACCTCGAGGAGGTCTGGCGCGACTTCAATCAACGGCTTTCCGGCATGTTCGGCGGCAAGCGCTCCGGACGTGGCAATGGTTTCGGTGGCGGCGGGGGCGGTGGCAATCGTCCCGAACTGCCCGGCTTGTCGTTCAAGCAGTTCCGCGGCGGCTTTGGCGTGCTGGCGGTGCTGGTTCTGCTCGTCTGGCTGGCGAGCGGCCTATACACCGTAGACGCGAACCAGCGCGGTGTGGTGCTGCGCCTCGGCGAATACGTGGCCACCACCGAGCCCGGCCTGCGCTGGCGCTTGCCGGCGCCCCTCGAGACCCACGAGATCGTCGACCTCACCGGCGTGCGCACGGTCGAAGTGGGCTATCGCGGCTCCGAGCGCAACAAAGTGCTGCGCGAGTCGCTGATGCTCACCGACGACGAGAACATCATCAACATCCAGTTCGCCGTGCAGTGGGTGCTGAACAGCCCGGAGAACTACGTCTTCAACAACCGCTTCCCCGACGAGGCGGTGGCCCAGGCCGCCGAGACCGCGATGCGCGAGATCGTCGGCAAGAGCCGTATGGACTTCGTGCTCTACGAGGGCCGCGAGGAGATCGCGACCACCGCGCACGAGCTCACCCAGCGCATCCTCGATCGCTACGAAACCGGCATTCAGGTCAGCCGCGTCACCATGCAGAACGCCCAGCCGCCCGAGCAGGTGCAGGCCGCGTTCGACGACGCGGTCAAGGCCGGCCAGGACCGCGAGCGCCAGAAGAACGAGGGCGAGGCCTATGCCAACGACGTCGTGCCGCGCGCCCGTGGTACGGCTTCGCGCCTGATCGAGGAGGCCAATGCCTACCGCGAGCGCGTGGTCGCCAACGCCGAGGGCGAGGCGAGCCGCTTCAGCCAGGTGTTCGCGGAATACAGCCGCGCGCCCGAGGTCACCCGCGAACGCCTGTACATCGACACCATGCAGCAGGTGATGTCCGGCACACCAAAGGTGATGATCGATGCGAAGGGTAACGGCAACCTGCTGATGCTTCCGCTCGACAAGCTGATGCAGCAGACGGGCGCCAAGCCCGCCGCCGCGGCGCCGCAGCCCGACTCGCAGTCGGCCGCAGGCCTGGCGGCCAACGCACCGGTGCCGGTCTTCGATCCGCGCAACCGGGATGGAATGTTCAGTCGTGAGCGGGGAGTGCGTTGATGCGTGACAAGATGTCCCTGATCGGTGGCACGCTGCTGCTGATCGTCGTGATCGCCTCGATGTCGCTGTTCACTGTCGACCAGCGCCAGTACGCGATCGTATTCCAGCTCGGCGAGGTCAAGGAGGTCATCTCCGAGCCAGGCCTCAACGCCAAGCTGCCCTTCATCCAGAACGTGCGCTACTTCGACAAGCGCATCCTGACTATGGACACGCCCGAGCCCGAGCGTTTCATCACTTCCGAGAAAAAGAATGTCCTGGTGGACCATTTCGTGAAGTGGCGGATCGTCGACCCGCGCCTCTATTACGAGTCGGTCGCTGGCGACGAGGCGCGCGCGCGCACCCGCCTGACCCAGACCGTCAACGCCGGCCTGCGCGAGGAGTTCGGTCGCCGGACCGTTCATGATGTCGTCTCCGGCGAGCGCGACAACATCATGGAGCAGATGCGTGAGCGCGCCGACCGCGATGCGCGCACCATCGGCGTGCAGATCGTCGACGTCCGCCTGAAGCGGGTCGATCTGCCCAACGAGGTTTCGGAGTCGGTCTATCGCCGCATGGAAGCCGAACGCAAGCGGGTCGCAAACGAGCTGCGCTCGCTGGGTGCCGCCGAGGCCGAGCGCATCCGCGCAGACGCCGACCGCCAGCGCGAGGTGATCATCGCTGAGGCGTACCGCTCTGGACAGCAGGCGATGGGTGAGGGCGATGCCAAGGCGACCGCCATCTACGCCGAAGCCTTCGGCAAGGACCGCGAGTTCTACTCGTTCTACCGCAGCCTCGAGGCCTACCGCTCGAGCTTCGCGGGCAAGGACGACGTCCTAGTGGTCGATCCGAGCTCGGACTTCTTCCGCTTCATGAAGGATGCCGGGGGCGCGCCGCGCAACTGACGTCTTCATGGCAAGTTCTCTACTCACGGCCTTCGCACTGATGCTGATCATCGAAGGCCTGCTGCCCTTCATCGCGCCTGCTGCATGGCGCGATACCTTTCTTCGCCTCGCCAGCATGGCGGACGGCCAGATCCGCTTCATCGGTCTGAGCTCCATGCTGGCGGGGCTTGCAATGCTTTTCATCGTTCTCTGACATCGCCATGCGCTGGGTACTGCCCGACCACATCCAGGATGCACTGCCGTCCGACGCCTACCGGCTGGAGAGCCTGCGCCGCCGCCTGCTCGACGCCTTCCGGCTGCGCGGCTACCAGCTCGTGATGCCGCCGTTGCTCGAGTATCTCGACTCGCTCACCACCGGTGCCGGCAAGGATCTCGAGCTGCGCACCTTCAAGCTGGTCGACCAGCTTTCGGGCCGCAGCATGGGCGTGCGCGCCGACATGACGCCCCAGGTCACGCGCATCGACGCCCACCTGCTCAACCGCCGCGGCGTCTCGCGCCTGTGCTATTGCGGCAGCGTGCTCCACACCCTGCCATCCACGCTCACCGGCACCCGCGAGCCGCTGCAGCTCGGCGCCGAGCTCTATGGCCACGCCGGTATCGAGGCCGACGTGGAGATCCTGCGTCTGCTGGCCGAGGTGCTGCGCCTTGCCGAGGTGCCCGCGTCGCGCATCGACATCGGCCATGTCGGCCTCTTCCATGCGCTCGCCGCGCGCGCGGGTTTGGTGCCGGGCCGCGAGGAGGAACTTTTCGGGTTGATGCAGGCGAAGGACGTGCCGGAGCTGCGCCGGGTGCTCGCCGACGTGGCCGAGCCGGCACGCAGCGCGCTGCTCGCACTGCCCGAGCTCTACGGCGGTCCCGAGGTGCTCGCCGAAGCCGCCGCCCGCCTGCCGCAGGATGCCGAGATCGCCGGCCCGCTCGCCGAGCTGAGCCGGCTGGCCGATGCGCTGGCCGACCTGCCGGTGAGCTTCGATCTCGCCGACCTCCGCGGCTACCACTATCACAGCGGTGTCGTGTTCGCCGCCTACGGCGCCGAGTCGCCAGCCGCGCTCGCGCTCGGCGGTCGCTACGATCGCGTCGGCAAGGCCTTCGGGCGTGCGCGCCCGGCCACCGGCTTCAGTCTCGATCTTCGCGAGCTCGCCTGGCACCTGCCTGCGCCGGTCGCGCCTGCCGGGGCGATACTCGCGCCGCTGGACGGCGACGCGGCGCTCGCCGCCGAGGTGTCGCGGTTACGAGCACACGGCGAGGTCGTGCTGGTCGCGCTGCCCGGACATGAAGGAACTTGGAACGAAGCCGGCTGCGACCGGCAACTGGTGAAGCGGGGCGATCGCTGGGCGATCGTGTCGTTACAGGGAGAGTAAGAAAATGGCAAAGAACGTTGTCGTGGTCGGCACCCAGTGGGGTGACGAAGGCAAGGGCAAGATCGTCGACTGGCTGACCGACCACGCCAAGGGCGTGGTGAGGTTCCAGGGCGGCCACAATGCGGGTCACACGCTGGTCATCGGCAAGACCGAGTACAAGCTGAACCTGGTGCCCTCGGGCATCGTCCGCGAGGACGTGGCCTGTTTCATCGGCAATGGCGTGGTGCTCGACGCGCACCACCTGCTGTCCGAGATCCGCACCCTCGAAGCCGGCGGCATCAAGGTGCGCGACCGCCTGCGCGTGAGCCCGGGCTGCCCGCTGATCCTCGGCTATCACGCCGCGCTCGACCGCGCGCGCGAGGCTGCCAAGGCCGCCGGCGACAAGATCGGCACCACCGGCAAGGGCATCGGTCCCACCTACGAGGACAAGGTCGCCCGCCGCGCGCTGCGCGTGTACGACCTCTTCGACCGCGAGCGCTTCGCTGCCAAGCTGCAGGCCAACCTCGAGTACCACAACTTCGTGCTCACCCGGCACCTCGGCGCCGAGCCGGTCGACTTCCAGGCCGTGTTTGACCAGGCAATGGCCGACGCCGACGAGCTGCTGCCGATGGTGGCCGACGTGTCCGCCGAGCTTTACGCGATCAACAAGTCGGGCGGCTCGCTGCTGTTCGAAGGCGCGCAGGGCACCCTGCTCGACATCGACCACGGCACCTATCCCTTCGTCACCTCGAGCAACTGCGTCGCCGGCCAGGCCGCGGCCGGCTCGGGCGTCGGTCCCGGTCGCCTGCACTACGTCCTCGGCATCACCAAGGCCTACTGCACCCGCGTCGGTGGCGGTCCCTTCCCGACCGAGCTCGATATCGAGACCCAGGGCGTGCCAGGCGAACAGATGTCGACCAAGGGCCGCGAGTTCGGCACCGTCACCGGGCGTAAGCGCCGCTGCGGCTGGCTGGACCTCGCCGCGCTCAAGCGCTCGATCATCATCAATGGCGTCACCGGCCTTTGCATCACCAAGCTAGACGTGCTCGACGGTCTGGAAGAGCTCAAGCTGTGTACTGGCTACATGCTCGACGGCAAGCGCATCGACCTCCTGCCCATGGGCTCGGAAGAGGTCACGCGCTGCGAGCCCATCTACGAGACGATGAAAGGTTGGAGCGGCACCACTTTCGGTGCGCAGAGCTGGGACGCCCTGCCGCAGGAGGCGCGCGCCTACCTGCACCGCATCGAGGAGATCTGCGAGATCCCCATCGATGTCATTTCGACCGGGCCCGAGCGTGACGAGACGATTCTCCGCCGGCATCCGTTTGGCGCCTGATCGGGTCCTGTCGGCAGAACCGGTCGCTGCAGGTTTCGTGGAAGCTGTGGGGGCGGGCCTGCCCGCGGATGTCGCCGGCACGGCCGGCATTCGCGGGCAGGCCCGCCCCCATGGTGTTTTCGACAAACTCGTCGCGGACGCGAGGGTGAACGAAAAAAGCCGGCTTTCAGCCGGCTTTTCCCTGCAACTGGTGCCCAGAAGAGGACTCGAACCTCCACGCCTCGCAGCGCTAGTACCTGAAACTAGTGCGTCTACCAATTCCGCCATCTGGGCAGGGACGCGCATAATAGCAAAGGCTTTCACTTCAGCAAAGGTTTTTTTGCTTCGCGTGGCGCGGACTGCGCTCGTCGGCCCGCTTCGGCGCCAACTCGCGAGCCGCCGCACGCCCGCACGGGAGCGATCTGCGCGTACCGCCGGTTTTCCTGTACGAGCGGCAGCCCCTGCGAACCGCACGCGCGCCACGGCGGCCAAAAAACAAAAAAGCCGCTCCGAAGAGCGGCTTTCCTGTGAAACTGGTGCCCAGAAGAGGACTCGAACCTCCACGCCTCGCGGCGCTAGTACCTGAAACTAGTGCGTCTACCAATTCCGCCATCTGGGCAAGAAGACGCGCATTATAAGCACCAAAAGAAGATTGTCAATGACTCGCAAAACGAAAAAAACCGATAAGCAGCGCCCCGGCGCATCCTCCCGCAAGACCCCGGCCGCGCCGCACGAGAACGTCTCGCGCGCCACCCCGTCCGGCCGCAACGTCAAGCGCAGCGCGCCTGCCGGACATGGCGCGTCCGACGCCCGCAGCCCCGCCGCGGTGTCCGAGTCCGACGCGCGCAAGGGCGCACAGAACGCTCCGGCCCCGGTACGCGGCCCCGGTCGCAGCCGCGCCGCGCACAAGTCCAAGGCCTTGCAGGCCAGCGCCGTTCGGCTCGCGGACCCGTTCTACGAGCGCGAGACGCAGCAATACGACAACCCGCTGCCCAGCCGCGAGTACGTGCTGCAGATCCTCGCCGAGCGCGGCGTGCCGATGCCCTTCGCGGAGCTCGCCGGCGCGCTCGACATCGCCCCGCACGAGCTCGACTTCTTCGACCGTCGCCTGCGCGCGATGGAGCGCGATGGCCAGGTCGTGCGCAACCGCCGCGAGGCCTACCTGCTGCCGGCCAAGGCCGATCTCATCAAGGGCCGCGTCGAGGGCCACCCCGACGGCTTCGGCTTCCTGCGTCGCGACGACGGAGAGCCCGATGTCTTCCTCGGCCCCAAGGAGATGCGCGCGGTGCTGCACGGCGACCGCGTGATGGTGCGCATCTCGGGCACGGACCGCCGCGGCCGCCCCGAAGGCAAGCTGGTCGAGGTGCTCGAGCGCGCCAACACCCGGGTGGTCGGTCGCGTCATCAACGAGCATGGCGTGATGATCGTCGTGCCCGAGAACCGTCGCCTGGCACAGGACATCCTGGTTGCCCCGGGAGGGCGCAAGAAGCCCGAGCCAGGCCAGATCGTCACCGTCGAACTGGTCGAGCAGCCGACCAAGTTCGCCCAGCCGATCGGCCGCATCGTCGAGGTGCTTGGCAACTACGCCGACCCCGGCATGGAGATCGAGATCGCGCTGCGCAAGCACGACCTGCCCTATGAGTTCTCGTCCGAAGCCAAGGCGCAGACGCGCAAGCTGCCCGACGTGGTGCGCAAGAAGGACTGGGCCGGCCGCGAGGACCTCACCAAGCTGCCGCTGGTCACCATCGACGGCGAGACCGCCAAGGACTTCGACGACGCGGTGTACTGCGAGCGCCAGGGCAAGGGCTATCGGCTGATCGTCGCGATCGCCGACGTCTCGCACTATGTGGACGCCGCCAGCGCGCTCGACAAGGACGCCTTCGACCGCGGCAACTCGGTGTACTTCCCGCGCCGCGTCATCCCGATGCTGCCCGAGAAGCTCTCCAACGGCTTGTGCTCGCTCAACCCGCAGGTCGAGCGCCTCGCCATGGTCGCCGACATGGCCATCTCGGCCGCCGGCGAGATCCGGAACTACCGCTTCTACCCCGCGGTGATCTGGTCGCACGCGCGCCTGACCTACACCAAGGTCGCGGCGGCGCTGTACGAGCAGGACCCGGCGGTGCGCGCCGAATTCTCCGCGTTGCTGCCCCACCTCGAGAACCTCGACAAGCTCTTCCGCGTGCTCCTGAAGGCGCGTGCGAAGCGCGGCGCGATCGACTTCGAGACCACCGAGACCCGCATGATCTTCGACGACAACGGCAAGATCGCGCAGATCGTGCCCGAGGTGCGCAACGACGCCCACCGCCTCATCGAGGAGTGCATGCTCGCCGCCAACGTGTGCGCGTCCGACTTCCTCGCCACCCGCGAGCACCCGGCGCTGTATCGCGTCCATGACTCGCCCTCCGAGGACAAGCTCGCCAAGCTGCGCGAGTTCCTCAAGGAGTTCGGCCTCGGGCTGGGCGGCGGCGACGAGCCGCGCGCGAGTGATTTCGCGAAACTGCTCGAGCAGGTCAAGGATCGCCCCGACGCCCAGCTGCTGCAGACCGTGATGCTGCGCTCGCTCAAGCAGGCGATGTACAGCCCGGACAACGTCGGCCATTTCGGTCTCGCCTACGAGTCCTACACCCACTTCACCTCGCCGATCCGGCGCTACCCCGACCTGCTGATCCACCGCGGCATCAAGGCCGCGCTCGGCGGCGACCAGTACCGCCCCGGCGACTGGGAGCAGATCGGTCTGCACTGCTCGATGACCGAGCGCCGCGCCGACGACGCTACCCGTGACGTGGTCGCCTTCCTCAAGTGCTACTTCATGCAGGACCGCGTCGGCGAGGAGTTCACCGGTAGCGTCTCGGCGGTCGTTCCCTTCGGGCTCTTCGTCGCGCTCGACGACATCTTCATCGAGGGACTGCTGCACATCTCGGACCTCGGCAGCGACTACTTCCATTACGATGAGACGCGCCACGCGCTCATGGGCGAGCGCACGGGCAAGCAGTTCCGCCTCTCCGACCGCGTGAAGGTGCAACTCGTGCGGGTCGACATGGCGACCAACAAGATCGACTTCCGCCTCATCGAAGGCCCGCTGCCGGTGGAGGCCAAGTCCCCGCAGAAGGCTGTCGAAGTGGAGGTCGTGGAGGTCGCGCCCGCGGAAGGCAGGAAGGCGCGCAAGCCGCGCGGCCGGAAGGGGGCGGAGGAGGTGGTCGAGGCCGCGCCTGCGCAGGTGATCGAGGTCGTTGCCGTGGCGTCGCCGAGCGCCGCCGCGGAGCCCGCCGCGCCCAAGTCGCGCTCCAGGCGCGCGAAGAAGGTCGCCGCCGAAGCCGTCGTCGAGCCTGCCGCCGTGCTGGTGGTCGAGGCCGCCCCCGCCGCCGCGGAACCCGCCGCGCCCAAGTCGCGCTCCAGGCGCGCGAAGAAGGCCGCCGCCGAAGCCGTCGTCGAGCCTGCCGCCGTGCCGGTGGTCGAGGCCGCCCCCGCCGCCGCGGAACCCGCCGCGCCCCAATCGCGCTCCAGGCGCGCGAAGAAGGCCGCCGCCGAAGCCGTCGTCGAGCACGCCGCGGCGCCGGTGGTCGAGGCCGCGCCTGCCGCCGCGGAGCCCGCCGCGCCCAAATCGCGCGCCAAGCGCGCGAAGAAGGCCGCCGGAAGCCCTGCGGCCGAAACCCCCGCCGCGCCCGCCGCCGAAGCGCTAGAATCCGCGCCCCCGGCCCCGGCTCGACGTGCCGGCCGCAAGACCACCACAAAGGGCTCCGACCGTGGCTAAAGCATCTGAAAGCACGCCCACCCGGCTGATCTACGGCTTCCACGCCGTGTCCGCCAAGCTGCGCCACGCGCCCGACGCGGTGCTCGAGATCTTCCTCGCCGCGGACCGTAAGGACGCGCGCGTGCGCAAGTTCCTCGCCCAGGCCGAGACCGCCGGCGTGCGCATCACCCAGAGCGAGGGCGACAAGCTCGACGCTCTCGTCGGCACTCGCCGCCACCAAGGCGTGGTCGCCAAGGTCGACGCCACCCGGCGCGAGATCAAGCTCGCCGACGTCCTCGACAGCCTCGACGAGAACGCGCTCATCCTCGTGCTCGACGGCGTGCAGGACCCGCACAACCTCGGCGCCTGCCTGCGCGTCGCCGACGCCGCCGGCGCCCACGCCGTGGTCGCGCCCAAGGACCGCGCGGTCGGCCTCAACGCCACCGCCGTCAAGGTCGCCAGCGGCGCCGCCGACACCGTGCCCTACATCACCGTCACCAACCTCGCGCGCGCGCTGCGCGAGCTGCAGGAAGCCGGCGTGTGGGTCGTCGGCGCCGCCGGCGAGGCCGAGAAGACGCTCTACGAGGTCGACCAGAAGGTCCCCGTGGCCTGGGTGCTCGGCGCCGAAGGCGACGGCCTGCGCCGTCTTACCCGCGAGACCTGCGACGAACTCGCGCGCATCCCCATGCACGGCAGCGTAGAGAGCCTCAACGTCTCGGTCGCGAGCGGCATCTGCCTCTTCGAGGCCCGCCGCCAGCGCAGCGCGTGACCCGTGTTGCCGCATTCGCCGTGCGATGATGCCGTATTCCTGCAGGAGCGCCGCAAGGCGCGAACACGGCGTTTCGGATTCGCCGACGCTCCATTCGCGCCTTGCGGCGCTCCTACATGAACCATCGCCCGTGCCGGCCCCGTAGGAGCGGCGCGAGCCGCGAAGGCGGCGTTTCGGATTCGCGGACGCCTCGTTCGCGCCTTGCGGCGCTCCTGCATGAAGCATCGCGGGGCCCGGGCTCCGGCAGGGGCTGGGAACGGCCCTGGGCGTCAAACCGTCAAACCCACTCCACCTGCACCGAAAACAGATAGCCCGCGCCATACACCGTCTTGATCAGGCGTGGGTTCTGCGGATCGTCGTCGAGCTTGCGGCGCAGGCGCGAGATGCGCACGTCGATGCTGCGGTCGAAGGGGTCGACGTCGCGTTCGCCGAGGAGCTGCTCGCGCGAAAGGATCTTGTTGGGGCGGCGGAGCAGGGTGGCGAGGAGGCCGGCTTCGGCGGCGGAGAGCGACACCTCGCGGTCGTCGGGGGCGGTCAGGGCGTGGCGGTTGGCGTCGAAGGTCCAGCCGGCGAAGCGCGCGGTACTGCGTTCGCCGGTCGTGTCCGTGCTGGCCGCGCGCTGGTAGCGGCGCAGGATCGAGCGCACGCGGGCGACCAGCTCGCGTGGCTCGAAGGGCTTGACGATGTAGTCGTCTGCGCCGAGCTCGAGGCCGAGCACGCGGTCGGTCACGTCGTTGCGGCCGGTCAGGATCAGCACCGCGCACGGGCTGCCGTCCTGCAGCTCGCGGACCACCTGCATGCCGTCCATGTCCGGCAGGCCGAGGTCCACGATGCACAGGTCGGGCGATACCTGGCGTGCGCGCTCGAGCAGCTGGCGGCCGGCGCGCATCTGTTCGCAGCGGAAGCCGTACTCGCCCAGGCTCATGCAGATCAGGCGGGCGACCTCGGGGTCGTCCTCGAGCACGAAGATCCGGGCCTGGGAGGGGTCGATCGGGCTCTGGGTCATTGCGGGCGAGGCTCCGTGATGGTGTTCGTAATGCGGGATTGTGCGACTCCGTTCGCGGCAGTGGCCGCCGGCGACGCTTCGACCCCGCCCGTCGCACCCGGTTCGGGCCCGAGCAGCGCCGCCAGCGTGGCCGCCAGCGCGGTCTGGTCGAAAGGCTTGCGCAGCGTCGGCACATCGGCGGGGAGCTCGTCGATCGGCGTCGCCTCGCTGGCGTAGCCGGTCACCAGCAGGATCGGCAGCTGCGGGCGCAGCGCGCGCGCGCGCCGTGCGAGCTCGCGGCCGCCGATGCCGCCCGGCATCACCGTGTCGCTCACCAGCAGCGCGATGTCGTCGACATGCTGCAGCAGGCCGAGCGCCTCGACGCCGTCGGCGGCCTCGATCACGGCGTGGCCCAGGCCGGTCAGCTGCATGCGCACCACCTTGCGCACCTCGGGCTCGTCCTCCACCAGCAGCACCGGGCCGTCGAGCGCACGCGCGCCGGCCGTCGCGGGCGCGGTGCGTTCCGGTGCGACCACGCTCCCAGCTGCCGTGGGCAGCACGAAGCGCACGTGCGTGCCGCGCCCCGGCGTGCTGCGGATACGGATGTTGCCGCCAGACTGGCGCACGAAGCCATACACCATCGAGAGCCCCAGTCCGCTGCCGCTGCCGAAGTCCTTGGTGGTGAAGAAGGGCTCGAACACGCGCTGCAGCACGGCCGCCTCGATGCCCTTGCCGGTATCGCCGACGTCGATCTGGACATATTCGCCGGACGGCACCTCGACCACCGCAGCGAGCGCGTCGTCGAGCTCGCGGCGGCTCACCCCGATGGTCAGCTCGCCGCCTTCGGGCATGGCGTCGCGGGCGTTGATCGCGAGGTTCAGGATGGCGTTCTCGAGCTGGTGCGGGTCCACCAGTGCGTGCACCGGCTCGCCAGGCAGGCGCAGGTGGATACGGATCGTCTCGCCCAGGGTGCGCGCGAGCAGGTGGGTCATGTTGTGCACCAGCACGCCCACCTCGACCGCGGTGGGCGCGAGCGACTGCCGGCGCGAGAAGGTCAGCAGGCGGCGGATCAGCTCGGCGCCACGGCGCGCGGCCTGCAGCGAGGGATCGACGAACTCCGCCCCCGGCCCGGCGCCGATGCGCTGCTGCAGCGCGCAGAGGTTGCCGATGATGATGGTGAGCAGGTTGTTGAAGTCGTGCGCCAGCCCGCCCGTGAGCTGGCCCACCGCCTCCATCTTCTGCGCCTGCACCAGCGCCGCCTGGCTCGCCTTCTGCTCGGTGATGTCGATCGACATCACGAAGAAGCCCACCGTGCGCCCGTCGCCGTCGAGCTCCGGCACCACCACGCTGCGGGCATGCACCATGCGCCCGTCGGCCAGCGTGCGCGAATACTCGTAGCTCACGCGCTCGCCCGCGCGCGCGCGCTCGAGGTGGGGCTGGATCTGCGCGAAGGCCTCGGCGCCGAAGACCTCGCCGATGCTGCGTCCGACGATGGCGTCCTTGGCGAAGCCGAACCACTCCGCGTAGCCCTTGTTGGCGAAGCGGTAGATGTCGTCGCTGCCGACGTAGGCGATCAGCGCCGGGATCGAGTCGATGATCAGCTGCAGGCGGTTCTCGCTGCGGCGCAGCGCGCCAGCGATGTCGTCGATCTCGAGGTTGGCCTGGGCCAGCCGTGCGTTGGCGGCCTCGAGCTCGGCGGTGCGCTCGCGCACTCGGTTCTCGAGCTGCGCGTTCTGCTCCTCGATCAGCTGCGCGGCCTCGCGCTGCTCGGTGATGTCGGTCCACAGCGAGACGAAGCCGAGGTTGGGGATGGGCACGCCGCGCACCGCGAGGATCCGGCCGTTGGGACGGGCGCGCTCGACGTAATGGGGCTGGAAGCTGCGCGCTGCGGCCACGCGCGCGCGCACCTGGGTGTCGACGTCGCCGGGGCCGTACTCGCCGCGTTCGGCGTTGAAACGGGCGAACTCCTCGAAGGGGGTGCCGACGCGCACCATCGACTCGGGAAAGTCGAGCAGGCGCAGCATGGCCTTGTTCCAGGTGACCAGCTTCGGGGTCGCGTCGAACACCGCGATCGCCTGATCGAGCAGGTCCAGACCCGCGAGCAACAGGTCGTAGCGCCGCCGCTGCTCGGGCGACAGCGCCGAATACGGGATGTTGCCGTCGTCGTTCTTCGCCGTGCCGACCAATCGATTCACCTCCGCATGGGGATTGGCGGATGGTTGCACAAATTTCGCAGCCGGGGGGGCGTGGAGGGTTTAGCGGCGGAATGCAAGTCGCGGTCTCGCGCCGTCGCAGGGGCGGTGCCGGCTGCGACGGCTGTGTTGCCGCGCCCGCGGCCGGTGTGATCGCGCGATGGCACCGCTGCCTTCGCGCCTTGGGGCGCTCCTACGGGAACGAGGGTGCCTGCGGCGGTGGTTTTCGGCCGGTGGCCTGGTCGCGGAAGCGCTCTGGGGAGACGCCGGACCAGGCGACGAAGGCGCGGTAGAAGGTGGAGGGGTCCGCGTAGCCGAGCTCGGCGGCGATACGGGCGATGGGCTGACGGGTCTTGGCCAGGCGCGCGTAGGCGATGTCGCGGCGGGTGGCCTCCTTGATGTTGCGGAAGCCCGAGCCTTCCTCCTCGAGCCGCCGGTGCAGGGTGCGCGGCGACACGTGCAGGCGTTCGGCGACCTCTTCGAGCGACAGGTTCTGCGGCAGCGCATCGCGCAGGATGTCGCGCACGCGGAAGACCATCTCGCGGTCGCGGCGGTAGAGCGTGGTGATCTTGCCCGGGGCGCCGTCGAGGAAGCCCACCAGTGCCGCCTCGTCGCGACGCAGCGGCAGCTCGAGCAGGTTGGCCTGCAGGCGGGCGGTGAGCCGGGGGGCGTCGAAGCTCGAATGCTCGGTGTAGACCAGCGCGTAATCGTCCGCATGCGCCGGACGCGCGTATGGAAATGCGACCGCGTCGAGCGCCAGGCCGCGCGCCACGAACCAGCTCGCCACGCCGTGCAGCAGGCGCAGCAGCCATTCGTAGGCGAACACGCGCGCGGGTGCGTCACTTGGGGGGCCGAGGCTGCCATCGTCGTCGATCAGCAGTTCGGCGCGCGCGCCCGTCACCTGCAGCTCGATGCGGAACGCGGGCAGCACGATGCGCAGGAAGCGGATCGCGCGCCGCAGCGCCTCGCCCAGCGTGGGTGCCCCGAGCAGTGCGCGGCAGAGAAATTCGAAGCTCCCCGGGCGCATCGGCTCGGGCAGCAGGCCGAAGGCCTCGTCGTCGAGCGTCTCCACGCACAGGTTGTAGAGCAGCGCGTAGCGCTCGACCGGGATGCGGGTGTCGGTTTCTGCAAGGTCGATCCCGGCCCGCGCGAGCAGCGGAGACGGGTCGAGTCCGCGTCCCCGCAGTCCGGCCAGCATGCCGGTGACGAAGCCGGGGGCAACCGTGGCGCGGCCACGACGGAGACGGGGAGCAGCAGGATTCGGCATCGTAGTCGGTCGAGTCATCGGATCACGAATCGGTGACGTTTCCTGTAGGAGCGACGCAAGGCGCGAGTGCAGCGCTGGTTTGGCGGATTTTGCACGATCCTCGTCGGCAAGCGCAATGGCAAAGGCGTGAAGACCCTTCTAAGATTGCAGGGATGTTCACACCCACCTGGAGACGAACGACATGACCGATCTGAGCGTTGCGCACAAGCTGTCGCCCTACAAGCCCAAGAACAAGGTGCGTTTCGTCACCGCCGCCGCGCTCTTCGACGGCCATGACGCCTCCATCAACATCATGCGCCGCATCCTGCAATCGACCGGCTCCGAGGTCATCCACCTCGGCCACAACCGCTCGGTCGGCGAGATCGTCAACGCGGCGCTGCAGGAAGACGTGCAGGGCATCGCGATCACCTCCTACCAGGGCGGCCACGTCGAGTTCTTCAAGTACATGATCGACCTGCTCAAGGCCAACGGCGGTGAGAACATCAAGGTCTTCGGCGGCGGCGGCGGCGTGATCGTGCCGGCCGAGATCAAGGAACTCCACGAATACGGCGTCACCCACATCTTCTCGCCCGAGGACGGCGCCAAGATGGGCCTGCAGGGCATGATCAACAGCGTCGTCGAGCGCTGCGACATCGACGTCACCAAGGCCGCGCCGCAGAAGGCCGACGCGGTGCTCAAGGCGCTCGCCGTCGGCGATCGTCGCGCGTTGGCGCAGATCATCACCGCGCTCGAGAACGGCGGCTACGGCGACGAGGTCAAGAAGGCCCTCATCGACGCCGCGGCCAAGACCAAGGTGCCGACGCTCGGCATTACCGGCACCGGCGGCGCGGGTAAGTCCTCGCTGACCGACGAGCTGGTGCGC
>Ga0268298_10000811_pt1 | contig 38981 bp, 34 predicted proteins | sample WWTPWeurt_MetaG_FD_194462 | JGI IMG/M metagenome (GOLD analysis project Ga0268298, IMG submission 194462) | Activated sludge microbial communities from WWTP in Nijmegen, Gelderland, Netherland - WWTP Weurt | ecosystem: Engineered > WWTP > Aerobic digester > Activated sludge | place...
CTTCTTCGATTCGCAATGCAGGATATGCGCTGGGTATGTCCAAGTTTCATGTGGTGACTCGAATCATGGTGCCCGCCGCGTTTTCTGGAATTGTTGCCTCTTTCTTACTCGCGTTTGCTCGAGCTGTGGGAGAAACTATGGCGGTGAGCATTGCTGCTGGTTCCACGCCCAGCATGTCTTTTGATTATCTCAAGAGCATCCAGACCATGACCGCATTCATTGTTCAAATTAGCATGGGAGATACGGCTGCCGGTAGTATAGAATACTATACAATCTATGCGATTGGCATTTCGCTCTTTGTCCTCACGTTTGCATTTAACTTTGCCGCAACAGCCATCATCCGCAGATTTCGGGAAGTGTACCAATGAAAGATCTGCGCGTGCGATATCGAATCTATGGAGCCATTTTCGAAGGATTTTGTTTTTCCGCGAACGTGCTGGCGTTTGGCTTTCTGCTGTACTTGCTCGGCTCTGTTCTCTTCCAGGGCGTTCCGAACATCAACTGGACTTTCTTAACTGAATACCCTTCCAGGTTTCCGCAAAAAGCAGGGATCCTCGCGGCGATCGCAGGCACTGTCTGGATGATGGTGCTGACTGCATTCGTGAGCATCCCGCTTGGAATTGGCGCGGCTATCTACCTTGAGGAGTATGCACGGCCCGGTAGACTTGTGAATCTGGTTCGCCTCAACATCCAGAATCTTGCGGGCGTTCCATCTATCATTTACGGTATGCTTGGCTTGACCATGATCGTTCGCGGTCTGGGTCTGGGCAGAAGCATTCTTGCGGGTGCCCTCACCATGGCGCTTCTGATTCTTCCGGTCATTACCATCGCAACGCAGGAAGCTCTTCGCGCAGTCCCTGGTTCACTTCGGTTGGCTGGATTCGGGATTGGAATGACTCGCTGGCAAGTAGTGCGCTACCAGGTGTTTCCTTCTGCGCTCCCAGGAATTATGACCGGAATCATTCTTGCCCTGTCGCGCGCAGTGGGGGAATCAGCCCCGCTCTTGCTCGTCGGTGCGACCGCGTATTCTGCCTATCTTCCATCGAGTCCTATGGATGGGTTTACGGTTCTATCGGTTCAGATTTACAACTGGATTGATCAGCCTCAAAAAGAATTCCAGGCCCTTGCGGCCGGTGCCATTGTTATATTACTCGTTTTACTCATTGCTCTCAATTCAATTGCAATCTATCTGCGACAATACTATCGCAAAAAAGTGAGCACAGGATAATCGTATGCAGCAGATCACTCAGAAAATTGCGGCACCTGAAAATGGCGACGCGACTCGCACAGAAGCGGTGTTTGCGTGTAGCAATGTGAACATTCACTACGGTGATTTTCATGCGATCCAGGATCTTTCTCTGGACCTCCTTGAGAATCGAGTGACAGCATTGATTGGACCATCGGGTTGCGGAAAAAGTACGTTTCTTCGCAGTCTAAATCGCATGAACGATTTCATCGATTCGTTTCGTATTTCAGGGAGTCTTTTGTTAGACGGCGAAGACATCTATGCACCTGACGTGGACCCTGTGGAAATTCGTTTGAGAGTTGGAATGGTATTTCAGAGTCCGAATCCATTTCCAAAATCGATTCGCGAAAACGTGGCTCTTGGCCCGCGCATCAATGGTTACAAGGGAAACCTGGCCGAACTTGTGGAAGAAGCGCTGGTCAAATCCTACCTCTGGGATGAAGTAAAAGACAAGCTCGATCAAAGCGCCTACTCGTTGTCAGGTGGTCAACAGCAAAGGCTATGCATTGCACGCGCCATCGCCATGCAGCCAGAAGTTTTGCTAATGGATGAGCCTACGGCTTCTCTCGATCCAATTTCAACCAAGAGGATTGAAGAACTGATCGTAGAGCTCAAGAAAAGCTATTCTATTGTAATTGTGACTCATAACATGCAGCAGGCGGCCCGCATCGGCGATTTTACTGCGTTCTTCTATCAGGGTAAGTTGATAGAGTACGATTCCACCTTTCGCATGTTTACAAATCCAGGTCAGAAACTCACGGAAGACTACATCACAGGCAGATTTGGCTGATCACTCAATGTCCAGAAGGATGAGAGTGACGTCATCTTCCAGCTGATCTTCTTTCTTGTGCCAACTATCCACTGCTGATAGAATCGCATCCGCTGCGTCTTTCGTCGTGAGTTCTGACGTGGCGGAAATGGATTCATAGAAGCGATCAAACCCGAACATTTCCCCTTTCTGATTTCGCTGCTCAAAGATTCCATCTGTGTAAAGCACCAGACGATCTCCTGGTTCCAGGTCCCAGCTTACAGAAGGGCAAGTCCAATCTCCTGGCCAACCAATGACAGGGCCGCGCATTCCCAGTTCGTGAAGACGCTTTTCTCTTCTTCTCCAGATTAGAACGGGTGGGTGGCCTGCGGAAGAAAAGTAAAGCCTGCGCATATTCATATCTACAAACGCGTAGCATGCTGTGATGAACTGGCCGCGAATGCGGGGAGACATGGAACGATGAAGCCCTCGCAGAATTTCGTCAGGTTCTTTCCAGTGCGAACGAAGGTTCGCAAATGAAATTTTTACCATAGACGCAATGAGCGCGGCACCCACACCGTGCCCGCATACGTCTGCGACGATCAGTCCCACCATTTTTCCTTCTGTATGAAAATCGTAGAAGTCTCCTCCTACTTCGCTCGCAGGGCGATAGGCGCTTTCGATTCTCAGTCCCTCGATTTGCGGATTCGATTCTGGAAGGATGGAGCTTTGAATTCTTTTTGCAATTTGTAGTTCCGCTGTGAGCTCTCGAGTGCGCGTCACGGCCGCGTCTTTTTGTTCTCGCAGCGAGTTGATTCTATCTCCAAGTGCAAGAGAGAGAAGCAGGATTTCCACTACCGATCCAAGTTGCATACTATATCTTGTGGCCGGGTTCCATGGAAGGACACCGAGTCCTGTCAAAGAGAACATCAAAACGCCAATGAGAAGGAAGGTCCAGGCGATCAAAAAGTAACGGGCCGGCTTGTATCCATCGCGCAGCGCCCAGATGGAACCTGCGATGATAAGAGGAACTACCAGGCTTCCGAGGACTCTTCCCATCACATTGGCAGTCTGGAAAGGAAGGATCAAACTGGCGGCGGCCCAGAGCCCTGCCAATGCGGCGGAACCCAGAAATGCAAAATTGAAAAAGCGAGATCTTTTTTCTACACCAAGAAAATGTCGCGCGAAGAGTGCTGCGAACATGATGGAGAGACCGGCGGAAACGAAGGAGGCTTTGATGTCGAGTCCTGCAGTTTGTGGCCAGAAGTACTCGAATGATATGCCGTTTAACGTTGTCTGATACAGTGCGAATGAAATGATATAGAGCACATAGTGCATGTAACTCACAGACCGCAGTGAGAGAAATACAAAGAGGTTATACACTGCCATGGCAATGACAATGCCATAGTAAACACCCAGGATGAGCTGTTCGCGCCTGTTCTTCTGGGTGAACCACTTTTCATTCCACAGTTTCAAAGACATGTGCTGCCGAATCTGGAATTCTAATCTGAGGTACACGCGAATTGTTGGTTTCATCGGGAGTCTAAATGCAGAATAACGATAGGCGATTTCCCTCTGCATGAATGGGAGGCTGATCCCGGCCGATTTCTGAACCATTCGTCCGTCCTGTTCGAAGTACAGATCAATACGATGCAGCAGATCAGATCTTGCCTCCAGCACGGGCATTCCCGGGTCCGGGTTTACAATATCAAAGTAGGCCCAGTATACTTTCCCCGGATCGAGCAGGTCCAGAGTTGTGGCCGGTTTGAAGTCTTTCTCTCTTTTCGTGATTTCTTCCACGGAGTCCACACCTGGATCGGAGAGAATGAATACTTTCCCCGCCTCCACCTCAGCAAATCCAGTGCGCGGAACCGTCACAGCATCTCCGTGAATGGCGGACGCGGCCAATAGTAACCCAAAAATGGAAAGCCAGGCGCGCATTAAGACCCAAATGGATCAAGCAGTACGGAATGCAAACACGAAGTACATGGCGGCTATAAAAGTGCCTGCCGCGGATATACCAAATACGATCTCCGGCCCGGCCCAGAGCCACAGAGCGCCGGCCGCGGCGCTTGCGCAAATTGTGCAGATACTCTGCAAAGAGGCAAACGTGCCTACAGCCGTGGCCACATCTTCGGGTGCCGCTGTAGTCGTGATCCAGGCTTTCCCAATTCCTTCTGTCGCGGCGGCGTAGATACCGTACATTGCGAGTAACAACGCAAAGGTGATTGGTGAGTGCGCATAGGGCATGGCCGCGTAAACAAATGCAAAAAGAAGGAGTCCTATCGTCAGCATTCGCTTTGCGCCAAAGCGATCAGCTGCCATCCCTGCTGGATAGGCGGCCAGGGCAAATACAGTATTGTAGAAAATATAGGCAAGTATAGCGGCAGAATCGCTCACCCCTCTTTGCTTCATGAGGAGAATGAGAAATGCGTCCGAACTATTCATCAATGCGAAGAACAGTAGCCCTGCGATGAGCTTGCGATAGGATCGGGGACCGTGGATGGCGTATTTCAAAAAATCCAGGATCCCTGGACGCGTTCGAGAGTTTCCGCGGATTTCCGAAAGGAACAGAGTAAGGAGAATGGCGAAGGCTCCAGGGATGAAGGCAAGAATGAAGAGCGTCCGATACTGTCCTGGTAAATAGTAAAGAAATGTAAGTGATAGCACGGGACCGAGCAAGGCTCCTGTCGTATCCAGGGCTCTGTGAAACCCGAACACTCTTCCTCTGTGTTCTGGGGCAGATGCATCCGAAAGCATCGCATCTCTGGCGGCAGTGCGAATTCCTTTTCCGAGTCTGTCTACGGTGCGTGATAAAAAGATCCAGCCTGGAAAAACAGAAACAGCCATCATTGGTTTGGAAATCGCGCTGAGCGCGTATCCTCCTCTGACAAACGGGAGTCTACGGCCAATGGCATCTGATAGATTGCCAAAGTATCCTTTGGATAGTCCTGCCGTTGCTTCTGCGAATCCCTCGAGCACTCCAATGTAGAATACGGAAAAACCAATCGATCCCAGATAGATGGGCATGACCGGATAGAGCATTTCGCTTGCGATGTCCGTAAAAAGACTCACAAGCGAAAGAAGGATGATGGGGCGCGTGAGGATCACTGACGCGCCAGTTCTTCCCTCGCTTTGATGAGAACGGAATCGGGAAGAGGATAGAGTCCCGAGGGGAGGAGCGCTTTTTGTCCACGATCGGATAGAACGAATTCCAGAAACGCTTTTGTGTCCGGAGTCTTCTCTGTTACGTACGCGAAATAGTATCTGCGAAAAGGATAGTCCGTTGATTTGATTCCCAGCACTCGCCCGTCTTTGCTGATGTCCAGTAGCTTCACTCCATTTGCTTCCAGAGGCCTTCCATAACCAATGCCGTATGACGTGACCGCAACTCGATCCATCAGCGTCAGTGGCCCTGACATTTCTTTTACTCTATCAGAAAAAGCACGAATCCCCAGGGCACCTTTGAGCCAGAAGTACCTGTCTGAAGCTGAGTTGATTCCGAACGCAGAAATTTTTCCGGGCGGAAGGCCAAGTGCGCTCGCATCCTCTTCGCCTGATCCGAAAATCGATTTGATCTGTTCTACGCTTAGAGAGTCCACCGGAAAGGATTTGGGCACTGCAAAAGCGATGATCTCCACTGCGATTGGAATGGCGCCCGGTGTGCGACCGAGCTTCCGCGTGATTAGATCCAGGTCCTCTGAAGGGAGTGCGTCGGACACAAAGGCAAGATTGCATATGCGCGAAGCAAGGGCAGGAGCGGCCGTTCTATTTCCGCGCGCCTCGTGCTGTGGAACTTTTCTTCCTGATTCTTGATAGATGGCAGACCAGGAGTCTACGATAGGACTGAGTTCTTCTCCACCCACACTGCAGAATTCAGCGTTCTTTTTCTGGGAACACTGAATCATGAAGATCAGAAGGAAGGTGGCCAGGATTCGCATTTGCATCGAGTAGATCCAGTGGTGCCGGCCGTCCGGGTCAAGCCGAAAGCATTTCAATCAGGCGTTTGCGGCAACAGAACACGAAACACAGATCCGCCCTGAGGGCCATCCTGCACTGTAACATTTCCGCCGTGAATGCGAGCAATTTGTCTGACAATGCTCAGGCCGAGTCCGGATCCACCTTCTCTGCGCGATCTGTTCTGGTCTGCGCGAAAGAATCGTTCAAAGATTTTCTCTCTAATCTGGGACGGAATGCCAGGGCCTTCGTCTGTCACTTCAATGGCTGCGTTGTTTCCAGTACGCGACACTGAAACGGTGATCTTCGTAGATGCGTTTGAATACCTAGACGCATTGTCTATGAGATTCAAGAGCAAATGCTCCAGGAGCAGAGGGTCTGCGACGATGGTTTTTTGTTGCAGAATGATTTCCAGATTCTGCTGTTTTTGCTCCAGTATCCCCGCCACGAGCATGCGAAGATTTTCCATATACGATTCCAAATCCACCCGGGCAGGCTGGTAAGGAACGTTTCTTGATTCCACTTTAGAAATGATGAGCATATCCTCGATGAGTCGCTCCATTCTCTGCACATTGCGAAGAACTGCGGCGAGGAAACTCGCTTTTTGTGCATCATCTGTTCTTTCCAGTAAAGTTTCAGCGTATCCTCGGATGCTCGTGATGGGCGTTTTCAGTTCATGACTTGCGTTCTGTAAAAAGTCTTCGCGCATTCGCCGCGCATTGTGTTCCTGCGAATCGTCATAGGCGATCACTATGAATAGTTCTGATTTTCCCTGCAATAAAACGGGAGAACAAACCGTGTTGAAATGCTTTCCTCCAATGGAGAAGTCGCCTCTCTTCTGTTCGCCGGTGCTAAGAGCTTCCTTCATTTGCTCCAGTAGATCCGGGCTGCGCACCACCTTGAAGTAAGGTTTCCCGGGTGCGCCTGTTTCAATGAGCAGGGTATCTACACTCTCGTTCTGAAATATGATGGTTCCCTGCGTGTCCATGCAGAGGACACCTTCGCGAAGTCCGTTGAGCAATGCCCCGAGCAGCTCTTTCTCTATGGTCAGATCTGTTACCTGAACCTTGAGTCTTTCCATGAAGTCGTCTGTACTTCGCACGACCGCTGCTACTTCTGTGACCGGGGATACATTCCGGGTGTTCGGTTGCTTGACCGGGTAGCTTGCGATGCGCGAAAGGAGAGCGCGAAGTGGAAGTGCAATGTCGCGAGTGGTTCTAACTGCGAAATAGACTGCAAGCAACAGGGCTGCCAGGTAAGCGTAGAAGAAGTAGGCGAAATCCATACTTCCAGGTTCTTTTTTTAACCAGAGGCCTGCGCCAAAGGGTAGCAGTACAAAAAACGGAAACGCAACAGATAGGATTCTACTGACTATGTTCATGAAACCGGTTAACCCCGGAATCGATATCCTACGCCGCGCACAGTTTCCAGTCTTTCTTTTTCTTCACCCAGTTTGGATCTGAGTCTCTTGATGTTTACGTCCACGGCGCGGTCTGAGACGTAGATTTCTCTTCCCCAGACCCGGTCCAGAAGGCGATCGCGAGTGAAAGCCATATCTGAATTTTCCATCAACAGTTGTAGGAGTTTGAATTCGATCAATGTGAGATCTGCTTCTTTGCCGTGCACGCGCACTCTGTGAGCGGATAGATCCATTTCGATTCCGCCTCTTTCAATGCTGCCAGTAGCGGTTTCGCGGAGAGTTCCTTTTCTCCGAAAGACTGCTTTGACGCGAGCCACCAGTTCTCGCGGACTGAACGGCTTTCGCACATAGTCGTCCGCACCCATTTCGAGGCCCAGCACTGCGTCCGTTTCTCCGGCACGGGCAGTGACGAGCACGACGGGCACATCAAACTTCGCACGGATTTTTTTGAGGATTTCCACGCCGCCCATTCCAGGAAGCATTAGATCGAGTATGATTGCGTCTGGCAGATTTCGTTCCAGCTTGCTTAAGGCGTCCAGGCCGTTGCCTGAAATAGTAACCAGGAATCCTTCCTCTTCGAGATTGAATCGAATGAGTTGTGCGATGTCGTCCTCATCTTCTACGACGAGGATTCGCATTCCTTTAAAGTTCTGGGGGCCTTCCATGTTGTTCTACCAGACAGTAGAAAACAGATTGGTTACGTTTTCATTACAATCAGTTTTCTAAGTGGTAAAACTAGCGGGCGAAGGGATTTGAACCCTCTCGAGAAGCTTGGAAGGCTGCCGTGCTACCATTACACCACGCCCGCCGGTGAATACAAAACGCGGCTCGGGGGCCCCCCGGTCAATCGGTTTTTTATCGAGCAGGGCGGCCACAGGCGTGCCAGGAATCAGTCTGTGCCCAGGCCAAGGAGTGCTTTGATCCGCTGTACATACATCCTTCCGACTGGAAGGGAAGTGTTTGCCTGATCGCGCAGGAAGATGCTGTACATTCCGCCTACAGAGTATTGCATCCCATTGACGTAGTTCATATTCACCACATAGCTTTTGTGAATTCTAAGAAAGATCGATGAGACGATTCTGGTTTCCATGTCTTTGAGAAGCTTATTGGTTCTATAGTTTTCTTTCAGTGTGTGCACGGTTGTGGCCCGCCCGTCCGATTCCAGGTGAGTGATTTCGGAGTATGGAATGACGTGATATCTTGATTCACCCCGGAAGATCAGAGCCTGATTGAGACTGGTTACAAATTCTCGCGGGTTCTTTGTCTGGGTCCCAATTTCGATGGCATCTGCCTCTGTGGCCACGATCTCCACAATGTGATCCAGATAGGTGAGGGTCATCAGAGACTTGATGGAATCTCTGATTCCAAATAGAATCAAGAACCCGCCACGCAGGTTGAGGTTTTCAGATAGTTTCAGAAACAGTATGAGTGCACTCGAGTCCATATGCTCGACAGAAGACAGGTCCAGTGCCAGTACTCTTTCGTCCTCTGTTGATTTCTCAATGGAACTCTGAAGGCTTCTGGATTCGAACAGGGAAACGTTTCCAACATGGAAACGCACAATCGTCAAGCCGTCCTTATTTTCTATGGAGAAGTCCAAATCGCCAACCCGCAGGTGTATCGCTCTTAGATATGACGAACGGGTTGGGAGGCAAGACTTAAAACAAGTTAGAGCGGTTGCACCGTTATGTGCTGTTCATTACCTGTTTCATGTCGTTCATTACATCATTTTGCAGGTTCGGGCGCTTTTTCCTCAGTTTTTGCGTCTTTTTTTGAATCATCGGTTGGTTCTACTTTTGCCTGACCCGCCGGTCCGTCATAGTTGATCTCGAAGATATCATAGTCCGATTCTCTCCAGGCAGTTACATAAGAAACCGTCACTCCGAAGTAAAACGGAACGTTTGTTTGCATACATAGTTGCAATTGTTTAGCAATTTCTTCATTGGTCACGGAGAACTGATGAACTTTGTCGCGTTGCTTGTCGTAGTAGATGCCTTCATACGTCCCGATGAAACGGCCTCTGTATTCAAATTGAAGAATCTTTCCGTACACGGAGAAGCTTCGTTTGGATCCTGATTTCTTTACGAGCACCTGCTTTTTTACGTCCGCCGGGAGCTGCGTCTGGATGGCTTTCGCATCTGTGATTTCCAGTTCCGAAGAAAGTGCAATGGCAGTGAAGCGATGAATTCTATATTGCACCAGCATTTCGCGACCCACGTTCTTTTGAACAAAGTTGGCCACGACGGCGTTCTCAGGCCTTACGCTAAATGCGATGGATTTGCTTTTAGGTGAATAGCAAAGGTCTTCTTTTTCAACGCATTTTTCGTTTCTATCAAAGGTAACCACGTCGAAGAGGCCTTCGTAGGAATCAAAAATGATTCCAGACGATTCTATCTTCGTGGGCACGATGACCGCCCATCCTTCGGAGTAAGTGCCGAAGGCATACAGGCTGTGCGAGATGGTGAAAAAAAGAACGATTAGAATGCGTTTCATAGGCGTTGACGAATGAACCCATTGGAAGACAGTGGGATTGTTTCTGCAAGGCTTTCTCAGGAGTAAAAAATGGAACTAAATTTTCAGCATGCTGATCCAGGACTGTCTTTGATGGGTGAGGCTGCCGCAGCACGCGGTCTGCTTGAATCCGGAAAATGCAAGGGATCCGATTTCCTGGGCTGGCTTGGACTTCCGTCCGCGATGGTTTCACAGGTTTCGAGAATCGAAGAGGCTGCGGCCCGGATTCGCAAGAGCGACGGACTCATTGTGGTTGGAATCGGCGGATCTTACCTGGGAGCCAGAGCAGTCATCGAAGCCCTGGGAACTGATTTTCCGGTCGTTTTCGCCGGCCATAACATGGACTCACTCTATCACTCCGACCTGCTGAATTCGATTCAGAAAAAAAAGTATTCGATCAACGTAATTTCAAAGAGCGGCACGACCACTGAGCCGGGTCTCGCTTTTCGCATTCTCATGAATCATATGGAAAGCAGATTCTCCAGAGACGAGCTTGCGGGTTTGATTTTTGCCACAACGGATGCGAACAAAGGAAGTCTGCGTCCTCTTATCAAGGAACGCGGATGGACTGATTTTGTAATCGGCGACGATGTCGGTGGAAGATTCAGTGTGCTTTCTCCTGTAGGCCTTCTGCCCATTGCTGCGGCCGGAAAGAACATCCGCAGGCTTCTCGAAGGAGCCCAGGCAATGGCGGATATCGTTCGCAAGGACAGTTCAGAAAAAAATCCGGCACTCCAGTATGCATGTTACCGCAATGCCAGCTATCGTTCAGGAAAGAAGATAGAGCTGTTTCTGAGCTACCAGCCCGGTCTCCATTTCATCGCAGAGTGGTGGAAGCAGCTGTACGGAGAATCAGAAGGAAAAGAGGGAAAAGGAATCTTCCCTGCGTCTGTTGATTTTTCAAGCGATCTGCATTCCATGGGCCAATGGATTCAGGAAGGGGAGCGTCTGATTTTCGAAACGATTCTGGATGTGATTCATCCGGAGAAAGACATCAAGATTCCATCTTCGCCTGTGGACGACGGTCTTGAATATCTGGCGGGTCGTTCTCTGCACGAAATCAACCGCATCGCTCTGGCCGCGGTGCAGGATGCTCACAGCAAAGGGAATGTTCAGTCCATGAAGATCATGCTCGATCGCATGGATGAGTTCAATCTGGGCCAGCTTTTGTATTTTTACGAGTATGCCTGCGCTGTTTCCGGAATCATGCTGGGGGTAAACCCGTTTGACCAGCCAGGTGTAGAAGCTTACAAGAAAACCATGTTTCGCATGCTCGGAAAGCCGGGGTTTTAGTTCTGCGGGGCCGGTCGCGAGCGAAAAGTTTCCTCTTTCTTCCCGGAACCATTTGACAGGCAAAACTCGCCCCGCAAGCTCTGTCGAGCCGCCAGGCTTTTAGGATAGTCTGTGAATTGCCCAAACTGTACGAAAGAGAACGCGGAAACCGCCAAATTCTGTAAACACTGCGGGACCAAGCTTGAAATTACTGTTGAGGAGTTAGGCTGCACCAAGTGCGGCAAGACGCTCAAAGCGGGCGCCAAATTTTGTAATCATTGCGGCGCTCCGCAGCATGCGCCGGCGGTCGAAAAAGCTCCTGCAAATAGGGAAGAGGATCAAAAAAAGGCAGCGGAGTACATGCCAGGGGAAGCGGTAGGGGCTATGGCCGAGCTTGTCAACTTGATCGGACTTGATGCCGTGAAAAAGACCGCGGACAAATTACGTAAACTAATCAAGTTCAATGAGGAAAGAAAGAAACAAGGCCTGCCTGTCGGAGATATTTCAACGCATTGCGTTTTCCTCGGAAACCCCGGTACCGGAAAAACAACGGTTGCACGCATTTTAGGAAAGATCTTCAAGGATTTGGGGATTTTGCCTCAAGGCCAGTTCATAGAAGTGGATAAAGAGGCTCTCGTGGCAGGCTATGTCGGACAGACGGCTACGAAGACAAAAGAGATAATCGATAAGGCCATCGGCGGCATCCTTTTCATTGATGAGGCTTATTCCCTGGCAGGCGACTCCTTTGGCAATGAGGCAATTGCACAACTGCTGAAGCGGATGGAGGACCAACGCGGTCAGTTCTCTGTCATTGTTGCCGGCTATGATAAAGAAATGAAGAGCTTCTTTGATTCCAACAGTGGATTGCGCAGTCGGTTTCAACACTACTTTCAGTTTGAAGATTACGTTCCAGCCGATTTGCACAGGATTGCGACCAAATTGTTGAAGGACAAAGGATATCAGATTTCTCCAGAAGGGGATCAAAAACTCAGGGATGTGCTTACTACAATTTATGAAAACCGCGATGCGGCGTTTGCTAACGGGCGCACGGTTCGCGAGCTGATTGAGACATCAATTATGAATTTGGCGGCACGTTTCGATGATGGATTCTCCGTTGAACAACTCTCGCTCGTTGAAGCGGATGATATTCCAGGAGAAAGCAAGGCCAAGCCAAAATCAAAAGAAGAAATACTGGCGGACTTGAATAAACTAATAGGACTCACATCTGTCAAAGGAGCTATCTCTGATCTAATCACGTTTCTTGATGTGCAGAGGAAAAAGCAAGATGCCGGCTTGAAGGCTGACCGCATACCACTGCATTCTGTTTTTCTAGGCAACCCCGGGACGGGCAAGACGACAGTTGCCCGAATCCTTGCGGACGTGTTTAAGTCCCTTGGTTACATCGAAAAAGGACACCTTGTCGAGGTCGATTCATCCGACTTGATCGGTGGATATGTCGGTCAATCTGAAGAGAAAACGAAGGCGATTCTCGACAAGGCAATGGGAGGAGTCCTCCTCATCGATGAGGCGTATGCGCTGGCAAAGAGTGAATTTGGCAAGCAAGCGATTAACATTATATTGAAACGAATGGAAGATGATCGGGATAAATTTGTCCTGATTGCCACGGGTTACGAAAAAGAAATGGAAGAGTTCTTTGCAACGAACACAGGATTGAAATCACGTTTCAGTCGCTATTTCACTTTTGCAGATTATGATCCCGGACAGTTATTGCAAATTGCGCAAGGCATAGCGTCGGATTCGCAATTAAACCTGACGGATGACGCCAAATCGGAAATTGCCGCAATCGTTCAAAGAGAATACACGAATCGGAAGGCAGGTTTCGGCAATGCGAGGTTCGTGCGTCAGTTACTAGACGAAATCAAGCTAGCTCAATCGAGCAGGATCATGTTACTTGAGAGAGCCGGGAATTTAGTGAGCTTGGACATGCTCCAGATTGTTGCTCCTGAAGATGTGCGAAGCACCGGATACTACTCCGATGCATCAAGCGGCACACCGAAGAGGCAACAGCAGAATGAGATCGAAAATGAGATATTCAAAATATGCCTCAAAATTCCGGCAGACCTTCAAACGCTCTTTTTAAGAAATATCCAGTCGATTTCCTATTACATCGCAATGAGCGACGGCAATTTTTCAGATGAAGAAGCCCAGTTTATCCGCGCGCTATTCCAAAACTTGAGCGCAAAAAGCTCGCTCTTTCAACCGATTGCGAATGAAATGATCGACCTTCCGACCACCAAACGGCTTTTGGAAGAGGCGTCAAAAGGCAACAACGGCAAAATGACGGTAAGCCTGCCAAATCCAGAGCGCGTGTCGCAGGATGACCTGATGCTATTCAAAACGGCTCTCTTTCGGACCGGGGTACTCGTAGCGGAGGCCGAAGGTGGTATCAACGAACAGGAAAAGAAAGCATTGGCCAATCTACGTAAGATGGTGGGACTTGCGAACAAGTAGGTAGGAGGATGCGACGCTGGGAGAATGCCTGTCTTGATACAGTTGTGGTGCATCGTTCTACGAGATTTCGCCTGGCAATACTTGCTGCTGGAGCGGAAGCTGGAGTTTGCGGCGAAGCGCGTTCTCATCAATCTGCGCGCTCTTCTCAGGCTCGAACATAAAAACGGAAAGGTGAAATGATGCAATGCTCAAATTGTCAATCGGAGAATGATGCGGACGCGAAGTACTGCGCGGCATGTGGCCAGGTTTTGAAGTTTGTTTGCCTACATTGCGGGACCGAGAGTAGTGGCAAGTTTTGCGGAAAGTGCGGAAAACCGTTACCAAATGCCGTCGCAACAGGGCAAACTGGCTCCAAGGAGAATCACGAGAACGCAGGAGAGAAACTGAGACAAGTAGGAACGTATGCGAAGCTTGTGTGTGAAGGTAGCAAGCCGGGATGTATATTTGCCGCACCTATGACTATCGCCAATTCATTCTCCATTTCTGAGGCCTTTCAAGGTGCAACGTTAGCCCGCGGAGAAGACTTCGAAATCTTTAAGGGCGTTGCGTCTGCCGGGAGTCTGTACCAAGTTCTCTATGACCACAATAGACCAGGCTTTCTAATTGTCCTCGAAGGATGCGACGCCCTCCTCAAGAATGAAGCAGCAATAAATATTCTCCAAGGTGTTCTCAAACCGGAGGACGCAGTAGCCGCGTTTTCAGCTCCTAAAATGCCGCAGGACAGGGATGGCGACACGATTCCAGCCAAATTCGAAATGGTGGCTGGAGTTATTTTTGTCTCGCAAAGCTCCCTTGATGAGTTGCCAGTTGTGCTTAAGTCAAGGGTATTGGAACCTTGAGGATTCTCGGGCGCTATGGCAAAGAACTCTAAAGCCTTTTTGAAAGCAATCCGCGCGCGAAAAGGGGCACGCGCCTACCAGGGAGCCGATCCGAGCCGCGCGGACTTGATATTCGTTGGTATCGAAGCAAATTGGCCCAAGGTCGCAGAACTGAGTTCCGCGCATCGCGATGCAATTATTGACTATCTTTCTGACGGCGCCGCGTTTTGGACAAGGCACGGGTTCCACCATCCATTGTTGTGCTGCGGCGGACGCGTGCCGGGGCGCCGGTTCCATACTCGCTTCGCAAAGATGCACTTGGATGCTAGCTACGCAAATCGCGTGGCGTTTGTGGAGCTTTTAGCGAAGCACACAACACGCGGAAGTTCTTGGGGGGCCGCGACCCTCATGCGGGCAGTCTCTAGTAAACAAAATGCGCCACATTTGAAGCAATTGCAAATCTGGCTCCAAGGGTCTGAGAAAATAGTCTTCCTCGGTAGCGCACTCTTGCGGGATTCTCGTATCCGCGAAAGTCTGGGTATCCAGAATCCGACCGGAAGAAACGTGATTGAACACACCCACCTCTCAAGGATTAGCAACAAGAACCTTGGGCAATTGCGAAAGAAGATTCTCAGGTTAGGCGGGTGATCCATGGAAAACTCTGAAGCTTTTCAAGAGCAATCGGATTCGAAGAAGTTTTCGAAGCATGGAGCAAGAGAATGTGCGAAATGTGGTTGGCGCGGTGATTCACGGTTCTGTCAGAATTGCGGGACTGAAATAATTGAAGAATTCTGCACAAATTGTGGTGCGCAACTGACCACTTCATTCTGCACTAGTTGCGGTGTAGCGCGCGAAACCCTTCAAGGGGGCAGCACTTCGTTTGCAGGCACTGAAGCTTTTGACTCAGAACAGGCAATTCATTCGGGTGAAGTGGAGCGAGGGAGTGAGAACGCGGCTCAATCCGCTGAAGACGATGCTGTTGCTGCCTTTGAGCGCGCATGCTTTGAGTTCGGAGAACAGATTTCCGGTACCTGGCATTGGCGGTATACGACGAGTCTTGGGACGCCCATGCTCTGTTTGCTCACCATTCGCGTTTTTGGCGGGGAAGCTGATGCTGACGCCTTCTTCCTTACTATCGGGGACGAAACACAGTTCCCTTCCAATTGTGTGCGGCGTGTGTTTTACGACCTGACGAAAGGTTCACCCATCCAGGTCGTGACAGAAGCGATCTCGTATTGCTCCCCGGCAGGCATTTCAACCGATGTGGTCGGTATGGTAATGTTATCTGACGGCTACACCGCATGGGAAAACGAAAAAGTCGGGGCAGCTAACGAGTACGAATACGATGATGAACTTGATATCCTGCAATGCACCGGCGCGGTATACGAGCGCATGCCAAGATCCAGAGTTACTACGATTATGCAGGGGTTGTTCTGATGAACGAAATTCAGGTCACGCTAACGGGCAACATGATTGCGTTCTGGGCCCTTGAGTTTGCTGGACTAGAATGCCAGAAAATACGAGATTACTGCGAAGAGCATGATGAAGCCATCGAAACTTTCTTTGGTGGCCCGAGTGAGGAGGAGTCAGTCCAAGCAGCGCTCGAAGATGACAATTGGGATCTTTTCAGTGCCGCTGCCGTGACAGACGATTTTGGGTCCGGCGGAAACGCTTTCATCGCGGATGAAGATCTTTCGATCATCGTGACCCACGCGTCAGATCGCATTGAAATTCCCTTCACGCATTTGCGCCAGGCGAACCGTAGAACAGTTTCTGCGGAAGATTGGAGCGCGTCGCGCGCCGGTCAACGGATTCTCTATATATTCGGATATCGCTCCGATTCACCTTCCGCGGCAGAGTTCTCATTGGGCCGCAGCGATATGTTTTCCATTGACAGGCTGGCGATCGCGGTGTGTGAAAATCAGATCATCGGAACATCATTCGTCGCAAGCATTTCTTATACCCATCCGGACGGCGCCGTGACCGTGGACGCAACGGGCAATGATTTTGACGGTGAGTATTTTCCGGCTGAATTTCTGCAGACTTAAGATGTTGCCGCCGACCCTTCGAGACTACCGATATCAAATTGACGAAGCCGTCAACCGTTCGCACCACGGTGGAATGAAATCTATCTCCCGAGCGGCAAAAATTCATCTTCTGAGTGCATGGGCCATCATGGCCAGCATCGCATGCGTCTCGCAAGAAATGCAAAATGCCCAAGAGATTTGCCAGAAAAGGGATCAAAGCCCGGTGCAATGTGCAGCACAAAATTTCAAGGAGGGTGTCGGAATGGAGGATTCAGGCTACTACGGTTCAGCAAAATCAGCTTTCCGGATAGCCATCAATCTGGATCCGGAGGGAAAGAACACGTGGCGTTATTATGCTGAACTTTGCGCGGTAAACTACCCATTGGGTAGGCGAGCGATTAAGCACGGCAAACAGTTCCAATGGGACGATCTCCACCGAGAAGTCGGATATGATCGGTGGTTAGAAGAAGCTCTAGCGGAATGTGACGCCGCGGTAGCCTGGGCGAAAGATGAGTATCCCGATGCTCTTGCCGCTCGCGGATCTTTGCGCCTCCTAGCCGAGAATAAGAGCGGCGCCTGCGAAGACTTCCGCAAAGCCAAATCAATTGGCGGAGGGGAAGAGCCAAGAATCTACACGCATGATCTTGTAACTGCTTGCGGATCTCCAACCTACTTTGCGTTTGGACCGCCTCAGGCCCTGCGCGTCGATCGTGACCATTTACAGATCATCTTACCGACATCGTTTGCTTCCACAGGAGGTATTCCGGCCGAAGTTAGGAAATTCTATCGCGGCAAAAAAGAGGAGACGGCTTATAATATTAGGTTTAGCCCCATTGAAAATCCGAAGGTTGCAGATCCGTACCTTCGATTCAACCTGCTCCTGCAGCTTGATGATCGTAGCTCCTGCACCGTAACACCGATCAGATTTTACAAATTGTGCGGAGAAGTAAGCGGCGCAGACGTACAAACGGACGAGTTGGCTTGCGTCGATCTTGACGTGCAGAAAGTTCTGCAAGATCCGCTATTGGTGCGGTTTGTCCAAGAAGCTGGCCAAGATTGCGTTGCTGCCAATAAAAGGCAAGCCGAGCAGGCCCTCCGCGCGCGGCAGGATCAAGCTTATCAGCAGGCTACGGATAGAGAGCGCCGGACCCGGTGTGCCCAAATTGCATATAATTTGCCCGGGGGCATGGTACCCAGCAGTAGGGGCCAAATTCCGCACGTTTGCGCAAAGGGCTGGCGTTATGGGTCGGCGGATTGGGTGAAATGCCGCGATGAACTGGAAAGTTGCTGGGACGTGCTTTCGCAGTGAAATGATCACGAAAATCTGGCCGCGTCGATCTACTAGAGGTACAGAATCGAAGCGCAAGGTCGTGGCTTACTGGCTTGGGAGATTGTAATTATGCGCAATAAGCGGTCACAAGATTCGGCGTCCGCCGTGCTTGCTGCATTTAAAATGCCGCGCGGGCGTAAAGTCACGCAACGAATATCCTCGGTGACCGCGGCGTTCGTGCAGGCCATTGTGCCGGTGATCAATCCGACAGCCACTCAAATTAGCGGGGCGCTACGGGTGCTAGGAATCAAAGCCAGCAAACTTACCTGTGCGTATTGCGGACGGACCGCCGATCAGTGGGACCATTTGTATGCGCTTGTAATGAATAAGAAGCCGACAGGTTACATTACGGAGATCAATAATCTTGTGCCAAGTTGCGGTGCATGCAACCAGCGGAAGCGCGGTACCAATTGGAAAGATTTCGTGAATCATCCGGGTAAGAATTTTCCAAAGACCTTTCGGGATGGCTTTCGAAAGCGTCTAGCAGCGCTGGAAAAGTATGCCCGGCTTCGCCGTCAAAAAATAGACTTCGAAAAGTGGGAGGGCGACCCAGCGTACAGTGATTATTGGAAACGGCATAGGGCCGTGATCAAGGCACTGCGGGCAGCTCAAACGACCGCCACCCATCTTCGAACCAAGCTTCTCGACACGGTCCCATCCAAAAGACGTCAATAGCGGGCCGCAGCCCGGCGGTTTGCACTACCTGCAGTCTGAAAAATATTCCTTGGCGATGGATGCGCCGCGCGGCCAGGATTCTGATCCGCGTTTGATTCGTGTTTGCCCTGTTATGCGAAGAAGTTCGGAGGCGTAAGAGTGCAGATAGCACGATCTCTTAGCATACTCGAGAGGGATGGAGCGTGCCAGCTCTTCCACACTTTTCGAACATATCTCCTGGGCGTTCTGCTCGATTTCTTTCAGAGTGAGTTCCTGCTTGCCTGAACGTTTGAATACTGCGTTCCACGGGGCGCCGAGTCCATAGAGAGGAAGGACTTTTTCCTCTCTGGACAAATTCATCGCAAAGTCAGAAAGCCGGGAGTTCAGAAAGATCCTGTCCCTGATTTCAGTTACGCATACTTCATGGCTTTCCTTCGTACCGGGCCGCAGACAGGCGGATGCATCTCCCAGTTTCTTCAAAGAATCGTTCATGCCGTCGGATGTTGAAACGGCGCGAACATTTTTGCCGATTCCCACTGCCATCTGCACGGTTGCTCCGCCAATTTCGAGAGTTGCGTGGGCTTTCGATCCGGTTGTTTCCGCTATGGAATACCAGGCGAGCCTGCCTTCTTCTTCCCCGGGGATCACTTTGAGTACTGCAGGGTATCCTTTTGTCAAAAGTGCACTCCCCGCCGCTCGCATAACAGTGGTTTGTCGATCCTGAGTCGCCCTTCTGAATCCTCCTGTGCCAAGAAGCACCGCACCTTTGATTCTGCTCGATTGAGGTTCCACCATTTGAAGAGCGGCATTCACAGTCTGTTCGGCGCGCTCTGGTCCGATGTCAGCCAGGCCGTTTTCCGCCGGCACATCTTTGCATGCGAAATCGGTATCCACTGCATGGCATTCGTTTCCCTCTGTGCGAATTCCGTACAGGCAAATACGCGTTCCGGAAGAGCCGGCGTCGATCACCACATGAAGGGGCAGTCCTCCGTCTTTTCGGGAAGGACCACAGGCCAGAAAAAACAGTGACGTAGTCAAAAGGAATCGGGTGCCGGCTGGTTGCATTGTCTGACAGAACGGCCGCCGTGCGCGCGCACAACATTTTTCTGGATGCGCCGGACAAAGGGTGATCGTGCATGGATCATGGCCCCGCGGCACAGAGTGTTCATCGCATTTTGCTTCACGTTCGCGGCGTTCTGCATTGCTGCCTGGTTTCTTCTCCCGGAATCCGGGTCCTGGTTGGAGACAGACGAATTTGTCTGGCGCGCAAAGACAGACCACCTTGCCCGGGGATTCTCCGCTCATACAGTCATCCTCGGGGACAGTCAGGCGATGAGCGGAATCCTGCCGCCCGCCGGTGTCTACAATCTCGCACTCCCTTCTCAGCAGCCTGAGGGAGTGGAGAGAATGGCGCGGGACGTGGGGCAGGTGCGAGGGCTCCGTAGAGTGATCATCAATGTTAGTCCTTTTTTTCTTTTCAAAAGCGAAGTGCTGCAGTCCTTTCTGAGTTACTATAGAAATACATACGATTGGTCTTTTGCGGACTTGAATCCTGATTTGATGACACTGTCCGGGAAGAACACAGGCGATTCAGTGTACAGGATGATTCGTTTTTTGCCTGTTCTTCGTTTGCGCGATCGAATGTCTCCGGCTCTTGCGTCGGCAGATCCGATTTCGTTTGTTGCTGGAAGGAAAGAGACAAACCTCAAGATAGAAAAGATACTGAATGACCAAAGAGGGTTCTGGGTCTGGAAGTCCACAGACCAGACATGCAATGCAGATATACCTCCACCCCCGCCCATGCTTCTTGCCTATGCGGATAGACCAGGCGCAGTAGAGTCATTGGAGCGCAGCGTTCAAGGCCTTCGCGCTCGCGGCCTTGAAGTGTTTCTGGTTTACATTCCTCTTTCAGACGTCTGGGCATCTCTCGCTCTTCGCGGAACAGATGATCGTGTGATCGCTGTTATGCGAAGGATGGAGAAGGTGGGTTCTGTTACCTTGCCCATCGCAGATAGAGCGCAATACAAAGGCTTGTTTAGAGACTGGACTCATTTGAATCGTTGTGGTGCAGAAAAATTTACTTCCTGGCTTTTTTCGCAATCACTGTTGCAGAATTGATTCTGGAAGCGCTCAGGACCTGAGCAAATTGAAAAGGTGTAAGATGGCAACTCGCGCCGAATACTCTCGGATGCGGTCCCGGTCAAAGGGCAAAAACAGTTTCGCATGCATGGACTTATCTTTGTAGGAGGCGGCAATGTGTACTGTGCCAACCGGCTTTGCGGCAGTTCCACCTTCCGGGCCCGCGATTCCTGTGATCGCAACGGACGCGTCTGCCGAATAGATTCTCCTTGCCCCCTCTGCCATCGCCATGGCGCATTCTTCGCTTACAGCTCCGTGCGTTTCTAAAATGGCGGATGATACACCTAGAATTTGCTCTTTGGCCGCATTTGCGTATACGACTGCTCCGCCCTGAAAATAAGCCGATGCTCCTGGTCTGTCTGTGAGGATCCTGGAAATCAAGCCGCCAGTGCAGGACTCTGCAAGCGCCACCTTGATTTTGTTTTCGATGCAGTAATCGTGCAACTTGTCTTCAACGGTTGCATCGAGTTTCGCATTTCCGAAAATATTCTCTGCTGCTTGATCGATCAAACCCAGAAACGATTTGTCTGTGGTTTCGAAAAATACTTTCGAGAAACCGGGTTGCGCCGTGATGCCCCAGATGAAATCGTCGGGAAGCGTTTCTGGTATGGACCTCTGTGTCTCTTTGTCTCCAAAGAGACGCGCCTGCACCTGGGATTCTCCGTGACCGTAGATAAAGAAACTCAACCTTTCGCGACTGTGAGAAACGAATCTGGACTTGATATAAGGAAAGAGAGTTCCATCGAACATGCCGCGCATTTCGGAAGGGACTCCTGGCATAGCCGCAATGAATGGTCCGTTTGTTCCTATTTCTACGATCATTCCGGGAGCGAGTCCCCTTTCGTTCTTGATTACAGTGCATCCTTCCACAACTCGTGTTTGTCTTCGCGCGGAAGAAAGTTGCAGTCGCCCAGGAAGGCGTTTGGCCGCGGCTTCGAGTCTGGAAAGAGCAAACGGGTCTTCTACGGCTGATTTTTCAGTGAGCTTGCAGAGTATGTCTACAGTGTGATCATCTTCCGTTGGTCCAAGGCCTCCAGTGATGATGATTCCGCTCGTGTCGGTGCGCGCGATCAGGCGCGAAAGCTCTTCCAGGATGGAGGTCGGATTGTCTGGTAGAGTGATGATGCCGGAAACATCGAGTCCTGCTTCGCTCAGACTCTGCGCAATGAACGGCCCATTCGTATCGCGCGATCGACCGCTTGAAAGTTCAGTGCCGGTGGAAAAAATATAGAAAGGCATGGAAGAGCGGGCCCGGAGGCCCGCAGTGTTTTTTAGAGATTTACATCGTAGGAAGCGCCAATGAAGACGAATCCTTTCTTTTGTGTTTCCGCTGCTTCCCAGAACAGTTTGTCTGTGATGATTTCTCCGACCGTATTGAGCGTAGGCGAAATGGTAGCAACTGAGGTTCCAGTGATCAGGATGGGGAGATTGAAATATCCAGTGTATTTCGCAGTCTGGATTTCCTGGCGAAGGCCAGCCTGAATGTGGAGCTGAGGCATTACATCATACTGAACGCCAAGCATCCATCGTTTGATTTCCACTTCGTAGCCTGCATTGGCTCTTTCAATCTGAATGTATGGAACGGAGGCCACTACACCGACTGTGTTTCTCTTGTCTGTCATCGCGCCTGAAACATTTCCAAAGAAAGGTGTGCTCATGATGTACTCACCCAGAATGGAAAGTTCAGGTGTTACGTAGTACTGAACACCTGAACCTACGTAGGTTCCTTTCGCATTTGCGCGAAATGGGCTATCAAAGCTTTTTGCGTACGAACCCACTCCAATGGTAAGCTCATCGTAGTCATACTCTTGAAAGTGCCAGCGAGCTCCAAACTTGGGAGTCACAAGAAGCTTTTTGTCTAGAAGTGCGAGCTGGTATCCGGCTTCCGCTTCCCAGTCTGAGTTTTTGAAATTCTGAAGGTTGATGATCCCAATGCTTGGCCCGAGCGTGAGAGCGTTGAATTTATACGCAGGCGAATATCGGATGTAGTTGCCACCGATGATCAATGTTCCAGGTCCAATTCCATCCATCATGTACTGAACGCCCAGTGGATATATGGTGTAGGTTTCTTTGTTGGTCCATTCTAGATCGAGGCGGCCTACGCTTGCGCCTGCGATGAGGTCATCTTTGAGGAGACGATTCTCCTGTTCTGGCTGTAGCTCTCCTGGCCAGAAGCCAAGGTTGACGCGCACTTTGTCTGCGAAGGCAGGCATGGCGAGGAGCGCGCAGAAGATGGTTGCGATGATTCTTATCATGCCGCCATGAAAGACATAATCAGACATAGGGTCAACCTTTTCGATCGACACCGGAACGGGTACCTTGAGAGTTTACGGAGTGCGGGCCGCTCTTTGTACAATGTTTTTGTTTCTGATTCCTGCGGGGCTTATTTCCGCTCCTGCTCAGGAATGGATGGGCTTCCTCGACAAATCCCTGGCGGTTCCGGAAGGTCTGATGACCGGGCGACTGACCGTGTCGGGTAAGACCGGGCGCTCTCAGGTCTGGGACTTCAATCTATATAAGAAACACACGGATCTACTCTATCTGTTTTCCACAAAGAGGCGCGGTCTTGAGCTAAAGCTTCTTTATAAAAGCGGCGGAGAAGTATGCTGGATGTGGGACTTGTTGCGAGCTTCTCTCTTTAGAAAAAGAGATCTGGAGAAATTTGAACCAGTGCTGGGAAGTGGATTTTCTTTTATGGATTTGTCTGGAGCACTGTACGAATCTCAGTATGAACCGGTGGACCTGCGCGAAGCGTCGACTATGGTTCTCAAGATCAAACCTGTGCTTCCGTCCGGGTACACTGAAATTCTAGCTCAGATGGATAGAGAGAAAAAGCGCCCGCTACGAATTGATTTTCACGGCAAAGACAAGATCCTCATCAAGACCATGAGATTCACGTACGACTTGCCGCTTCTGGATCCACGTGCTCGAAAAAGAATTTCCATGGCCGCTCCTGCAGTGCAGGACGTAATCGATCTGGAAACAGGCAGAATTTCTAGAATTGAATTTTTCAGTCTGGACCGCGCTGTTTCCCCGGACGATTCACTTTTCATACCGGAGTTTTTGAATCGCTGATGATGATCGAACAAACGTTACGATTGCTTCTCGATGGTGTGGGCAGAAGCGATGAATATGAATTCTATCTCAATCGCTTTCGCACGTATGACGCGCCGTGCTTTTCTTTTCTGGTGCCTGATCTTGAGGCGGCAGTTCAGGCGCGCTCTTCTATTCTTGCGAGTCTTGATTTTTTAAGAAAGCTCGAACTTTATCCTGGCATCCTGTTCGCGGGTCTGTCGAGTTCTGACCCTCGCACTATTTCTTTTGGATCCTCGATTCAGGAGGACCTTCTTCTTTCGATTGAAATGGAAGGTCCCGGACTCATCGAATCAAGGATTCGCAGAGAGGCAGAGCTTGCACGCCGCGAAAAGAAGATCCCTGTTTTCTATTTGCGGATGCCCCTGGAAAAAGCAGTGCATGCCTGTGCACGAGTCACCAATCGCTTTCAATTCCTGAGAGTGCAGGGCCCCATTCAGACCGTGTCCGGTCCTGCTCCATACATTGATCCTCATCAGGCGCACGAGTTCGCATCGATTCAGGAATCTTCTTTTTCGCGTTTCGCTTCTGGCGTTCTTCTTCAGGATCCATCGCTTCACATTTCGCTTTGTTCACCTTACAGGCTGTTACAGGAAATATTTACTGTGAAGGGAGCCGGAACCATTTTCAGGCCACGTTCGATGGTTCACAGCTACACAAAACTGGAGAGCGTGGACCAGGAGCGTTTGATTGCGCTTCTCGAGTCAAGCTTCGGTAGACGATTGCGCGACCTGTCTTCTCTTCATCGCGCTTCGCATTTTTACATAGAAGAGAACTATCGCGGTGCGGTTCTGCTGGAACCAGCCGAGCCGGGCTGGTATCTTTCGAAATTTGCAGTCAGTACTCTCGCGCGTGGAGAAGGAATCGCGCAGGACCTGTGGACTGCAGTGCTCGACACGCATTCAAGCGTATTCTGGCGAGCGAAGAGAGGCAATCCAATCGAGAGATGGTACAGCCGTATTGCGGATGGTTTTCAGCGCAAAGGGATGTGGAATGTTTACTGGAAAAACCTGAGCCTGGATCGCATTGCTGACGTTATTCGATATTGCGAAAATCGTCCTGAGGATTTTGATCCGTCCTGATTTTTCTACTTTGACTCGCAGGGCCCCTTTGTTTTTTTGAATCTGCCAGGGAGCGAACGCATGGAAAAGAAACAGGTTGTAATCGTAGGCGGAGGATTCGGTGGGATCAACGCTGCGCGTGAACTGTCGGACGTTAAGGGAGTTCACGTAACTCTGATCGACAAGCGAAACCATCATCTCTTCCAACCGCTTCTTTATCAAGTCGCCATGGCCGCTCTGAGCCCGGCTGAGATTGCAGCTCCCATTCGTTCTGTTGTGCGCCATTCGGGGAATGTGGATGTGCTTCTTGGCACGGTCACAGGTGTGGATTTGAATGCGCGGAAGGTAAAAGCGGATTTTGGGGAAGTTTCGTATGATTATCTGATCATGGCATGCGGATCGACTCATAGCTATTTCGGTCACGACGAGTGGGAAGAAAATGCCCCGGGCTTAAAGTCCCTGGAAGAAGCGCTTGAGATTCGAAGAAGAGTGCTCACTGCTTTTGAACTCGCAGAACGCGAACACGATCCGGTGGTTCAAGAAGAGCTGCTCACTTTCGTGATCGTAGGTGCTGGTCCAACTGGCGTGGAACTGGCCGGCGCTCTATCTGAAATCAGTCACTACACCATGGGTCATGACTTTCGCAACATTGACCCGCGAAGAACCAGGGTGTATCTCATCGAAGGTGGTCCTCGAGTACTGCCTCCCTTCGATCCCAGGCTTTCTGAATATGCACAAAAGGCGCTTGAGAAGCTCGATGTGATCGTAAAGACAAACAGCATCGTAACAAAGGTTCATGAGCACGGAGTAGTCATTGGAAACGAGGAGATTCGTGCTCGAACGGTTCTCTGGGCGGCCGGTGTACAGCCCGCTGAAATCAATAAGACCCTGGGTGTGGCAACGGACAGAGGCGGTCGCGTCATTGTAGAGAGAGATTGCAGTCTATCCGCACATCCCGAAGTATTCGTCCTCGGAGATCAGGCAGCGTTTGAAGCCGGGGCGGGTAAGTATCTGCCAGGTGTGGCCACGGTTGCGATTCAGCAAGGGCGCTATGTTGCCAGCTTGATCAGACAAGAGCTAAAAGGTAAAGAACGTAAACCATTTCAATACTGGGATAAAGGCAGCATGGCTACGATCGGTCGTGCTCTTGCGGTAGCACAAACCAGACGCATTCGCATGAAGGGATTCTTTGCATGGATTGGCTGGCTTCTCGTGCACATTTACTATCTCATTGGATTTGAAAACAGGATGGTGGTTCTGTTTCAGTGGGCGTACAACTATTTGACCATGGGTCGAGGGGCGCGCATCATCACGAATCGAGACTGGCACAGTCATACAAAGAAGAACTCGTGATCAGACCCATACCGGAATCTGAATGAAAGCCTGGGTAAAGCTCAGTCTCACAGCTTTCTTCTGGGCAGGGGCTTTCTTCGCAGGAAAGGCGGCGGTCACAATCGCGCCTCCTGTGATGGCTGCATTCTTACGATTCTTTATGGCCGGAATCCTCTTCCTCATCCTTGCGCACAATCAAGGAGCGTTTCGCGAAGTGAGAGGAACTCTGTGGCTGAACATTCTCGTTCTCGCCTTTGTTGGAATCTTTCTCTACAATCTGTTTTTCTTTTATGGAATCAGTCTTACATCTACAACGAATGGATCCTTGATCGCCGGTGCAAATCCAGCGGTGACTGCTCTTCTCAGTTTTGTATTTCGAGGTGAGCGTTTAGCAGGCAGAAGGTGGCTTGGTATTTTCATTTCCTTTTTGGGAGTTGTTCTGGTCATTTCGCAGGGATCGCTTGAAGTTCTTCTTCACATGAAAATGAATCCAGGTGATTTGCTGATTGTTTGTGCCGCTACATGCTGGGCCATCTATTCAATTCTTGGTCGGGACGTTATGCGGCAAATCTCGCCACTTGCTGCGTCCGCCTTTGCTTGCTATCTTGGATCCATCATGCTTTTCCCGGCGGCGCTTGCCACAACAGATCAAGTGAGCTGGCGCAGCGATTGGATGTTCTGGCTGGAAGTGGCCTACATGGCGATCTTTGCTTCCGTTCTTGCTTATAAGTGGTGGTATGAAGGTGTACTCGAGATAGGGGCTTCGCGTTCTGCAGTCTATGTAAATCTGGTGCCTGTCTTTGTGATGCTTCTGAATGTTTTTATGGGGCATTTCCCGAGCGAAGCTCAGCTCGGCGGCGCGGCTCTGGTCCTGGTTGGGGTGTATTTGACCAGCGGGAATATTCAGCGCGCGGGAAAAGAACGCATGGCTTCGTCCACAGAATCAAACACTGCGAGCAATTGATCGAGTAGCGTGGCCTTCAGTAGCTTGCGAATCGCTGGCCTGGCTGAGGCCAGTTTGAGCTGGCCTTTCTGGCGCGTAAGATACGTCTGTCCGGCAACGAAAGCGCTGAGTCCTGAAGAATCAATCCCCTGGACATTTTCCAGGTTAATCAATACGAATAGCTTCTTTTGTTCGACCATGCTGCTGATGAGATCTTTTAGCTCATTCGCATTGTGCAGGGTCAATTCGCCACGCAGATCCAGGACATGGACCCGGCCAACTTCCCGCAGCGAATAGTCAAGATCCCCGTATGTCATGGCAATTTCCGCGAAACCTCTGCGCGAAATAAGGTGGTTGCTACGTCCGCACTTTCTTTCACTGATCCCAGGATCGTGCGAGGGAGTCGTACGCGTCAAGAGACTCTTCGTCAAAGGTGAACATGAAAGTTGAAATCTGGAGCGATGTGATGTGTCCGTTTTGCTATATAGGCAAACGGAAATTCGAAAGGGCCCTGGCTCAATTCCCCGAACGCGAATCCATTGAGATAGAGTGGAAGAGTTTTCAACTGAATCCAGGCATGAAGACCGAGCCCGGGAAGAGCATCAATGAATACCTGGCGGAAGTGAAAGGTTGGAGCGTGGAAGAAGCAAAGAAAATGAACGACCGCGTTAGCCAGATTGCCTCCGCTGTCGGCATAACTTTCAATTTTGACCAGGCGATTGTTGCCAATTCGTTTGATGCGCACAGACTGTCTCACATGGCAAAGAAGCATGGCCTGCAGGATCAGATGGAAGAGCGTTTGTTTGCCGCGTATTTCACTGAGGGAAAGAATACGGCGGACCATGACACACTCGTTGCGCTCGGGGCCGAAGTTGGACTGGATGCGGCGGAAGTGGCCTCTATGCTCAAGAGTCAGGATTACGCGAATGATGTGCGCTTCGATGTTCATGAGGCGACGCAATTTGGAATTCGAGGAGTTCCGTTCTTTGTACTGGCAAGGAAGTTTGGCGTTTCTGGCGCTCAGGAACCGGAGGCATTCCTCGAGGCCCTGACAACCGCTGTTGCGCAGACGAAAGTTTGATCCGAATGACTCACAAACTTTTCAATTGTGGGCCTGAGTAGCGAATCCTTTCGGGGATCATGCTTATTGCCACAAGTGAGATTGTGAGCTTCGTCAGCTCGGTTGCTTCCGCCATCGCCCTCACCAACTGCTTATCCCGCTGAACATCAGATCGGTGCTTTGTAGCGAAACAGGACAATGTGTCTTTGTCACGTCCTGCGCTCCATAATAGCAGACCGCAAATCGTGTAACGGTATTTGACATTACAGCCTGCGCGATGGTATTTTCAGAAGCAGACAGCCCCATCTGCGTACGGCATGTGCCCACCGCGTCCTTGATGGCAACGAGCCCCCGCGCACTTGAGAGGAAACCCATCTCCGATGCTGTTGCAAGACGCGTCGCACCCTGAAAGTATGCAGAAGAATTCAAACCGAGCGAATCGCAGGATGTTACGTTACGCCCAACAAAGTTGGCTGTTGTATGCGGACCAGTTGTGCCGCCGGCGCGATTCATGTAGTGGTAAGCGGGTATCGTGAGGGAATTGATTTCAGTGAGCGCGTTCGAGACGGCCGTTGCACATGCCGGATAGGTCGTGCCGATTGCACTGATGTCTCCTGTCACAGACTGACGCGCGCTTGACGTCGCGAAGTTCAGAGTAGAGCCACATGACGTTCCGGCCAGAGTCGAACAGACGAGCACGCCGGAAGCGGCGACAGAGCCCGAAAGCCCGGCATACATGCATTGAGTCTGCGATGCAATGGCGCATATCGTGGCGATCGTGCTGTAATCCTGCGGCCGCGGAGTTCGAATGCAAAAAGGAAGCACGACGAAGAGAAACAGGGAGAACTTAGAACGCAAATTCCATCCTCCCCGAGACAGCTACACCGTCGCCCTGACGTGCATGTGATATGAATTCACCGGACGGCATGGCCCGGCGCGCGGGAATCTCCAGATCCTGTCCTGTCTTTCGATCCGTACCGAAGTTGAGGTAGGCTCTCGCCGCAGTATACCCGAAGTATCCTATCGTGGGCAGTAACACCGCATAGTACTGCGTGCGCATCCGCCGAAATCTGCTTTCGGGAACAGTATTGTTTATATATCGAATCGAGTTATTTGCGTTGCGGGCAACCAGGGCAGCACGAAAAAATGCAAGCCCCGTCAGACCAAGCAAGCCAAGCTTCACAAGGCGCGCATCACGATCTGCGTTTGGCTCCGCATGCCACTGAAAACGCGCTCCAGCGTCAAACCTCCACAGGGAATCGAGTGCGGCTCTGAGCGGCGAAGAATCGTGTACCACCCGAAAATATTCCGGAGATACGGCAAGCGCAAGCTCCGGCCCCGTCAACCAGCGGCCGGCATTCGCATTTCTTATGTAGAACCTGTTTCCCTTTGCGTCCTCTCTGGCATATTCGAGCAGTTGCACGTCGACATATCTGCCTGCCGGCGAAAGCAAAATGATTTCCCGAACCTCAAAGGGGATGTCGGTGGGTGTAGCGTGTATCTGCAGGATCGGGAAGACGGTCAGGACTGTAAGCAGAAAAGGCTTCATGCGCGCGGAGCTCTCGTTAGTGAGGAATTATCCCAGTCAACATCCTCAGCCTGAACCGAAGTCTTCATCTTCACGCCATCGCGGACTTCATCGAAAATAATAAAGTCCCTCGTGTCCTTCACCTCGCGTACGAAGCCTGTGTAAAATAGCTCACGCGCGTGATTCTCCGGAGGCCGCGGCAGGATGCGTACGGATAGGAACTCCTCACTTGCCTGGCCGTTCTGACCCGCACAAAAGACAGTGATCTTGCGTGATGCCGTGCTGTTCAGAATGGCATCCGCCAGGTATTGAATCCTGTCAAGGCGCACGTCCTCTTTCGCGTTGCGAGAAACTCCTATATCTTTGACGACATAGCCGGCGAGAAACCCGAGCGACAGAGATAGAAGGACAGCGGCGTATCGCACGGAGACACGGAGGCGCGACACAGAACTTCTTCAAGCAAATATCGATTATTGACACGAACTATTTTGCTGACCGCGACGTTATGTGTTGCTCATGTCAGATTTCATGTCGTTCATTCACCATTGTTTGCCTCTTTCACGCGAGCATATTAATTATTGCGCTATTTACTCAGGAATACTTGACGCGTTTCGAATCGTATTCTTCGCATGTCCACGAATATGAAAGGTCGGAAGACTCAGAAACACGTTAGGCGATCTTTGCGGCGTTGCTCGCTTTTGTCCTTCAGCGCAATCCTGCTATTCTCCGTGTTTCATCCTCTCTGGACGAGTTCCGGCGGACCGTTGAGCCAGATTCTTCCTGAGATCCAGGTCGGACAGGATGGGTCTGCCAGCATGGCTATTCCGATCGAGATTCCACTTCCGACCGCAGGCATGGGGCCCGCACTCGCCCTCGCATATAACTCGTCAGCCGGCAACGGCGTCGCCGGCATTGGCTTTGATATTTCTGGACTCGATTCTATCATCCGTGATCCGTCATTCGCCATTCGATTTCAGGGCGCGGATCATTATCGCTCGGTCCAAGGAGAGTTGATCGACGTCGGCGGCGGTCAGTACCGCAACCGAATCGACAATGGAACAATCTATTATCCATCAGGACTCTGCGGTGACGGCCCATGCACCTGGAAAGCAATCCGACCCGATGGAACCGCCGCGTTCTACGGTGAGAATCCGGACGCCGCCGCACAGGGTCCGCAGGCAGACAGCGGAAATGTAAGCGAGTGGGCCTTAACAAGAGTGCAGGATCGACGCGGCAACTATTGGACGGTGCAGTACGATTTGCAAGAAGGTACCCTGTATCCGTCAAAGATTCTCTACACGATGAATGCGGGTGTGTCGCTTGCTCAACGAAGCGTCCAATTTGGCTATGAGAATCGACCGGACGCGCTCACAGGCTATAACAAAGGGCATAGAGCGCGAATGTCGCGAAGACTTGTCTCGATCTCGACATCCGGTTCTAGTTCCTATTCACTTGAGTATTCACAACTAAATCCGGGAGGCCGGAGTGTACTTGTGCGCCTGAATCATACCGGACTGACCGGAGCCTCATACTCTCCCCTTCTATTTGTGCGCACGGATGATACTACTGCATTTGTGGCGCGCACCACTGGTCCGACTGATCCCGGGCAGGGACCGTTTGATCCTAACGTCTGTCAGCTTGGAATTGATGCGTGTGCGAATACCTGGTATGGTGCAAATCCGATCGCCGCCGCTCTCTGCGCGATTTTCGTTCTCCCCAATTTCTCCATTGGCACCAGCGCCAGCATCGCGTGCACTACGGGTGATTCACAAAACGTCGCGGACGTAAACGGAGACGGAAAGGCAGACTTCGTGCGCGCCACTGGCTTTCAGCGCGACGTCCAACAAGTAACCATGCTCAATGAAGCATCTGGCATGGGGGATACAGTCTCGGGACTGCAATATGCAGGTGACTCGGCCGCAATTCTGGGTTTGGAATGGCAAATTGTAACTGATGGGAATGGAAACCAGACAGCCGTATTGACGGGCGCAGCGGCTCCGTCATTTGATCGGACCGCCTATGATCACGCGATTGCGTCAAAGCCATATTTCTCAAACCAGCCCAATTTCGGGGCAGGCAGAACACATTTTGCGGCGGGTTCTTATGCAATCAGCATTCCCTACGTTCCGGCCGGTGCACAACGATACTATGTGGATGTAAACGGGGACGGAAGATCTGATTTTGTTCGGTATCAGGGGGGCAACTGGCTGGTATCCCTGAGCAATGGTTCGGGCTTTTCTCCTCCAACACTCTGGAACGCACCGCAAGGAAGTGGAATCAAACCGTTTCGGATGTGGGCAGACTTCAACGGGGACGGCAAGGCCGACTTGATTCGACTCCTGGATAATGGTCGAATCTCCGTTGCTCTTTCAAACGGAGCCGGATTCGCAAGCGATGTGATCACTGCTCTGGATGGGGCTGGCGTCAGCCCTCAGCTTGCAGACGTGGATGGTGATGGCAACCTCGATTTCGTTCGATTCAAACCGAACCAGTTGCTCTTCAATCGCGGCAAACCTGGAGGGAGTTTTGAATCCGGCACGATCATTCAAACCATAGATACTGGTTACGACGACTTTCAGTATATGGTAGATGTGAACGGTGATGGACTGGCAGATTACGTGCGGATTCTGGGAGGGAATCGCGAGACCCTGGCGGTAAGCTTCTCCAATGGACAGGGATTCGTTGACACGACTTACAGCTCCATCCCCGCAGGCCCCGCGAGTTCCACGCGACCCGCCCTTGCGGATATGAACGGAGATGGCCATCCGGACTTCGTCTGCTTTCAACCGGGCGGAACGGGCTTTGTTCCGGTAGTCTATCTCTTTCAGAATGAGCATTTCATTTCATCCTATGAAATTTCAGGAGCTTCCTTTCCTTCGATTCCGGCCGGCGCACTTCCTCAATATGTAGACACAAATGGAGATGGCGCAGCGGAGATTCTTTTCTCCGGTTCAGATACAAGGTTCAATATGATTTCCAGGCCAGCAATTCGCCCGGGACTCGTGACCGGTATTGCTGACGGAAATGGAAAGAAAGAGCAGATAACGTTAGTCCCGGCTTTGAATGCGGGTGTGATTCCCAGCGGCGGCAACAGCTACGGCAGTTACTCGGTACTCGGTAACACTTCCCCCGCATTCATAGTCACGAGTATTGAAATCGATGGAGCATCCGGGCCAAAATCTCGAACTGATTTTACCTACTCCGGCGGGCGTGCGAAGATTGGTCCGACAAAACGCGATTCACGACCTCTCGGATTTGATTCGCTGACAACTCGCGGCCTTGTGTATAGCGCCGGAAGCTGGCAATCCGCCGGGACGTACCAGGTGCAGCACTTTCATCAGAATCATCCATCCCTTGGATTTGATGGTGCGGGTCTACCGATTGACAGCGTGGTTTACAGATCCAGCGATGATTCCGTTATTTCTAGAACAACGCATACCTGTGGAACACCACCGGGGTATTCGGTACCCGGCACCATCAAAATGGCAGTGCTAATGACTGTCACAGATGACACTTCAACATCCGTACCAGTGCAAAGCAGGCGCACTTTCCTGAACGCTGATTCTCTTGGCAATCCGACTCAAGTGCTGGATGAGCCTGATGTTTCAAGTTCTGGATCTTCAAAGCTCACGGATCTTTCTTATGAATATCCTGCCGAACAGCCACAGGGACAACCAGTCTTTGAGCGAATAACGTCAGGGGGCCAGCCTGTCTCCTGCAAGCAATTCACCTATGACGGAAGCGGGAATGTCACAACACACGCATCCGGGACAACCTGCTCCGCTTCCGTGGCCACGACAATGACATATAACGCTGTTGGAAAAGTCGTCACGCTGACTGAAAACAGTCTTACAACAGAGATGACATATGATTCAGGTACACAGAATTTTGTGGTGAATGTGAAAGCTCCCGGAGGGCTCGTGAGCAGCCGCGACTATGACACGGCCACAGGGCTCGTGCAAACAGAAACCGGTCCGGACGGTATCTCAACAGTGTATTCGTACGATGCATACGGGCGCAGAACCACTGTTAAGCGCGGCGGATTTCTGGCGGGATTTCTAGGCACCACTCTGGAGGACACCACCTACAACCTTGACGGAGACGGCTCCGGAAACGTACGAACGGACCATGCGTTCGATGACTTTTATACAATTTCTTCTATGACCGTGCAGGATGAATGGGGTCAGGTTTTGCAATCGCAACGCGAAGGTGCCGGTGGAATGGTGGCAACGGATCATACATACGATGCACTGGGCAGACTCCTCAACGAAACCCTGCCCCATCCGGCAGGCGGCAGTTCTCCTGGCTCGATCGTCTACTCCTACGATGACCTGAGCCGTCAGACCATGGTTCAGATTCCAAATTCGACCGGGACTCTAACTCTAGCAAGTGACCCGGCCAATCTGGATGTAGCCGCGTTCACGTCGGCAGGCGGGGTGTCTCTTCGTGGTTTTGCGGTGAAAGAGACGCGCCCCAACGGACAGCAGATCTATCAGTATAAGAGTGCAGACGGCCGCGTAGTACAGCTCGAATATCAGACATCGTTTGCACCTGTTGGATCCCCTTACAGCGTGCAGGCGGGCTGGACGCGGGTACGGTATCACTATGACCCATCGGGAAAGATTGTGGCAGTAACGCGCGGATCCGGGATCTCACGGAGTGGAATCGCAGACAACAGCGCACAGACAATCACGATCGAATATGATGATCTTGGAAGACGCACGGCAGTCAATGAACCGGACAAAGGCAGAACCACTTTTACCTACAACGCGCAGGGACAGATGGAATGCACGACGTTACCCGACGAGACGACATGCCAGACTTATGATGCGGCCGGTCGTCCAATCGAACTTCGCAGAGACTCGCCTGGCGGCCCTGTACTTGTAACCTACGCGTACGATTCTGGTGACAATGGCGCAGGCAAACTTGCCTCGATCACAGACGAATCGGGCACACAGAGTTATGATTACGATGCGATCACCGGGCAGGTGACAAGGAGTAAGCGCACGTATACTCACGGCTCGAACACGAAACACTTTGACACAGTGGATTCATATTCGTCTGGCGGATTGTTGCTTGCGCGGTCCTTTCCGGCCGTGAATATGAAAGTAACCTATGCATACTATCCTGGAGGACAAGTAAAGAGCATCAAACTTGCCGATCCGGATAAACACGTGCTTGCATCCGGATCTGAATTGATTCTGGCAACGTATGGCGCACCGGACGCAATGGGAACCATTCCATCTGCGCAGTATTCCAACGGCGTGCGGATCAATTACGCTTACGAGCCAACAACCGGTAAGATGACCGGCCTCAAGGCAGAAAGCGATCAGGCAGGACAGATCGCGGACTATTCATACACGGTAACAGATGAAGGATTGCTGGCAGCAATTACGGATAATCTAGAGCTGGACGGAGTGGATTTATCAGAGCAATTCACGTACGACATAGCGCGCAGACTGACAAAGGCAAGCGGTCCGTACGGAGACAGGCAAAGTCCAACAAAAACTCTAAACTACACGTATGGACCGGACGGGCAGCCTCTTGTATTCGGTGATCATACAATGAGTTACCAGTCCAATCCACACAGACTGGATGATTCTGCCGGGATCAGGTATCAGTATGATAGCACGCGTGGCAATGTGCAAATGCGAACGAAGCCCTCCGGCGCGAACAAGAATTTCACATATACGTACAACAATCGCATCAAATCAGTACATCTTTCTGGAGCAGAAGGAACGGGAGATGTGAACTTCACGTATGATTCTGACGGGACAAGATTCCTGAAAAGATACCAGGCAAACGGAGTAGACCTGTTCACTTACACGATGGCTCCGGATTATCAGATTCGCCGCGTATCCGGAGAGGAGATTCACACACTGGTTGTGAACAAGTCAGATGGCGAGCTGGCGAGTCTGAGTTTTAACTCGCTCTATTTGATTTCGAATGCCTCCGCTCCCGCGTCCCTGTACAAAGATCGTCTTCTGTCGAGCCTGAACGAAATCAGGAACTTGAGCGTGAAAAACATAGCTACGAAGGGTCCGACCATTGCATCTTCCGTGTGGGTCAATGGCCGTGAAATTCTCGACGCTTATGAGTGGAGATTTGACGTTATATGGCAACTCGCCTTGATTGTTCTTTCTGTTGCAGCGCTAGTGATTCTTCTGCGTTTGTGGCAGATTTCAGCACAGGAAAAATCATCCTGGTTCCCGGTCCCTTTGCGATTGACTGCGGTTCTGATGACTGTTGCATTCTTGAATCTGACCGCATGTGTCGGGGTCGCCTCTGGCCCCAATGATTCCAACGAAATCCCCGCCGCAGTACTCGCAGCAGGAGCAAGCCTCTTTCAACCTGGCGGAAACCCCGACGGATCTGCGATGTCATCAGAGATGGATGGACTTGTCGGAGTACATTTCTACATCACCAATCAAGTGAGTTCAAATCATCTTGTGACAGACACGAACGGAAAACTCGTTTGCAAGTACGTATACGAGCCCTACGGAAAAATGAACATGAATCTCACAGACACGGATCCAGACAAAGACGGAGTACAGTTCGTTGCGCTCAAGAAATTCACGGGTCAGGAATACGATTACGAAACAGGACTCTATAACTATAACGCACGGTTATACGATCAGGAGACCGGAAGATTTCTACAGCCTGATCCTGTACATAGCGAGCATGTGGGATATGATAACTATGATCGATACCAGTATGTGCACTCCAATCCAGTGAATTTTACTGATCCAACGGGGGAAACTGCGATTGCAACTTCTATGCTCGGCGGCCTTAGATGGGCCTCAACTGGAATTGGAGGTGCCATGCAATGGCTCAGCCAAGGCCCCAAGCGGGCCGGCGAAACATACTCGCATTTTCTGTTCGGCAAAGAGCATAATTGTCCTTCGCTGAGTACGTGCGGTTTGGGGAACCTCAAAACGGAACATATTCTCATGGCAGTTGGAACCGTGCTCTTGTTCATTGGAGCGGTGCTCTTTTCCCCGGTCATTCTCATTATCGGCGCAGTGATAGCTTCCATAGGTGGGCTAATTAACCTTGCACATAATTACAAAGGCGGGCAGTGGTGGGATAGGGTAGCCGGAAGTGACAACGGGGGTTGGCAACCGACCTTGATTGAGAATTTCGTGGTCGCGACCGCTCTAAATACCTGCAATCAATCAACGGATCCGTTCATTTGTCAGACAATGCTTGCAACGTCATGGCGGGACTATGTCCGTGCGCACAAAATGCACCGGGAACGGCAAAAATGGGGAAGTCTGCACAATGCTTTCTATTTGCGTGGAAGACGCTACAAGGGTTTGTATTTCAATCTCGCCGTATCGACCACCTGCGCCGCCTTCGCCGAAGTTGCAAGCGGCCAAAAGCCGTTTTCTCCACCAACCAACACAAACCCACCCGGCAGTCCGTCAGGTCTGGCCAGTTTCATTATTGCGCAAAGCTGTACATCGACGCTAGGGAATGCGATCAAACCCGACTAATGAATTCCTACGCCGCATTGATTGCTTCGTTTCTCGTGCTTTTTACCACGCCGATGTCCGCGGAGCAACCATCACCTTCGCAGGATATGGACCAAAATCAGTCTATGGAAATCACATCATTCCCGGATCTACGCAACCATTTGGATTTACAAGTAAGCTGGTATACCACGGAATCTGCGTGGATAGGTTTCCATTTCGGACGAGGTGTCGTTCTAGACCGGAGCACAAAACAGTTTCAAGGTGCTGACCGCGTCTTGGTGGGCGGGAATATCGACACGTACTTTCAACATACCCCGGGATACGTTTACCCTTACCAGAAGCGCGATTTTCAAGTCAGTATCGGTAGTTTTCTTAAAGATTGGCCCCTCTACGGCACTTTGTTCGCGGGGATTCTTGGACGCGAAAAGGAAATCTATGTGAAGACGATCGATGTTGACCGATTGCTCTTCTTTCAGATGCCCTTGCCTCCGTCACCACCGTTGACCTACCAGCGCGAGCAATCGCGGCGCTTTTATGCTGGCCCCTCGATTGGAATCAAAGGCGCAGTTCTTTCAAACACAGTATTGGGCATCGAAATGGGAACAGCATATTTTGCACCGCTCAGACAGAAGATTGCAGTTCGCGGAAACTTTGGCGGATTGCTTCCCGGTGCCAGGCAAATTGACCCCGTGACGGTTGGCTTAGAGCAATGGCGTGAGCGATACTCCTTTCCGAAAGCACCGCGCGCCGGGATCTTCTGGCGGGTCTTCGCCGGGCTTCGGGTTGACTTAGGGCCGACACGCCACGTCGAAAACCCTGGTCCCGGATCAAAAGATAAGGCAAAGGAAAAAAACAGGAGCGACAAAATTGAACCTTGAGGATCCAACCGCGCATCCGAAGCGCACATCTTTCGGACCGGACTCGCGAAGAAATCGCCTGAAATCGCCGCTCAAAGGTAACTGCAACAATCGAGCAATCCTCTCGCATCTTGCGATGTCACTGTGGCTTGCGGCATTTGCGCATTGCGCTTTTCCCGCAACACGCGATGGGATGAGGGTCGAAAATCTGAAAATCGAAAACTCCATTGGCGAGAGAATCTACGTTTCCAAATCCTCCGGGGGCAGTAGGACTCTTCCATTTTGGATTTCAAAGATCGGAGACGAAGAATTCACCCTTGCGTTGAAGGATTCCATCGCCGCATCGGGTTTGTTTTCGTCGGTCACGGACGAAGACTCTGCTGAATGGAAACTGGTTGCGGTAATAAAAGAACTGAATCAACCGTGGTTCGGACTCAATCTTACAGTCAGGAGCTTAATCCAATATACTTTGTATCATGGGGAAATCCTGATTCAGGATTTCCCGATCAGTGCTTCTGGAACAGCGGGTATCGACGATGCGCTCGTCGCGATCAAACGGCTCCGTTTGGCAAATGAGTTTTCGGCGAGGGAGAACATACGAATGTTTCTCACTCAGGCCGCCAAGGTTGAAAGAAAACAATAGGAGCGTCAGCACTTGCGTGAGATCATGCGGCAGTATCCATGGACACTGACCGTACTCTGGAATATGTCCTTGTCCCCACAGGAGAAAGCCATGAAAAGACTTTATTCACTTGTTCTGTTGACCGTGTTTCTGGGTCTGAATTGTGGTGTTTCGAATGCGCGTCAGGACTGTTTAGCAAGTCTCGATGAAACAGAGTTCGTACAGGATCCGTGTCTTCTTCTTGCAATGGTAAGTACGGACCCAAACTCGCAGAGCGCATATGGCAAGAGTCTCACGAACGTCATGCTTCTGAATTGCGCCGTAAACATACAAGAGCGGGCCGCATGCAATCGGAAGAGCAATCTTCCTTATCCGACTTTGAGAAATTGAAATACAATGTGCCAGCGATCAAGCGG
>Ga0268298_10000812_pt1 | contig 38969 bp, 31 predicted proteins | sample WWTPWeurt_MetaG_FD_194462 | JGI IMG/M metagenome (GOLD analysis project Ga0268298, IMG submission 194462) | Activated sludge microbial communities from WWTP in Nijmegen, Gelderland, Netherland - WWTP Weurt | ecosystem: Engineered > WWTP > Aerobic digester > Activated sludge | place...
AAAGACGGCGTGAAAGAGGGCACCGAGACCGATCCGCTCAAGGCACGGGCGGTGGATCAGTACAAGATGAAGGTGCTCGGCTGGTTCAACTCGCGCTTCAAGCCTCCGGTGGGCGAGATCCCGTGCGACGAGCTGCACAAGCTCAGCGCGTCGGTGACCGCCAACGTGAGCTCCGACGGCACGGTCACGGGCTACAGCATGGGTCGCGCGAGCGGTAACGCCACGTTCGACGGCAAGGTGAAGGCCACCATGGATGCCATCGTGGGGCAGCAGCTACCGCCGCCTCCGCCCTTGTATCCGGACATCCTCGGCTCCACGGTTCATCCGACGTTTTCAGGGAAAGGCGCCAAATGCGAGTAATCTGCCGTAGAGCCGCGCGAGCGTGGCTCGTCCTCGGGCTCTTTTCGTCCGTTGCCCGGGCGGAGGACGCCAAGCCCGACGAGAGCGCGCTCGGCGAGTTCGTGGTCACCGGCTCGGCGACGGCCAACGAGCGCGTGCCGAAGATCGCCGTCCTTCCGTCGCTGTCTCCCGACATGGAAGACGTCGTCGTGCGCGGCACGGTCCGCCGCGATCTCGAGCTCACGGGGCTCTACGATCTCATCCCCGACGCCAAAGCACCGGCGGGGCTCTACGGCTTCGACGACCCGGTGGACGTCGACGCCTGGAAGAAGCTCGGCGCCGAAGCCATCGTGAAGGCCGCCGCGCGCAAGACCGCGAGCGGCAAGGTCGAAGTGTTCGGGCTCGCCTACTTCCTGAACGTGGGCAAAGACCCGGTCTACGAGAAGAAGCTCGTGATCGACCCCAAGGACGTGCGCGTCACGGCCCACCGCGTGACCGATGCGCTCCTGGGCGCGCTCACTGGCCGGCCCGGCGGGTTCGCCAGCCACTTCGTCTACAGCGGGCGCTGGGGCACGAAGAGCTTCCGGGTCTTCAGCATGGACGCCGACGGCCACGATCTCAAGCCGTTGAGCGATCCCAACGACACCGCCATCGCCCCCGCGTGGGGACCCAACCAAGAGATCTTCTACGGGCTGTCCAAGAACTACTCGCCGTATCGATTGATGCGCTTCGACGGCACGAAGCACGAGCGCGTCAACGTGCCGTTCAAGACCAGCATCTACAGCGTGGCGTTCGACAAGACCCACAGCAAGATGGCCGTCGCCGTGTCGGAGACCAACGGCAGCGCGATCTACGTCGGCAAACCCGACGGCAGCGAGATGAAGAAGGTGAGCACCACCGAGCTCGCCACCCACCCGGTCTTCAGCCCGTCGGGCAAGCTCGCCTGGATTGGCGGCGGCAAGAAGAAGGGATCGCAGCGCGTCTACCTGGACGACAAACCCATTTCACCTTCGGGCTTCACCGCCGGCGCTCCGACGTTCTGCGACACCGAAGACGGCATTCGTGTCGTGTACTCGGTGTCGGTGGGCGGAGACCGGCAAGACATCGTGATGAGCGGCGAGAAGGGCGGCGGCATCATGCGCCTCACCCAGAATCAGGGCTCGAACACCTCCCCGGCCTGTAGCCCCGACGGGCGCCTGCTCGCGTTCTTCTCCACGCGGAACAAGCCCGGCACCTACTTCATGAGCCTGAAACGCTGGAAGACCCAGCAGCTCAACTCACAGGTCGGCGAATCGCTGCGCTGGGAAGCGCTGCCACCCCCCTGACGCCGCCGGCGCGTCGCGGTCGATTCAGACGAAGACGCCCGACAGCGCCATGGGGATCTGGGCGTTGCCCACGATCTTGATTTTGCCGCTCATGGCGAGCTGCATCGGGTTCTGCTTGCCCGTTTGCATGTCCATGAAGTCGTTCATCTTGCACTCGAGGCGGCAGTCGGGCGCATCGAGCTTCGGCGCGCCGGCTCCCGGAGTGATCCCGAGCTTGTGTTGTACGCCGTCGGCCTCGACCACGAACGCGACCGTGCCGGCGATGTTCTTCACGAGCTTCACGCGCTCGGCGTCGACCGTTAGCGCCTTGAACGCCATGACCTGCTGCTCGGGTTTGATCTCCTGCCCTTCTTGCATGATCGCGCCCTGCACGAAGATGGGTTTGAAGTCGGCGGGCGAGATCGTAACTTGCAAGATCACGTCGTCTTGCATGCCGTCGGTGACCTCGAGCTCGCCGTTCTTGAGCCGCAGCGTCCACTCGCCCGAGTCCACCACGCGGAACACCATGGAGCCGTTGGACGACTTCCCTGCGAGCCCTGCCTTCATCGCTTCGAAGCGCGAGGGCAGATACACGGTGAAGAACTCTTTGGGGGACTCGGGAACGTCGCTCATGGCGAGGGAGAATCGCCACGCGCTTCGGATGCGTCAATTGCCGACTGTCGTTTGATGCCAGGCAGTCCCGAATGTTACGACTCCGAAGTGACGTCGGGAGCGCCCCCTGAGACTTCGGTCGAGACGGTCACCCCCGTGTCGCCGGCGGCGAAACCGCCCAAGCCGGGCAAAGCGTTTTGGGGGCGCTTCGTCCTCGGGCACTTCTTGGCGTACCCCGTGTGTTTCCTCACTGCCGCGGGCGCGCTCCCTTACGCCATGGTCTTCCGGCACGACCTGCTCTTGAACCCCGGGCGCACCGGGGCGCGGAGCAAGCTCGTCGCCGACGCTGCCCGGGACCTGAAGCTCTCCGGAATCGAGGCTGCCCAGGTGGAGATCGTCCTCGAGTGGGCGATGTGGGCCTGCATCGTCGTGTTCCTGCTCCTGCACATCGCCGTGCTGCCCTGGTCGTTCGCGGCGGCGCGGGCGGCCCGGAGCCCAGCCGAGGGGGCGGCGGGCCTCCGCCGAGGAATTCGAATTTTCGCAGGCACTACCGCCACTACAGTGGTGCTCGTCGCGCTCGCCGGCACCGCCGGCTGGATCTGGGTCCTCACTCGATGAATGCTGGTCGCATGAACCGCTTTGCCTGGCTCGCCCTCGTCGCCCCAATTTCGGCCTTTCTGGCCCATCTCTCCGCCTGCGGCGGCACGAACGACGATGCGAGCACTGGCGGCGCCGCCGGCACGGCCGGGAACCCCAACGTGATCTTGGATGGCGGCGGGACGATTCCCGACGCTCCGGTCGGGTCTGATTTCTGTCAAAAGGGCGAGTGCAACTACCAGAAGCAGGACTGCACGAACGCACAGACGTGCTTGCCCACGGACACGCCGCCCGCCTCGGGCGACTGGCCGCCGAAGTGCATGGCGGCGGGCACCAAGGCGATGGGCGAGAGCTGCTCTGCGTGGAACGACTGCGTGGCGGGAGCGTTCTGCGTCGGCATCGGTGCGGCCGCGGACGGCGGCATCGTGCCGGGTACGTGCCGCAAGCTCTGCTGCGGGGGCGACTGGACCGCGTGCGGCAGCGGGCAGAGCTGCATCCAACAGGTCTACCTCGTGCGCCCGGGCGGCGGAGACCCGCAATACGCCAAGGCCGACGTGTGCGCCCCGGTGAACGACTGCGACGTCTTCGACGCCAACGCCTGCAAAGATCAACCCGGCCGAAGCTGTCAGCTCGCCGATCCCATCGGAAACGTCGCGTGTCTACCGATTGGGAGCGGTGGCCCGGGCGCAGCCTGCGGCGCGAACAAGGCGTGCAAGGCGGGCTTCACTTGCGTCGCCGACGAGTGTCGCCGGCTCTGCAAAGCCGTGGCCGGCGGTGGTGAGCCATATTGCCCGGCGTCCGAGGGCACCTGCGTGCACTACAAGCGCGACCCCGAGGGCGTCGGCGAGTGCACCGTGCTCTGAGCGCGACCGTCAGCTCTTGAAAAGCCCGACGATCAGGTGCGTCTCTTTGGCACCGAGCAAGCCGAACTGCACGCCGAAACCACCCGAGCGAGTCCAGCGCACGATGGCGGGCAGGACGACCTCCGTACCGCCGATGCGCGCGCGGATGCTAAGCTCGGTCCCGAAGGCTGGGCTGTGGTCGGACTGGATGAACATGCCGCCCATGCTCACGTCGCTCGCGTGACCCGACACCTCCGCCCCTCCGCCCTTGACCGCGTAGATCACGTCGAGCTCGACGTGGACACGGGGATGAATGCGCTTCTCTTGCACCTCGGGCTCCCTTGCGCGGGCGCGGCGAGCACCGTGGCCCGCGCGGAGGCGGATCCTTGAGCGCCCGGCTCCGCGGAGTCAAGCCAGAGAAACACCCGACCGAGCGCCGGGGACTTTCCCGCCATCTCGAGGGCTGGCAGCCCGCGCTCGTTTCCCTCGCCATCGCTTTCATGGGCGCGCTGCTCTTCGTCCCACGCGCGGTCGCACCCGAGTTGATCCCGTTGCCGCACGTCGACGCGCGCGAGACGCGGCGTCAGAATGGCGCCGATCGCGCGCTGGCGGAGCGAGCGTTGCACGAAGACCTGCCGTTCATCGTGCGCGCCCTGGGCGAGGCAGTGCGCGGCTACGGCGCGGCCGAGCACGACGGGCGGAGCAACGATTCGCTGAAGAAGCTCTTGGAAATCCGCGGGCTCACTCGCAACGCGCGCAAGCAACACGGCGACGACCCGCTGCACCGACTCCGTGCCGTCGAGACCGAGATGTTCTTGCGAGCACTCGACGAGTGGGAGCACGGCGTCGACCGTCGGACGGAAATCGCAGAGCTCGGCGGGGCCTTCCATGAGAAGGCGCGAGCCTCGGGCTGGCTCGAGGGCGATCGAAAGCTCGTGGCGACCGAAGCCGAGCGACGCGCGCTATTTCAGCTGCGCTGGGTCGAGATGACCGGCCTCCGCGCCGACCCCGCGTTCGCGCCGACGGCCAACCAGCTTCGCATCTACTACCGGTTCCTGCTCGAACACCCGGACAAGAGCGCTGGCAACGACGACTCGCTGCGCACCATCGCCGCGGTCGAGAAGCTCGACTTGGACTACCCCGGCAACTTCGCGCGCGGAGTCGTCTACTACCGGGCCGGCTACTTCACCAACGCGGCGCGGGCTTTCGAAGCGCACCTCGCCAAACACCCGGATGGACCTTGGCGGCTCCGGGCCCAAAATCATCTGCTTGCCGCCGCGCAGCGTTCGCGCGAGAGCACGCCCGCCCCGTGACCGAACCCGAGCTCGAAAACGAAACGGACTCCATCGCCGACGCGCTGAGCCTGCCCGAGGGACGCAGGCTCGTGACCGCGCGCGACGTCGCGGTGGCAGCGTCCAGCACGCGTCTGGTCCATGTCGTGGGCGCGGAGGGGTCGGCGCCCGCGCTGGTCGCGCGCGCGTTGGCGCTGTCGGGTTCGCGCGTGCTCTACGTCGCGCCCGACGTGGACGCCGCGCGGCGCGCGCAAGCGGACCTCGCCTATCTGTCGCGGACGCAGCCCTTCGACTCGGCGCATCTTCCCGAAGAGCAGAGCCCGCTCTTGCTCCTGCCGTCGGAGTCGACGCCCTGGGCCGAAGTGCGCCCCGATCGGCGCGCGCAGATGAACCGCGCGGGGGCTCTGGTGCACCTGGCGCTGGGCTTGCCGTTCGGCTTCGTGGTCACGACGGCTGCCGGCCTCGTGCGCAAGCTGGCACCGGCTTCGCCCCTGGTGGCGGCGACGGCGGAGCTCGTTGCCGAAGACGAGCTCGACCTGGCGAAGCTGACCCGCACGCTCGCCTACGCCGGCTACCTCCGCACACCCATCGTCGAAGATCCCGGATCGTTCGCCCTTCGTGGCGGCGTCCTCGACGTGTGGCCGGGTACCGCCGAGGCGCCGGTTCGCGCCGAGCTCTACGGCGACCTGGTGGTCTCGCTGAAGCGCTTCGACCCGGAGACCCAACGCACGCTCGATTCCCTCGATCGCCTGCTGTTGCCGCCGGCGCGTGAGGTGATCACGAGCCCCGAGGGCAGCGAGCGCGCACGCATGCTCGTGCGCTCGTTGTGCGACAAAGTAGACTGGCCCTCGACCAAAGCGCGGGCACTCGAAGAAGACGTCGCCACGGCGCGTAGTCTGTTCGGTCTCGAAGGCTTCTTGCCCGCCTTCTATCCACTGTCGACCTTGTTCGACTATCTGCCCGAGCGCACGGTGCTGGTGCTCGAAGACCCAGGGCGCATCGTATCGGAGCTCACGAACGAGCTCGAACACGCGCAGACGGCCTGGGCCGCCAAGAGCGGCGCTCCCTGTTTCGACGTGGGGGCCCTGTATGCCAGCCGGGAGGAGCTGTGCCTCGCGCTCGAAGCGCGCTCGGTGGTGTCGCTGCACCGCTCGGGCGTCGCGGCCAGCGCCGATGCAGCCACGGGACTCGATGCGCTCGAGCTCACTCCACCCGACGCGCCGAGCCTCGCCATCCGCGACCACGCAGATCTCGGCCGCGCAGTGGCGCGCGCTCGGAAAGAGCGCGGGCGAGGTGCCGCCCTCGAGCCCTTGGTGCGACGCATCGCCGCCTGGCACGAGGCCGGTCTCGACGTGACCATCACCGCGCGCACGACCACGCAAGCCGAACGCCTGGGCACGCTGCTCGGGCACCGCGGCATCGCGGTGGTCAGCGGCGAGGTCCACGCGCCGCGGAGCACGGTGAAGATCCTGCCGGGGGAACTGGCGCGCGGAGCCGTCGTCCCCACCGAACGCTTCGTGTTGGTCACCGAAGAGGAGATCTTCGGCCAGCGCGCGCATCGCCGTCAGGAGCGAACCAAGAGCACCCAAGCATTCCTGGAAGATCTCCGAGCGCTCGAGAGCGGGGACTACGTCGTCCACGTCGATCACGGCATCGGGCGCTATCTCGGCCTCGAGAAGAAGCAGATCAACGGCGTGAGCGTGGAGCTCGTGGTCGTGGAGTACGCCGGCGGCGACAAGCTGTTTCTGCCGGTGCACCGCCTGAACCAGGTGCAGAAGTACTCGGGCGGGGAGGGCACCCCCAAGGTCGATCGCCTGGGCGGTGCGAGCTTCGCCAAGACCAAAGCGCGTGTGCAGAAGCGCGTGCGACAGATGGCGGACGAACTCCTGCGCTTGTATGCCGAACGCGCCGCGCTCAGCAAGGAAGCGCTGGATCCGCCGGACGACGAGTACGCGGCGTTCGAGGCGACGTTCCCCTACGAGGAGACCCGCGATCAGAGCGCGGCCATCTTGGAGGTGAATCGCGACCTGGAGAAGACCCAGGTGATGGATCGCCTGGTGTGCGGCGACGTCGGCTTCGGGAAGACCGAGGTTGCGCTCCGAGCGGCGTTCCGGGTCGCCATGAGCGGGCGTCAAGTCGCGCTCCTGTGCCCGACCACGGTGCTGGCCCAGCAACACTTCCTGACCTTCGCCGGCCGCCTCGGCGGCTATCCGATCCAGGTGCGACCTCTGAGCCGCTTCGAGTCCAAGAAGGAGTCGAGCGACACTCTGAAGGGTCTGAAAGAGGGCACCATCGACGTCGTCGTCGGGACGCACCGCGTCTTGAGCAAGGACGTGCACTTCAAGAATCTCGGCCTGCTCATCGTCGACGAAGAGCAGCGCTTCGGCGTGACCCACAAGGAGCGCATCAAGCAGCTGAAAGCCAGCGTCGACGTGTTGACGCTGTCGGCCACGCCCATCCCGCGCACGCTGCAGCTCGCCGTGGGCGGGCTCCGCGACATGTCGCTCATCACCACGCCGCCGATGGATCGGCGGGCCATCCGAACCATCACCTCGCGCTACGACGAGCAGATCATCCGAGAGGCCATCGAGCGCGAATTGTCGCGTGGCGGGCAGGTCTTCTACGTGTACAACCGCGTGGAAGGCATCTACGAGCGCGCGGCGCGCGTGCAAGAGCTGGTGCCGACGGCCAAGGTCAGCGTCGGCCACGGACAGATGAGCGAAGCCGCGCTCGAGCAAACCATGCTCGACTTCGTCGAGGGTCGCTTCGACGTTCTGGTGGCCACGGCCATCATCGAGAGCGGTCTCGACATCCCGCGCGCCAACACCATCATCATCGACCGTGCCGACATGTTCGGGCTGGCGCAGCTCTACCAGCTGCGGGGCCGAGTCGGACGCAGCACCGAGCGCGCCTACTGCTATCTCCTGGTGCCGCCGCCGAGCCAGCTCAGCGACGAGGCACGCAGTCGCATCGAGGCGCTCGAGCGCCACACCGAGCTCGGCGCGGGCTTTCAGATCGCCACGCTCGACATGGAGCTCCGGGGCGCGGGGGATCTCCTGGGCGCGGAGCAGAGCGGGTTCGTCGCGAGCGTGGGCTTCGACCTGTTCTGCCACATGCTCGAGGAGGCGACCCACGAGCTCAGAGGTGAGCCCGTGATCCACGAGGTGGATCCGGACCTGAGCTTCGACGTAGACGCGCTCTTGCCCGAGGACTACGTGGCCGAAGTGGGCGTGCGGCTCTCGCTCTACAAGCGGCTCTCCAGCGCCCGCGACGAGGCCGAGGTCGAGGAGATCGGCGCCGAGATCGAGGACCGCTTCGGCCCTCCGCCTGAAGAGGCCAAGAAGCTCGTCGAGCTGATGCGCCTCAAGACCGAGCTCCGGCGCTTGATGGTCCTCGGCTGCGAAGCCAGCAAGAAGAGCGTGGCGTTCCACCTGCGAAACGACACGCCCCTCGACCCGCAGAAGATCGGGGAGCTGGTCGGTCGAAGGAGGAGCCCGTACCGGATCTCACCCGAGGGCCGCCTCACGCGTCGCGCTCTCGAAGACGAGAACTTCATCAGCGGCATCGCCCTCGCCGACAAGGCGCTCGAAGAGCTCCAGGCCTGCCTGCGCAGCGAAAGCTGACGGCTCAGAACCGCCCGACGGCGGCGAGCCCACCCGGCGTCAAGACGAGGCCGGCGCGCGGCGACGAGCCCTGCTTCCAGTCGACGACGAACAGCCCGATGGCCGCCGTTCCAGCGGCAGCGATCGCCGTGGCCCCGAGCAGCAGGTTGGTGCGTCGTTCGAGGTCGTGACCGTCCTCGACACGCGCGTCGACCTCGGCCTGCTTCAGCTTCGGAAGGTCCCGCTCGTAGTCGTCGAAGGCCTTCTGCGTGTCGAGCGCACTCCAGACCGTGACGCCGCCGAGCACGGCGGTGAGCCCCACGCCGGCGTAGAACCAGATGGGGCTCGGGCCCGCCGGCGGCGGAGGAGGCGGGGGGGGTGGGGGCAGCTTGGGAGGCGGCTTCTTCGTCGGTTCGCGGCTGTGCTCCACCGCGACGAACAAGCGTTGCCCGGGAGCGGCCCGCAGGGTCTTGTCGAACACCGTGCGACCGTGCTCCTCCACGCGCACGCGATGTTCGCCTGGGTCCACGCGCACGCTCGGCGGCTTCGCCTCGACGGGCCGGTCATCGACCCAGACCTGGGCGTCAGCCCCGGCTTCGATGTCGATGTTCGCGACGTTGCGTTCGGCTTCGGCGCGTTCACGTTGTACTTCCGGAACGAGATCCTTGGGTGTCTCGACGTCCCCGAGCACGTGATCGAAGTGCTCGAGCGCGACGACGAAGCGCCCGAGTTTCGACTCCGCCAGCGCCCAATTGAAGAGCACCACCGGGTGAGGTCGGAGAGCGTGCGCCGCCTCGAAGTGCTTCGCCGCCGACTCGAACTCTTTGGCCTGATATGCGCTGATGCCTGCCTCGAATTCGGTGCGCGCGCAATCGGCTGGATCGCCGCTGCATTCGCCGGCGGCCGCCGGCATCGTCAGCGCGAGAACGCTCGCGCAGAATGCTGCAGGCCAAAAGCGAAGCATCGGCTGCACAGGCTACCCGACCACGCACGAATCGGCGACTCTTCTAGCGAGCTCTCATTTGCCGAACGGGTACTTGGTCACCAAGGGGTCGCCCTTCTTGGGAGTGGTGCCAGGCGTCTTTCCGCTCGAAGGCGGCACCTTGGTCTTCTCGGGCTTTTCGGCCGCCTCCGACTTGTCTGCGCTCGCGGGCGGAGAAGGCGGAGTCACGCGCGTGAGCGGAATCATCACCCCGCGATCGCGATCGGGAACGACGAGCGTCTTGGCCGGTTCGAAGCCGGGAGCGACGACCTCGACGGTCACGGCCGTGCTCGAACGTGGCAGAGAAACCCTAGGGGGCTTCCCGGTCGCCCGCTGGCCGTCGACGCGAATCTCGCCGTCGACGTCGGGCTGCGTGGTGACCTCGAGCGTGACCTCGGTGGACACCGGCGCGGCGCTCGCCGCTGCGGCGGGCACTCGGGTCTGCGCGCGCAGAGCGAGCACGGCGCCGCCGAGGACGACTACGATCCCGAAACCGATGGCAGCATGAACCCACATCGGGGTCGGGGGCTTCGAGATGGGCGGCCGGCTCACGACGCCGCTCGTACGCCCGAGCACGGCTACTTCCGGTGGAGTGTCGTCGAGCGCAGCCAGCGCATCGATGGCTTTTTGCTGCTCCGCCTTCTCGGTTTGGAACAAGCGCGCGACCGCCACTGCCAGCGCCGAGCTCGGGTCGGACACGCCGCTCGCCCGAACGAACGCGTCGAGCTCGCGTGCCAGCTCGATGCCGCTCGCATAGCGCCGGTCCGGCTCGCTCTCGAGCGCTCGACCGAGGATGCGAGCGAGCTCGTCGGGGAAGCCAGGAACGCGCGTGCGCGGGTCGGGCACGGACTCGAAGAGCAACTTGTGCAGCGTCTCCGACTCGTCGATTCCCGCAAAAAGACGAGATCCGACCGCCGCCTCGTAGAGCGTGGCACCGAGGGCGAAGAGGTCCGCGCGGTGATCGAAGTCCTTGCCCAGGACTTGCTCCGGCGCCATGTAGCTGAACTTGCCCTTGATGCGTCCGAGCGTGGTCTGGGCGATGCGACCCGCCGCGCGAGCGATGCCGAAGTCGATGAGCTTGACGTCTCCACCGTAGGTGACGAACACGTTCTGCGGGCTGACGTCACGGTGGACGAGACCCAGCGGGTGGCCGGCGTCGTCCTTCAGGGCATGGGCATATGCGAGCCCCTCGGCGACCCGCGCTCCGAGCCATGCGGCGAGCACGGGATCGAGTCGCGAGTTGCGACGCGCGAGCGCGCTCGTCAAGCGCGACAGCGGCTGGCCGTGCAGGTACTCCATGGCGAGAAACAGCGTCTCGCCTTCCCGCCCGAGCTCGTACACGCGCACGATGTTGGGGTGCGCGACGCGCACGAGCAGGTTCGCTTCGTCCAGGAACTGACTGATGAACTCTTTCTCTTCCGAGAGGTGGTCGTGCACCACCTTGATGGCGCAAACGTCGTCGGCGCTCGTGGCCTCGCGCGGCCGCGCGAGATAGACCGCAGCGCTTCCGCCCGCACCGATGCGGGCCCCGATGTGGTAGCGGCCGAGTCGCGCGCCGGAAAGGCGGCGGCGGGACTCGAAGCTCGGTACTACTTCGGCGGCTCCCACGGTTTCACCTGGTCGGGATCTTCAGGATGCGTTCGACTTGTGCTTGCTCTTCTCGCGTGAAGCGTTCGCTCGCGTCGCGGAGCGCTGCTTTGTATCGAAGGATGAGCCCGCGATCGACGGACGGAACGCGGGCCAAGACGGCTTCCAGCGCCGAGATCGCGCGCTCGGGAAGTGGGCGACTTTCCACCAAATGGAGCTCGATGGCGATGTTCGCCCACTCTCCGTGGTGCGTGACCTCGGTCAGCTTGAGCCCGTAGGCACCCACGGTCTCCAGCACGTCGCTGGGCACGGGCTGGCCGCTCTTGGCTTTGGCCACGACACTCCGCAAGTGATCGCCGAGGAGGCGCGCGGCGGCGTCGTGACGCCCCATGGTGATCATGCGATCGGCCATGCGAGCCATGGTCAGCAGCCCGTCCTGCTTCTCGGTGCGCTGCGTGGTCTCGGCGCCATCGAAGCCGGGGTGCTGCCCGCTCTCGCGACGGAGCTCGGGGGCGGGCACCGGAAACGGGTCCGTGCGGCCTCGGGGCACGGTGGCCGGCGGGTCGACGGCGCGAAGTTGGATCGACGGCTGGGCGCGGGGAGTCTGCTGGCGGGTTCGGGGCGAAGGCGGCTCCACGGTTTCGGGGCCTTCGTCCGCGGAGCGCACGAGCAACTCCTGCGTGCCGACGATCAACCGATCGCCGTCCGCGAGCGGCGTCGGACCAGCGATGACCGACTCGTTCACGATGATGCCGTTGGTGCTGCCCAGGTCCTCCACGAAGAGCGCGGTCTTCGATACGAGCAGGCGGGCGTGATGGCGAGAGACGAGCATGTCGTCCACGATCACCTGGCAGCTCCTGCTGCGCCCGAGCAAAAGCTCGCCGCGCGAGAGCGCGATCTCGCTCTTCCCCATCCAAAGTGTGAAGCGGCGGGCTTTCGTCGGAATGCCGGACGTGAGCTCCGCCCGCGGCCACGTGACCGGCGTATGACGCACGGAGCTACTATAGGGGCAAACCGACTACGGGTCGACTCGACATCGCGCCGCTGTGGCATACTCGGTCTCGTGCGGTGCCTTCCGTTCAGCGTCGTGTTCCTCGCGCTGGGCTGTAGTGTGTTCCCCGAAACGGCGCCGATGGTGGGAGCCGACACGGGCGGCGCGGCTGGAGTGGGCGGAACCGCGGGCCTCGGCGGAACGGTGAACACGGGTGGCGCGGGCGGTTCGGGCAACAGCGGGGGCAGCAGCGGCGCGGCAACGGGTGGCGCAGGCGGAGCGGCTGGCTGTCCAGCGAAGAACCTCACGCTCAGCGCCAGCCGCGACACGTTCATCGTCAGCTCACCTCCCAAGTCCACCCACGGAAGCGAAGACTTCATCCTGATCCGCGCGGGGAGCTCCAACGGGACCAGTCGCGGGCTCGTGGGTTTCGACTTCGATGCGGTTCCCACTTCGGCGTCCGTGAGCCAGGCCACCCTCGAGTTTCGCGTCACCCTGAACGAAGGTGCGGTTTTCGAGCTCGGTGCCTACCGTGTGAAACGGCACTGGAACGAGAGCGCTTCGTGGGACAGGTACGATTCCAACTCGGATTGGTCCCAGAGCGGGGGGGACTACGAAGCGGTGTCCGCGCAAACGGCGGTGGACAAGAGCACCGGTGTCGTCTCTTTGGACCTGACGGGCGACGTGACCAAGGTCCTCGATGGCTCCTTCCAAAACGAGGGCTGGCTATTGAAGCCCGTGAGCGCTTCTGGCCTTTCCGGCGAGCGGCTCGAGCTCGGAAGCCGCGAGCGAGGAAGCCCGGACGAGCGGCCGAAGCTCCGCCTCACCTACACGGACTGCAACTGAAGTTGGGTTTCACTGCGGTCCGAGGAACGGTACGATCGAGGGAGTGACCAGCGAGCGACGTCCACTGCGCTTGAAAGTCCCAAACGGGTGGCTGCCGCTGCCCGTGGGGGCGTTCGAGATCGGCCGCAGCGCGCACTGCCAGGTCATCTTGGACGGAGCGAAGGTCTCGCGTCTGCACGCCCGCATCGTCGTCGACGTTTCTGGCGCCACGATCGAGGATCTTGGCAGCTCCAACGGCGTGTTCGTGAACGGCCGACGTTTGGTCCGCGGTCGCCACCCTCTCCAAGTCGGAGATCGACTGCTGGTCGGCGAGTTCGAGCTCGAGCTCTCGGCAGGAGAGGCCACGCTGCCGGCTGCGCAAGACGGGCGACCGTCGGGCCGACCGACTCTCGTCGACTCCCTCAGCACCGCGCCACCCGGCGCAGCCACCTCCAAGGCACATGCGCTTGAGCTCCTAGGGAGCGTGGCCGAGCGAGCCATCGGCACGGGAGACGCTTCGCGCGCCGAGCTGATCTTGAAGGCTCGGTTGGACGAGGTACTGACCTCGGCGTCGAAAGGCATCTGCGACCTGCAATCGCGAGAGCTCGCAATCCGGCTCTCCACGATGCTCGCGCGGGCGCTGCCCTCGCCGGCTTGGCTCGACTTCGCGGTCGACCTCTTGCTCAGCCTGCGCGACCTCCCGAGTGAAGCGGAGCTCAGCTGGCTCGAAGCCGCCACGCGCGAGGTCACCGGCGCCGACGCGCGCAAGCTCCAGGACTACACCAGCGTGATCCGCGGGCTCCCCAGCTCGCTGGAGAAGATGCGAGCGCTCGGCCGACTCGAAGCGCTGCTCGGCGTGGTGTGCGGCCGCCAATGAGCCTGGAGGAGCGGCGCCCTCAGGCGCTGCCCTCTTCGGCCTCGAACAGCCCCTGCTGCGCTGGCGCCGACAGCGAGGGGTCGAAGCAGCGGCGGCAGCGCGCCTCGTAGGCTTCCGTTCCGCCGACGACCACGGTGGCGTCCCGGCGCACGAGCCGTTGCGAGCGATCTGCCGGGTTTCCGCAGCGCATACAGATGGCGAGGTTCTTCGTCACGTATTCCGCAACGGCCATGAGCTGGGGCATCGGCTCGAAGGGGCGGCCGAGGTAGTCCTGGTCGAGGCCCGCGACGATCACGCGTTTGCCCTCGTTGGCGAGGCGTTCGGCCACGCTGACCACCGGTGCTCCGAAGAACTGCGCTTCGTCGATGCCGATGACGTCCGCCTTCTGCGAGTGCTCGATGATCTCGTGAGCGTCGTCGATGGCCACCGCCGTGAGCTCTTGCTTGGAATGGCTCACCACGCTGTCGGGCGCATAGCGCGAATCGATGCGCGGCTTGAAGATGCACACGGTCTGCTTGGCGTAGCGCGCGCGGTTCAATCGGCGGATCAACTCTTCGGTCTTGCCGCTGAACATGCAGCCGGTGATGACCTCGATCCAACCGGTGTCGCGCGGAAGATGGTGCATCGCGGCCCTCGGTCAAACCCTGCCGCGCGCCGACGTCAAGCGCCGTCGGCCGCTCAGCCCTTCACGCCACCTTGGGTGAGTCCCGACACGAGATTCCGCTGCACTACGTAAAAGAGCAACATGACAGGCAGACTCACCAGAATGGACCCAGCCGCGAACGTCCCCCATTGCGCGTCGTGCTCGCCGACGTAGCGCTGGAGCACCACGGGCAGCGTGAGCGCTTCTTCTTTGCCCAAGATCGTCGCCGCCAGGATGAACTCGTTGTACGCGCTCATGAACGCGAAGAGCCCGGTCACGGCGATGGCAGGTCGCGCCGCGGGCAGGACCACACGCAAGAACGCGCCGAGCCGCGTGGCGCCGTCCACCATGGCGGCTTCTTCCAGATCTTTCGGGATGCTGTCGAATGCGCCCCGGAGCTGGAAGATGGCGAACGGAACGCTGGTGGTCGCGTAACAGACGACGAGGCCCGTGCGCGTGTCCAGGAGCCCGAGCGCCTCGAGCACCATGTAGAGGGGGACCGCGCTCGCCACCATGGGGAACATCTGGGTCGCGAGGAGCAGGCGCACACCCGCCTCTTTCCCCACGAAGCTGAAGCGCGACAGTGCGTAGGCCGCCGGCAGAGCGATGGCGATCCCGACCAGCGCGGTGGCGACGCTGACCACGAGCGAGCTCCCGGCTTGAGACAACACGTGGGGGCTCGTCACGAACTCGACGACGTGGGCGAACGTGAAGTGTCCCGGAACGGGCAAGATGCGTCGCTCGGGGGCGCTGCCCGCGGAAAACGCCGTGGAGATCACCCACGCCACCGGATAGAGCGAAAACGCAACCAGCGTGACGATCACCGCGTGCGAGAGCACGCTCTCGATCACGCTGGGCTTCTTCTCGCCCGCCGCGCTCATCATCGCGCCCTCGCGGTGGACACCCTCGACGTCGCTTTCGAGGCGAAGGAGAGGAGGAGGAAGATCAAGACGGCGTACGCCGCTGCGTAGCCGTATTGCGCCTGCCGCGTGAACGCCCAGCGGTAGGCCTCCGACACCAGGGTGTCCGTGGTTCCGTCGGGCTCGCCGCCAGACACCAAGAACACGACGTTGAACATGTTGAAGGTCCAGATGGCGCCCAGGAGCACCGCTGGCAGCATGGTCGGGACGACCATCGGGATGGTCACCCGCGTGAGTCGCTGCCAGCGCGTCGCTCCGTCGACCTCCGCGGCCTCGAGCACCTCTTTCGGAACCGAGGTGAGCGCGCCCAACGTCACGACCATCATGAACGGAAAGCCGAGCCAGACGTTGGTGGCGAGGTTCGCGGAAAATGCCGTGGAGAAGCGCGCCCACCACGAGAACGGCTCGATGCCGAACGCCTCGACCAACGCGCTCACGGCGCCGAACTGTCGGCTGAACATGCCCTTCCAAGCGAGCGCCGTGACGTAGGAAGGCACGGCCCAAGGCACGATCAGGAGCACTCGATACAGCGGCTTGAGCGCCAGCGTCGGGCGCGAGAGCAAGAGCCCGAGCCCGAAGCCGATGCCCACGTGGAGCGCGAGGTTCAACACTGTCCAGAGCAGCGTGATCAGGAGCACGAGATAGAACGAACCGCTCGACAGGAGCGGTGCTCCGCGCGCCGTCAGGATCTCGACGAAGTTCGCGAGCCCGACGTAGTGCATCTCGCCTTGCCGGCCCGCGAAGAGAGAGGTGCCGGCGCCGACCGCGATTGGGAAGAACACCAGCGCGCCGATGGCCAGCGCCGCGTGAGCCACCCACGCATAAGCGGGGATCGAGCGGCGCAAGGCGACACCGAGCTCACCTCCTCGCGACTTCTGCCAAAACCGAAACGACCCACCGAGCGTGAGCAGGCCGAGTACGATCCACGCCAGCGTGGGTGAACGCCGCGCGGGCGGCGGACGCACCACGTCGTCGAAACGCCGCTCGGCTTCGGCCAGCGCCGCCGCAGGGCTCACCGTGCCCGAAAGCGCCTTCTTGAGCGCGCGCTCGGCGGGCTCCCACGTGGCGCGCATCCGCGGCGACGAAGGCATGACGACCGCGTCTTCGGCCTGGCGCGCGAACGCCACCAAGAAGGCATCGTCTCGCACGCCCGGCGGCAGCTCTCGCAGGGCGACGACCTGACGCCCGCTGCGTGCGCGCACCTCGGCGCCTTCGCGGGCGAGGAACTCGGCGAGCGCGAGGGCCCCGGGGTCCGCCTTCCCGCGCGGCGTCAGCGCAGCGGCCTCCACCGTGAGAAACGGCCGCATGGGCTGGCCCGCTCGCGCGACCTTGGGCAGCGGCACCACGCGATAGCGCACGCTCTGTCCGACGTCGCTCGCGAACCACGGTCCGCTCACCACGGCAGCGGCACGCCCGGTCTTGAAGAGCTCGCCCACCACGGCGCCGGACGCCTCTTCGGGCAGAGCGCCTCGATGCGTGAGCGAAGCAACGAGCTCGAGCGAGCGCACGCCCGGATCGCCGGCGAAACCGAAGCTCTCGTTGGGACCGAGCTGGCTACCTCCGAACGCGTGCAAGACCGCGGCGTGGAAGTACATGTTCCGAGTCTCGTACGCGAGCGGCACGACTCCGGTGGGGAGCCGCAGATCCGCGAAGCCCTCCAGCGAGGCCGGCGGCAGACCGAGCAGGTCTTGGTTCACGTAGAGCGCGAGGCATTTCAGCGCGAGAGGCAGACCGCGTAGGCCCGCTCCAGAGCTCAGCGCTTCGATGGCGCGCGCCGAGAACTCGTCGAGCCCCGCCGTGGCAATCGGGATCGTCGCCACCACTCCCCGCTCCTCCAGGTCTCCGAGGCGCTCGTGGGAGTCGATGAACACGTGGGGACCGTGGCCACGCGGCACGGCCGCGGTGAGCTTCGCTGCGTAGGCGTCGTGCGGTACCTGGAGCGCCTCGACCTTGCGTCCGGTCTTCTTTTCGAACTGGGCGAGCAGCGTTTCGAGTGCGAGCTTCTCGTCCCCGCGATACGCATGCCAGACGGCGAGCGGCTCGTCGGCGGCGGCGCGAACCGCCGTGCAAAGGACGCCGAGCGCGAGCAGCCAGGCGAAGACAAGCCTCATTTGGCGCGTCCCGAGCGCTTCATGGCGAAGGACACGGCGGAGGCCACCATGCGCCGCGGCATGACTTTGCTCACGAGCGTCTGGGCGCGATTGACGACGCCGGGCACGCACAGCTCTTCACCCGCGAGGTACGCGACGACGCCTCGCTCGGCAGTCTCCTCCGCGCTGAGGGCCGCGACACGCTCCATGCCCGGCTCGATCCCGGCAGCAGCTTGGAAACCGGTGGGCACCGGTCCCGGGCAGAGCGCCGTCACACGCACACCCGTGCCGCGCACCTCTTCGGCCAACGCGCCCGCGAAGCTCGTGACGAATGCCTTGGTCGCGCCGTAGGTCGCCATGAAAGGCATCGGTTGGAACGACGCCGTTGAGGCCACGAACAGGACGCCCCCGCGCCCGCGCGACAGCATGCGGGGCAAGAAGTGACGCGTCAGCACCACCACGGCCTCGCAGTTCACCCGCAGCATCTCCACGAGCTTGTCCGGATCCGCGCGGCTCACCGCACAGGCGTCACCGAACCCCGCGTTGGCGATCAGGTGATCCACCTCGAGACCGAGCGCATCCACGTCGGACCCGAGGGCCGCGGCGCCATCGGGCCGCGCCAGATCGCCGATCACGACCCGGGTCTCGATACGTAGCTTCTGCTCGAGCTCCCGCGCCAACGACTCCAGCTTCTCGTGAGAGCGCGCGGTCAGCACCAGGTTCACACCGCGCGCGGCCAGCGCTCGCGCGAGCTCCGCGCCGATGCCCGACGAGGCGCCCGTGACGAGGGCCCAGCTTCCCGAAAGCTCCATCACGCACCCGCCTCGTTCCAGAGCGCGCGCCCGGTCTCGGGGTCGAAGAGGTGAACGTGGTCCGGTGACACACCCAGCACGAGCTCTTCTCCCTTCTTCGGCCGCGCGGCGCCCGGAAGGCGGGCGACGAAGCCGTGACCGCCGACCTGGCAGTGCGCGAAGCTCTCCGTGCCGAGGGCTTCGAGCACGTCGACCTCCGCACGCACTTCGCCGGCGCTCGCCGCGAGCTCGCCGCTCGGCACCACGTCGTGGGGGCGTAGGCCCAAGATGATCTCTCGCGGACGCGGATCTCTTCCCAGCGCGCTCGCCGGCACCTCGAGTCGGACGCCGCGCGCCGTCACCAGCCACGACTCGGATTCGCGCGCGAGCTCCGCGTCGAGAAAATTCATGGCGGGGCTCCCGAGAAACGCCGCCACGAAACGGGTGGCGGGCCGCGCGAACACGTCGAGGGGTGGCCCCGACTGCTCGACGATTCCCTTGTTGAGCACGAAGATCACGTCGGCGAGCGTCATGGCTTCGACCTGATCGTGGGTCACGTACACGCTGGTCGCGCCGATGCGATCGTGGAGCTTGCGAATCTCCACGCGCACCTGCGCACGCAGCGCTGCGTCCAAGTTCGAGAGTGGCTCGTCGAACAAGAAGACCTGTGCGCGTCGCACGATGGCGCGCCCCATGGCGACCCGCTGCCGTTGTCCGCCCGAAAGTTGGCGCGGGAAGCGATCGAGCAGCGCGGCGAGCCCGAGCATTTCCGAAGCTTCCGCGATGCGCGCGTCGATGTCGGCGCGCGGTGTCTTGCGCAGCTCGAGGCCGAAGGCGAGGTTCTCGCGCACGGTGAGGTGCGGATAGAGCGCATAGGATTGGAACACCATGGCGATGTCCCGATCGCGGGGAGCGAGTCGCGTCACGTCGCGGTCCCCGAAGCGGATGGTCCCGCCGTCTGCTTCTTCGAGACCGGCGATCAGTCGCAAGAGCGTCGACTTGCCACAGCCCGATGGCCCGACCAGGACCGCGAAGCCCCCGTGGGGCACGGAGATGTCGACGCCGGACAAGACGCGTGTCTCACCGAACCGCTTTTCGACCCCGACGATGCTGACCTGGGCCACGGAGCGCGGAAGATAGTGGAAATCGAGCCCCGCGAGGAGCTTCGCCGCCGCGCGTCGCGCTTGCGGAGGCGCGAGCGGAAGGGTAGCTGAGGGCTCCGATGCCCGAATATCGGCTGATCACCATCGGCCCGAGTCACTTCTGCGAAAAGGCCCGCTGGGCGCTCACCCGCACCCGTGTGCCCTTCGTCGAAGAGGCGCACGCCCCGGGCTTCCACCTGTTCCACACCAAGAAGCTCGGTGGTCGCTCGGTGCCCGTGCTGGTCACCGACACGCGCACGCTGGTGGATTCCACGGACATCCTCGAGCTCTGCGACCGGCATTCGAGCGGAGGTCTTTACGGCAGCGGCGAAGTCCGGCGCCAAGCCACGGAGCTCGAGGAGCGTTTCGACACGGAGCTCGGACCCCACACGCGACGCTTGGCCTACTTCCACGTGCTCGGCGAAAAGGCCCTGATGCTCGACGCGGTGCGCGCCCAAGGCAGCGAGGCCGCGCTCTTTCGCGCGGGCTACCCCGGCATCGTCGCGCTGATGCGGAAGAGCATGAAGATCGATGCCGCCGGAGCCGCGCGCTCGCGCGAGCGCATCCTCGCCCTCTATCGCGAGCTCGGCGAGCGCCTCTCCGACGGTCGCCGCTACCTCACCGGAGATCGCTTCACCGCTGCCGACCTCACCTTCGCCGCCCTCTCGGCGCCGGTGATCGTCCCGCCCGAATACGGCTGGCCCCTCCCGCCCCTCGAGGCGCTCGGCACCGCCATGTCTTCGGAGGTGCGTCACCTGCGCGACTCGGTCGCCGGTGAGTTCGCGCTTCGCCTGTATCGCGAGGATCGCAAGGTGGTGCCGGCCATCGGCGAGAGCTAGAGCTGACCCTCAGCCGCGATTCGTCCGCTGCCGAAGCCAGTGGTCGGCGAGCACGAGCGCGACCATGGCCTCCGCGACGGGCACGAAGCGCGGCAAGAGGCAGGGATCGTGGCGCCCGGTGGTGCGCACCTTCGTGACCTCACCCGAACGAGTCACGCTGTCCTGCTCGCGGGGCAGGCTGCTCGTGGGTTTCACCGCCGCGCGGAGCACGATGGGCATGCCCGTCGAGATGCCGCCGAGGATCCCGCCGTGGTGGTTCCCGCGCGTGGCGATGCGGCCCGAGTCCATCACGAAGGGATCGTTGTGCTCGCTGCCGCGGAGCTCGGCCGCCGCGAAGCCCGAACCGTATTCGAACCCGACCACGGCCGGGATGGAGCACAAGGCCTTGGCCAAGTCGGCCTTCAGCTTGTCGAACACGGGCTCGCCGAGCCCCGGCGGCACCCCCGTGGCCACGATCTCGGCGACACCGCCCACCGAGTCCTGCTCCTTTCGCACGCGTTCGATGAGCTCGAGCATGCGATCAGCAGCTGCCGCATCGGGGCAACGCACGGCGTTCGACTCCACGCTCTCGAGCGTGACCCGCTCCGGGTGCTCGACGTGGGCAGTGATCTCCCCGACCTGCACCACGTAGCCGAGAACCCGCCCGCCGAAGGCCGTGGCGATGAGCTTCTTGGCGATGGCCCCGGCGGCGACCCGCGCAACCGTTTCGCGGGCGCTCGACCGGCCGCCGCCCCGGTGATCGCGGAGCCCGTACTTGGCGTCGAACGTGTAGTCGGCGTGCCCGGGGCGATACACGTCGGCGAGCGCCGCGTAGTCCTGGCTCTTCTGGTCTTCGTTGCGGACGAGCACCGCAATGGGCGTACCGGTGGTCTTGCCTTGAAACACGCCCGACAGGATGTCGGGCTCGTCGCGTTCGAGGCGCTGCGAGACGATGTGGCTCTGACCCGGACGGCGCCGCGCGAGATCCGGACGCAGGTCTTCTTCCGAAAGCGGCATGCCCGGCGGGCAGCCGTCGACGATCACAACGTTGGCCGGGCCGTGGGATTCGCCCGCGGTCGTGACTCGAAAGACCTCCCCGAAAGTATTTCCTGCCACGCCGCCGGAGCATAGGGCCCCGAGAAAGTTCGTGCTAGACGGTCCGCGTCATGACCCACCTCGCCCTCACCCAGCTTTCCGAAGAAGAGCGCATGTTCAAGGACGCCGTGGTCGCGTTCGCTCGCGAGCGCGTGGCGCCGAAAGTCCACGAGATGGACCGTGCGGGGGCGGTGGACAAATCCCTCATCCCCGGCCTGTTCGAGCTCGGCGTGATGGCGGTGGAAGTGCCCGGTGAATACGGCGGTGCCGAGAGCACGTTCTTCAACGCCATCTTGGCCGTCGAGGGGCTCGCCCTGGTCGACCCCAGCATCTCCGTGTTCGTCGACGTGCAGAACACGCTGGTCAATAACTGCATCTTGCGCTGGGCCAACGCCGAGCAGAAGAAGCGCTACCTGCCCAAGATGGCCAGCGAGTGGGTGGGTTCCTACGCGCTCAGCGAAGCGGGCTCCGGCTCCGACGCCTTCGCGCTCAAGACCAAGGCCGAAAAGCGCGGCGACAAGTGGGTGCTGAACGGCCGCAAGCTCTGGATCACCAACGGCGCCGAGAGCTCTCTGTTCATCGTCTTCGCCAACACCGACTTCACCAAGGGCTACCGCGGCATCACCGCGTTCCTGGTCGAGCGCGACCACAAAGGCTTCAGCGTCGGCAAGAAGGAAGACAAGCTCGGCATTCGCGCGTCGAGCACCACCGAGCTCATCCTCGAAGACTGCGAGGTCGGCCCCGAGAACGTGCTCGGCGAGGTCGGCGTCGGCTACAAGATCGCCATCGAGACCTTGAACGAAGGTCGCATCGGCATCGGCGCGCAGATGATCGGCCTCGCCGCCGGCGCCCTGGACTACGCGATGAAGTACATCGTGGAGCGCAAGCAGTTCGGAAAGTCCATCGCCGAGTTCCAGGGCATGGAATTCCAATACGCCCAGATGGCGACGGAGATCGAAGCCGCCAAGCTCATGGTCTACAACGCTGCACGCCTGAAGGACGCCGGCCAGAACTTCGTGAAAGAAGCCGCCATGGCCAAGCTCTTCTCGTCGCAAGTGGCCGAACGCACCGCGAGCCTCGCCATCGAGCTGATGGGCGGCGTCGGCTTCACCAAGGAATACCCGGTAGAGAAGCTCTTCCGCGACTCCAAGATCGGCAAGATCTACGAAGGCACGAGCAACATGCAGCTGGCAACGATCGCGAAGATCGTGCGCTCGGCCTATGCGGCCGGGTGACTTGGTTCGCGGCGCACGTCTCGCTCGGGATCTTGTCGACCTCGAAGTGAAGGATTCGTACCGGCGCCGGCGTAGCCGGCACAGCCGAAAGCGCTGCCCGCAGGCCGAGCGGCTTCGGGTGGCGCGTTCGCGGCCACCTCGCGCCAGTGGGATTTCCCATCCGCGTCAGCTGACCGGATCCGCGACAGCCAACCGCAATCGGCATACCCAGCGGCTTCGGGTGGCGCGTTCGCGGCCACCTCGCGCCAGTGGGATTTCCCATCCGCGTCAGCTGACCGGATCCGCGACAGCCAACCGCAATCGGCATACCCAGCGGCTTCGGGTGGCGCGTTCGCGGCCACCTCGCGCCAGTGGGATTTCCCATCCGCGTCAGCTGACCGGATCCGCGACAGCCAACCGCAGTCGGCATACCCAGCGGCTTCGGGTGGCGCGTTCGCGGCCACCTCGCGCCAGTGGGATTTCCCATCCGCGTCAGCTGACCGGATCCGCGACAGCCAACCGCAGTCGGCATACCCAGCGGCTTTGGGTGGCGCGTTCGCGGCCACCTCGCGCCAGTGGGATTTCCCATCCGCGTCAGCTGACCGGATCCGCGACAGCCAACCGCAGTCGGCAGACTTTCGGGACCTGCTAGTCGAGCTCGCGGACGCCCGTGCGGAGTTCGTCGTCGTCGGCGGCCATGCGGTTGCTTTCCACGGCCCGAGGGCGGCGCTCCAGCGACGCGCCTCGGCCGGCTCTGGTCAAAGGGCGTAGCGCACGAAGAACTGCGCCTGGGCCGCGACGTCGAACTGCATCTCGGGCTTTGCCGACGCTTCGCCCGTGAGCGCTTGCTCGTTCGACGATCCGTAAATGCCGCCGCTTGCGGAGGCGCTCGCGAGCTTGGGACGCGTCGTTCCCAACATGCGCAGCGTCGAGCCGAGCCGGAGCTCGCGGGTGATGTTGAGCTCCGCGCCGACGCCCACGTAGGCCATGGGGTAGACGGCGTCGATGGTTCCTGCCGGGAGCTCGACTCGCGTGTGCTCGCCGCCGCCGCCGATCACCACGTGGGGCGTGAGCACGAAGTCCGGAAGCATGCGAAAGCCCGCGCCGACCAGCGCATGGGTCGACGTGCGATCGAGGCCCTGATTCATGGTGTCAGGCGTCGCGCTGTAGAAATCCAGCGACAGCTCGCCGAACGCATACTTGTTCAAATCGAGCGTGCCGAAGACACCGAAGCCGTTCATGCGGCAGGTGTCCCAGATGTCGCCGCCTTCCTGGTTGCGAAAACCATAGCCGCCGACGCGAGCTCCGAAGCCCGGACGAAAGGCTTCGGCCTTGGCGCGGCGTGCGGCGGGGTCGACGCCCCGATCGCTCACCGAGTCGGCGGGGGGATCGTTGGTGCCGAAGATGGGGTCGGCGTGAGCGTTTCGCGTGATCGAAACGCAGCCGCTGACGATGGCGAGAGACAGAAGCAGAGTGTGGCTCGACCTGAGCTGCATGAAACCTCCTCGTGGCGCGTCAGCAACCGACGTGCCACGCCTGCGTGCCCGGGATTTTCAGATCCGTTCAATGGATCGCGAACGCGAGACCACACTCGCGAGTGCACGTTGCTTCACGTCGAAAAAAAATCCGTCGCGTCTCGAATGCGACGAATGCCGCGCGCAACGCAGCCTCACATGCCACGCAGGTTTCTGTTTCTCGCGTGTGCTCTCGCGGCGGCCGCGTGCTCGAACACCGAACTCCGCGAGGAGCCCGAGAGCGTGCTCACGAACGAGCTCGGGCTCCACGACGTGTCGATCCTGTTTCCGCTCCCGGCGAAGGGGGAGCTCGGCTCGTGGCTCGGCGCCGACAGCACCGGTCGTCACGGCGTGCTCTTGCCCGAGTGGCTCGCGAGCGAGCTGCCCGTGGGCGAAGCGCGCGCGGACCTCCGCGTGGTGGCCATGCGCATCGACCCTTGTTTTCCCTCGCTGGTAGGCGCACCGAAGGCGAGCTGTCGGTTCCAGCTTCGCTTGACGCTCCAGCCCCTCACGGAAACGAACGGCGAAGTGGCGGCGGGTGAGCTCGCGCTGCACCTCTTCTACGACTTGCCGGTCTCGGACTTCATCGCGCTCACCGGCGAGCTCGGGACAGCGCGACCCGAAGCGATCGCGGGTCCGCTCGACGTGCACCCCACGCTCGCGGCCGAAGGCCTCGCTGGAAGCTACGCCGCGAGCGTGCGGGCGGCGTTGCTCGATGCCGCGGGCGAGAGCCGGCTCCGGCGGGTCACGTTCAGCACGGCCGGTGCGTCGGGTCACAGCATGAGCTTCGGAGGCGTCGACTTGGTTTCGGGCAAAGCCGCGCCCATCGCCATCGCGGGCACGGGCGTGAGCGAGCAGAGCTTCGTGGTGGAACCGAGCAGCGACCCCGACGAGCTCTCCGCCCAAGTGGTGCCGAAGCTCTCGGGTGCGCTCGACGACATGGGCCCGCTCTACGACCGCGGCGCGGCCTCCAAGCTGGACGAAGCCGCGCTCTGGTCGCTCTACGAAACGACGCTGCGCGTGGAAAATCCGTCGCTGCGCTCGAGCGCCAACGTCGATTGCGTGAGCTGTCACACCGCCGGGTCCGCGCGGCTCTGGCTCGAGCAAGGCCACGCGTTCGCGTCGCGACCGAGTGGGCTTCGCTTCGCTTCCCAGTTCGATCTCGCGCTGACCCATCCGCCCGAAGACGCGCTCTCGCTCCGTGCATTCGGCTATTCGGGCAAGCTGCCAGTGATCAGCGCGCGCACCGTGAACGAGAGCGCGGCGGTGGCTCTCTACCTGAATCAGCGGCTCGTGCGCTGAAGCTCAAAGCCCCGGGATCAGGTCGGCTGAGCGCACGAAGAGCTTCCCACTCGAGGCGGGCACGCTGACCGAGAGCTTGCCGTCGCCCCCGACCGTGACGGTCTCGTTCGGATCGAGGACGTTGACCAGACTCGCGCCGTTTCCAGCCTGCACGGTCATGCCGGCACCGGAGAACTCGGTCGAGCTCTCGTGGGACGAGTTGGTGTTCAAGACCACGAGCGCGTAGGCGTTGCCCGCGTCGCCGCCCGTGCGCTCGAAAGCGAAAATGCCGGCGTCGGACTCGCTGCCCGTGCGGTCGCTGGCCCACGTCACCTTCAGGTCGCCATGGGTGAGAGCGGGGTACGAGCGACGGATGCGCGCCAGGCGGCGGACCCACTCGTATTGCGGGTGCTTCTGGTTGAAGCCGCTCCGCCAGAGATCTTCTCGATTCGACGGGTCGTTGCCGCCCGCGAAACCCTGTTCGGTGCCGTAGTAGAGGCAAGGGATCCCATCTTCGGTGAGCAGGAAGAGCAGGGCGTTGTTCAGCGCGGCGGGGTCGTTCTTGAAGAACAAGAACCGCCCGACGTCGTGGTTGTCGAGGAAGTTCACGAGCGCCTTGTTGGGCGGGATCCCGATGCCGCCCGGTTGCGGCACCGTGCCGTAGTTGCCGTTCTGCCCGAGGCGCTGGTTCCAGAGGTCCTCGATCTTCTTGGTCGCGCCGTTCTGTTGGAACACGTCGCGAATCACCGTGTAGTACTGCGGGAAGTAGAAGACGCTGTCGACCTCGTCGCCGAACGTGAATGAGCCCACGAGCTTGTCGTCGCCATCGAAGGACTCGCCGAACATGAAGAAGTTCGTCTTGCCCTTGGCCGCGAGGCGCTGGCGCACGGCGGGCGCGAAGGTCTTCCAGAATTCGTGTTCCACGTGCTTCAACGTGTCGATGCGGAAGCCGTCGAGATCGGTGAGCTCGACCCAGCGCACGAAGACGTCGATGAGGGCCTGACGCACCTCGGGGTCTTCGGTGTTCAGGTCCTTCAAGCCACCGGGGAAGTCGCCGAGCCGCACCTGTTCCGGGACGTTCCAGTCCCAGACTCGACCTTTGCGGTTGTAGGCCTTCGGCTGTTGGAAGATGGCGGGTTCGGGCGGCAGATGGTTCGACTCGGGATCGAACACGAACACGACGGGCGCGGGCCCCGCTTCACCCAGGCTCGTCCACGCTTGGACGCCGCGCGGATCGTAGTCGGGGTCGTATTCGTTGACGTGACTCACGGGGCTCGTCGCCGATCCATCCGGGCGCGTCGGCGCGACGAGAGGCCCCGTGCCCGCCACGCGTTCGTCGGGCTGCCCGTTCAGGTTGATGTCGTAATAGAAGACCTGACCCACGTGGTTCACGACGATGTCGAGGATCACCTTCATCCCGCGTTCGTGGGCCTTGTCGACCATACGGCGGAGGCTCAACAGATCGCCGAAGTGGGGGTTCAGCTGAGTGAAGTCTTGCGTCCAGTAGCCGTGGTAGCCGTCGACGCCAGCGTCGGTCTCCACGTTCTTCACGATGGGCGAGATCCAGAGCGCCGTGACGCCGAGATCGTCGAGGTAGCTGATGTTCTCCTCGATCCCGCGGTAGTCGCCGCCGTGATAGCGAGCGGGGGCGTTTTCGACCACGCGGTAGTCGTTGGCATAGTCGCCGTTGGCGAAGCGATCGGTCATCACCTGATAGACGATCTCGTTCCGCCAATCCTGGACGTGGGTGCTCATGGGGCGCTCGCCGTCGAGCCCTTCGAAGTCCATGCAACCAGCGCTGGCGAAGGCCAAGAGGAACGCGAGCGAAGTCTTTCCGTGCTTCATGGCCATCACTTCCCGTAGCTCGAAGAGTTGAACCACCACTCGGCACCGATGCCGTAGAACTGCTCCACCTTGCGACGCGCGAAGTTGTCGTCGTAGGCGTAGAGAGCGCGCGCGTCGTCGTTGCGCTGGGTGAAGGCCAAGATGGCGCGCAGGACCGGTCGCTTGAAGACGCCGGCTCCCGACGGCGAAAGGTAGGGGATGAGGCCGAAGCGCCAGAGCCTCGCGTGGAGCGGGCGGTTCGTCGCGATGTTGAGCACGCCGCGTTGCTGTGCCTGATACGAGCCTTCGACCGCCACGCCCGCGTGGTCGCCCAAGAACACGTGGGGCCGCGCCACGAAGATGCCTTCGTCGACGTTGTTGATGTTGAACTTCTCGGGCGTCGGCTCACGGAATGTTCGGAAGTAGCCGCCCACCACCACCCCGAACGGATGGTTCTCGTAGTTGCCCGAGAGCCCGATCAAGGTCTGCGTCGCGCCCTCGACCGTGCGTTCGGGGCTCGTGCCTTCGGGGGTCGCGAGCTCACCGTAGGCCGCGAGGCCGCGGCCGTGGCGCACGAAGAGGTTCACGAACGTGTCGTGCTCGCCGGTGAAGAGACCGACCTGACCGCCCACCAGAACACCGCTGTCGCCCGGGACTTCCTCCAGCACGCCGGGCTGCTTCTGCCGCTCTCCGCTCGGCAGGCGGTGCACCTCGCCCCAGAGCACGGCTTTCACCCCGCCGTTCGGGCCGAACAGCGGCTCGATGTGCGAGAGCTTCAGGCTCGAGATCACACGCGGGCGATCGAGGATCGCGACGTCGGCAGTGCCCGGCTGGTTGAGCGGCGCCGCACGCTTCTCGACTTGGTATTGGAAGGGATCGTCGGCACGGTTCAGCCCGATGTGCCAGGCCACGAAGCTGTGGTCGTCGCGCGTGTCGAAACGCACGCCTCCGCCCACCGTGTTCAGGTTGTCGAGGGGCCAGAAGTCGAGCAGGTAGATGTCGTCGCCTCGATACATGCGCGAGCCCGCCCACGCGCTGAGCCCCTTGTCGCCGATGCCGCGCTCCTCGAGGTACAGGTTCCGGACGGCGACCTTCGCGTCGAACTTGCCGTCGTAGTGGAAGAGCGGGCCACCGAGCGCGAGGGTGGTGACGACGCGAGAGGAAAGATCCGCTTCCCATTCGTCGTCGCGCCGGAGCTCGAGCTCTGCATACGAGGTCTCGTCGATGCGCGAGCCGTAGGCCACCACGTCCGCGCTACGACCTTCTCCGCCGCGCCCGTCGCTCGCCACGACCACTCGCCCGTAGGAGCCAAACGAGAACGAGGACCGCGGATAGTCGAGCTTGGCCTTCTCGACACGCACGGGACCGAGGACCGCCGGCACCTTGCCGCGCGGCACGTCCCGCTCGGGCCGAGGCGCGGGCTCGGCCGGGGCCTCGGCTTTGGAGGACTCGGTCTCCGGCTTGGGCTCTTCGACCTCGGTCGGGCCCGTGGCAGGAGGCGGGGTCGTGTCGGGAGGCGCGGCGCCCGGCTGGCCGAACGCGGTCCCGGCCACGAGCTCCACCGCCAGCAGAGCACCCCAAGAGCGAGCTCCGAGCTTCATGTTGCGCGGCGGATAACACATTCGGGCGGACGCGGAACGCGACTCTCTTGCGCCCGGCCACCGAACGAGTAATGGATGGCGCGCCATGGAGCCTGGACTCGTCACCCTCGCGAAGATCGTCGGCCTCTTGTCGGTCGCCATCAGCATCATTCCGCTGGTGTTCCTGTTCTCGCCGGGCAAGACCGACGAGCCCAAGGATCCTCTCGCCGGAATCGAATGATCGTTCGGTCCTCCGGACGAGATTTCGAGCACTTGCAAGGCGTTAGCTCGTCATTTGCTTGACCGACGCGGCTCCTCAAGCTACCCCGCCTAGTTGTTGGCGCGGGCGGCTCGGGTGGACCGAGATCGGCGCGCGAGTTACCTGCGAGGCAAAGTCACATGAAGAACTTGATTGCTCTTGGATTCATCAGCGGATTGGCGTTCTTGGCAGCTTGCAGCTCGGACGGCTCGAGCAGCGGCACCGGCGGTGCGGCTGGCTCCGGCACCGGCGCCACGGGCGGCGGCGGCACGGGCGGCGGCGGCACGGGTGGCACCGGTACGGGCGGCACCAGTGCGACGGGTGGCGCGGCGGGCTCGGCCAGCGGCGGTGCGGCCGGTGGCGGTGGCGTCGCGGGCGGCGGTGGCAACACCTGCGTGACCTGCATCCAGACCAACTGCGGCACCGAGCTCGCGGCCTGCAGCTCCAACGCCGACTGCTTGAAGATCGTCCAGTGTGCGGCGGCCTGCTCGGACCAGGCCTGCGCAGACGCCTGCGTGACGGCGAACCCGGGCGGGAAGACCGCGTGGGACGCGGTCGACGCCTGCGGCGCGGCGAAGTGCGCGACCGAGTGCGGCGGCGCCTGATCCACGAGTAACGAAACCGAGTGAGCCGCCGGCCGCATCTGCTGCCGGCGGTTTGCTTTTGTTGCGGCAGCACTTTCTGCGCTTCGCTTGGCAATGCGACAAAGCGCGCTACGGTGCCCGCCGTGCGAACCCCGGGCCTCGTTTCGTGCATTGCGTTGTGTTTGCTCGGAGAGACCGCTTACGCCGCTGCGCCTCCGCATCGGTCGACGAGCGAGCTCGTGTCGTCGAACGGCCGTGCGGTCGTCGGCTACGACGTGAAACAAGCTCGCGTCACGAGCTTCCTCGAGCACCCCTATCGAGCGCGCAGCAACGGTGAGGTGACCCGCGACCTCGCGTATGACGTCTACCCAGGCGTCCGGGTCGGAACCCAAGGGAAGTGGCTGTCCGAGGTGACGCCCTCGCTCGTCGAGTACGAGACCGGAACGGGCATCATCCACGTGAGCCGGACTCACGCGGGACTCGAGATCGACGAATACGTCTACTCGCCCATCGAGCTCGGCGAGTACGCCTTCTTCGAGCTCGTGCGCGTGAAGCGCGTGAGCGGCTCGGGCCCGGTGGACGTCTATCACCTGTTCAACTTCCACTTGGGCGCCGGCGCGCCCACGCCGGGCGCCGAAAAAGAGGTCGTCGAATGGGACGGGCTCCGCGACGCGTACTACGAGTGGGGGCCGGGCGGGGCGACGCTCGGCTATGCGAGCATCGGCGCGTCGACCCACCACGGCGCGAGCCCCATGAACCCGTTCACTGCGCTCGGCGCGGGGAGCAACCTCGCCGACAACGCGGGCACTGGCGGCCAGTTCGACGACGCCGCGGCGGGACTCCAGAAGTCCCTCGGCGATCTCGCCGTCGGGGCGAGCGCGTGGTCCGGTGCGTTCGTGGTGCTCGATACGGCGAGCGACGTGAGCCCACGCGTCGACGCGGTCCGGAGCTTCATCGGGGGCAAGAGTCCGGAAGCTCTGCTGGACGCCGAACGCGCTGCGTGGACCAGCTGGCACAAGCCGCTCCCCAGCGGACTCTCGAGCTTGGAAGATCCGCTCGTCCGGCAGCAGCTCGCGTTCCTGCGCATGGGCCAGGTGAGCGAGCCGGGGAAACCCGACGGCCAGATCCTCGCGAGCCTGCCGCCCGGCAACTGGAACATCACCTGGGTGCGAGACATGAGCTACGCCGTCGCCGCACTGGCGAAGAGCGGACACGCGAGCGAAGCCAAGCGCGCCATCGCGTTCCAGCTCGGCGCAGACTCGGGGAAGTACCAGAGCCAAGTCGGCCATCCGTATCAGATCTCCATCACGCGCTACTTCGGCGATGGCGTGGAAGAGACCGATTCCAACGAGAACGGGCCCAACATCGAGTACGACGGGTTCGGGCTCTTCTTGTGGGAGCTCTCCGAATACGTGAAGGCGAGCCAAGACGACGCGAGCCTGTCGACCTGGTGGCCCGTCGTGAGCGAGAAGGTCGGCGACGTGCTCGTGGCCTTGCAGGAGTCGAACGGGCTCATCGCAGCAGACTCGTCGATCTGGGAAGTGCACTGGAACGGCCAGCAGAAGCATTTCGCGTACACCACGCTGACCGCCGCCAATGGCCTCTGTCTGGCCGCCGACCTCGCGGACAAGGTGGGTGACGCCGCGCGTGCGACTCAATACCGCGCTGCGGGCAAGAAGGCTCAGGCCGCCCTCGTCAGCGCGCTCTCCGCTCCGGACGGCACGCTCGCGCAGAGCAGCGAAGATCTCGCGAGCGGAAAGGGCTTTCTCGACGCCGCCGCCATCGAAGCCGCGGGCTTCGGTCTCGTGGATCCCAAAGGCAAGGCCGCTCAAGCTACTCTCGCATCCATGCGCGCGAAGCTCGTCCCCGCCAGCGGTCGCGGCTTCATGCGCAACGACGACGGTGGTTGGTACGACAGCCAGGAGTGGGTGTTCGTTGACCTCCGCGCCGCCAACGTGATGCGCCTCGCGGGCGACGCCGGCGCGAGCGATCTGCTCGGCTGGGTCACCTCGCAAGGAAGCGAGAACTACGGCATCATCTCCGAGCTCCACGATGCAGCGACGGCCGACTACGCAGGAGAAGCCCCCATGATCGGCTTCGGCGCCGGTGCCTACTTGCTGGCGCTCTCCGCGCGCGCGACTGGCGAGACTCCGCTGCCCTGTGGAACCTACGCGCTCGAATCGGGCACGGGTGGCTCGGGTGGTGCGGGCGGCACGAGCGGAAGCGGCGGGCAGTCGGGCGCGGGCACCGGCGGGCAGTCGGGCGCGGGCACTGGCGGCGGCGCGGCGAGTGGTGGGGCCAAGGGCAGCGGCGACAGCGACGACTCGGGGGGTTGCGGTTGCCACGCGGTTGGAACGCGTCCGGGTTCGCTCGCGCTGTTTGGCTTCGCCCTCGCTCTTTGCGCATGGGCGCGACGCCGCTCGCGATCGGGATCCCTTTCATGAAGACATCGACCGTCACCACCTCGCTTCTGCTCCTCCTGCCCGCGCTCTTGTCCACCGCGAGTTGCGCGGACGACGCGGAGCCGGCGAAGCCCGGAGTGGGTGGCGCGGGCGGATCGGGCGGATCGGGGGGCACGGGCGCTCAGAGCAGCGGCGGATCGGGCGGCACGACGAGCAACTCGCTCTGCTCGGTCGAGTTCCGCTACAAGCCCGACGCTGGGACGACGCTCAGCAGTGTGGAAGTGGCCGGTGAGTGGAACGGGTTCGACAAGAGCCAGACGTTGAAGCTCACGGGACCGGACGCCGACGGCTACTACAACGGGAGCCGCGAGCTCAAACCGGGCTTCTGGGGATACAAGCTCGTGCTGAACGGCAGCGACTGGATCCTCGATCCAGGGCAGGGCTATCGCAAATACGTAGACGGCACGGAAAACTCGGGGCTTCGCGTCAAAGACTGCGGTTTTCCGCGGCTCGAGGCCGTGACCACCGGCGTGTCACGACCGAGCGCAGGAGCCGGCGCGCTCTCGGCCAAAGTCCGCGCCCTGCGCGCGGTGACGAACGCCGCGCTCGATGCCAAAAGCGTCAGCGCGAAGCTCCTTCATCACGGCAGCGAAGACGACGTCGCGAAGAGCGTGTCGCTCGCCAACGACGAGCTCTCGATCTCGCTCTCGGCGCTGGCCGATGGGAAGTACACGCTCCTGCTCGGCATCGCCGATGCCGACGGCCTCGCCTCCGAACCGCTGCGACTGGTGTTCTGGGTCGAAGCCGAGAAGTTCCAGTGGTCGGACGCGCTCATCTACATGGTGATGACCGACCGTTTCAAGAACGGCGACTCCAAGAACGACGCGCCGAAGACGGCGGGGGTGCAGGACTCACGCGGCGACTTCCAGGGCGGTGACTTGCAGGGTGTGACTCAGAAGATCGCCGACGGCACGCTGGACCAGCTCGGTGTCCGAGCGCTCTGGCTCACGCCATTCCAGACCAACCCCGCCGGCGCCTATCTCGCGTCGGACAACTTCCACATGGTGACGGGCTACCACGGCTATTGGCCGATCCGTGCTCGCGAGGTGGACGCGCGCATCGGTGGCGCCGAGGCTCTCCATGCCCTGGTCAAGGAGGCCCACGCCCACGGCATCCGCATCCTGATGGACTACGTGGTGAACCACGTCCATCAAGATCACGAGTACTACAAGCAGCATCCCGAGTGGTTCCGCACCGGGTGCGTGTGCGGCACGAGCGGCTGCGATTGGACGGAAAAGCGCCTGGAATGCCTGTTCACGCCCTACCTACCGGACGTGAATTGGACCGTGCCGGCGGTCGGCGAACAGCTCGTCGAAGACGCACTCTACTGGCTCGAGGAGTTCGATCTCGACGGACTCCGCGTGGACGCGGTGAAACACGTCGAGGACATCGCCATCCGCAATCTCTCCACGCGCATCGCCGACGAGCTCGAGGTCGGAGGGACGCCCTACTTCCTCATGGGCGAGACCGCCATGGGCTGGAGCGACTGCGGGCTCGACTGCAACAAGAGCCAATACGGCACCATCAGCCAATACATCGGGCCATACGCCCTCGATGGTCAGTTCGACTTCGTGCTCTACCACGGCGTTCCGTATCGCGTGTTTGCCTACGACGAGAAGGGGTTCCTGCACGCCGACTACTGGACGCAGCAAAGCCAAGCGCAGTACCCCGCCGGCTCGGTGATGACGCCGTTCATCGGCAGCCACGACTCGCCGCGGTTCGTGACTCTCGCGAGCTATCGCGGACAACCGGGCTACGACAAAGGCGTGCCCGGAAATCAGTGGAACGACGTGGCCGGGGCGCCGCCGGACGCCGAACCCTACGCGCGTCACGCGCTGGCGCTCTCGTGGTTGTTCGGGCTCCCCGGGGCGCCGCTCCTCTACTACGGCGACGAGTACGCTGAATGGGGCGGCTCCGATCCGGGCAACCGCGCGCTCTGGCGCGGCGACGGCACGCTCTCCGCCAACGAGTCGGCGGTGCTCGATCGGACTCGCAAGCTCGGCTCGGCGCGGCGCGAGCTCGTGGCGCTCCGTCGCGGGACCTATCGGAGCCTCTACGCCACCGAGACGTTCCTGGCCTTCGCCCGCGAGACGCAAGATGGCAAGGTCGCCATCGTGGCTTTGTCTCGGGACCCAGGCCCGACGACCACGGACATCACCCTTCCGGTGACCCTCCCCGTCGCCAACGGGACGGCCCTGAAGGATCGCCTCGGCGGCCCCTCGATCACGCCGAATGCGGGGAAGATCAGCATTTCGCTGCCCGGTCGCGGGGCCGCCCTGTACGCGCCCTGAACGCCAGCGTGCAGGCGAGAAACCCCGAGCCTCGCCAAACGTAGTACGAGAACCCAAGGAGAGGGGATCATCGAAATGCGTTTCGTTTCCGTACTGCTCTGCACTTCCTGGCTGCTCGCGGGCTGCGAGAACAAACCCTCCGCCCCCCTCGCCCCGAGCGCCTCTGCGTTGGCGCCGGCCGAGAAGAAGAGCGAATCGGCGCGAGCCTTCGAGGTCGAGAGCGCCGGAAGCAAAGTCGCGTTCGTGATGAACGCGCCCGTCGAGAAAATCCACGGTGAAGCGGCCGACTCGGTCAAAGGTCAGCTCTTCGTGGACCCGGCCGATCTGACGAAGACCACGGGCCTGCTCCAGGTCGATCTCGACAAGCTCGTGCTCTATCAGCAGAAGCGCGAAGACGAGAAGGGCGAGTTCAGCGAGCGAACCAAGAGCGACAAGCAGAACGAGCACGCCAAAGCCTGGCTCGAGATCGCACCCGACGCGCCCGCCGATCAACGCGAGCTCAACCGCTGGGTCGAGCTCAAGATCGACAAGGTCATCGAGGCCTCCGCCACCGATCTCTCGAAGCTGAGCGGCGCCGAACGCAAGGTCACGGCCACCGTCGAGGGCGACTTCCGCCTGCACCAACGCAAGGCGCGGAAGCAAGCCAAGATCGAGGCGACGTTCAAGTACGACGGCGACAAGCTCACGGGCGTCAGCGTGAAGAGCGTTGCGCCGATGAGCGTCGGCCTCGAAGAGCACGACGTCCGACCGCGCGAGCTCTTCGGCAAGCTCGCCCAGAAGACGCTGTCGGATCTCGGGCAGAAAGTCGCCAAAGAGGCGCCCATCGAGATCTCGCTCAGCGCCAAAGCGAAGTGAGACGCTAGCGCCGGACCTGCTCGCGTCCGACCCGCAGCTTCAGGACCTTTCCGCCACGGTCGACCTCGACCACGACGTCGACGCTCATGGGGCCGCTCAGGCGTGAACGCGCTTCGCGCATGTCGGCGACCTCGTGACCGTCGACGCCCAGCACGACGTCACCGGCGGCAAGTCCCGCGCGCTCGGCCTCGCTGCCGCCGGCCACGTGAACGACGACGATCTCGAGCTCGTCACCGTCGCCTCGCTCTCCCAGCGTGATGGCCACGCTTCCGCTCACCGTGGGGTCGTCGTCGCCCGCATCGGCCGTGAGCTTCAAGCTGAGACCCGTCGCGTTGCGACCGGCCACCACGTTCGCGTGCGCGCTGCCTCGCCCGACGTCGGGCGCGTAGGCTTCGAGCTCCACCTTGCCCGGCGCGAGGCCGGTGAGCACGAACCGCCCCTTGGCGTCGGTGACCGCCATGCCCGGCGGCAGCGTGCCCGCGGGGAGGTAGGCCGGCACGACTCCGGCGGCGACCCGCGCGCCGCGCACGGGCTTGCCGTCCTTGTCGAGCACCACGCCCTCGACGCCGCCGCCCTCGCTCAGGTCGATGACCGGAAGCTCGAACGCGCGATCGGCGCGCCCCGTGGCCTCCACCCGCGTCGCGAGCTCCGCGCTCGCATAGTCGTGATGGCTCACCGTGACGTGCACGGGACCGGGCGTGACGTCGGAGATCCGGTACTTTCCGTCCTTGTCGCTGAGCGCAGAATAGCGGCGTCCCTCCGAAACCAGCGTGACCGACGCGCCCTCGAGATTCTGTCGGCCGCGCACGCTGGTGACGCGCCCTTCGACGCGCACTCCCGTCGAGAGCACGATCTCGAGCTTGTCCGCTGCGCGCTCCACTTGCTTCACGACCACCCCGAAGCCGGGCGCCTCGACCACGACACGGAGCTCGAGCCCGCGCGCGTCGGCGACCTCGGCAACGCCGTCTTTTCCGGTGAACGTGGTGTGCCGGAACGGCGTGTCGGGATCCAGCGACAAGAGCGCCACCTGCGCACCGTCCACGGCGCGACCGTCTTCGCCCCGCACGCTGATGCGCACCGATTCACGCGCGCCGGGCAGCGTGATGTCGACCTGGACCTTGGAGCCCTCGGGCACTTCGACCGACTTTCGCACCACGAGCTTCGAGAGGTCGTCGGGCCGCGCCACCGACACCATCACCTCCTCGGGCACCGCCGCGAAAGCGAAGCTCCCGTCGGTTGCGGTGAGCGTGGTGCGCGAGAGCGTGCCGCGCACCGCGACGAGATCCACCCGCGCGCCCGAAACGCCACGCCCGGACGCATCGACCACGCGGCCTTCGAGACTGCCTCCCGAGAGCAGGACGACCTTCACTTTGCCGCTGCCGCCGGGGCTCAAGTTCACGGGCTCACTCAGGCCCTCGACGTAGGCCGGGTGGCGAACGAGCGCGCGCACGCGTCCCGGAGTCACGGGATGTGCGCGGAACGTCCCATCGAAGCGCGTGACCCAAGGCTCGATGTCGGGCAGCGGCTCGGCCACGGCGAGCTCGGGACCACTCGCTCCGAGCTTGGGGATGGGCGGGATCGGTCCCGGCATCACACCGAGCTCTCCCGCGGGGATGAGCGGTCGCGGCCCGGGCAGTGCCCAGTCGAAGTGACTTCGCCGAAACGCCATCAACGAGGGCGTGTCGGCGACGGGAAGACCGAACAAGTCGATACCGATGACCTCGATGGACGCGCCGTCCACGGGTCGGCCTTTCGAATCCACCACCTCGCCTTCGAGAGTGGCGCCGCGCTGGAGCGCGATACGGATCGGACCGTCGATCACGTCGGGCACGGCCAACGCCGGTCGCGTGACGAAGCCATCGGCGCTCGCTGATACCGTGGCGGGACCGGCAGCGATGGGACCGAGCGTGACGCTGCCGTCGCCTGCGGTGCGCCCTTGGATCGGGAACGAAGAGAGCCCGCCTTCTGCCAACACCACGTCGGCGTTGCCCACCGGGCTCGGGTGATCGTCGTCGTCGTCGGTCACCGAAACCGGGACCATTCGACCGAGCCCGAGACGCAGCGTGACCGAACCGTCCGCGCCGCGCGCGAGCTCGAAGCCGAACAGCGTCTCGGAGACCAGGTCGCCTTTCCGCGCGCGCAGGTCGTAGCTCCCCGAGAGCAGCCCCGCGATCTTGGCGCTGCCTTGGGCGCTGGTCTCGGCGCGGCGTGCGGGCCAGAGACTCGAACCCACGATGTCCACTTGCGCTCCGCCCGCGCGCGAGCCATCGGGGTTCTCGACGATCACTTCCAACGACCCGAGCCGGCGGAGCTCGAGGGTGACGTCCGCCGTGACACCCGAGCGGGTGACCGACTCGTAGCCGGGCGCGGAGCCCTTCACCGTCCACGGAGACGGCGGGAGCTTGCGGAACACCGCGGCACCGTCGCGCCCCGTGAGCGCACCGAAGGGCAACGGATCTCCGGAGGTGACCAGCACGGTCGCGCGGGGGAGCACAGTGCCCGCTTCGTCGGCCACCGTGACGCGAAGCTCGTGGGCGACCTGCAGCGTGACCCCGACCTCGAGCGCCCCCCCTTCGAGCACGTGGCGCGTCGACGCGCGACCGAAACCCGGAGCATCGACCAGGATCCAGGCGCTGCCTCGGGGGAGCCCGACCAACCGCGCGCTCCCGTTCGTGTCGGTGCGCCCGGAGCCAGCGGAGTAGAAGCGCCGGTCGCGCTCCCAGAAGACGCGCACGTCCGCTCCCGCGACACGCTCGCCACCCTCCGCCGACACGCGCACCACGAGCTCGGCATCGCGTTCGCTCACGTCGCTCGGAGGGGGAGGCGCGGTCACGCGCGCTGGTGGCGCTCGGAGCCCGACGTCGACGATCCGAGCGAGAAACGCCAGACATGCCAAGATGGCAATCCAGGCGATCAGGCGCTGGGCAGGGCGCTCGGACATCGGCGCGGCGACCATAACGCGATGGCGCCGCGGGCGCTTCCGTCCGGCAGCGCGGCCCCGATCTCCGGCGCCGCGGCCCGCGCCGGCGAGCATCTGCTATTCTGGCCGTGTGCGGCGCGCGCTCGGTCTGGCTCTGCTCCTGACGGCGACGGTTGCGCACGCGTGCAGCTCCGACCAGCGCTCGAAGCCCTTCACGTTCGGCACGGGCGGCGAAGCCGGCTCGAGCAGCGGCGGCGCAGGCGCGCTCGACGCGGCGCTCACCGATGGTCCACCGTCGCCCGACGCGTCTGGCTTGTGCGGCAACAAGGTGATCCCGGTGGTCGCTGAACGCCCCAACGTCTACTTCGTGGTGGATCGCTCGGGCAGCATGCTCGATCCGCTGCCGAAGAGCCCTTACAACAAGTACGTCAACGCGCGCATCGCCATCGGCAAGGTGCTCCGGTCCATCGGCCACCGACTGCGTTACGGGGCGGCCGTGTTTCCCATACCGGGCGGCAGCCTCGAGAGCTGCAACCCGGGCAAAGAGGTGTTCCCGACCCAAGACGGCGATCCGTCTTCGTACGCTGCGGCGGGCACCGACGGTCCGGCGCTGAAGAAGCTCCTGGCGGTGCTCGCTGGGTTTCAGCCCGACGGCGGCACGCCGACGTCACCGACGCTCGAGGCGTTGGTTCCGACGCTCACCGCGCTCCCCGGCAAGACGTTCGTGGTGCTCGCGACCGACGGCGCTCCCAACTGCAATCCGAGCGCCGTGTGTGGTCCGAGCGAGTGCATGGCGAACATCGAAGGGCTCTACCTGGACCCGAACACACCCTGCG
>Ga0268298_10000813_pt1 | contig 38966 bp, 30 predicted proteins | sample WWTPWeurt_MetaG_FD_194462 | JGI IMG/M metagenome (GOLD analysis project Ga0268298, IMG submission 194462) | Activated sludge microbial communities from WWTP in Nijmegen, Gelderland, Netherland - WWTP Weurt | ecosystem: Engineered > WWTP > Aerobic digester > Activated sludge | place...
TACTTGCGTCGAAATGGGCATATGCACCAAGCGTGCAGCCGCCAGATCAATCGCTCGTTTACTGACCGGTTCAATTTTGCTTTATCGATGCATCTTAGGTGCTTGACTGGAATTAGTCAACTACAGTCAGACCTGTTCACTTTTCCGTTCGCCTTTGCGTTTGCTCGCAACAACGAGAGTAAATAGATAGAGGGAAAGCATAGATAGCGCCAGCAGTGCTATGGAAAGCATGGTCTGGCTGACTCCAACTCTGGCCAGTACTTGCCCGGCCGCACCCGGCATGATGATACCACCGATAGTGCCGGCGCCGATGGCCATGGCCGTCACTCTTGGTACCAGGCTTTGTTGCGGTGAAAGTTTGGAGGCCTGGGCAATCATCTGGGGGAAAATGGGACCACAACCGAGACCGACGGCAAAGGTTAGCAGCAGTGCCGGTAAAGCTGCCGCTTTGATAGAGGACAGCAAGAACAGTCCCAGAACCATGAGGACCATGGCTGTGCCGGTCACCCGTGGGGCAGAGAAGAGAGAGGATATCTTTATTGAGATCAGTCGCCCTATGGTCAGCCCGCTGAAGAGGGCGGTGACGGTGAGGGAAGCCAGTCTGGTGTCTTTGGTCTGGCTGTCTATGATATAGGTGAAGAGCCATGTACCGGTAGCTGTCTCGGCGCCGACATAGAGAAAAATCACCAGGCAAGTTAGTATCAGTGGTAGTGTCACAACAGCGACCGACCTGGTCTCAGTCTGTTCCAGATTCTTCCCTTGCTTTTCCTTCTCCGGCGGCAGTCTTAAGAGACCGATGAGAACAAAAAGGGTGAGGGCGGCGGCGCAGGCCAGCAAGTGGCTATAGCCCGAGCCCAGGCTGGCGCCGGAGAACTGCACAATAACCGGTGCGGCCAGGGCGCCGACGCCGTAAAAAATATTGAGTTTACTGAGCGCGCTGGCCGCTCGCTCTCGAAAATAGGTAAGAATGGAGACATGCCCGGCAATGCTGTTGAAGCCTGTACCCAGACCGATAACGGCAGCAGCGGTGAGGATGGCGAAAAGACCGGGGATAAGACCCAGAGCCAGCATACCCAGCCCCAGGAGAATGCTGCCCAGCATCAGGGTCTTCCTGCTGCTCTGGGCTGCGATTAGACCTGGTCCCAGTAGTTGGGCTACAAAACAGCCGCCGCAAAGAAAGCTTACAATCAATCCGACTTGCTCCAGGGGCAGGTGTTGCGCCGTGGCTATGGAAGGAATCAAGGGCCCAAGCCAGCCGCCGTTGAGACCGGCAATCAAGGTTAGATAGCCGGCGGCTCTGGCCAGCCCTTCTTCCGAAGCTAGAGGTTTTTCGGCGTTAAATGGCGGTGTCTCCTGCACGGCTGCTTCTTTCTGAAGCTGTATGGATGGTTCGACTGTTTTTGCCAAGGCTGAGACCTGAAGGAGAGAAATTAATTCTTTCATCCAGGGGGTGGCAGGCAGTCCCTGACCTGATCAGTCTTGAGGAAACTTTACCGGCTACAGACCTAGATCCTCTGCCACCGGCAATCTTCCCGAACGTACCGCAGCGGCGAATTCTTCATAGTCTTTTTCGGCCTGATCGGCGTAAGCCATGGCAAAGCTACCGATTGCCTCATCGAAGGTGCTCTCATCAGAGAGGTAGCCGCTTATGACGGCGGCATCACCGGAGCGGGCATGGGCTCTGGCCAGTACGATGCCCATTACCTCGGCGATTTCCTGCATACGGGGACCATCCCAGAGTTCCGGCTCCAATTTGATCTTGCCGTCTCTTAGCTGGCGTAGATAGAAATGGCGTCCGTCCGAAAACTTAGTCCAACCCAGGAAAATGTCGCTGGCCGACTGAATAATGCGTTGCCCGGCAACTACTCGCTGTCCGTGATTTTCAAATTCGCTCTTGCCTGCATAGGGCTCAAGCACTGAGGCTTTTGCTTCTTTTAGTTGCAGAATGAGCGGTTCGGTATCGGGGGCAAGCATCAAAGCCACGGCGCAGCAGGTACCCACTGAGCCGACTCCTACTACTTTGATGGCTACATCGGAGAGCTTATAACGGTCGAAGAGGCGCTGCTTATCGTCTTGCAGACTGCTTCTGTACTGTTGAAAGGCGGCCAGGGTATCTTCTCTGAATTTTTCCGATTCCTCGCCCTTGAGGTGGTAGAGAGCAGGCGGGTTGTCTTTGAAGATATAACGTCCATCGTGAAGTTCTGACATCTTGGGAAAATAGTGCCCCTGTATAGTCCGTTTCATCGACTTTTCGGTCTTAGCCTTGATTTTCTTCTGCAACTCCGGATCGGAGGTTTTCTGGATGACGGCTTCCCAGTCGATGCGGTCGTACCAGATATCGAGAATGCTTTTCTTGGAATATTCCGCCATTTTTTTGCGATAGGCTTTCGCCACGGCTTCGGCTGCGCCCTGGGCGTATTTGTCCTTGAGACCGTTATCCCTCACCCCGAGAACGAAGCTCACGGCCAGTCGTTTCAGGTCCCATTCCCAGGGGGCCGGCAGGGTTTCATCGAAGTCGTTCAGGTCGAAGATGATGTTGCGCTCCGGGGTGGCAAATGCGCCAAAGTTGAGCATGTGACAGTCGCCGCAGGCCTGTACCCGTACTCCCGTGGCAGGTGTGGTGGCCAGGTCGTAGGCCATGATGGCCGCTGTACCTCGATAAAAGGTGAAAGGTGATATGAGCATGCGACCCCAGCGCAAGGGGGCCAGCTCAGCTATACGCCCTTCATGGGTCTTTTCGATAATGTCCACGGGGCTGGGTCGCCCCTCCGGTTTCACCCATTTGCTGTGGCTGGCATGGGGGATAGCCTCATGCAGGATCTTGCCCCGGTCCCGGCGGTCGTCCCGGGGTGAGACCGTATTGTCATGGAGGGATGCTGTGGTACTGCTTCCGGCGCCGGCTTTCTTTTCTTCACTTCCCGTGTCCAATTTCGCTTCCCTTTCTAGTAGATTGACAAGTCACTTTCCTTTAATTCCCTGCCGACCCGGCTATATACCTGTCGAACCGGCAAAATTTTGCATTCCTCTGTAAGTCTTCTCGGAACGTTATAATCTTAGATATTTGGGTCTAATGATTATTCAGGTTAGCTTTTGAAAGGGGTGTACTCGTGGATGGCGTTGCCGATAGCTCGCCAGGCTCGGTCAAGATCAAGAAGGTCTGCCTGACCTGTAACGCCGAATTTGAAAGCGATATAGACACCTGTCCGGCCGACGGTACGGTGCTTACCTCACTTACCGGCGATTCCCTGATTGGAACCGTACTGGGCGGACGCTACGAGATTCTGGACACCATCGGTGATGGTGCCATGGGTCGCGTCTATCTGGCTCGCCATAAGCTCATGAAGCGCCAGGTGGCGGTGAAGATGATGCATCCCCAGCTCATCTCCGGTAAGTCGGCGCTGCGGCGCTTCCAGAAGGAAGCTGAGCTGGCCAGTGCCCTCAACCATCCCAACATTTTGACGGTTTATGATTTCGGGGTGACCGAAACCGGCAGTCCCTATCTGGTCATGGACTACTTGCAGGGCAAGGAATTACTGCATGTTCTCAAAGACGAAGGGCACCTTCCACAAAGCCGTGGCCTGCATATCTTCAAACAGGTTTGTGCCGGACTTGCTCATGCCCATGACAAGGGTGTGGTGCATCGTGATTTAAAACCCAGCAACGTGATGCTTGTCACGCTCGATGGTGACGATTCTTTCGTTAAAATTCTTGATTTTGGAATAGCCAAACAACTTAATCCCTCCGAGAGCAGTATCGACAATTTGACTCGTACCGGCGAGGTTTTTGGCACGCCTCACTATATGAGCCCGGAGCAGTGTCGGGCTCAGGACGTGGATGGACGTTCGGACATTTATGCTCTGGGCTGTGTCATGTATCAAACCTTTACCGGCCATTTGCCCATCACAGGTTGTGACCTGATCGAATGTCTCTATAAGCATGTTAACTCCATGCCCGAGCCCTTTCATGTGGTGGCGCCGGAACTGCCCCTGTCGGCCGAACTGGAGGCGATTGTCTTCAAAGCCATGGCTAAGAGTCCCGATGAGCGTTTCCAGAGTATGCAGGAATTCAGGGCTGCCATGGAAGTTCTGGAGCCTGGCGGCTACACCGGCACCTATTCGCGGGTGGATCTGCCGGCTGTAAAAATTGAGGCGGCAAGCCGAACTGTGCCTGCCGACGGTGGTACTACCAGTAGTGGCGATGCCGTTGAATCCGTTCTTTCCATCACACATTCGGGGGAAGATGTTGCTGAAAACAAGCAAGCTCAGACCGTTCCAACTGTAAGCGAAGTCTTGCCTGCACCGGTGCCTGTGAAAGCCGCGCAGTCTCAGACTGCCGTTCGCAGAGCTGTCGATTTGGAGTGGCAGAAGCGCATAGTCATTGCCGTGCCTGTCGTGGCTATTGGCATTGTTCTGTTTTTCTACCTGATCAAGTTCTCAGACTCAGCTAGCAGTGGCGAAGCTAAAAAGAAAATCGCTGCCTTACAGGAGCAGGCTGCTAAAGACTACGACAGCGGCGATTATGCGCAGGCGAAGAAGAGTATAAGAAGCGCTTTCAAGTTGGAAGACGACAGTAAACTACCAAGGGACTATCGCAGTCGTTTTTTGCTCGGGCAGATTCAGTATGCCCAGGGTGATTACGATGATGCCGAAGCCAATATGGAGCTTTCTTATAATGCTGTCAAGACCGGCAAGCCGGGCTCACTTGATCTGGCGGCTGTGGCAATTCCCCTCGGTAGAGCGAGGGCGGCCCTGAAAGATTATGAAGGTGCGGCACCGGTGCTTCAGGAAGGTTATGACATTCGCATACAGAAACTCAAGCCGGGTGACAAGCTTATAGGCGAAGCCCTTACTGGTCTGGGTGACTTGAATATGCGCCGGGGACGTTTAAAAGAAGCCCTCAATCAACTGCGAGATGCCCTTAAAATTGCCGAAGCCACCTCCGGTGAGAAAAGCCTGGAAGTAGCACTGGCGCAAAATAATCTCGCCCAGGCCTATCAGCTATCAGGCGACTATCCCATGGCTGAAGACCTCTACAAGAAGGCTCTTTCAGTGCGCCGGCAGCAAGGTTCAGATGCCGCTCCTCTTGTGGCCGATAGTTTGCAATGCCTGGGTACCCTCTACATCAGCACCGGAAAAATGAGCGATGCCCTGCTTTCCTATAAGGAAGCCCTGGAGATTGGGCGTAAGTTCATGGAGCCGTCCGATCCTCGTTATGTCAGTCTGCAACAAAAGTATGGGGAACTTCTGGCCCGGTCCGTGAAGGGAAAGTAAGCTACTTGCTTTTCTTCCTGGCAGGCGGCTTCATGGCCGGCGCCACTTTTGCCTCTGCTTGCGGTGATACGGATATGGAGAGAACCGGTGCCGGTCCCTGCCAGCCGCCGGCAAAGTAGAGCGGTGTCTGGGTCTGGTTCCTGTCTTGCAGAACTTCCCTGGCTACTTGTTCCCTCATGGTTTGATAGGCGGTAGCTAGATCCACCTGACCCTGCTTTTGTTTGAGGGCTTCGATGAGGCGGCGGGTGAAGACACTATTAGGATAGACTTTGGATTCCCAGGAAACTTGCTCCGGAGCACTGGAGCAGATGATTGCCTGGCCTGAGCCGGCGTCCAGTTTGTTTATATTGAAAGAGTTTTCGCGCTTGAGCCCCTTGGCGCCCCTGGAGGCCGCACCGCTATGGCAGACATCGAGGACGAGCACTACTCTTCCGGCATGCACCTGTTCTTTGATCATCTGGGAAAGCCATTGCATGGGAATGCCGGTGGAGAGTAAGGCCGCAGGGGAGGTGTCGTGTGCCACCAGGAAATTTACACCGTCTGCACTCTCCAGGGAGGTGGAGCCATGGCTTGAAATATAGATCACGACCAAGTCGTCAACCCCGGCTCGTTTGCCTAACCAGGCTTCTCCCAGTTGACGGATGATATTTTCTCTGGTGGCATCCTTGTCGGTCAAAAGCTTGACGTTCTGGGCCGGAAAACGAGCATCTTTAATGAGATAGTTGGCGAAATCGATGGCGTCTTTGGCGGCGTAACGCAGGTTGATATCGGCATCGGCAAAGTTGCTTATGCCTATTACCAGGGCCCACTTGTTTCTCACCGCTCGTTCCGGCTGTTTACTGGTTATGTCGGCAGGCTTTTGCGTCACCACCTGTAGTTGCGGGCTCGCCGCCAGTATCTCATCAATTTCCTTGCGCAAGGCAGAGGCTTCGGTGTTGTCGCCCTGACCAAGTTTTTCATGCAACTGCCTGGTCTTGGTTAGAGCCGGCAGCAGTTGCGCTTTGCTTGTGGCCAGTTCTCTTCTGATATTAAGAGCCTTTCTGGCCAGGTCGAGGGCTTTTTCGTACTGCTTTTCTTCCTGGTAAAAGTCGGAGGCGGCACTGTAAGCGTTCAAGAGCGTGATTTTACTTTTGTCCTTTGCGGACTCCATCGAGGTTATGGCTAGCTGAAAGTTTTGTTCGGCTGCCTTCTTTTCGCCCCGGGCGCTTTCCAGTTGCGCTAGAAGCATTCTGGTCTCGGACTGTTCCATACCCAGACTTTCCCGCTCGAAGGTGGTGCTGGCCTGATTTAAGAGTGTCTGCGCTTCCTTCAGTTTCTCGCCGTTGTTTTCGTCGATGAGAAGCGCGGCTAGATCTTTTCTTGCCTGGGCTGTGCGAATTGAATCTTCACCCATGGCTTCTAGAAATATGGACATGGCTTTGCGACTGTATTCTTCCGCCTTGTCGTATTTGCCCTGGCTCTGCAGGAGGCGGGCCATTCTGGTGTAGTCGCCGCCCAGGTTGGTATGTCGTTCTCCCAATAAGCCGCTATGGATTTCGATGGCTTTGTTCAAGAGCGTTTCCGCTTCTTCGTAGCGATCTTGTTCGGTTGCCACCCTGGCCAGGTTGGCGTAGCAACTGGCTACGTTATTGCTGTTTTCGCCCATGTCCGCTGAAAGAGTGTTAAGGGATTCTTTCAAGAGATTGTTGGCTTCGTCGTACTTGCCCATGGCCACCAGTGTCAGGGCTAAATTGGTTTTGGTGAAGGCTTCCGAAGATCTGTTTTTTTCTTTGACGGCGTAATCGAGAGCTTCCGTGAGAGTGGTTCTGGCCTCTTCCAGCCGTCCCTGTTGCTTGTAGGCGCGGCCAAGGGCATCGTAGAGACCGTTGAGAGAAATATATTGTTTGAGGTTCGTCTTCTCTCTTGTGGCCAGAGCCGCTTTCAGTACGGTTTCTGCTTCCTGTGGTCTGGACATTTCCAGATAGAGTGAGCCAAGCGCAAAGAGTACGGTACTTTGACAGAGCAAGTTGATGGGACTATTGCCGCTGAAGGCCTGCAACGATTCCTTATACAGTTTTTCCGATTCTTGAAACTTGTCTTGATTGCGGTAGACTGTGCCGAGCATGAGCATGGGCTCGTACATATAAATTTTGTTTTCGTCGGCCTTCTTGGAGTGAGGCTTTTGCTTCTGGCGCAGGGCAAGAAACTGCTGTAGATAGTCTTCCGCCTTTTGCAGCTTACCGAGGCGACAATAGACTGTGCCCAGCTCTTTGTATAAGTTTGCCCGAGCCTCGCTATCGTTTGAGAGATGTTCGCTATTAGCGAGAGCTAGCTCGAACTGCTTTTCAGCTTGTTGGTAATGTCCTTCTTTCAATTGCTTCTGTCCGCTTTCAAAGAAGGTTGAAAATAGAGGCTCGGCTGCCTGGGCGGCGCTTATGGATAAGAGCAGGTTTAGAGCGATGAGTTTTTTCAGCATGTCTCTCTCAGTTTCTCCATGATTTTGAGGCCTTGCCAGGCATCCATCGGCGACACCGGTGGTGGTGCGCCGTCCAGTATGGCCAGGCGCATGCCCTGGTAGTAAGCCAGCCAGTTGCCCGCTGCGGTCTCCACCTTTGCGCGCTCCAGACCGTCTACAAGAAGGCTGCCCCAGTCAGAAGCCGGCTCTAGGCCATATTGCGAATCGGCCGGTGATATTCCGGCTCTCAACATATCTTCCTGGGGACAGCCTTTTTCTTTGATGAAGGCTCCTCTGGAACCGCTCAAATTAAAGCGTGGTCCGGCGCCGAGGCAGGCCATGGAAGCGTAGAGATGCACCTGCAGGTTGCTTGCCTTATAGTCGAGGGCCAGGAAGAGATCGTCTTCGACGCCCAGACCGCGCCGTTCTTGCAATTTGCCGTAGATGTCGTCGGGAACTCCAAAGAGGGCCAGGGCCTGATCAATGAGGTGGCTGCCCAGGTCGTAAAGAACGCCGCCGCCCTCTTCGGCGCAAGTCGTCTCTCTCCAGCCGCCAGGTTTTGGTTTGGAACGGTAACGTTCTATTCTTGATTCGAGGCGAAAGGGCTTGCCGACCAGGTTTTCATCAAGCACTGTTTTGAGAGTAAGAAAATCAGAGTCGAATCTTCGGTTATGGTAGGGAGCGACTATTTTGCCACGGGCTTCGGCTAAAGTAATTAGCTCTTCGGCCTGAGCGGCGGTGAGGCAGAAGGGCTTATCCACCACCACATGAAGCCCGGCTTCCAGGCAGGTTTTGGCCTGGTCATGGTGCAAACGATTGGGGGTGGTGATTACGGCCAGATGAAACTGATCTTTGTCTTTCAGCATGGCTTCCATGCTGTCATAGATCCTGGTGTGCGGATAGCTTTGCTTGATGGACTTTTGTCTTTCCGGGTTGCTTGTCACCACGGCTGCAAGCTTCATACCCTGGCAGGCATTTATGAAAGGGGCATGAAAAATGGAGCCCCCGGTGCCGTAACCAATTAAGACCACAGACAAGATTTTTTCCATTGAACTTTTGTGGTGCATTTTCCGTTACTAAGTTACAAGGTTCGAGCCGGATTATTTTCGGTCGGCGAGCTTGAGCACGATTTTCCACTCGCTCTCGCTTACCGGCTGCACTGACAGACGACTTCCTTTTTGTAATAGAGCCATTTTGGCAAGTCCGGCTTCGGCTCTCAACAAATTCAAATCGAGGGGGGTCTTGAATGTTTGCACATGCTTTATGTCCACCATGTACCAGGTGGGCTCAGACTTCTTACTTTTGGGATCGTAATGCGGATCTTCCGGATCGAAGGCGGTGTGGTCGGGGTAACCTGCTTTTACCACCTCTGCAATGCCCGCTATGGCCGAGGGCTCGCAGTTGCTGTGATAAAAGAGCACAAGGTCGCCTGGTTTGATATCGTCTCTGAGAAAGTTTCTGGCCTGATAGTTGCGCACACCGTCCCAGCACGTGGTCTTGTCTTTGGCTTTTTCCAGATCTGTTATGGAAAAGACCGTGGGCTCAGATTTCATGAGCCAGTAACGACGCTTTCCATCAGCCTGCTTCTTGACTACCATTGAACCTCTCAAATGTCATCTGCCGATGGCGTTAGTTTAGAAGAGGTATCCATTTAAGGTGTCTTGCCTCAAGTACCTGTAAACTTTTTTACGCTTAAGTTACGCTTAATTTGCGCTTAAATTGTTACTTACCGGGAGAAATTGGCAATGAAACATGCCCGAGTACTGGTCGCCGAATTTATCGGTTCCGCCTTTTTGCTTATGGTGGTGGTGGGCTCCGGTATCCTTGCCGACAAACTCAATGGCGGCGCTAATCTGGCTCTTTCGGTGCTCTGTGTGGCCTTTGCCACCGGCGGCGTGCTTTATGCCCTGATTACTTCTCTGGGTGCGGTTTCGGCGCACTTCAATCCAGCTGTCACTCTTGTTTCGGCTTTTCGCCGTGAGCTTTCCTGGTCTCTAGTTTTGCCCTACATCGTCAGCCAGATTCTAGGGGCCTGTCTGGGCGTGATCATGGCCAATTTGATGTTTGATCTGCCGGCCGTGACCATTTCTCAAACGGTAAGACATGCAAGTGGTCAGTATCTGGGAGAGTTCATCGCCATTTTCGGGCTTCTGGGCACCATCTTCGGTACGGCCAGGCATCGCCCCGAAGCTGTTCCGGCTGCTGTGGCCGCCTATGTGGCAGGAGCTATCTATTTCACTTCCTCCACCTGTTTTGCCAATCCTGCCGTGACCATTGCCCGCACCCTCACCGGCACTCTCACCGGTATCTGTCCGGCTGACGTGGCGGCCTATGTGGCCTTTCAGGTGCTGGGGGCCCTATCGGCCATGGTGGTCTTCGGCTGGCTCTTCAAGGCCGAAGACGGCGAAATTGAGAAGATTCGCCGGGAACTTACGGAAGAAGAGCTGCGTTTGCGCCTCGAGCGCGATTACAAACTGCACAATCTTTAGGTTTTAGCCTATTTGATGTTCAAAGTGCGGATGCGTTTATAGATCTCATCCGCTTCTTTTTGTTTGCCGTCTTTGTAGAGCAGCTTGGCTTGATTCTCTAAGGCCAGGGCTGTTTCTTTTGTGGGTGGCATTTTCATGTCCACTATCTTTTGAAAGGAAGCGTCCGCCTTCGCTCTGTCGCCCCGGGCCAGATAAAGCTCTCCCATGCCCAATAGCACGGCGGCCTCTTCCTTACTTTCTTCGGGCTTGGCTTTCTTTGCCAGGGCAAGGGCTCTTTGATAGGTCTCTTCCGCTTTAGCAAAATCACCGGCTTCTTTGTACTCATTAGCCAGGAAGCGCACGCTTTCAAAGAGTTTGAAATTATCCTTGCCCAGCACCTTCTCGGCTTTCGTGATGCGGTCGACCATGATCTTGATGGCGTTTTCATGATACTTCTTGTGCACGGCAATCTTGCGCTCTGCCACCGAGCGACCCCTGCTTCCACCCACCGGAGAGACTGACACATCGCCCTTACCGGCGGTATCAAAGTGGGCAATTACGTCGAAGGCGCGGTCGTTGAATTTCTGAAAGGGCACGGCTCCGTCAATGGCGTTAATGGCGCAGTTATCCAGACCTTTATCTCCCGATGATCCGAAGACCACCGGAGCAGCGTATCCACCATCGGGCAGGAGTCTGAATTGAACGGCGACGGAGGCGTTTTTAGTATAAGTAAGCCTGGCCCAGGAACTTCTTAGTTTTTCCTCGCAGGAGGTGAGCACTTCTTCTCGGTCGGCTTCGGAAAGGGCAAGAGCTGAATGACAGAGTCCTACAAGACCGAAGACGGCAAGCAGGGCCGGCCCAAGAAGGCTTTTCGGTGATTTACTATTTGAGGGGATCAATGCGGAGAGCCTTGAGACTGGTGGTGTACTCCAGAGATTCTTTCACTGGCAAAATGTCTGATACCGTATTTTGAATAGTATTACATATGGTATCCAGGGGCAAGTCGTCTCCGTCTTTGCCGAAGGGCTCTTCTATGTCTTCGGCAATCAGTTCCAGACCAATAAGGAAGTAGGAACCGATGAGAATGAGAGGCAGGCTCCAGAGCAGGGAGAATTCGGGCAGCACATACCAGGGCAGGGCAATTAAGTTGATGGCGATACCCTGGCGCATGAAGGCTCGGTAGGATAGGGCCAGGGGGCTATTCTTGATTCTTTCGCAGGCGCCGCAGATATCCATGAAGGCCCGCATATGCGGGTCTAATTGCAGTCTGGCAAAGCCGTCCAAGCGCTCATTATTCTGCCATTCGTAGACGATATTGAACATCTTGTTGGCCACGAAGACCGGCACATTTACAGGCCCTTCCGTAGGCAGATCTTGCAGTCCGGGTAGCCGCCGGCTTGGTTTGGTACCACGCAGGTGATGCTTGAGGGAATAGGCGAAAGTAATCACCAGTTCGCCTAATTTGACCTTTTCAATGTTGGGCAGACCGTGCAAATGCGCGACCTTGAGGCAGAGGTTGCGGGAATCGTTGACCAGTTGACCCCAGAGCTTGCGCCCTTCCCACCATCTTTCGTAGGCGGTATTGGTACGGAAGACCAAGAGCAAGCCCAGGACGGCACTGCTGAAAGCGGCAGCGCCGGCTTCTTTCATGACCCTGGAATTGAAACTCTTGTCGGTGAACCATTCTACGAAGATGCAGTAGACGCTCATAATGGCCAGGTAGACCCAGACACGGCTGGCTACGGGAATCTGATGAAAGCGGGTAAAGGGATGCACCCAGAGTCCAATTGCCCGGCGCAGAGAGGTCTTGCTCATATTTTGATGCAAGACGTGACTGGCGCCGGTGGCTATGCCGTCCAGTCCGGTGAAAGTGCTTTCTGCCTGGTCTTCTTCGTTTGCTGCCATTTTCTTTGCTACCCTGGGTAATATTCTCCGATATCGGCTGTTTTATAAAAAGGTGATCTTGCTCACATTGTAAAGTTGTCGGGTTCCTGCGGCACCATCAGGGTACGCTGACAATTTTCTTCAGTTCCCGGGAGAGTGTGGCGTAGGAGGCTCTGCCGATAACTGTGTTGGATGTAGAGCCGTCCCGGTTCAGAAAGACGAAAGAGGGAATCGGTCCGGTGTTGAAGTACTTGACCAGCCCTTCATTGGCCTGGTCGTCCACGTCCAGGGAGAGCACCTTGAGGTTCTCTCCATAATTTTTGTAGACATCCTTGATAATGCCGTCAATGCCCTGGCACTCCACGCACCAGGGGGCCTGGAAGATAACCACGGTGGGTTTGCCTTCCGTCAGTTGCTGTCTGTTTACGGCCACTGTGGCACCGCTTGCGGCGCCACGGCTGCCCAGCACATAGTTTTCATTGCGTCTGGGGGCGGGATTCACTTTCATGAGGGCCTGGGCGAGAGCCTTTTCCTCCCGGGCTCGGCTGTTGTCGCCCAGATGGGCCAGGCAGAGCGCAAACCAGTAATGAGCGTCGCTATTAAGCGGCTCGGCGGAAACAATGGCTTCGAAGAGTTTGCGGGCCTCTTGAAACTTGCTATTGCGCATGGACCTGAGAGCCAGGGTCATTTCCTTCTCCATGGGGTCGGCTTCCCCACTTGCCTCGATGGATTGCTCCGGCTCCACTAGAGCCACCGGCGGCATGGGAGCGCTTGGTGTTTGGTCTTGTATCTGTTGTGTTTGTTGTGTCTGTTCCATCTGTAGTACTAACCGGGAATCATCGGGCGGGCGGCTCTCCAGTACTGACTTTTGAGCCTTAAGCCAGCCGGTGATCAGGTTTCCCACGGTCTGGTCGAAGACCTTGGTGTGGGTGTCCTGGATCTCGAGGATGAGATGCTCGCTGGGAAGGGATATGAAAATCTTATTGGGGCATTTAATTCGGCTGAACAGATCGTAGGAACCCTGCGGTTTCACCAGTTTGTCCTGGGTGCCCTGCAACATCAAAAGTGGCGAGACCACCTTCTTTGCCGCTTCGTGGTTTTCATTCATGAAGCGCTGGAATTGAATAAGTTCGTGTGGCGAAAGGTCGAATCTGCTCAAAGGGTCGCACTGCCACTCAGTTTTGAGCGCTTCATTGTGGGTGGCCTGGTCGACTATGGAAGCGCCGGCCGAGGAGGGTTTATTTGGACCTTTGAGGAAGGAGAGGGCTACTTTCAGATCGGTGCGGCCAGCCTGAAATCTCTCCGATGCAGGCACGGAAGAGATCACTCCGTCAATCAATTCCGGATAAAGGGAGGCCGCTCTCAGGGCGATGGCGCCGCCCATGGACTCGCCCACCAGGAAGACAGGAACGCCCTTATTAGCCGCTCTTACGGCATTCAAAGCTACTCTTACATCTTCCAGGCAACTATCGAAGTCCACCTGTTCGTGTCCCGCCGACCGGGCCCAGGAGCCGAAACCGCGCACATCCAGAGCATAACAGGTGATGCCCTTCTCGGTCATGGACTGGGCGAAGGTATTATAGGTGGTGGCATCAAGACCGAGTCCGTGGATGCAGAGGAAGACCGCTTCCGTCCGGCCGGTTTTGCTTACCCAGCTCATGCAGGGTGCGTAATGTGTTTCGCTGCCGCTCTTTTTCTCGGAGGCGCAGGCCGGTGTTCCTTGCTGCCAGCCGGGGCCGGCTGAGAGCAATAGTGCAAGGCTTACATTCAGGAGTTTCTTCATGGTTTAGCGCGGTACCAACTTTTCCAGTCTGTGGATTATGCCTTCCAGGCAATGCTCCCAGTCTCCCCGGCTCTCAATGATCAAGGCTTCTTCTTCCCCCGGTTCCTGAAGAGTTTCGAATTGACTCTTAATGAGGGCGGGATTAAAGAAGTGGTCCTTACGACCGGCAAGTCGCTTTGTCGCTTCTTCCTGGGACAACTTGAGATAGACAAAGCGTACCGCCTCAAGTCCCGAGCTTAACTGTTTTCGATAATTTTTCTTAAGGCAGGAACAGGCCAGAACCAGACCCCGATCGTCTCTTTGATAGCTGAGCAGAAGCTTATTGAGCTCTTGCAGCCAGGGGAGGCGGTCTGCATCGCTGAGTGCGATGGCGGCAGCCATTTTCTCTTTGTTGGCCTGGCTATGGTAATCATCACCGTCGGCGAAATCTATGCCCAGTCTCTTCGCAAGAGCCTTCCCTATTGTGGTTTTCCCGGAACCGGAAACCCCCATTATTACCACGAGCATTGCAAATGTTTTCATAGGAAGTTTATTCCCTGGCTTTCTGTTAATCTAAATAGTCAAGTTCCAAATAGATGCCAGAGGCCGACGTTGACCACCAGCACCCGCTCGTTTTTTTCCGATTTTGACGCTCATCTTTTCTCAGAGGGCAGCCACTATCGTATTTACCAGAAACTCGGCGCCCATCAGATTGTGATGGACGGTAAGAAGGGCACGCATTTTGCCGTCTGGGCCCCCAATGCCGAATCTGTTGCCGTTATAGGCGACTTCAACGACTGGAATGCCGCCAAATGCCCCATGCAGATGCAGGGCTCTACCGGTGTCTGGACCTGCTTCGTGCCCGGAGTGAAAGAAGGCGCCCTCTATAAGTATTATGTGGTCGGTAAACACGGGGTGAGAGCTGAAAAGACAGACCCGGTCGGCTTCTTCGCCGAGACCAGACCGCGCACCGCCTCTTGCGTCTTCGACCTCGATACCTATCAGTGGCAAGACCAGAAATGGCTTGAGAAGCGCGAGAAAACCAATCACCTGGAAGCCCCGGTCTCCATCTACGAACTGCACCTGGGCTCCTGGATGCGTGAGCACGACCCGGATGGCGTCGAGCGTCAGGATCGTTTCCTCACCTACAGAGAACTGGCTGATAAACTAATTCCCTACGTTCAAGAACTGGGCTTCACCCATGTGGAGATGTTGCCTCTCTCTGAGCATCCCCTGGACCGTTCCTGGGGCTATCAGACCACGGGCTATTTTGCCGCCACCAGTCGTTTCGGCACTCCCACCGACCTCATGTACCTGATCGATAAGCTACATCAGGCCGGCATCGGTGTGATTATGGACTGGGTGCCTGCGCATTTTCCCCGGGATGGTCACGCCCTCGGTCTTTTCGACGGCACACATTTGTACGAGCATGCCGATCCCCGTCAGGGCGAGCACCGCGAATGGGGCACCTATGTCTTCAACTACGGTCGCTATGAAGTAAGCAACTTCCTGCTCAGCAATGCCATGTTCTGGTTCGACAAGTACCATATTGACGGCTTGCGCACCGATGCCGTTGCTTCCATGCTCTATCTCGACTATGCCAGGGAAGGCGGCGACTGGCTGCCCAACCAGTATGGCGGTCGGGAAAACGTTGAGGCCATTGATTTCTTGCGCCGCCTCAATGAGAAGGTTTATTTAGAGTATCCTTCCGTGATGATGATTGCTGAGGAATCAACAGCCTGGCCCCAGGTGACCAGACCTACTTATCTGGGCGGTCTTGGCTTTGGTCTCAAATGGGACATGGGCTGGATGAACGATACCCTCAAGTATTTTCAGCTTGATCCGGTCTATCGCAAGTTCCACCACGATAAACTGACATTCCGCGCCATTTACAGCAGTTCCGAAAACTTCATTCTGCCTCTCAGTCATGATGAAGTGGTGCATTACAAGCGCTCCCTCCTTTCCAAAATGCCCGGTGATATGTGGCAGCAGTTTGCCAACCTGCGTCTTTTGCTGGGGTATCAGTACACCACCCCCGGTAAAAAGCTCTTGTTCATGGGCGGTGAATTCGGTCAATGGATCGAATGGAACGAGGATCAGAGCATCGACTGGCATTTGACTCAGTATTTTTCCCATCAGGGCATGCAGCGCTTTACCGCTGATCTCAACAAACTTTACCGCGACGAACCGGCCCTCTATGAGCTGGATTGCCACGGTCATGGTTTTGAATGGGTGGACTGCCAGGACGCTGAGCAGAGTATCCTCACCTATTTGCGTAAAGATAAGCATGGTAAGTCGGTGCTTGTCGCTCTCAACTTCACCCCCGTACCCCGTCACAACTATCGGGTGGGAGTGCCGGAGGGCGGTTACTGGAAGGAACTACTAAATTCCGACGCCGGTATTTACGGCGGCAGCAATATGGGTAATAACGGCGGGCTTTATGCCGACCAGTACTGGCACCACGGGCGCCACGAATCCCTCAACTTGACCCTGCCGCCTCTGGCCATGGTTATTTTAAAGGCTCAGTAAGCGCCGTTTTCGACTTAATTGCTCTCTTTGTCGGATAGTTCGAAGAGTGCGATGCTGTGCGCTTCCAGCTTGAAGTTGGATTGCAGCGGCCAGCAACTGCTGCTCAGTTTGCCGGAAGTCTCGAAGTGCAATTTCCAGGTTTTGTCCGTGCGTCTTGGTGCGAACATGCGCCAGTAGTTGGAGACCTGGTTGGGCGGCAGGCAGTAATTTAGATCTTCGCCGTTGGCATTGCAGAGCATTAAGAGGGTGGTACCGAGGATGGGGCGTCCGTCTTCATCGGTGTCATCTATACTACAGCCCTCGAAGATGACGCCGAAGTGCAGGCGCTTGGTGTCGCCCCAATCTCTCTCTGTCATCTCGGTGCCGTCGGGATTGAGCCAGACGATGTCCTTCACCTGACCGTGTCCGTCGGCAACCGCTTCGTGCACCTGGCCTTTGAAAAACTTCCGGCGGGTCAAGACCGGTTGGCTGTGTCTGATGGCTGCCAGTTTCTGTACAAAGTGCAGAAACTCTTCTTCCTGTTCGTCCAGAAGCCAGTTGGTCCAGCTTATTTCGTTATCCTGGCAATAGGCATTGTTGTTGCCCTTCTGGGTGCGACCCATTTCATCGCCGCCCGAGATCATGGGTACGCCCAGAGAGAGCAAGAGTACGGCCATGAAGTTCTTGCGCTGCTTCAAGCGCATGGCCTTGATCTTGCCGTTATCCGTTTCCCCTTCCACGCCGCAGTTCCAACTGCGGTTGTGGCTTTCGCCGTCGCGGTTGTCTTCGAGGTTGGCCATATTATGCTTGTGGTTGTAGCTGACCAGGTCGGTGAGGGTGAAACCGTCATGGCAGGTGACAAAGTTGATGCTGGCGTGGGGGCTGCGTCCGCTGTGGGCATAGAGATCGGAACTGCCGGCCAGCCTTGTGGTCATCTGTCCCAGAAGACCCTGATCGCCTTTCAAGAAACTGCGCACCGTATCGCGGTACTGCCCGTTCCACTCCGTCCACAAGACCGGGAAGTTACCCACCTGGTAGCCGCCTTCGCCGAGGTCCCAGGGTTCGGCGATGAGCTTGACCTGTGAGATGACCGGATCTTGCTGGATGATGTCGAAGAAGGAAGACAGCTTATCGACTTCGTATAGCTCCCGGGCCAGAGCCGAGGCCAGGTCGAAGCGGAAGCCGTCCACGTGCATATCGAGAACCCAGTAACGCAGGCTGTCCATGATCAGTTGCAAGACCCTGGGATGGGTCATGTTGAGGGTGTTGCCGCAGCCGGTGGTGTCGATATAGAAGCGCTCGGTGTCTTTGCCGCCGCAGCGGTAATAAGAGCGGTTATCGACGCCGCGGAAAGCCAGCGTTGGTCCCAGGTGGCTGCCTTCCGCCGTGTGGTTGTACACCACATCCAGTATCACTTCGATGCCGGCGGCGTGCAGGGCCCGCACCATCATCTTAAACTCGCGCACTTCTTCGGTGGCACCTTTGTAGTGTGAAAAAGTCAGGTCGGGTGCAAAGTAGCCGAGGGTGTTGTAGCCCCAGTAGTTTGTCAAACCGGCCGCTACGAGGTTCTGGCTATCGCTCTTGCTGTGGATGGGCATCAGTTCAAGAGCAGTAATGCCCAGTTTCTTGAGGTGCCTGATGATCGGCTCGGAGGCTATGGCCGCATAGGTGCCGCGGATTTCCTCGGGAATCTCCGGATGCCTGGCGGTCATGCCTTTCACATGGGCTTCGTAAATAATGGTCTTGTGCCAGGGTGTGTTGGGCGCCACATCGTTGCCCCAGGTGAAGGATTGATCGACCACGGCGCAGAGAGGGGCATAGGGCGCGCTGTCCCTGCCGTCGAAGCTCAAGTCCAGATCTTTATTGCCCACTTCATAACCAAAGAGGCTATCGTCCCAGGTTTCAGTGCGCACGATAGATTTTGCATAGGGGTCCACCAGCACCTTGTTGGCATTGAAGCGCATGCCTTTGTGCGGCTCATAGGGACCATAGACGCGGTAGCCGTAAACCTGGTTGGGGCGGATGTCCTTCAAGTAGACATGGAAAATCTGGTTGTTGTACTCGGTCAGTTCAATGCGCTGTGACTCGTACTTCGCTTCCGGTGAATCAAAGAGGCAAAGTTCGACCTTGGTGGCGTTTTCGGAGAATATGGCAAAGTTGACTCCCAGACCATCCCAGGTTGCGCCGAGGGGATAAGGTTTGCCCGGAAGAATACGCATAATGACTCCAACGAATATTTGATAAGAATCCCCGCCGGCAAGGGGCTGTCAATAGTTTTTGCCGGCAAAAACTAAATTAAGAGCTTAGCAGATTTGTTTAATGGTTATAAGACAGGCGGTGCTAGCCGCCGCCGGCATTGAGAGATGCTAAAATGGCTGTTTCCCTGGGGCTGGAGAGCATTTAGCGGCATCTTGCCTTACCCGGCAGAGGCTTTGCCCTCAATCGCTCCCGTGGCTCTCTTTTGTTGTGTGAAAATGACCAGTAAAATCAGCACTGTATGTGATACCAACCGCGGTTTTTACCGCCATTTTACCGCGGTCAATCTGCGGTATGGCGACACCGATCGCCAGGGTCATATCAACAACGCCGTCTACTGCACACTTTTTGAATCGGGTCGGGTCGATTTCCTGTTTAAGCCCGACGGCAGCCATGTGGCCGGCTCTTCCTCCGATTATTCCTTTGTAATAGCCCGCATCGCCCTCGACTATTTGAGGGAGATGAAGTTTCCCGGCACTGTGCAAATAGGCTCCCGCGTGTTGTCTATGGGTCGTTCCTCCTTCACGGTAGGGCAGGCGATTTTCATGGGAGATGTTTGTTACTCCACGGCTGAGTCGGTAATCGTGCTGGTGGACGAGAAGACGAAAAAGTCGGCGCCGCTCACCGATAACCTGCGTAATGTGCTGGGAGGTCTCTAGTGGCTGCACCGCTTATCACATGCCAGTCCCTGACCAAGTCTTATACCGGTCGCACCCTCTTTAGCGGCATCAATTTTGCCGTGGAAGACGACGAGAAAGTGGCTCTGATTGGTCCAAACGGTTCCGGCAAGTCGACCCTGCTCAAGATTCTTGCCGGTTTGACCGACCCTGATGAAGGGGCCGTGGTCAGTCGCCGGGATTTGAAAGTGGCTTATTTGCCCCAGTACCATAATTTCGACAAAGAAAAGACAGTTCTGCAGGTGGTGCTGGGCGACGGAAAGTCCGATGCGGCGGCGGAAGCCTTTGCCAAAGCCACCCTCACCCGGCTCGGGTTCAGCCAGATGGACAGTCTGGTCAAGAATCTCTCCGGTGGTTGGGTGAAGCGTCTGGCTCTGGCTGTAGAACTAAACAAGCAACCTGACTTTCTCTTACTGGACGAACCTACCAACCATCTTGATTTAGCCGGTGTGCTTTTCCTGGAGGAATTTCTGCGCCAGGCTAGCTTCTCTTTTATGCTGGTCAGCCATGATCGAAGCTTTATAGAGAACATCGCCACCAGGGTGATTGAACTCAATCCCACCTATAAAGACGGTTATCTGAGTGTGCGCGGCAGCTATAGTGATTTTGTCGTGGCCAAGCAGGAATATCTGGCCTATCAAAACAACGAAGAAAAAGCCCTGGCCAGCAAAATGCGCCGGGAAGTAGCCTGGCTTATGCGCGGCGCCCGGGCCAGGCAGACCAAATCGCAACATCGTATCAAGGAAGCGGGCAAGTTGATGGAGGAGCTTTCGGAAGTAAAGCTGCGTAATTCTCAAAAAGTTGCTTGCGCCCTCGATTTTACTTCTTCCAACCGGCGCACGAAAGAGCTTGTGCTGGGTAAGGGTTTGAGCAAAAACTACGGTGAGCGTCTACTCTTCAAAAATCTCGATCTGATTCTCACACCAGGCTTGAAGCTAGGCTTGGCCGGGCTGAACGGCAGCGGCAAAACCACCCTGCTCAAGATAATCGCCGGTAAACTGGAGCCCGATCAAGGCACCATAAAAAGGGCCGACGGTCTGAAGGTGGTCTGGTTCGATCAAATGCGCGATGCCCTCGATCAGAGCCTTACCCTCAAGGAAGCCCTCTGTCCCCACGGTGATCATGTGGAGTTTCGCGGGCGCAGTATGCACATCGCTTCCTGGGCCAAGCGCTTTCTCTTTCGCCCCGAGCAATTGCCCCTCACTTTGAACTATCTATCGGGCGGCGAACAGGCTCGCATTTTTATAGCCAATTTGATGAGGCAGCCCGCCGACCTTCTCATTCTCGATGAGCCCACCAACGATCTCGATATTGCCACCCTGGAAGTACTGGAAGAGAGTCTCGATGATTTCCCCGGTGCCGTGGTGCTGGTCACCCACGATCGGTTCATGCTCGATTCCATCTCTACCCATATTTTGGCTCTTGATGGCATGGGCGGTGCCGAGTATTTTGCCGATTACTTGCAGTGGCAGGACAATCTGGGCAAGCGTATCCGGACAGATAAAGCCCTTGTGAGAGAAGAAGCGCCAAAGAACAAGCCTCAAGATGCTGCTTTGGCCAATGACCGTTCCGGCAAACCGCTTTCTAATAATGAGAAGAAAGAACTGGCCGGTCTGGAAGATAAAATCGCCGCCGCCGAGGAAGCTTGCGACAAGTTGAGGGCTCGCATGGACGCCCCTGATATTGCCGCCAATCATGTGCGCCTGGCTGAGCTCATGCAAGAGGTGGAAGCGGCAAAGTGTGCCATTGATAAGCTCTATGAACGCTTTGCCGAACTGGACGAGAGAAGCAAGCTCTCTCGGGTCTGAATTTTCGTTTCTCTTTATTTTCTCTCTCTCTGTTTTGTCCGTTTTCCGGCTTTACATAATCTTTGCGAAACACTTATTTGGAAATGACAATGGCTGGGAACAGTTGTTGCATTTTGAGCGACTCTTACTCTGTACAACTCCGCTTCTTGCTTTGAGAGAAAGAAGAAAGGATAGACAAAGAAAGATATGTTTACTTTATTAGTGATTGCCGTAGACCTCTGTTTCATCGCCTTCTGGTACTGGCTGCTCTTCGTCCAAAGCGAAAAGAGAACCGGCGCAAGGTCTATTCCGGTTGCCATAGAGAGCAATCAAGATCAATACAGAATGCAGCGCAGTGGCGGCTTTAGCGCCAGACGTTGAAGCTTCGCCCGCAGGCGAAGAGTTTGCATTCAACCCTTAGAAATTCAAAAAAACTAGAAGGAAAATCATGAGCTTTTCTCTGCTCGTGCTCCTGGATATTTGCTTCCTTTACGTAGCAGCCAGGCAGATTTTGCGCGACTAACGAAACAAATATAGATAGACAGTATACTTGGCCTTTAGATTTCAATAGATTTGTTTGGTTAGCGGTATCACCAGAGGTAGCTTTGCTCAGGCTCGACAACGTATGCAAGATTTATCCCCACGGAGAAGTTCTCAAGGAAGTTTCCTGGGAGGTGAAACCTGGCTCGCGCATCGGGCTGGTGGGCGCCAACGGCAGCGGCAAAACCACCCAGTTTAAGATAATTTGCGGGCACGAAGAACCGACCTCCGGTCAGGTGGTGCGGGCCCAGGGTCTGAAGATTGGCTATCTTTGTCAAGAGTTCGACCTTGTGCCGACCAACACCGTGGCGGAAGAATTCATGCGGGCCTTTGTGGAACTGAACGAGATTCAGGGCCGGCTCGACCTTGTGCACAAAGCCATGGAAACGGCCCAGGATAAAGAGCTGAACCGCCTGATTCGGGAAATGGATGATCTCCAGAGGCAGTTTGAAGCCAAAGGCGGTTACACCACCGATGCCAAGATTGAGAAAATGCTCGTCTCCATGGGCTTTGGCGCCGAGGGCGGCAAGCGCCTGGTGCGGGAATTCAGCGGCGGTTGGCAGATGCGTATGAACCTGGGCAAGGTGCTCTTGCGTGAGCCTGATGTCTTGCTTCTGGACGAACCGACGAACCATATTGATCTCGAGACCATCGAATGGCTGGAAAGCTTCCTGGTCTCTAACAGCACTCCTCTTGTCATGGTCTCCCACGACCGCCATTTCTTAGACCGGCTCTGCACCAGCATTGTGGAAATGGAAAGAGGAACGGCAACCCAGTACCTGGGCAATTACACTCAGTATGTGGAAGCCCGGGCTCTCAACAGGGACGCCCAGCTGGCCGCCTTTGAACGACAGAGCCGGGAGATGGAAAAGCAGCAGGCTTTTGTGGATCGCTTCCGCGCTTCCGCTACGCGCAGCACCCAGGCCAAGAGCCGCGAAAAGCAACTGGATAAAATTGAGCTGGTTGATAAGCCGGACACGGAAGAGCGCACCCTGGAGTTTCACTTCCCCCAGGCCGTTCGCAGCGGCATGGAAGTGGCCACCATCAAAAACCTCACCCATGCCTACGGCGATAATGTCATATTTCTAGATGCCAATTTGCACATCACCAGGGGTGATCGCATCGCCATTCTGGGTCCCAACGGCTCAGGCAAGTCAACCCTTTTGCGCATCCTGACCGGTGCCGAGCCGGCGCTCTCGGGGCAGGCCGCACTGGGCGCTCATAATGTGAAGATGGCCTATTTCGAGCAGAATCAGGCGGAAGCCCTGGATCTGACAAAGTCGGTACTGGATACCATTTACGACGAAGTGCCGGAATGGAAAACCGATGAAGTGCGCGGACTCTTGGGGCGCTTTCTCTTTTCCGGCGACGCCGTCTTCAAAAATGTGGCTACCTTGAGCGGCGGCGAGAAGGCTCGTCTGGCTCTGGCTAAAATGCTTCTGGGCGCCAACAATTTTCTCATCCTCGATGAACCGACAAACCACCTGGACATTCCTGCTAAAGAGACTCTGGAAGCGGCCCTCAAGAAGTTTGACGGCACCGTGGTAGTAGTTTCCCATGACCGCTATTTTATTCAGGAAGTGGCAAACAAAATTGTCGAGATAAAAGACGGACAACTAGTGCTCTACCACGGCAATTATCACTATTATCTGGAACGCAAAGAAAAAGAGCGGCTGAAAGAGGAAGAAAAGCGTCTGGCTGCCGAGAAAGCCGAGAAAGATGCCCAGAAGAGAGCCCAGCGCCTGGCCAAAGAAAAGGGCCGGAAAGCCTGAGCGAGCGCCGAGGTAAGTTCGTCCACCGATGATGAGGAGTTAGACTGCATGACGAGGCGTACTCACAAGGGAAAGGCGGTTTTGCTTGTTTTGCTTTGTGCGTTTCTTTCCTGTTCAGCCTCTGCTCAGAGTCAGCCCGAACAATACCTCAGTTCTCTATCAGGCTCTCTGCGTTTTCCTAAGAAGCGCCTGCCTATTGCCGTCTACATCGACGAGACGGAGAAGGATACGGGCTATCTACCTCAGTACAAAGAACTGCTTATGTCTTGCTTTATGCAGTGGCAGGCGGCTTTGAAAGATAAAGTGCCCGAGCTTAGCTTTGTCTTTGTGGATGCAAGCAAAAAGGATCAAGCGGCCATTCTTTGCACCTGGACGAAAAAACGTGAAACCATGACTTCCGACAAGGAAGACGGCCGGGCTAACCTGGTTATAGACGAGGAAGGCATCAAGTCGGTCACACTGACGCTTCTAACTCTGGCTCCACCCGGAACAAAGGAGTTATCCCGCAACTATCTCTCCAGGGTGGCCCTGCATGAAATCGGTCATGCCCTTGGTCTATCCGGGCACAGTCCCGATGCCGCCGATATTATGTTCGGTTCCATCACGGTAAGCGACCGACCCGTGGCTTTGAGCAGCCGCGACATTGCCACCCTCTCTCTTCTATACAGCGGGCTTGATAAAGACAAGGCACCGGTGGTGGTGAATCCCGAAACCATGGCTCAAACAGCAGGCGGCCGTGCTTTAATGCTGAGCAATGAGTCAAACCTGGCTATGAAAGCAGGGCGGTTTGATGAAGCCCTTAAGAAAATGGAAGAAGCCTACAAGCTCGACCCCACCAATGCCCTGATTGCTCGTAATCTGGGCGGTATCTACGCCAATTTCGCCTCCATTTCCATGATGGCTCGCAATCCGGTACTATCGGAGTCATACTTCAAAAAAGCCATCGCTACCCTTGAGAAGGATGCCGCCAATAAGCCGGTTCTTTCGCAGGTGCAAAGAGCCTATGGCAGCCTGCTTATGATGACCGGGCGGGCAAGCGAAGCGGAAGCCATGCTAAAAAAAAGTAGTTCCAAATAAATAGAAGAGGGTATTGGAAAATGAAAGCAGTCTCTGGTCGGTGGCACCGTCAAGTTTTCTTGCTTTCCATAGCTTTTACCCTCAGCGGCGCTTCCTTCTTAGATGCCGGTCTTGCTCAGGCGCGCGACCTCGACTACTTCGTGCCGGTCAACTTTCGCAACGGTCAGGTAGAAAAATTTGTTGCGCCCACATACAGTCAAAGTGATTTAAAGAAGCTCAAGCGTTTTCTAACGGAAAAAGGCACGCTAGATCTGCGCCGCTATAGCTCAGGCGGACATTCAGCCGTAACCATCGGCACGGATCGGTCTCTGGAATCGGCCATAAGCGGGCTTTTGATCATGCACTGGGACCGCGACAATATTATGCAGGCTCTGGCCGAAAGAGAAGATGGTCTCAGCCAGTGGCATAGCGGGCTCAAGGCTTCCCTCAAGCATCACTACCGCTACCGTCATCGCTTCATAGATATGATCGAGGGCAAAAGCGACAAGAAAAGTCAAATGCAGCGCCCCCATATTCGCTATAACGCCGCAAGCCTTGATGAGCTGAGTGAGCCCTGGGGACACGCTCAAAACGATGCCCTTTCCTTCATTACTTTCCTGCTTTTCTTTGATGCCCTTGAGAGCGGCCGTTCCATAGAGGGAGAAGAGGCCCTTGCCTATGCGGTGCTCTTGCCCCACTATCTCGATGCTGTCAAAGTGGAGCATGATCTGGAGATGGGTGCCTGGGAAGACAAGCGCGCCGTGCATGCCTCCAGCTTACTTGTGGTACTGGCGGCCCTCAGGCAAGAATACGAGTATGTCACCAGGCACGGTACCATTACCGCCAAGATTGACGGCAGGGAGTACAGAGTCGATGAAGCTTTCTTGCGACAGTTGCTCTTGCGGGTCAAGAAGAGTCTCAAATCCATACTTCCCAATGAATACGTGGAAAGCGATCAAAACGACACCAGAGCCGATAAGAGCAAGGTGCGCAAATACGATAGCGCTATGGTAAACGGCTTATTACTGGGAGCACTTTCCGCCAAGGGCATCATCAGCGATAAAATGACCGCCACTATCTTAGCCGGTCTGGAAGCTAATTTGATGGGGGCCGACGGCGTCGCTCGTTATCCCCACGACATCTGGGACGGCCGCACCGACAGGCATGATCTGAAGCGGGGACAGGAAGCCCAGTGGTGCCATGTCTCTCCGCTGATGTCGGTTGTCTACGGTGATCTGTACAGGCGCACCGGACACAAGGTCTACTTCGATAAGCAAACGGAACATTTTAACCGCGCCTTGAGCCATATCAATGAGCGCTACGCTATTCCCGAAGCTTATATCGTAGAGCCGCCAGGTGCCGGTAAGGCAGGTAGTAATGCGAAGGAGAAGACCAAGGTCAACTGGATCGCTGATGCCAATGAACCGTTAGCCTGGGGGCAGGCTGCCTTAAGATTAGCCTTTAACGGCATGGAAAAAAGTCTGGTACACTCGGCCGATTTGAAAAAGACTCATAAGTAAGGAGAGCTTCAGTGGCAGTAACAACAGGTGAGGATCTGCTGGCACGCATCAAGCCCTTGCGGGACGATGTGCGGGAGTTGGGCTTTGTTCTCGGCGATACCATCAAGCGTTTTGAGGGCGAGACCGTATTTGCTTATGTAGAGAAACTGCGGGCCCTCTTCAAGCAGATACACAAAGACAAGGCTGCCGGTCTAGATACTGCTTCCCTGCAGGGCGAGCTTGTGCAGCTTATTGAGGCTATGCCTCTATCAGAGAGTGCCTGTGTCATTAAGGCCTTCCTTACCTATTTTGACATCATCAATATTGCCGAGCAAAATCACCGCCTGCGCAGGCGTGCTTTGCGCGACCAGAAGCAGGCACAAGAGTCGCTGCCCTCCCTTGAGCCGGGTAGCCTCTGCGAGGTCTTTGCAGAACTCGGGCAGGAAGATTATAGAAGTGAACTTGAGCAACTTCTCAAGAGCCTAGATATTGAAGTCGTCTTCACCGCCCACCCCACCGAGATTACCAGGCGCACGGTTTTGCTCAAGCAACTGGCTCTAGCCTCTTTGCTGCACAAGAAAGATCATCCGCCGCTATCGCAGGCCGAGCAGAACAAACTGAAGAGCGGACTGAAGTCGGTTGTAGAATCTCTCTGGCTGACCGAGCACGTCATGCATTTCAAGCCGGCGGTAATGGATGAGGTACGGTACGGAATTTACCATTTCGATAACGTTGTCTTCGATGCCGTCATCGATGTACACGAGCGTCTGCTGGCTGATTTGCCCGCTAGCGCTGCCGACAAGAGCGTGAATTTCATTACCTTCGGCTCCTGGATCGGCGGCGACCGGGACGGCAATCCCTTTGTCACCTGCGATGTCACCCGCAAAACTCTTGCTTATCAAAAACAAGTGATTTTCGGACGCTATTTGAAAGAGCTGGAAACCCTCTTCAATGAACTCAGTCATTCATATAGATGGCTTGCCTCCGAAGGACTTGAGCTCAAGCCGGCCCTGGTTAAGCTGAAGCAGTCCCTGGAGTCGGAAGCAGAGAAATTTCCCCAGGTCTTTGAAAGACATGGTGAGCGCTACAAGCTTGAGCCCTTCCGCCTCAAGCTGCTCTATATTCAAGCCCGGCTGCGGGCTACCCTGGCCGGCCAAGACGGTGAAGGGAAAAATGAAGGGAAAAGTGAAGGGAGAAGTGAAGGGCAGCAAGATTACTGCACCGCCACAGAACTTCGCCGTGATCTGGAAATGATCGAGGCCGTGCTTGTGGAAGCAGGCTGTGTTGAAAGCGGCAGGAGTCTGCGGCGCCTCATCTATGGCGTGGATATTTTCGGCTTCCATCTGGCCAAACTCGATATCAGGCAGCACAGCAAGCGCCACCGCCAGGCCCTTTCTGAGGTACTGGCAGGTCTTCAAATCTGCCCTGATTTTGAGAGTTTACCGGAAGAAGAGAAAGTAGCCTTCCTGAGTAAAGAGCTTACCGGCAAGCGCCCACTTCTGCCCCGGCTTCTGTCCTTCTCTCCCGCCACCAGTGAAACCATCGAAGTCTTCCGCACCATGTACGATCTGCGCAAACTCTATGGTGACGAAGCCCTCGATACCTATATCGTCAGCATGACGGAGCGGCCTTCCGACCTTCTCACCATTTTGCTCTTTGCCCGGGAGAGCGAGCTTATGGCGCCTCCCATATCGGTGGTACCGCTCTTCGAAACGATTGAAGATTTGCGCGGCGCACCGGCCATGTTCGAGCTTCTCTTGAATTGCCCGCCTTACAGAGAGTATCTACGGGGTCGCGATAATCTACAGGAGATCATGATTGGTTATTCCGATAGCGGCAAAAACGGCGGTATCGTGGCCTCCAACTGGGAACTGCACAAAGCCCAGAAAGCTCTAGTGGAAACAGCCCGTCGCTATGACGTCAAGCTGAGGCTCTTCCACGGACGGGGCGGCACCATCGGCCGTGGCGGCGGCCCCACCCACCGAGCCATTCTGGCCCAACCGGCAGGCACCGTGGATGGTCGCATCAAAATTACCGAGCAGGGTGAAGTAATCTCTTCCAAGTATGCCATGCACGGTATCGCCGTACGCAACTTCGACCGTCTGGCCGCCGCCGTCATCAAAGCCAGCCTCAAGAGCAAAGACCGCCCCGAAAAGGCATCCTGGCTGGAGTTTATGGAAGAGCTTTCTGCCCTGTCGTTCAAGGCTTATCGTAATCTGGTGTATGAGAGCCCAGGCTTTGTGGACTTCTTCTGCCAGACCACGCCTATAACGGAAATTTCCGAACTTAAAATGGGCTCCCGCCCCACACGCCGCACCGCCGGCAGTAGTGCCATCGAAGACCTGCGCGCCATACCGTGGGTCTTCGCCTGGACCCAGAGTCGCTATATGCTACCGGCCTGGTACGGCTTCGGTCAGGCCATGAAGGAACTTCTCGATAAACCCGGGAACCTCTCACTTTGCAGGGAAATGTACAGAGAGTGGCCCTTCTTCGCCGGACTGGTAAGCAAAATCGAGACTGCCCTGGCTGTTTCCGATCTCGACATCGCCCGGCACTATGCCATAAACCTTGTGGAGCCCGAACTCTACAAGCGCTTCATGCCCCGCATCGAAACCGAATTCGCTCAATGTCGCGAGGCGGTGTTGAGCATTGCCGAAGCCGGAAGTTTGCTTGCCACAATTCCTTACCTGGCTCACTCTATTTCCCTGCGCAACCCCTATGTGGATCCCCTCAGCTATCTGCAGGTAAAACTAATCAAGGAATTCAGGCAAGCCTGCCGGGAAAACTCCAGTTCCATCGAGGAAAAAGCAAGCCTGCTGGAGGCGGTTTTGATGACCATTAACGGCGTGGCTGAAGGTTTGCAGAATACGGGTTAGGAAACAGGTGTAATGGATAGAGAAAGCCTAATAAAGGACGCTTCGCGCATTGTCATTAAACTGGGCACAGCCGTCTTGATGAAAGACGAAGGTGGCATCGCCCTCAGTCGCTTCTACAGCTTCGTTGAATCGATTGCCGAACTGATGAAAGCCGGCAAGGAAGTACTTCTAGTTACCTCCGGCGCCGTCGGTCTGGGGGTGCGCACCCTTAACTTGCCCGGCAAGCCTAAAGATTTGCCGCTCAAGCAGGCCTGCGCAGCGGTGGGCCAGGGGCGGCTTATGAGCCTCTATAACGACGCCTTTGAGAAAGCCGACGTGGTGGCCGCCCAGGTGCTCCTCACCGAGGAAGATTTCTCGAACCGCAAGCGCTATTTGAACTTGCGCAGCACCATAAGCGAGCTTCTGGCTTTGAAAGTCTTGCCTATAATCAACGAGAATGACACCGTTTCAACTGCTGAACTGGAGCTTCTCAAAGAAGAAGGGGTGAAGGTCAACTTCGGCGACAACGACAAACTCTCTGCCCTTGTGGCAAGTAAGATGGACGCCGACCTGTTGATTATCCTGACCGATGTGGAAGGGCTTTATACAGCTGATCCGCGCCTTGGACCGGCGGCAGAACTGATTAGTCTGGTAGAAACATTCACACCGGAGATTGAGCAACTGGGGCAGTCTAAAGTTGATGCCTCCAAGCCCGGTCGAGGTGGTATCAATACCAAAATCGCTGCCGCCAAAGTAGCCACCCAGAGCGGCTGCGCCGCCATAATTGCCGGTGGCAAAGTGGAAGGCGTGATTCGCCGGATTTTTTCCGGCAAAGAGGTGGGTACCCTCTTCTTGCCAGGCAAAGGGCTTTCCGGCAAGCAGCGCTGGATAGCCTTTGCCACCACAGTGAAAGCCGCCCTGGTGGTAAATTCCGGAGCTAGAACAGCACTTCTGGGAGGCAAAGCCAGTTTGCTGCCGGCCGGTGTGGTAGCGGTGAAAGGCAACTTCGACCGGGGTGATGTCGTATCCATAGAAGATGAAGGCGGCCGTGAATTCGCCCGGGGTATAGTCAACTACGCCAGTGATGAAACCCGGCAGGTCTCAGGGCAGAGTTCCGATGCCCTGGAAAATCTGGTTAGCCCCCTTGGACGCAATTACGATGCCCTGATTACCCGTGACAATATTGCATTTTTAGAGGTATAGAGCCGATGACCGCTAGCAGTGAAACCCTGACCCTGGCTAAAGAGGCTCGCCGCGGAGCAAGGGCTCTTGCCGCCAGCAGTTTGAGTGAACGCAATCAGATTCTCAGTCGCTACGCTCAACTTTTAGAGGAAAATGCCGACCGCATCTTCGCCGCCAATGCGGAAGATATGGCCGCTGAGAGCGATGAAAACCTCTTGAAGCGCCTCAAGTTTGATCAGAGTAAACTGCAAGATGTGCTGAGTGGTCTTAAGGCTCTAATTGTCATGGCTGATCCGCTTTCACGGGTAGATTTGCGCACCAAGCTCGATACCGGTCTGGTTTTGGAGCGAGTCAGTTGCGCCATCGGGGTCTTAGCCGTCATATTCGAAGCACGGCCCGATGCTCTGCCCCAAATTGCCGCGCTCTCTATTAAAAGTGGCAATGCTGCCCTGCTCAAAGGCGGTAAGGAAGCAAGCCGCACCAATCAGGTACTTTTTGATTTGCTGAAAGAAAGCCTGGGTACATTTGCCGACTGCTTTCACCTGCTTTCAGGGCGAGAAGCCGTAGAGGCATTACTGAAAGCCCGGGGTGATGTTGATTTGATCATACCGCGGGGCTCCGGCAGCCTTGTTTCATACATCCAGAGCAATACCCAGATTCCGGTGCTTGGTCATGCCGAGGGTGTTTGCCATATTTTCATCGATGCTGGCGCTGATGCGGCCAAGAGCCTGGATGTGGTGCTTGATGCCAAAGTGAGCTATCCGGCAGCCTGCAATGCCGTCGAAACCCTTCTCGTGCACGAGGATTTTGAGCACGGGCATTTGCAGAGCATCTTCGAGAGACTCCTTGCAGAGAAGGTAGAGTTGCGAGTTTGTCCTGAGCTTATGAATCGGTTTGCCGGCACCGAACTGTCGGGTAAACTAGTTAAGGCTCAGCCATCTGATTTTGGAACCGAGTTTTCCGCCCGCATACTTGCTTGCAAGCAGGTGTGCAGTCTTGACGAAGCCATCGACCATATCAATAAATACGGTAGCGGCCATACCGATGCCATACTTACCGGAAATGATGATCACTGGCGTCGCTTTTTCAGCCTGGTGGATTCCGCCGGTGTGTACCGCAACTGTTCTACTCGCTTTGCCGACGGCTTTCGCTATGGTTTCGGCGCCGAAGTCGGTATCAGCACCGGCCGTCTGCCGCCACGGGGACCAGTGGGGCTCGATGGTTTACTAACCTACAAGTATCGGCTGAGCGGTGACGGGCATACTACGGCTGTTTACGGACACTCTAAGAAATTCCTGCACGAGAATCTTTTGAGCGATCGCTTCGAGCGGGAATGGCAGCTTTAGGGTAGAGTGCGGGGTTGTTTGGTATGTGTATTAGGAAATACCTGTCTTGTTTGCTGGCTCTTTGGTTTTTTGTTTCAATAACTGGTGCTTATGCTCAGGATGCTGCAAAAGTAACCGAGCCATTTCAATACAATGATGATAATTTCAACCGTTCCGAATTGTTGAGAATCAAGGCCGAGCATTCTGAAAAGTGGATTAGAACACATAAGCCCAGCCCTCCTTCAGAGGTAAACGTCTGTTATAGCGCGGAAACCGGAGCTGAAAGAGCTGGCATTAAGGTTGTGTCATTGCGTGCCTTTTCCTATGGGCAGTCCGATCAAAACTGCTGTGTGCTTGTTAAGCCTGATGGTAAAGCGGGCTTTTCTCTTAATCCTCAGTTTGGAGAATTGGCTAAGCTGACAAAAGATAAGGCCGATGAACTCTTTGGGCAGGATGTAAGGCGTGGATGTGATGGTGGTATAAGTTTTCAAACCTATCAGTTTGTTGGTCAAAGTACCGTCAATAGCTCCGAGTTGGAGATGTACCACATTGACCTGGCATTCAAAGACAATGGTGCTGTGTCCCAGTACAGAGTTCGATGCGCTGCCGTGTCGAAATCAGAATGGCATACTGTTCGATAAGTGGTGAAGGGGACACCTCCACTATTGTGTTCCGACTGGGGTCCCGGACCGACTGCTTGCTGGTACCAAATTGTTTTTGTACTGGCATAGCCTGGAGCCTTTGGACAAGTTTTCACCAGCATTCTTGCCTGTTCCTACCTGTTATATCTACTGTAAAGTGCTCTTAGCCTAGTCATGGCAGTATTCTTTGGATCTCCTTTTTGATTCCAAAAAGATGCCAACTTCCAAAGAACACAGCCAATAACAACAACGGCGCCGAAGTAATCAACTGCTCACTTACTCCGAGCTCAGCAATGAAAGGCGGAATTACAAAAAACGAGACTATAATTGCTAACGGTAAAAGGCACAGATTCACTTTTAGTCGGTTGCTTCGAAGAATATCAGCTAAATCAAGAACCACATCATCGCTGTTCCACATCTCTTTGAACCAAAGGTAGAAGATTTTTGCGACATGCCATATAGCAACCAACAAGAGTACCGCTGTAAAGGCAAGCGCTGTCCGAAAAAGTGTAAGATCTTGAGAATGCTCGTAAGCGTACTCAGCTAATGCTTTCAAGAATGGAAGCGGTGATAGAGCAAGACAAGCAAGGCAGAAGCTCAAACTGTTCTTGCTGAAGCAGAGGACAGAGCGTGCGAAGAAGCTAAATAGAAAATCTTCCATGATTTTACTCTCGCCTGTCTAGCTGATAAGCCTTATACTCAACATTACATCCCCGGCAGAAATTCTGCAAATCCTCGCATTTGAACCAGACCTTATGACTACAACGGACGAGAACGATTGCAACTATTGTGGTAGGTTGTCCATCAACGCCAATCCTGTTGCAGCGCTTATGGGACCGCATGTATGCATTGAATGTCTTACTCGGCTAAATGAAATCATGAAGGGTGGCTGGAATGAGAATAGTTCGGAGCTCCAGCTTGCTGTATTACAGGTGCTCTATTTTGTTCGACTGAGGAAGAGAGCCGAAGGTGCCACCGAGTCAATGATTAGAGATGTTTTGGGTCTGGACCAACTCTTCAATATTAGAAAAGCAGTTACGATTCTACAGGAGAATGGCTACATTCAACAGAAAGAAGCTGGCTTCGTAATCACTGATCGTGGAGCCGAATTCGTCATAGACCAAGTGCCTGAGTTGGACCGGCTAGAGTAGAGATAATTAGAGGCGGCCATCAGTGGTGATGCTCAGTATCAAAGTTACCAGGTCAACCGCCTGTACCTGCGGTAGGTGCTCCCGGAGCAGGTCTTAGTGAGCCACTGACGCGATATGCAGACCAGTCAATTGGGGGGTTGTTTGGTAGCCTGCAAGTGGCGTTGACATCTGCCGCGACTGGAACTACCATGAAATTAGGTTCAAGGTAGGACAAAGATGTCGCTAACTCTCAGGATTTTAAGGGCAGCAGAGCAGCATCTAAGGCGCAGAAGGGTTGCCTGGCTTAAAACTAGAGTGTCAGTCTCTCCTTCTCCTTTTCACAAAATCCGTCGACGATTTCAGGCCTATTTGCGATTAAATCTCATCAGGCAGAAATTGAGGCAACGCCTTGAACTTGATAGGCTTGTGGAAGATCTCAGGGTTTCAATTAGAGAGGGGCGTGAACTACGAGACCGCCTCACTAGGCGCAATACAAGGGGTTCTACTGGGTCTTCCAGCCTCGAATCGTAATGCCGTGCGTCGAAACTCGAGTTCGCTATCTCACGGTTTAAAGCTATTGGCGGTAGCCTCAAGCGCTTTGGCGTTCATATTTGTGTTTGTCATTGCCTTGCTCAAGTTTGAAGCGGCGGCGGCCCCGTACATTTGAGAGAACGTGGTCAACATTTTATTTTCAGCCATTGCTTTGTCTGACTTCAGAGTGTTGATTTCCGTCTGCAGTTTCTGTTGCTGACTCTTATACATGTCGAGCTGCTGCTTATTGGTTGCCGTCGGATTGAAATTCTTTATGGCGTTATTTACGCCAAGCAGGGTATTCATCTTCGTTTCCAGCTTGGTATTTACCTCTCCCAGAGTATTTGTCTGGGTGTTGAGCGTGGTTTGCAAGGCGGACATGTTAACGGTGGGCACCACTGGTGGAGCATTGCCGCTGGTATTGGATTTGACTGTGGCATTGGGAGAGATAGTTGTTTTTACAGGACTGGCCGCCGATACTCTGGCGGCACCGGGGGCAATAACACTTGGTATGAATTCTGTAAGTGACGTCTTAATGGCATTCCAGGCCCTTTCTGGAGACGACGTTCTTGCGGTATCAATTTTTGCTACTTGCGTTTGCAGGGCGTTCATTTGAGAATTCAGCTTATCAAGCTTGTCTGTCCTTGTAACGCTTGTCTTTTCGCCCGGGATTGTTTTGTCGCCGGACGACTGCACGATCTTGGTTATAGCGCTTAGTGCCAGACCAATATCGCTCCCATTGGAAGAATCTCCCAATGTATTTATAGTTGTCGTGGTCAAAAGAGTCATATTCATATTTTCGGTCGCTTCAGCGGTTTTGGATAGAACCGACGTTAAGTAAAACTTGATTGTCGTAGTATCGTTGGACTTCAATGCCGGATTGTTGGGATCGTTGGCGATGGCCACGAGCTTGGCTAAATCATCCTTGGCGCTTTTAGGCAAGAGCCCAAGGTTTTGCGCGCTCGTAAGAGTTTTTACCATCTCCTGTAAGACCTTCAGGCGTTCTTGCGGTGTGCCCTGCACCGGAAAATTGAGGTAATCTTCGGTCAGTTTGGAGAGAAAGTCTTTCTCGGTCGGATTAGCAGTGGTATTGGAGGATAGAGCAGCCAAAGTATCGGCCACCGCTTTCATGGCTTTGCTGGTGCTGTTAGTGTTGGTGCCTGTGCTTGTTTGCTTGTCTCCAGTTGCAGTTGTGCTGACATTACTGCTCGTGACCTGCATAGTTTTCAGAAGGTCTCCCACAACATCGTTAGACTTGCCGATCATTTCTTTCAGATCCGTGCGAGTTTGATCGATTATGCCTTCCATCATTTTTAGCTGCGTATCAAGCGGCTTGTTGTTTGTAGTGGCAGTGGAGATACCGTTTGTGACAGTAGTCTGGATAGTGCTACCAGTTGTAATATTTGTCTGAGTAGGAGCGGTGTTGGTAGTCTTAGCCAGGTTGTTTAAGAGCGTGGATAAACCGCTAAAGTCTGGTCTGGGAGCCGGAGCATTCACTGTAGTAGTCGATAATGGCGTGATTGTAATACTTGGTGTCGGCGACGTTTTCAGGTCACCGGTCGGTACATTTATATTGGTTACGACAGTATTGCTCGGCGAAAGCAGATTGCTGTTAATGATATTGGGCACCTTGATGGTAGTGATACCCAGGCTGTTGGGAAACAGGTTGATCGTTTTAACCGAATTGCTTGTCAGCCCGGAGCGCTGATCCAGGGGGCTTATTGTTGGATTGGCTTGCAGATAAGCTGGAAAAGTTAGGTTCTGAATCTGATTTTGAATCTGCTGCTGTTGCTGAATGAACTGAAGAAAAGTCGGGCCCTGTGCCTGTGGTGTTGTGTTCACCGGCGTCAGATTGACTCCTGGGGGCTGACCGACTGGATCACCCTGAGCAAAAACAGCATTACATTGCCAAACGAGTATCGAAAGGCATCCTGCGAAATAAGCTAAAGTTTTCATTCTGAACCATATGTAAAGTAGGCGTTACCTTATGATAAACTATCCGGGAACTGATAGAACAGCCCAGCCGCATACCAAATATCCAAAAGTAGGTTAAAAGGCGGGCATAATTGCAATCCTCTCATCCTACAGTTAGTTCTCTAATGACTTGCTTCTTGCTACCTGAAGGCATACACGGGGCTCGGTGGTCCCTGCGATTTTGTGTTGGTTTGGCATTAGTTGCAACTGCTTCTTTCTGTATCGAGCTTTTTGTACCGAATGCAGCTTGCGCCCAGACCGCTCAACCATTGCAAAATAGCAAGGCAAGCTCTTCTAAGTCTTACCTTCATGACAGGTTTTATTTTAAAACCAATGGCGATGGGCTCAACACCAGCCAGGGCAGCACCATTCGCGCAACGAGCGGTTCCATTTTAGAGAGGCAAGCTCAGGACAAGTTCAATCTTCTGTTTGGAGTGTTTACCGTATCTACGGGTAGCAAAACTTTGACGGTATGCGCCGGACCGCTTACTTTCGATATACCGCCTTCTTCCAGCCTGAGCTTTCGCCTGAGAGAGGATAGCGCCGTTACCATACACAGGTTGGCCGCTCCGATAAATATTTCAGGGGTTGTGGAAGGCAGTCCTGTGCGCTCCAGCGTCAGTGAAACGCAGACACTTCCTGGTGGAGCTATACCAGTACAGGCGCTGCCTCTGGAGACTGCAAAGGTACCGACAGCGCCTTTGTTTTTCATTGGTAATGCTCAGTTTAGTCAGGAAGCTTCAGCCAGAGAAGCTTCAAACAAGCAAGAAGACTGTATTGCTATCTCGTCCGGGCAAGTGTTTTTCAGTCCTGTACGTGCGCTGAAGGTAGTCACACCAGCCGGTGTCATAAGAACCAAGGCTAATTCACGCTTCTTCTTGAGTATGAGCGAAGGTGCCGGAGTGGCTCGTATTCTTAACTGTTCCGCCGGTGAGATAAGCTTTGAGTCCGGCAAGAAGTTTCGGCGAATATCGGCTTTTGAAGAGTTTGGTCTCTTTGATCACCGACCCACGAAGGAAGAAGTCCTTCCTGTCGATGGTCTTGGCCGCAAGGAAGTCTCTATGCACGATGTCGATGGCGTAAGGACCGCTTCGACAAATGCCTTTCTGCTTGTCTCTATGCTGGCCAGCCCATACTTTCTGGGCGAGTGGAAACGCGATAGCGTTGTCGATAAGAAAATTACGGCAGACCTGCTTAAATCCGCTGCTGCTTTTGATAGTGTCCACCCCGGCTCGGAGGAGTTTTACATCGCACCGACCAATTTCTATCCCAGCAATCTCGATAAGGTTATTCGCTAGGTGGAAAAAAGGTATGCCGGGAAGTTCCAATCCATCTCAGCCTTGCTGATCGGTTTTCTTTGGTTCAGTCAAATGCAGGCACAGGCTCAGGCAATCGCTACTGCGAGCCCTCTGACGCTAGGAAGTGAGCAATCATCGCTGGTTGCACCACAGGTGATGCCGGGCGCAGGTAACTCTGTTTTGCTTGCTGCCGTGAGACTGCCCGACTCTAGTATTACGCCGACAGATCAGACCCCGACTCATATTGGCGACGAACGTGCCTTGTTTACGCCGACTTTCAAGCTGAAAGCCTTGGAAGTATTACCGGCCCGCATGTATTTTAGCAGTGTTACCGAGGTCTCCCAAAGATTTGAGAGCAACGTTCTCAGCAATGCCTCGAATCCCAAGCGCGACTATGTTTTCCGCGTTCTGCCCAATGTCACGCTTGGTTATACGATTTTGCCTCGCACCAATGTCTATGCCAATTACTTCATGATCAAAGACGTCTTTGCCTGTACTCCTTTACTCAACAGGTCCACATTTCACTCAATATCCGGAGGCATTTCCCATGATTTGCCGCTGGACAGAAAATCCAATCTCCAGCTAAATTTCCAGGCGAGACAACTCTTTCAGGCGGTAAACTTGCAGCAGGCGGATTTGTTGCCTGGTATCACCTATACCCGCGCCCTCACTCCAAACGCGATTGGATTCTTCAACACTCAGTTGCAGATGCGCAGCCGTAACCTCTTTCAGGGTGCCACCCGCGAGATAGATCCGTTTTACACACTGGGACTTGTGGTGCGCAAAAGGCAGTGGACTCTTTCATCTTCGGCTACCCTGGTCAACAACTTTAGAAACGATAGCGCTATCCCGCCAGTGAGCAACAAAGCTATCATAGGTTCTATCGACTTGTCCCGTCCTGTATCACAGCGCAGGTTGCCCGGGCTTGATGCATTTGTGCGCGCCGAGCCGATCTGGAACTGGGGATCTCATAGAGCGCCCGGTCTGAGTGGCTTTGACTTTAGATTGTTTAGCGGATTTCGCTACAGTTTTTCCAAGCCTTCAATTGGTCCAGAGATGGAAAGACTGAAGAAGCAACTCAAGCTTTTAGAGAGTAATGTGCAGTCAACTGGCGCTGGCAGTTAGAGCTTTTATTGAGTGGTGCACCGTCTGTTGTCTTGACCACATGGGCAGCCGCCCCTGCCATTGAGTGTATCCGGAGGGGCCGGTGTTGGTCTGAGTTGGACGGTCCAGGGTGAAGCCCACTTGTGCAGAGCTTGTTAGGTATAATTGGACTGAAGGCGCTGCTGGCGACAAATAATGAATGATGACTCTGAGTTTTCGAAACTTGAAAGGGAAGTTCAGTTGCTTGAGGAGTGGCTGGAGAGGAAGCACGGCAGTGTTGAGAACTACCGAGATCATGTCAAATACTACGAGCGTTGGGGCATCCTGTCGTCCAGCTTGATTGATTTCCTGAGGTCAAAGCCGTTGGTTGATTGGACAGACTCTGATGCTGCTTTGTGTTGGAAAGTAATTTTGTTCGATTATTATGAAGTGAGCCTTTTGTATCCGCTCTCATTTGATGAGCTGCTCGACCTAGCTAAACAAGCCACTGTACCGCTTGCCAAAGGTTTCCAGCTTTACCTGGCTCGTGTCTGTGGAAATATTCAGGATTTCAAGCAGCAAATGCAGTTTGCCACCATACTGTTTGAAAGCGCTCAGTCATTCAGAGTTCAAATTGAGGTGTTTGATTGGCTAGCCGCACGAGGATCGGCTAAGACTGAAGAGTACGCAAAAAGAATTTGGGATTCTGGGGATTGTGAGGAGTTACGACAATGGGAAAGACAGGTGGCTTTGTTGGTAAGGCTAAAGCCGATAAGAAAACAAGATGCGCTTCTGTCTGAATACCTTGAGAAAGCCCTCAAGTCAGAGTATCCATCGGTGGTGTCATGCGCGAAAACGATCGCTATATTGAGAGATTATGGCACCAAAAGGCATTAGAGCGACGAAGGGATCTGTCAATCAAACTGTGTCATTAGGTTTATTGGTCACTCATAACTGATCTTACAGGTCTTCGTCGTTCGATGTGAACCGGCACGATTACCTCCAGCGCGAAGCGCTGGGGGTAGAGTGTCCGG
>Ga0268298_10000814_pt1 | contig 38899 bp, 37 predicted proteins | sample WWTPWeurt_MetaG_FD_194462 | JGI IMG/M metagenome (GOLD analysis project Ga0268298, IMG submission 194462) | Activated sludge microbial communities from WWTP in Nijmegen, Gelderland, Netherland - WWTP Weurt | ecosystem: Engineered > WWTP > Aerobic digester > Activated sludge | place...
GATAGCCTGCGACTCAACGACAGGTAAGCTTCAAAGGGTAATTTGTTACCGCTGGACAAAGTGCCGAGTATCTCAGCGAAGTCAATGGTCAGGATTTCGTCGGCACCGACTAATTCGCTAGCGATGTCCGAGAATGTGCGCTCAACCAGCAGCGTCACATGATCGGCCTTCCCGCTCGTCTTCAAAGCGCGGAGCATTGGTTCCGTTTGAATCAGATCACCCAGTCGGGTAATTCCGATGACCAAAGCGCGTCGCATCAGGCGATAACTCCCTTTTCGATGCCCCACTGTCTGAATTCCTTCATCAGCAGAATCATCTTTTCCGCCCGCCCAAGCTCGCACGGGTTTTTTGGCAGCTTGGCCACTAAGCGGTCCAATGTCGCAGGCTCGTCCGGGGAGAATTGGTTAAGGAAGCTGATCATGGCGTCATCACCCCAGCTTGCGTCAATCAAATCGCGAATGAAATACTGGCCGACTGGTTTCGCAGTTTGCGCGCCCGTCCATGTAAACGCTGGTTGACCTGCGGAGAAGATCGCGTTAAGTGCCGTCGTCATCCGATGGACGTATGTATGTTCCCGCAGAACGCGTTCTTTCGCCTTGGAGGCAAAATTGTGCCGGAGTTCTGCGTTTGTGCCGTAGTACTTGACGGCGTCGCGCAGATCATTAACCGTGTTGACAACCACCAGTTCCTCGTTCGCAAATAGCGAGGACAGCGGCTCCTGTGCGTTGACGATTTGGAACCCGCCACACGCCGCGATTTCAAAAGTTCGCGGATTGACGAAATCACCATGAGCAAGCAGTTCGCCATTCAAAGCGCTGTGGATATTCAGATTAATATCCGTCGCATTATAGATCAACGCGGACTCTTCAGCCGTAATCCTCCGCCCGCCCTCTTCCAACCTCGTTACCCATGACTCCGGCCAATCGTTGCCCCATAAACGCAAGCCGCCGATGTTGAGCTGCTCAAAAAGCCGAACACGGTTGGGGTAGCCTGCGCCGACGAATGAAACAGGCGCTCCGTAGCGAATTTTGTCGGACGCGCTTAGCGATTTTGGTGCGTGAATACGCGGGTTCGCTGCACATGGTAGATAGATGACGCTGTTTGCACCGTGGTCTCGGATTGCCGCTGCCGCCTCACCTGTTTGGATCGTGAAGATGACATCAAGGTGCGGCGCAATATGACGCCAATAATCAAAACGGCGAACATCTTCAACAAACCACAATGCTGAACGAATTCCAGCCTCCCGCAAACGTTTCAGACCGAAAATCGTGATAGGGCTCTGCGCCGTGTACCACACAAGATTGGCACCCTGAGCAATCGCGTACTCTACGGTGTAATCGGAGAGCAACTCCGCGAACCGGCCCTTCAATTTCGCCGTGTTGTCCCCAGCGGAGCCAAGCGAATCGTAAAGCGCATAATGAGAATCAAAAGACAGAGTGTGAACATCATGACCCAAAGCGCGCATCGCTTCAGCGGCATGATATGCGATTGGCATGCTGCCGCCGTACAGCGGGGTCGGCACCACAATGCGATATTGTGGTGACTGAGTATCCTTAGACTTATGTGCGATGCTAATCATAGTATTGAATCAAGATTGTATTCACGTTTCATGGCGGACACAAGCTTGACAAAGTCGCGGATGCTCGCGTGCCTGATGCCGTGCACCGGGACTACACCGTCTGGCAATACATGGGTTATCTCGCGTCCACAGTTGGCTTGCGCCCACTCTTGGAGTGCGGTGCGCATAATCTCAAACTTCGGTGCTGGCGTTCGCGTGTCGGCACTCAAACGGTTGGCGCTGTTAGCGTATGAGCCGTGTGAATTTGTCAGCTCAATGCCTATTAAGAAGAGCGGGCCCGACGTGAGTTTCAGCGCAAGATCGGCGGCAGTGATTGCGCTTGTGCCACCGCTTGTGACAATCGCATTCTCATCGGCACCATAGAGTTGCAACTCTCTATTGTTGAAGGCGGCCGGATGCGTCCAGGGGAAGACCACCGTCTTTTGACTTGGTGCAGCGAAGACCAGGTCTCCAGCGAGTGTCTCACGCGCTTCCAGCGCCACAGTCCAGTCTGGCTGAATCATCGCTGCACTCAAGGCAGGCATCGCGCCTGACGCCGCAATTAACAGAAACTTTTCGCGGTTGCCGTGGATGACGTCCATACACCGATCCAGCGAGGGTCCGGCGCCGATTGCGATCGCAGGCTTGTCACTTCTTGAAAATTCAGACTGCAATTGCCGCAAAGCACTCCATCGCGACACGTTAAGGCGCATGTTGCGCTCGATAAGCGGCGCATAGAACTTGCGTGATTGGTTTGCAACCTGCAGGCGATTTACGGCCTCTCGAACATCCGTAGCGAGGTGGTCTGACAACGCGCGCACGTAAGGTGCAACGACGATTTCACCGCACTGAGTGCAATCAATTTGTCGGAAATCTGCGGCCAGCGCGTCACCATTCTGGACTTCATGCACTGCTCCATTCAGTATTCCGCACTGGCCCGCATAGCGTTGGAGCTCGGCGAACGGCTCATAGCATTTGTGCAAACGGCCCTGGCGTGCTAACTCCGCCGCGAGGTAGCCCAGACCGACGCCAATGAGAGTGAACTGCGCGGAGGTGTTGCGCAGGAGCGACGTTGCGGCGTCTGCAGCCTCCTTCGTAGGATTTGCCGCGCTATGCACCAAGATGCTCGTTAGGCGGTGCCGCACACTGAGGTCGCCGCAATCACTCTGGAACGGCTCGAAGTCGTTCATTGCGCCATCGCCATGGTAGTACATGTTTCAGACGAGCGTTGGCTCATGCCAACCCTTTCAAACAAGCAGTGATAGGAATCAAGCTGTCGCGACGATTCCTGAAGTGCGGAACGTGCCTTTAGAATTGCGTCCATGCGTCTCTCACGCGATTCGGCTCTGCGCAACTCTTCAAGTGCGTCTCGCCAGGCTGTTATCGTATTGTCAACCAATAGCTCTGGGAAATCGCAAAGAATGCTTTTGTAGGGCTCGACATTTGAAAAAAGGCAGAGCTTGCCAGCGCCAATGTACTCGAATACTTTAACGGGAGAGCGGGCCGAATTGGCGTGCGACTCAAGTAAGGGAACAAGCCATAAATCAATTGGCGCAGTGTGAATGCGTTGAAGATGCGAAAGGTAGTTAGCCTGCCAACTTCCGCCTCGCCGCACTTGTGGATGGTATGCAATGCCGCCGGGATGCGCGCCCCACCAATAGAAGCGAACGGATTCATCTGACTCGAGCAATTCCGCAATCGCCGGCATCACCACGCCCAAGTCAATGGCATGCGCGGAACTCGCAGCGAAACCAATGCGAAAATCGGGAGATCTTTCAGCGCAACGCGACCACGGAGTGAAGTGTTCAGACATTGGAGTGCTGGGAATCACCATGGACTCATTCGCGCTATGTCGGTGATGGTGCAGAATCCGCGTATTGGGCGCAGTCGCGATGTCGGCGATATCAAGCAGCTCTTTGACGCCCCGTTCAAAATATTGTCTTGCTTGTGACCGTGCGCTGCCCTCAGGGAACCGCTCGGTCAGCAGGTCATCGGCATCAAAGACCAATTGACCGCAACCGGACTTGCGCCACTGCCGCAGTACTTCTCGTATTGCCGGCGAACTAATGCTCCGAAACACGACGACTACCTCTGCAGCGTGCAGCGCATCAACGATCTGCTCTTCATGTTCGTCTGTGCACTGTAGCCACACGAAATCTATACTTTCTCTTAGGCCCATTCGAGCAAGTGGGGAACGCCAGCGAATCTGTGGTCCCGCCGAAGCAGGGGGCTCATCTGAGAGCAGCAGTAGTCGGCAACTGGAGAAAGCTTGTGCGGCTGACCGTGCGTGCTCGCGCTTCGGCAATGTAGGCCAAAGAGAGCGCAGCAAAGCGAGATTTGAATCATCATTCACGTGACGATCGGGTGATGAACCTCGATAGTGCGTGAACGAAGAGTTCGCTATCTCCGAATTGATCCCAAGCTGAGCTGCACGCAAACAAAGGTCAACATCCTCATATCCATTTTGAAACTTCTGATCAAATCCGCCAAGGTACTCAAACACCTGTGACTCAATCAACATAGCCGCAGCAGAGACGCCGTCGGGTGCCACCAAACACTCTCCGCCATTCTCCGCAAGTTCCTTCACAATGCCGTCATCTACGACAAACCCTGCGCTTTGTAGCAGGCCGTCCCAGTCGTGCAGCCGGGGTGCCACGATGCAATTTGACTTTCGATCGGCCCATAAGCGTCCGAAGTCCGCGGACGTCAATTCGCAGTCATCATTGAGAAAGAGCAGCCATTGACCACGCGCGAGCATTGCTCCTCGATTGCAGGCCTCCGCGAACGTTTGCGGAGATTCTGTGATCTCCTGAACTACACCAACGCGAGCGAGCGCGTGGGCAGTGTCAATGGAGTCCAGTCCGGAACTTATGACGATGGTTTCCGTGTCCGCGGGCAGATCGCATTGACGCAGTTGCTGTAGCAGCGTATCTGTGTAGTGTGTTTGCGCGAATTCAGGAATGACAATGCTCAGGGTACGACTATGACTGTCTCTGCTGCATGATGCACTTGCAGGCGCGCTAAAATGTCGCGTTAACCAGTCTGCGGCGACAGCACCCAAGCTGCACTCAACATCTCGGATGTTGTTCGCAACCACGTATTCCGCGTCGGCACACAGTGCGCCGGTTCCTCCCGGACTTGCTCCGTCGAGGTAGATTCCAAGTGTCGGCTTGCCAAGCGCAGCGGCGAAGTGGAGAGCACCCGTATCGGGGCCAATGACCAAGTCGGAGTTTTCAAGCTCGTTCTGCAATAAGGTCAAGTCTGTCATGCCACGCAGGTCACGCACGTCACAGTTTCGCGCGATCACTTCTCTTCCATCGTTCGTGCCCAGAAGGGTTACGATCGTGGCTCCTGAAGCAGCGGCGGCCGCGGCGAGCGTGTCAATTGACGCGGCGGTCAGACTCCGGGACACCGCGCCAGCGTCACAGATAATAGAAGCACTCTTATCAATTCTGTGACGTGAATATCCGAGAGTTCGGGGTGTGGTTAGAGCACAATCCATTGAAACGAAGCGCGTCCACTTGTGCGAAACATGTTCGTCCTGCACACTCACACGCGAATCGTCACTGAATTCGGCCGACGTATCCGATGTGCCATAGCCCAGTACATTCTTAGATGCCAAGAGCGAGGCAAATAGCCAAGCGGAACGGTGATTAGTCAAATTCAGGCAAACGTCAACGTTGCCGATCCGTTCCAATATATTCTGCAATTCGCCAATTGAATCGGGCAACATCGCATCATTGCGGAGCATTGATGCCATTGCTCCAAGATTCAGCGGAAGCACATCGTCAATTTCTGGAAACTGCCGCGCAACCACCTCGTAGCGCGCATCACAACAGAGGATCACGCGCGCAGGGTGGAACTCGCGGCGAACGGCCTTCAACGCAGGCCGCGAGTGAAACAGATCACCGAGTCTCGCCCATTGCAAGACAAGAATATTAGACCGGCGCTCCAACACGGCTTTCCATGAACTCTAAAGTTGCGAGAGCGTCTTCATGCTGGGGATTCAGTTCCAGCGTTTGGCGGCACGCATCAATGGCATCGTCGTTCGATCCGGTCTTCCAAAGCGCACCCGCGAGATGGAACCAGAAGTCCGCGTCATTAGGACATTGCTCGAGGTATTGCGACAGTGTGCCGATCGCGGCCTCCGTTTGACCGGATTCCATTGCAGAGCGATAGAGGTAGAATACCGCTTCGCTGTTTCGCACATCTGTGGAAACAACTTGTTTGAAGTGTCTCAGCGCGTCAGCATGCTTGCCTTGCTCGGCAAGGCTAATGCCCATTCCAAATTCAGCGCGCGATGCAGTAGGCTTTTTCGAGAGCGCCGCGAGAAAACCGTATTGTGCAGCGGTCCAGTTTTCTTTCATCAATGCTACCGAGCCGAGGCCAAGGAAGGGGCGTTCAGACTCGCTGTTCACTTCAGCCGCGTGGATAAATGCGTTCTCAGCCTCTACCGCGCGGTTCAAGCGCGCCATGCAATTGCCGAGCAGTTGCCACGTTTCGAATTCATCATCACGCGCAAGCGTCATTTTCCCTGCAACAATTTGGCTCAGGACGGATGCAGCATCGTCATGACGACCTTCAAGATAGAGCTTTTGAGCGCGATCGAGCAGGGTTGCGCTATTGTCGGCGTAGTGAATCGTTGAGTTCAAATCGGTAGATTCCACCTGCTCGTACTTGCCGCCCGTTTCTGTCCAGGTGATACGCAGCGAGTACCGGGAAAGGTACACGTTTTCATCGGCGTTTACGCTTGCCATCCAACGATTCAGATAGCGCCGCATGTTCTCCCGATCATTGTCTTTGCGCCCCGCAGACGACTCTTCGTGGTGATAGACTGTGCTTTCAGAACAGTAGTAGTTCGTGTGGCCGGCCTCGACAAGACGCAGGCACATGTCCACGTCTTCAAAACCATTGCGGTAGCTTTCGTCCAGCCCGCCAATTTTCGTGTATGTTTCACGGCGAATTAACATGCAGGCCGCCGTAACCGCCTTCATTTCACGCGAATCACAGACGGCTGGATGATTGGAATCGAAATTCTGAAATATGTGGTACGGCATCTTTTCGTCATTGAAGGCGATTCCGGCATGCTGCACACGGCCGTTTGGGTAAAGAAGTTTCGCGCCAACAGCGCCTGCACTGGGCAGAGACGCCGCCGCGTTCAACAGATTGTCCAAATAGTCATCCGTCACTTCCGTGTCATTGTTCAAAAGCAAGATATAGCGGCCCGTGGCGATGCGTACCCCTCGATTGCAGGCGGCCGCGAAACCTTCATTCGTCCGGCAAGTAATTGCCGTGAAATCACCTTCAATGCCGGAGAGAAATTCCGCCGTGCCATCCGTTGAGCCATTGTTGACGACAACTACTTCATAGGTAGCGCGGTTTGAACTGCGCGCAATTGACTCAAGGCAACGCTCAGTCATGTCACGGCGGTTAAATACGGGAATAATGATAGAAACATCGTACTGTGAAGCATTGTCAGACAGCGACATGATATCCTCCGGAAACTGTGGGAGCGTGAAACCGGCGCGTTGTGCGCATGCCACGCGAGAGTGTATGACTGTAATCCGTAATTGCTGAATCATAGGCAGCGGCGAGCGTTTGACCCAACCTCGAGGGCGTGAATTCACGAGCGCTGTTTTGTGCGCATTGCGATGGTCTTGCCGTGAGAGCCGACTGAACAGCACTACGGATCGAAGCGAGATCAAGCGGGTCGCAGACATGAAAACCGCCGGTCGGCAAATAGTCGTGCAGAGAACCCCAGTCGGCAGCAACAATGGGGGTGCCTGCGGCAACGCATTCCAAATGCACGAGCCCCGGCAGTTCGTAGAAGCTTGGCAAGGCGTGAACAGCTGCGCCGCGAATGACGGCGGACAGAAGGTACCATGGCATGCGGTCAAGAATTTTCACGGGTCCCTTGCGTCGCCAGGCTCGGACGGCCTGCGCATATTGCGGTTGTGGCGTGTAATCACCTGCCGCGAATACGATCGGGATGTCACTGTCTTCCAGCGCAGCAAGCAAGGCGAGTTGATTCTTGCGCGTCTCGAGCCTGCCGATGCACAAGACATACTCCTCGAAGCCAAGCGCTTCGCACAGAGAATCAATGGTCTTCTGCTCTGCTGGCAGAGGCAATTCAACTTCAAAGGGTACTATGGCGATCCGGTCAGCAAGTTGCGGAAAGTGAACCGCCAGTCGTTCAGCTTCACTGTCCGCACAAGCCAGGAGCTTGGCAGCCTGAAGCAGTCCACTTCCGTCAGCTGCCGGCGCGGGTGTTCCCTGTCCGGCGCGCAGCAGCGCGATATCGAGTGCGTGGCGCGGCAATTGTTTTGTAAGAACCGCGTGGTAGGCCGCAAAAGCCTGATGTGAAGCGTTCAAGTAGAGCGGCCAATCTTCGAACAGCGTCGTTACGACCAGCGGCTTGGCATTCCGTTCAGAAACATCTGCCGCATTTCTCAACAGAGCGGGTAATGTCATGTTAACAGCGTGAACGATGTCAGCGGATGCAACTTGCGTGTCAGTGTTGGGGAAGAATATTTCAATATTCTCTTCGGCTGCTGCTCGCTGCATTTGCAGCATAATCTTGCTGTCTCCACCGGGCGCGTCCCAGACGTTGGCGCGGTTCAGCATGGCAACTCGCAGCTTGCGGGGCCTGTTGTGAGCTTTCGCCGTCTTCGTCGCATGCATTGGCAACACAGCAAGGATTCCCGAAGCGACCGTCTCCCATTTCCAAGCCTGTGCGCGCTCGATCCCACGCTGCTTGAACTCCAAGCGCAGGTCAGCTGATTGACTCAGCGAAACCATCGCTTTCGCTATTTCTGATGTGGAACTTGGATCAACAAGGATTCCCGCATCGCCTACCGTCTCGCCAAGTGCCGAGTTGTTAGAACTAATGACTGGGCAACCTGCCGCCATTGCCTCGAGCGCGGGCAAACCAAGTCCTTCGCTGAGCGAAACGAACACCGTGGCGAGCGCTCCATTGTATAACTCACGCAAGCGGTCGTCTGTAACCCCACCGAGTCCATGCAAACGATTGCGTAGATGATCTAAGCGCGATTTGTGCAGAATGTCGGCAACTTTGCGCTCATCCAGCTCTCCGGCGAAGAGCAGCTTGCAGTCCGATGGCAAATTGGGGAGTGCAGCGTTAAACGACTCAATCAGTCTGCCGATGTTCTTGCGGGCGTCGGCGCCGCCTACATAGAGAAAGTAGTTTCCGTCCGCAGCATATCCACTTTGCGGGGCAGTTTGGAAGAAGAAATCGTCAACGCCGCCGTAGATTGGCGTGATGATTTCCTTGGGCGCGCCGAGTATGCGCGCGCACTGTTGGCCTACATAATCGGAAATTGGGAAAAAGTGCACAGCGCGCTGCGCAAGCATTTCGACGTTCTCAAGATACTCGTCCACCAAGTGCGTATTGCCGCGAAGATAGAGTTCCGGGAATTCGAGCGGGATGAAGTCATAGACAATGGACAGCCAAGGGCAATTGCGGACTGGAAGTGAGGCGATGCGGCGGCCCGCAAGCATCGGACATGGGTCTGTGAGCAGGAAAACGTCCAAGTCCTTGTCACAATCCTCAGTCAGAGCACGAAAGGTTACATTGATTGACTTGAAGACTGTTTGCAATTCATCATCCGGCGTCAGGCCTGGCTCGTTCAAGAGCACAAACCGATGCTGCGATCCCATTCTGATCATTCGGCCAACAGTGTTCAGAACGTAGCGGCCTATTCCGCGTTTCCGTGTTGATGGAATCGCGAGGCAACGGATGTCAATTCCGATGCAGAGAGGCGAGTTTTTTCGCGCTGTGCGCGGTTCGTGCGGATAGGTCACGGTATAACGCCCGGCGTAGGCCGCTAAGCGTCGCTGCGTCCGCACGAGTTCAAACTGCGCAGCAGAGTTCAGGTCATCAAGACCAAGACGCGCGACGTTGGAGTCAAGTGTTCTAAGGTTATCACTGTACCATTGGGCAGAGCGCATGGGAATAGCTGCAGCCGCGGATGCAATTGCCAGAGCCGTGAAGATGCTGCCCTCAGTCGCCGCACTTTCATACAAGCGTAACCAGCGCCGTTCGGCGGCGCTGAGTCTTGCGCGCCGCTGTTGCAGCTCTGAAGCAGTATTCTGAAGTAGCGCGGTTGACATCCGTAGAGAATGCTCAGCGAACGGCGGCTTGATTTGCGCGCTCGAGAGTGACAGGCCTCAAGGCACCGGTCAACCGCTTTTGGGGGCGGTTCTCGCGCAGCAAATTGTCATAGTCTGCGCGCACCATCATCTCCACCAAGCCGGTGAACGTTATCGTGGGAGTCCAGCCAAGTTCGTGCTTTGCCTTTCCAGGATCACCAACAAGCAAATCTACCTCCGCCGGACGAATTAGGTCAGCGCGGATGCGAACATAGCCCTCAGGATCAAGGTTGACGCAGGCGAACGCCGCATCTACGAACTCCTTGACACTATGCGTTTCACCAGTCGCAACTACGTAGTCGCCTGGATGATCCTGCTGCAGCATGAGCCACATGGCCTCTACATAATCACCGGCGAATCCCCAATCTCGACGAGCATCAAGGTTCCCTAACTCAAGCTGCTTTTGCAGTCCGAGCGCGATTGCCGCAGCGGCGCGGGTAATCTTGCGAGTGACGAACTCAAGACCTCGCCGCGGCGATTCATGGTTAAAGAGAATTCCGCTGGAGGCGTGCAGGCCATAGGACTCGCGCAAGTTGACAGTAATGTAGTGGCCAAATGCTTTTGCCACGCCATAGGGACTCCGTGGATAGAACGGCGTGGTCTCGCATTGCGGGACTTCACGAACCTTTCCAAACATTTCGGACGAAGAAGCTTGATAAAATCGCGCGTTTGGGCATACGTTCCGCATGGCCTCCAATAGTCGTGCGACGCCAAGTGCAGTGAATTCGCCGGTCAAAATTGGCTGTTGCCATGACGTGGGCACAAAGCTCTGTGCCGCGAGGTTGTACACTTCGTCTGGCTGTGCCACTTTCAGCGCTTGTTCCAACGAGTTGGCATCGAGCAAATCGCCCTGCACGAGGTTAACTCGGTCACGTAGGTGCTCAATGCGCGCGAAGTTCTCTGTGCTGGCGCGGCGAACCATACCAAAGACTTCATATTCCTTTTCGAGCAATAGCTCGGCTAAGTAGCTGCCGTCTTGTCCCGTGACACCGGTGATAAGAGCGCGTTTCTTCATGTTAACCAATGTAGTCTATGAGTGACTTGGTGAGAATTCTTGATTGAATTGCGAGCAGCGCGTTGTACACGCCCTCTTCAGTGGCCAAGCGGCTGACGAGTTCGGTAGTGTCTGCGCCTTGCGCCTGTTCGAGACGGTCAGTCCAACCGATTTCAACCTCTTGGAGATCACTAAGTTTGCTTTCCAAACGTTGCCCCAGCGAGCCAAGGTATGTCTGCTGATCAATGATTCGCTTGCGAATGACGTCAAGGTTGTCACGCAATACATGCGTGCTGAGCGTTCCTTCCTGACCTTCCGGCGGAGTGTTGTCATTAGCAATTGTATCGCGGAGCTGCGCGACGACATAGAATATATCAGCAGCCGAGTTTGCTTCGCCTTGCGGCACGAATAGCCTGGTCCCGGTGATATTTATCGCAACGGTCTCATTTTCGTCAATCGTGCGGTAGATTTGGCCACTGATAGAACCATGTGACTCCTCCACAGAAGTGATCCGGCCATTGGTGTCGCGGACGGCATTGTAGGGTGCCGTGGTCGTGCCATGTCCGCTGAAGAGATAGCGGTCGCCGAATTGAGCGTTTGCGTACTCAAGAAGCGACTCAAGCTTTTGATTCATCTCCTGTGCGGCGAAATTGCGGTCTTCAGGCGTCACGTGGTCATTGTCAACTGAAAGCGCCAGGGCGTCTATCTCATTGACAAGGTCAACCAATGAGGTAAGTTTTGCGTCAGCGGCGGCTACAAAGTCCTGACCATTCTCGACATTGCGGCGGTACTGTGCGACGGACTCGAGTTGCGAACGCGCATCCAAGGCATGGGCGGCAGATGTTACATCTTCGCTTGCCTGGAAGATGCGCATGCCGGAACCCAACTCTTGTTGAATTCGCGTCAAGTTTGACAGTCGTTGATCCACATCACGGACGAAAGACTGCTGGCGTTGTAGATGGGAAACTCTCATATTACTTCAAGCTGAGAATAGTCTGCATCATCTCATCCACGGTCTGCACGATCTTGGCCGCAGCTTCGTAAGCCTTCTGTGCCTCGATCAGTTTGGCCATTTCTTCATCGAGATTCACGCCGCTGATTGATGCCCGGCGATTAGCGGCGTTTTCCAACACTGCACCTTCGATGTCGCGCTGTTGAATAGCCGCTGCGCGACGACTGCCGGCTTCGAGAGGCACGTTTCGCAGCCACTCGTCTAAGGTAACACCGTCAATGGATGATTCGTGCTGCAATTGACCAATGGCGATTGCAAGTGAGTTGTCTCCAGGTGCATCGTTTGTACTGGCAGCGGCAATAAAGGATACATCATTCAAGATATCGGCCGACAACGCGAAGTCTGCGGCGCCGGTAATATCGGCAGAGAAGAACTCATGGCCATGCGAGCCGTTCAACCCGTAACCCTGCACGTGAAGTTGATTGACTGCGGAACTGAACTCGCGCGCAAAACGATCGAGGCGGTTAATCATGTCCGGCAATTCGCGATCGCGCTGCTCATAAAGCGCGCCGAGTTCGCCGCCGGTCGGCGTCCACGAGAACGGGGAGGTCCCGAGTGTAAGCACAACCGCACGCTTGGGGTCACTGGTTGCAACGTCGGCCTGCACAGCTAACGCCAGGTCACGTTGCACAATCACCTGGCCGCCGACATAGACATTGATTGAACCGTCGCCTTGCTCTTGCACGGCAATGTCGGTGATTTCCGAGAGCTGCTCGACCAGCAGATCGCGAGAGTCACGGAGATCGGACGCTTCTTCACCGGACAGCTCCGAACGCGCAATCTGAACGTTTAGACCTGCAATTGCAGCAGTCAGCGTGTTCATTTTGTCTGCCGCGTCAGTGATGCGCCCGTTGGTTTCTTCGACCTGTGCTTCAAGTTGGCCGTGCACTCGCTTCACCGTGTTGGCCAACGCGGTGGATCGGTCCCGCAAAGCGTAGCGTGCCGTTTCACTCTCAGGATCATTTGCAAGATCATGCCAGCCGTTCCAGAAATCATCCAGCAGATTGCCAAGGTTGTTGTCACCCAGGGCGTTGAACACCTCCTCAACACGTCCCAGTTGGTCTTCGCGTGCTGACCAGTAGGAGGAGACGCTTGTGGAATTACGTATTTGATTGTCGAGCAATGTGTCGCGCACACGCGCGAGTCGCAGCACATCCACGCCAGAACCGGTGTCCCACTGCCCCGTCTCATAGGGCACGGCAGTCTGCAAGTCGAGCCGGCGGCGCGAATAGCCGACCGTACCGGCGTTGGTCGTGTTATGACCGATAACCTGCATCGCGAGTTGCTGCACTTGCAGCGCGCGGCGGCCTTGCTCGAGTATGTTGGAGAGCGAGCTCATGCTTCAGGCCTTTCGGTCAATCATAATGGAGCGTCCACCTCTGCGGCCGTCGTAGTTATTGTTGGCCTCGATGACTTCGAGCAGTTCAACTGTCGCTCGCAAGCTCTCGTCGAGAATACGGCGGGAAATCTCCAGCGTTTTCAAGGCATCCTGGCGCAGATTGACGAAGCGGCGGCGCATTTGCTGCTGTTCGTGCCGCGGCAGAGCACGTTGCGCGCGCAGCAATCGAACAAGGTTAGTCTCGACCTCGGCGGCCTCACCTTCGATGCCGGAGAGTTCGTTTTTGCGCAAGCGATCCTCGAGGCGCTGAATGTGAATCTTCAGACAGCCGAGTTCGCGTACAAAGTCATGTGCTTCAGGACTCACTTGTCACCTCGTTGTTCCTGCTCGAGTGCTGCCTTCATTTGCGACAAAATTCCCAGATCCATTGTCTCGGCAAGTTTTTGCGCCAAATCCCACTGTGCCATTGCACCGAGTGTATTCCCCTCCACGCCGCCGCCAAACAGTGACTCGCCTTCCAGTCCCTTTTGCATTTCTTGGAGAAGCTGATGCGTTAAGAGCGCTTCAAACTGATCCGCCACTGCTTTTGCGTCAGGCTGTTTAGCCGAGTCCGGCTTTGCCAGCGGCATCAGTCTTTGCGTTGGTTGGATGTTCATTAGATGATGACCAATTCCGCGCGGAGAGCGCCTGCCGCTTTGAGTCCCTGAAAGATCGCGATCATGTCACGCGGTGTGACCCCGAGCGAATTCAGCATGCGCGCGACGTCACCGGCGGAGGCCGCACCGTCCATCTCCTTCAGACCTTCGCCAGCGTTTTCCACGCTGATCGTGGTCTGAGATTCGACGACAGTTTCTCCTTGACCAAAAGCATTAGGCTGACTGATGACCGGGCGCTCGGAAATTTCCACCGTCAAATTGCCATGTGCGATGGCCGTGGGTAACAGCGAGACTTCGGTGCCGACGACGATGGTGCCAGTGCGCTCATTGATGACGATGCGGTCGCTGCCAATGGGATCAATCTGTATATCCTCGACGATGGATTGAAACTCAAAGCGCTGACTTTGCGACTCGTACATTTCCGGGACAGAAACCACAATCTGCGATGGATCGTCGGTGCGTGCGCTGCCGTCGAAAGTGTTGTTAATGGCGCGCGTGATCGCCACGGCGGTTCGGAGGTCTGGTTGGTCAAGCACCAGTACAAGACTGTCAGATGGCGCAGGCAGTTCGGGGCCGTCCTCAAAGAGAATGGCGCCGCCCGGAATTCTTCCGGCAACGGCATGATTTCGCGAGACGCGGTTGCCACCAGTTTCGAAGTTGAATCCTCCGATGGAAATCGGCCCTTGGACTTCAGCGATGGCGTTGCCCCACGGGTCGTTGAGCACGGAGCGCAGCAGCGTGCCGCCTTGCAAGCTTGTGGCATCACCAAGCGATGAAACGAGAGCGTCAATGCGCGCTCCTCGGCGGGCACCGGCTGGCATTTCACATGTGATCATAACCGCTGCGACATTTTTCAGCTTTAACTGATTAGGGTCGGTTTCAATGCCGAACTGCTTGAGCATGCTGGCAAATGTCTGCGGAGTAAATGTCGTCTTGCCACCGTCTCCCGTTCCCGCAAGGCCCACGATCAGGCCGTAGCCTGTCAACGTCACCGGCGTGGTGTTCGGATAGTTGGTCAGATCGCCGACGCGGACGCCAGCGAATACAGACGATGCAAGAAGAAGAATGCTGAAAAGAACTCGCATTAGAAGATCCAATCAAATACGCGGGCGATGATTCCCGGGCGTTCGGTGTTGGCGAGCACGCCTTTGCCTTTGTATGAGATTTCGGCATCACCGATGAGGTCGGAGGTCACGGTGTTATCCGGTGTGACGTCTTGCTGACGCACCGTACCGGACAGAATTGTAAGCTGCCGTTCGCCGTTGATGACCACACTCTTTTCGCCTTCAATACGTAGATCGCCGTTGGGGAGGACTTCAACGACGCGCACGACGACGCTTCCGCGCAGCGTGCCTTGCCGCGTCGTAGTACCCGTGCCTTTGTGTTCGCTCTTTGATGATCCTGTACCTGTAAGCAGCGGAATGAAATCGAGCGCGCCTGATCCGGACGCATTCAATTCGGCGTCGTATTCACCTTTGGTGTTGGTGCGCGCTGAGGCGGTCGCCAGCGAATTCTCAACGATGAGAACCGTCAACTGGTCACCGATATTGCGGGCGATACAGTCGTTGTAAAACGACGGGGCAAGTCCGCGTTCGTTTGCGGCGGAGACTTCCGCGGCGCAAATCAGCAACGCGAAACTAAGGAATCCAACGCAGCGTCGCGTCATCTTGAATCACTCCTTCCAAGCGATTGTATTCGACTTCAGGGACGCGCACCGGAATCTTGTCGCCGATACCGCCGTCCTTCATCGCCACTCCTTCGACTTTTACGATTACTCCGCCCTGCTCGTATTCAATGACGACAGGATCACCGGACTTGATGATGGCTCGCGGCTTCACGTCGCCAGCCAGAATCGGACGTCCGGGAACGAGTGGCCGAATGGCGAATTTGCCCGCGATCGCATTGGCATCGAGCAACGCGACATCGCGTAATGAACTCCATTCACACTCGATTTCCGCAATGTTCTCGCGTTTGATTTCGGCCCCGAGCTTGACACGGCTGTTCACAGTGTAGGCGGCGCCAAAGATGTGTGCATGGCCCTTGATGGTCAGCTGACAGTCGTTGTTGTTGGCATCCTTGCCGCTCAAGCTGATGGTCAACAGATCGTGCGCCGCTTCGGGCAGTTCGCTCGTGACACGGCACTCGCTCCACGAATCCAGTCTTGCAGCGTCGCCAAAGACCGGTTCCCATCGGCACGTCACCTGATGTGGTGCCCAAGTCGCAGCAATCAGTGTTTCGAGCTTCGAGGGACTTTGAGCGGCGCACATCAGTGGAATTAGGCTAAGCAGTATGACCGGAAGCCGGAACATTACCGTTTTAATTGAGTGGCGATGTTAATCATGTCATCAGCGGTGCGGATGGCGCGCGAATTGAGTTCGTAGCCGCGCTGCGCCGTGATGAGGTTGATCATCTCGTTGACGATCTTGACATTCGAGGCTTCGAGGTAGCCTTGTTCAATCGTACCCGTACCGTCAGCGCCCGGAGTGGCGGTTAATGGATCACCGGATGAGACAGTTCGCGTGTAGAGGTTGCCTCCGTCATTCAAGAGTCCGGCGGGATTCACGAAACGCGCCAGCTCAATCTGTCCGATTTCGCTCGGGTCGGTGTTACCTTGTGTCATGACGGATACGCGGCCTTCGGGCGAAATCATGATGGACGTTGCGTCGCTCGGGATATTGATTGGCGGTTCCATCGGCATGCCTTGCGCATTGACGAGTTGGCCTTCGGCGGTCAACTTCCACGAACCGTCGCGAGTGTAGCCGATTTTGCCGTCGGGCATCAACACCTGAAAGAAGCCGTCGCCGCGCACCATTAGGTCGAGCGGGTTGCTTGTTTCGGTCGGCGTGCCCATTTCGAAGTTCTTGACGCTGGCAACGACGCGAGTACCGCCGCCGATTTGCAACGGGACGGGCAACGAAGTGCCCTGATCCGTCGGAGCGGGGATGCGCACGTTTTCGTAAATCAGGTCCTGGAACTCAATGCGGCTGCGCTTGTAACCGGTGGTGTTGGCATTGGCGATGTTGCTGGCGGTATTGTCCAGATTTCGCTGTTGCGCCTGCATACCGGACGCGGAGGTGTAGAGGGCTTTGATCATGGTTTGCCTTAGACTCGGCCGATGTCGTTGACCACGTGATTGAGCGATGTGTCCTGCGCCATCATCAGGCGGGAACTTGCTTCGTAGTGACGTGCGGTAGCGATCATTTCGATCATCTCACGCACGGAATCTACGTTCGATTGTTCAAGGAATCCTTGTGCGACGCTTGTGCGGGCGACTGCGCGCTCACCGGCGGCACTGGTGGGATCGGAAAAGAGACCGTTCTTCGTCTTTGCCAGTGCGCCCGGGTTTTCAAATTCGACGACGCGCAAGCGGTCAATGTTGGTACCATCCACGGAGATACGGCCGTCATCGCTGACGGTGACAATGCCCGGCGGGAGGGTGATGTCGCCGCCCTCACCTTGCACACGGCGGCCATCGGCATCCACGAGTTGTCCGTCGGCATTGCGGTCAAACCGGCCATTGCGGGTGTAGTGCGTGCCTTCGTCATCGGCGACGACGAAGAAGCCGGAGCCTTGCAGGGCGAAGTCGAGCGGCGCTTCGGTAGGTTCCATCGGGCCGGGCTGGAAATTTGTGTAGCTTCCGGCCTTGACGGCGGCGATAAGTTCGCGTGCGTCACTGACGTTGGCGCCATCGAATTTCTCTTCGACGACGAACCTGTCGCGCTTGAAGCCAGTGGTGGACGCGTTGGCGAGGTTATTCGCGTTCAACTCCTGCCGAACCATGCCGGCCCGCATAGCGGCGCCTGAAGTGTAAATACCTTTGATCATAGAGAGTGCCTGTTATTCGAGCAAAATCTTTGCAAGGATGGTGCCAAGCTCTATAACAAGTTCAGCCGTCGAGGACGGCTGATTAATTACAGTTTTTACAGTATTTAGCGAGTGTGATGAGGGGGTCGTTTCGGGCAGTAAGCGGGGCCTTGCGGCACAAACTGCCGGAACAGCTCTAAGTCTGGCTGACCGGGGTCAGGTTCGCAGGTCTATCGGGAACGAGGCTGCTGGAGCCTGGGTCGGCGGCGTGATCAGGCGCAGGCGGATGCGGGGGGCAATAGCCAGCACTTGAACAGTGATAGGGTCGCCGACAGACACGGGCTGTTCGGGGTCAGCGACCAGCATGCGTCCTTTCAGGTCAATGATGACACGCGACGTGGTGAGTTTGCGGCGGACTTTGGCGGTGACAATTTCACCGACGCGGAGCGGGACAAGTTGGTGGGACACAAATAGCCTTATGAGTTCAAGTCGAGAATCAGCTTAACTTCGTCCTGGCCCATATCGAGTTCTTGGGCGATTTCGGCCAGCGAACGGTTTTCGGAGTTTAGTTCAAGCACGCGTTTCACGCGGCGGTCCATGAGCGATTCCTTCATGACGGCTTCAACAGCGGGCTCGCTGTCGGGGAAGACCGGTTCGGGCTCTGGCTCGGGTTCCGGCTTGAGCGCGGCGGGAATAGGCTTCGGCTCGCGTTTGGGCTTCGCCTGCTTTTCCGCGGCGACGGCGCGATCAAGCGAGTCCATATCCTTTTCGATCTCTTGCGCCTTATCCGCCTTTTGCTTCTTCGGCAGTTTCGGAAGTGATATCTTGGGCAGTTTGAACTTGAGTAGTGAACGCAAACGCGGCGCTACGATACCAGCCGCCAATCCGAGAATGAATGCTGCGCTGAGATAGAGCCAGGGAAGTGATGCGGAATGCGGAGTGTCGGCCTCTGAAGTTTGAACTACGGTGTCCGGGCGCATCGTGTCGGCGACACGTTGCTGGTGCAGGACATCTAACTCGCCAGCGGATTTGTCGTCGCCTTGCAAGCTGTAGAAGTCGGCCAGGACCTCAAGCGCTTTGATGCTGTCTGCAGTGGCAATGGGCAGTTCGGGAGCAGGAGCAAATTCGCGGACAGGCTCAGTCTTCTGCGGAGCTGCCTTGTCAACGTGGTTGTCCGCGAATTTTGTTTCTATCGGGCGATCCCCGGGAACGTATTCAGGCTGTTTTGCCTTCGCTTCTTTGTGCGGAGCGGTCGGCTTCGCTGTAGCGGTGCTTTCGGCTATTACTGGCACCTCAACCTGTGTGCTTTGACCGCGAATGCTGAGGTCGAGCGCCAGCCGCCAAGTTGCGCCCGTTAGTTCCATGGGCACCGCAGCCAATGGCGCAGCGGCGCGAATTTCAAGAACGATGTCCGTGCCATTCTCGCGAAAGGCCTCAACGCTGGTCAAGAGTTTGATTTGCGGAGGCAGTTTGGGCAGTGCAAACGGTTCGGGTACACTGACGCCCGTCAGCCAGAGTTCTATTGCGCCGTCAGTGGTTTCTTGAATCGAGTACTTGACCGGCGCATTGAGTTCGCAGACGATCCGGTCGAAACCTTGATGCGACCCGAAGCGGACGGATTCGAGCGTAGCCGCCATCGCTGACAGGCTTGTCAGCAACAACGCAACGTAAAACAGTTTATGCCTGGAGATCAACATGACCGGAATCTGGCGGTTTGCGATCGGTTTTTTCTGGGTTGGAATTGGCATCTGGCGTGTCCGGCTGTTCATCGGCGCCAGCCTCAAAAGTGTCTTCGCCGAAGGGATGATCGGCTTCATGCTGACGATCTTTCTTTTTGTCGGACACTTGCTCAATTTCGTATGAGAAATCGCGTTTGTGTCCTTGATACGCGCCATCCGCTTGCCGCACTTGTTCAGCGGGCGGGCGAAAATGCGTGTGATCATCGCTGTTGATCGGCCGGAACATGGCTCCTCCGTCGGTTGGAACGACTTAACCGGACAGGCGGGTACGCAAACGCGCCCGCAACAAGAGCAGTGCTTTAGAGTGTATTTGTGAAACGCGGGACTCGGTCAGGCCGAGTACTTCGCCAATTTCTTTGAGCGTGAGTTCTTCGTAGTAGTAAAGCGCCAAGACAAGGCGCTCTTGTTCCGGCATGTCCCGCAAACCATCCACCAAGAGGTCGCGTTGCTCCTGCTCTTCAAAGCGCTCGTCTTGCGTTCCGCGTGACACGTCGGGAGTGCTTTCGGAGATCGAGGACTCGCTTCCGTCCTGCCCCTTCAAGGTTTCGTCCAGCGACAATAGAACGGCCACGTTGACTTCGTCGAGCAGTGCGCGGTACTCGTCCATGTCCATGTCGAGATGCCGTGCGAGTTCGGCGTCTTCGGGCGTCCGGCCCATTTTGCGGGTGATCGTTTCGACGGCCTGTTCGAGTTTGCGGGCTTTTTGCCGAATCGAGCGCGGCACCCAATCCAATTCGCGCAGGCTATCCACCATTGCCCCGCGGATGCGGGTCATCGCATAAGTCTCAAACTTGATTCCAAGGGACGGGTCGAAGTTGTCAATCGAGGCCAACAATCCCATAACACCGGCCGAAACGAGATCATCCAGTCTAACACTGCGCGGCAGCGTGCCGAGCAGACGCATGGCCATCCGGCGCACCATCGGAAGATATTCGAGCAGCAGTTGTTCGCGCAATTCCGGGCTTTGCGTGCGAACGTATGCTTCCCAACTCCGGGCTGCGGTGTTGATGGCTTTCATAGGCTACGTTAGGAGCCGGATGCTCCGGCAGATGGTTCGGCGCCGGACTGCTGTTGCAGAGCGCGGTGGCTGAGATATTGAAACATGACTTCGGCGGCACTGCAGAGAACGATCAGCGCAGCCCACAAAATACCGATGCGCATCGCAACGACTGGCAGAGGCCAATTCATGGCCAGTGCGAATGCCGCAACGACCAAGACAACGACTCGGCGCAGGCCGACGAGAAGTTCATGCAGAGCGGAGCTATTCTTCTTGGCCATGTTGCTCAGGCGTTCTGCACGGTGGCGCGCAGCGGAGTAAATTCATTAGTAATTGCCGTCCCGGAAAATACGCGCCGGCGCAGCCAATCCGGGCGGTAGCGTTCCAATTGCCCTGAAAAATTCTGACCGCTGGTGAGCCATGCAACGGGCTTTTTCGTTTCATGAGAAATCATCACGAGGGCACCGGGCTGCTGTGACTCATCAAGGCGGGTAAGCGTCAAGTGCGTCACCCCGACCAACTGAAAGCGGCGGGCGACGGCGGCCTGTTCAACCACTCGTGTCGTGGCATTGAGCACAAGATGCGTTTCGTCCGGCTGCAGCGCCTCAAGCATCGCGGCGAGGTCGGCAAGTCTTTGTATCTCATTCGGAGCGCATCCGGCACTGTCAATTAGAACGATCTGCGCATCTTTCAAACGGTGCAGCGCATTAGGCACGTCTTTCGGCTGATAAACTATCTCCAGCGGCAATCCGGTCACACGGGCAAACGTGCGCAACTGCTCAATGGCCGCAAGGCGGTGCGTGTCCAGTGATATTAAGCCGATCTTCTGTTTTCCGAAACCCGCCGGATCGGTCGCCAACTTCTGCAAGGTCGAGGTCTTCCCTGCTCCAGGCGCTCCGACCAGGGCGATACGCGTCTGTTTGCCAGTTCGTGGCAGAAGCCGGTTAGGAGCGGGCGGCGCGATCTTACTAATCTTTGCTATAACAAATGCGGAAATGTCTTCCGACGAGGTAAGCGCATCCGGCCCCAATTGCACCAGCGCTTCAGTTGTGAGGTCCGTGGCCAGTTCACGATCGAGACCGGCCTCAGTCAACTGCGACAGCGATTTGGACAGTTGTTCAGGCATCGTCGGTAAGTTGTTGTACCGAAAATGCTTGACGATGTCGGCAAGCTGTGAACGGAGGGCCGAAACTTCGGACCTAAGCAACGCAATCTCGTAGGTGGAACCAGCGGAACCGCGCGAAGTGTTGTCATCTCGCATTTGCACATCGAGTTCTTGGGCAAATTCGGTGCCACTTTCAAGCTCTGCTTTAACTTCCGAAGGCAGAGCGGCGGTGACTTCATAGACATCACGCCCGCCAAGGCCAAACGAGTTGGCCTGTGATTTTTTCTCGGACTTGAGAATGACGGCACCGTCTCCCAATTCGAGCTTGATCTTGCTGATGGCTTCCGCAAATGTGCGGCCGGTAAAAGTGCGAGGCGGCATAATATTATCCTTCAATCTTGATCATTCCCATAGGCTGGACGCGCGTGGAAGGCGGCAGTTCAGCACTGGACAGGACGATGAGATTTGGCTGTTCGGATTCGACGAGACGTTTCAGGAAAGCGCGGATACCCGGCGCAGTTATGACGATAGGTTGGAAACCTCGATTGAGCATCCCCTGAGCAAGTTGCTTGATGGTACCGGTGATGCGTTGTGTGACGGCGGTCGGCAGAGCGAACTCGCTGCCTTCTTTTGCGGAGGAACGCAGGCCGTCAGCAATCATTTGCTCAAGGCGTGGCTCAATCGTCATGGCAGAGAGGCTACCCGGTTCATCTTCGTAGCGCTCAGCAATCGCTTTCGACAACGCGGAACGCACGGCTTCGGTCAGATATTCAGGATCCTTGGTCATCGGCGCGTAGTCCGCAAGCGTTTCCAAGATGGTGGACATATCGCGGATCGGCAAGCCTTCGCGCAACAGGTTCTGCAAAACCTTTTGCACTTGACCAACACCGAGTTGCCCCGGAACAAGTTCTTCGACCACTGCCTTATGTGTGCGTTTCACGGCATCGAGCAGCTCCTGCACCATTTCACGCGACATCAGGCGGTAGCCTTCGGCCTTCAGCAACTCAGACAAGTGAGTTGAGACGACGGCGGCAGGCTCAACGACAGTGTAACCACGCGACTGTGCGAGTTCCTTCTGCTCGCGGGAAATCCAGATGGCAGGCAGTCCGAAGCTCGGATCCTTTGTGGGAATACCTTCAACCTTAAGTTGCCCTTCACCGCTACCCAATGCCATCAGCATACCGGGACGGATTTCACCGCGACCGGCTTCACTGCCGCGCACGCGAATGATGTAGATGTTGGGAGCGAGTTGCGTGTTGTCTCGGATGCGAACAGGCGGAATCACAAAACCCGTCTCCGCCGCCATCTGTTTACGCAGCACCGTGATGCGATCCAACAAATCACCGCCGGGTCCACCTTCTACAAGCGGAATGAGGCCATAGCCGATTTGAATTTCAAGCGGATCAACAAGCACATAATCTTCGAGACGATCTTGCGGCTTTGGCGCAGGCTTGTTCGACTCCGGCTGTTTCGCTTCTTCTTTTCCTTTAGACACACTTACACGAGCTAATAAGAACGTCGCGGCAGCCAAAGTCAAGAACGGGATCGTGGGAAGACCCGGCGTGATGGCGAAGAGTGCAAGCACACCGGACGAAATGAACAAAGCGCGTGGATAGCCAAGCAATTGGCTGACGACATCGGCACCAAGATTGCCTTCGGATGCTGCGCGCGTGACGATAATACCGGCTGCAACGGAAGTCAGCAGCGCGGGAATTTGCGAAACGAGGCCGTCACCGACCGTCAGAATCGTAAACGTGGCGGCAGCGTCGCGCCAGTTCATGCCCATCTGCACCATACCGACTGCGAAGCCGCCAAGAATGTTGATCGCGACGATCATTAATCCCGCAACGGCATCACCGCGTACGAACTTTGACGCACCGTCCATGGCTCCGTAGAAGTCCGCTTCGCGCGCGATTTTCTCGCGGCGCTTGCGCGCTTCGGCTTCATCAATCATGCCCTGGTTCAAGTCGGCATCAATGGCCATCTGCTTACCGGGCATAGCATCCAACGTAAATCTTGCTGCGACTTCAGCGATACGGCCTGAGCCTTTGGTGATGACAATCAGGTTGATGATTACCAATACACTGAAGATGACAATACCAACAAAATAGTTTCCACCCACCACGAAATTGCCGAACGCGGTTATAATCGTTCCCGCATCGCCCTGGCCAAGGATTAAGCGCGTACTCGCCACGTTCAAGGCGAGCCGGAACAGTGTAACCACGAGCAGCAATCCCGGAAACACGGAGAACTTCAGCGGCTCTTCGACATATAAGGCTGTAAGGAGAATTGCAAGTGAGAGAGTGATCGAGCAGGCCAGCGCGATGTCCAGTAGAAACGTCGGAATCGGAATGATCATCACAACGACGATCGCCACAAGGACGAGCGCCATCATGATATCACTCTGCCTCAGCAGACTGCTGAAGCCGCCGGACGCGGCCGGCTGTGCCTGTGCTTTTGCGGCGGTGCTCATAACTTGTTAACTATGCGACTCCGAAATAGCGGTTCTTGATACGATACACATAAGCCAGAATTTCAGCGACAGCGCGGTAGAGTTCTACGGGAATCTCCATGCCAATATCCACTGTCTTGTAAAGCGCTTGCGCCAATGGCTTGTTCTCCACGATTGGAATGCCGTTGTCGGCGGCGATTTCCTTTATTCGTTCAGCGGTCTTGCGCGCGCCTTTGGCAACGACAATCGGCGCGGACGACTTATCCCGGTCATATTTGATGGCGACGGCCAAGTGGATCGGGTTGGTAATGATGACATCCGCTTCAGGCACCTTTTTCATCATGCGTCGCAGCGAACTCTTGATCATGATTTCGCGGATCTTGCCACGAACGCGCGGATCGCCATCCTGCTGCTTTGCCTCTTCCTTGACTTCGTCCTTGGTCATCATCAGTGACTGTTCAAGATCGTACTTCTGATAGGCGTAGTCGGCGAGACCAATAATCAGCAACGCTCCTGCTGCAGCGATAAACAGGTCATCGAGCAGACGGCCAATCTCACCAATGACCTGCTCCGGCGCCATGTAGAATAGCCAGGGCGTTTGCAAGGCCGCAGACTTCAAAGAGAAGTACAATGCCAACCCCACGAACAACAGTTTGAGAATGCTCTTGCCCAGTTCTACCAGAGCGCGGACGGAAAAGAACCTCTGAAATCCGTTGATGGGATTTAGTCGTCCCCACTGCGGCGCGGCGGCCTGCCACGAAATGTGAAATCCCACCTGCGTCACGTTGACCAACACGCCGATCAGCATGATCACCAGAAGAAACGGCAGCAACAGTTTGAATGTCGCGATTGCTTGCTGCTTGAACATCGCATCGGTCGCCGATTGAGTAAACTCCATCGTGCCGGACTGACGCAATAGGCTTTTGAGTATCTCGCCCAGCCCAGCAATCATTCCTGCGCCGAGCATGGACAACGTCAATGCCGCGCCGAACAACAACACTGCGGAGTTCAAATCCTGCGAACGGGCAACCGAGCCTTTCTCACGCGCCTGCTGGCGCCGCCGCGGTGTCGGTTTTTCGGTCTTTGATTCGCGGTCAAACATGCTTTAGGAGCCGGCCAGTACTTTCAAAAACTCGGACAATCCCTGAATATGCAGCGTGGATTGGTGCGCGAAAATTTGTGCGATCGTGCCGGTAGTCAGGGATGCGAATATCAGTGTAATGCCAATCTTGAGGGGGAAACCAAGAACGAAGACATTCATCGTGGGTGCCACGCGGGTCAGAATACCCAGCGCAACGTCGCCTAAAAACAGTGTGACCATCATCGGTGCGGCCAACTGTATTCCTTGCCCGAGGATTGCTCCCGCGTGCGCAATTGACCACTCCGCCAACTTCCCGTCGAGACTCATCGCGCCGATGGACACGGTGTCAAAACTCTCGCGCAGCCTTTCCAACATCATCAAGTGGCCGTCAATGGACAAAAACACAAGCACCGCCAGCATGTCATAGAACTGCGTCAGGATGTCACTCTGCGTGTCGTTGTGCGGATCAATGCTTGACACAATCGAAAGGCCCGATTGCAGACCAAGAATGCGGCCGCAAATTTCAACCGCATAAAACAGGAGCTGACCCGCGAATCCAATCAACGCGCCGCACATCGTCTCATTTAGTCCGATGATCAGGTAGTCTGCGATGGTTCCAGTCTTCTCAAGCGCATGCGTCGGAACAGATGGGGCGATCAATACCGCCAGCGCAACTCCCAACGCAGCTTTGATGGACGAAGGGACGGCACGACGTCCGAAAATCGGCAGTATCGCGAGCGCCGCCGTGATGCGAATGAACACGAGCACAAAATGCTCGATCGAACCAATGCTAAACGGGAGCGTCACGCTACATGCGGGCTAAGGAATCAACCTGTTCTGCCAACGGGTCAGCAAGTTCTTCGCAGAGCTTGTCTAATGCGCCATCCGGCAACGGCAATACCGCTTCAAATTCGCCATCAAGCTGCGGCGTCTCACCGCCGCCATTCCCCAGCTTAAGCTGCCGCACAACATGATCCGCATAGCCAATCAACGCCGCGATGTTCGCGTGCTGCGTCGCGCCGCGCGGTGTGTGGTGAAAACCGACCGCTTCTTGAAGCACCTCAGGAAGAGCCCACCGTTGCGTCAAATAGTGTCCGACCTCGGCATGGTCAAGACCGAACACGGCCGTTTCTGCATCAATCATCGCCGCATGATGTGCGTCCATGAGTTCTACGATACGCGCAAAGTCCGCGTGAAAATGCTTGTCAATAACCACTTTGCCGACGTCATGAATAAGTCCGGCGGTAAATGCGATCTCGGGATCGCCGACACGCATCCGGTGGGACAACGCGCGTGCAGCGAGTGCGGTTGCGATAGAGTGCACCCACAATCCGCGGCGGTCGAACGAACCCACTTCGCCGTCCTGGCTGAAGAGGTCCATTACGCTCGACGAAAGCACCAAGTTGCGCAGGTTTGAGACGCCCAGAAAAACCAACGCTTGCTGGATACTCGTGATTGTGCCGCGCACACCAAAGTAGGGCGAGTTGACAAGCTTCAACATACGCGTCGCAATGGCCGGATCACGTTCGACTGTTTCGGCAATGGCACGCGGTGAAACTTCAGGGTCTTCAGATAGCTGCATGACCTTAGTAGCCACGTCAGGAAGCGTCGGCAACGTCTTGATTTCGCGCAGAACTTGCGATATTTCTTCTCTTGATCTCATGATGCGATGTTCGGAATGATTGCGAATATGTAATGCATGAAATCAACGAGCTTGGCGGCCATCCACGGCATAAACAACAGCAGCGCCAACGCCGTGACTACGATCTTGGGCACGAAGGCGAGCGTCATTTCATTAATTTGCGTTACGGCCTGAAAGATGGACACCGCGATACCCACGATCATTCCCGCGAGCAGCATCGGAGCGCTAACAATTAGCGCCGTGGTAAGCGCCTGACTGGTCAAATAGGCTGCAAGTTCTTGTGTCATATTCTCCTCAATGGAAACTCGCAACGAGCGACTGCACCAACAGGTACCAGCCGTCCACCATCACGAATAGCAGTATCTTAAACGGTAAACTAACAGTCACCGGTGGCAGCATCATCATACCCATTGCCAAAAGCACGGACGAAACTACCATGTCAATGATCAAGAAGGGCAAGTAGATGACAAAGCCGATTTGGAACGCGATGCGAAGCTCGCTAACGACATAGGCAGGCAAGAGCACAGCCATCGTAATTTCGCCAGCATTTGCCGGGGCCGAATCACTTGCCATCTGCGCAAAGAGTGCAAGATCTTTTTCGCGCACCTGCCGCATCATGAACTCTTTGAAAGGCTTCGCCGCCTCTTCCCACGCTGCTTTCTGCTCGATTTCACCGCGCATATACGGTTGCAAAGCTTTTGTGTTGGCTTCATTCAATGCGGGTGACATGATATAGAACGTCAGAATCAGCGCGAGCCCAATCATTAGTTGCGCAGGAGGGACTTGCGCGGCACCCATCGCTTGGCGCAGGAAGTGAAAGACAATGACGATGCGAGTGAAACTCGTCATCATCAGGACCAATGCCGGCGCGACGGCAAGCAGTGTCATCAGACCAACGATTTGAAGCGTTGTAACGGTCTTAGCCGGATCGGGATTGCTGTCAAATTGTAAGGAGACCGTCGGCAGCGTTTGCGCCAAGGCGGGAAGCGCCGTTAAAAGGAGTGCGGCAATTAGAGCGAAACGTTTCATTGCCCGCGCGTCCTCTTCAGGATATCTGCGAAGCTGGTACCGCTCTTGCCGCTGAGCGCTTCTGAGATAATTTTGCGATCTGCTTCGTCGGCGACTTCCATCAGCGATGTCATACTGTCTTTGGTCATTCCAACTACCAATAACTTGCTCCCGATCTCCAATACCATGATTTGCCGTCCTGGTCCAAGCGCACGTCCGCCGAGCACACGCCAGCCTTCCCTATCTTGGCCGAGTGGAGCGCCGCCAGGAAAGTACTTGCGGAACGCCCACGCAATAACGAAAATTAGGCCGAGAACGAACGTCAGCGCCGCAAATGTCTTGAGGACATCCAATGTCATACTTAGTTCTTGGTGCTGGAAAAGCGTTCTTCGGGATTAATCAGGTCGGTGATGCGCACTGCGAAGTTCTCTTCGACGACAACAACTTCACCACGTGCAAAGCGTTTATTGTTGACATATAGGTCAACCGGTTCGCCCGAGAGCTTGTCCAGTTCGACAACGGATCCCGGTGCGAGTTTTATGATGTCTCTGATTAGCATGTTGGTGCGGCCCAGCTCGATGGCGACGGGCAGCTCAATATCCATCACGAGGCTCATCTCCTTCCTTACATTTGGGTCGAGCATTTCCGAACTGTCGCCGCCGCTGCTGAACTTCTTTGGCGCCGTCTTTGGCGGAAAGAGCGCGTCTAACAGCTCGTTACTCGTTAGCTTGATAATCGTCAAGCTCGGATCCGGCCCAATTTGCAGTTCGCTTACAGTCCAGGAACCGATGAAGTCCGGCGGTGAAATATCAACAATGACGGCTTTCGCTTCATCGCAAATGTGGTGCGGTCCGCCATTCTTAGCGACATCCCCGAAAAATGCGCCGACAATTTCCTTGAACAGGTCACGGATCGGCTCAAGATGCTCTTCGGCAGAGAAAGCGGCCGAGCCGTCGCCCATGTTAACGAGATCAGCGAGAACTGCCGCGTATTGCTTGGTCATCAGGAAGAACGTCCGACCTGCTGAGAGGTCAGCGGATCCAACTGCACAGGATACGATTTCTCCCGGGAGTTGAGCTTTCACTTCCTTGAAGTCAAACGCGTACGGACCAGTCAAAGTCACATTGACCTGCCGTTCAATGAACGTCGTCAGACTCTTTGAGAACTGCTCAACGAAGCGCTGCTCAGCGAGAACTCGCGAGTCTTCGGTTATGGCGCTGCGAAAGACTTCACTCATGGACGATTTCCTCCTGATCCGAAATAACTCGCGTTATGCGAATGGCTTGCTGGAGTTTTGAATTTCCGGGTTCGGCCCAGAACTTCACCTTTTTGTCAACATATACTTTGACCGGGTCATCGGTTCGTTGGTCAAGCAGAATGACATCGCCCGGTGTCAGACCCAAGTAGTCACGCATGCTGAGCGTCGCAGAACCGAGTTGCGCACGCACCGGGAGTTTGCTCAGCCGGACGCGCTCGACCAGCTCATGTTTCTCTTGAACGCGAATCGGCTTGGTATTGACATTCGTCCAGCCGGTCGTGAGATTGCTCATCAGCGGCTCGAGGACGAAGTACGGGAAACAGAGGTTCATCGGATATGTGAAATCGCGAACCACAATTTCGCAAGAGATTACCACCGCGGATTCAGACGCTGGCGCGATCTGTACAAACTGCGGATTCGCCTCGTAGGATTCCACATACATCGTAATCGGCTGCACGTTCCGCCAGGCATCGGATAGCGCTGACAGACCGGAATCAATGACGCGGCGCAAAATTGTCTGCTCAATGATTGTAAGTTCGCGCAGCGTCTCTTGTCGTGTTCCGAGCCCGCCCAACAGACGATCCACCACCAAGAGTGAGAACTGCGGCGAGATCTCCATGATCAGCGAACCTTTTAACTGATTTGAGGAGACGATGTAAAGGCACGACGGCACCGAGAGCGAAAGCATGTACTCTGAATAGGCCGCCTGGTCTATCGAGAGCAAGTTGATATCCACCAGCGTGCGTAGAGTTCCGGACAGATAAGTTCCGAAGGCGCGCGCAAAGCTGTCGTGAATGGTACGAAGTGCGCGGAGCTGGTCTTTGGAGATGCGGTCAGGATGCTTGAAATCATAGAGGTGAATCGGGCGTTCACTTTGCCCCGATGCTGACTCCGCGACTTCGCCAGTTGAGACATTGCGAAGTAGGGAGTCAATTTCCTCTTGAGTGAGAATCTTGCTCATTCTGCTTACTGTAAGATGTAAGTGGAGAACACGACGCCAGTGACGGGTTGATCTTTCACGAGGCCGTTGACGGTGGCCACCAATTCAGATCGTAAGGTGTCACGGTACGCAATGCTTGCCAGTTGATCGAGCGACTTTGATGCTAACAGTGTGATCGCCGCGTCTCGAATAATGGGCATCTGTGCCGTGATTGCTTCAGTATGCTTTGGGTTTTTGAGCGAGAAGCCAACAATTGTTGAGAGGAATCGTCTGCCGCTTGTGCCTGCCGGATTTACGATGATTTCGTCAAGCAGTGCGATGTTCGACTCTGCGGCTTTTCCTTCCGCGCCCTCTTCACCGCCCTCTTCTTCCGCCGCCTCTTCACCGTGTACGGCTTCGGTGGAGTCCATTTCCGCAGTGTGTCCCGGGATCACCGGGTCGGAAAAGAAGATGGTTTTTTGAATGAAATAGGCAGCAGCAGTCTGCGCAACAAGAATTCCTGCGATAATCAGTATCTTCTTGAGAGGCAGACTTTTCTTCGGTTCCGCAGGAGCGGCTTCCGGTTGCTTTTCGGGTTTTTCTTTTGCCATCGTTCACCTTGTTGGAGCAGGGGAGTTTTGCACGGCAATGCGTTTTGCTTGCCGGGTGACGACGACGGTGTGAGTGGGGACGAAACAGTTTGCGCGGCCTGGCGGCGCGCCACCTTAGTGGCGCGCCGCCGGCCGGTTAACTTACCGCTTCAACTGAGTGACTTCGTTCAGAAGCTGGTCAGCCACCGTGATGACACGGGATGCTGCTTGGAAGCCCCTTTGTGCGATGATCATCTCCGTGAATTGTTCCGCCATGTCCACTGTGCTCAATTCGAGATATCCTGCGTAGATTTGGTTGACGTTGCCACTTTCTACGCCAATCAGGGGATCGCCCGAATTGACCGTCGCACTGTATATGTTTTCACCCGACAGAGTCAGGCCGGACGGGTTCGCGAAGCGCGCCAAAGCAATCTGACCGAGCGTGCGCGAAATTCCGTTCGAGTAACTTCCAATGATCTTGCCTTCATTGTCCACCGTGAAGTCGGACAATACGCCCATGCCGTGTCCATCCTGGTGAATAGCGATAGTTGTCGTCGGCGCCGAGAACTGCGTGATGCCGTCAAACGTGCCAACCGTTCCGGCGTTCAAATTGATAACCATCGTTTGCGCCTGCGGCGGCGTGAAGGTCAACGGACCGCCGTCAAAGCTCAACAAAGAGCCGTCGCCGTTGAAATGCACAGAACCGCTGAATCCCGTCAACCGATCGTTGATTTCATCAATGCCGCCATCATCCACCACCGCCGACCAGTTCCAAGTGTTTTCCTGGGTCGTGTCTTGCGTGAAGTTGACTTCGACTTTGTGGCGTTCACCGCGGCTGTCATAGACGTAGATCGAAGACGAGTGCGATCCCGTTTCACCGAGTTGCGTGTTCACAAATGTGGGCAGCAGCATGGACGACGCAGCGGAGCCGTCAAGGTCTTCAAAGCTAATTGAAATGGCCGTTTCACTATCGCCGGCGATGTTGTCCTTCAAGACCATCTTTCCGGCAGCGTCAATAGCCAATTTTGAACCGGTTTGCGCGACGGAATTGAAACCATCAGCCGAATTGAAACGGTCCAGTAAGTCACCAACCGTCGTACCGTCGTTCGATGCGCCATACGTGAAAGCGATGTTGACAGTTGCTCCGTCACGGCGCGTTGCCGTCAATCGGATGATGTCGCCGTCGTCGAGCGCGGCAGTCGCTTCATCAAGATCATTTAGTTCGGTGTCACGGTTCGCCGGGACGCCATTGCGGTTAAACGAGAACGACGCGTTAAACGTTTGGCTCTTGCTGGCATTCGCGTCAAGGTTACAGAAGTAGCGAATGTCCGTTGTCGCGCGCGCGGGGTCTTTTTCACCGAACGGCAGGGTCATTTCTTCAACAGCGGAAGACGCAATCAAGTTACCATTCTTGTCCGCCGGGCGGCCCAAGACGTGCAAGCGGCCACCGGCCGCTAAGAGCGAACCTTCCGCATCAACTTGGAAGTTGCCAGCGCGCGAGAAATACTGGCGCTGACCATCACCAAGCACAAAGAAGCCGTCACCTTGCACTGCAAGGTCTGTGCGGCTGCCGGTGTTTTCAAAGTTACCCTGCGAGAAAACGCGGTCAATCGAGTTGATGCGCGTGCCCAATCCGACTTCGATGGCGTTGCTGCCGCCGGTGGTGCCGATCGGGCCTTCGGCCGGCTTGAGCAACTGCGAGAATCCCGTTGCGAACGACACGCGGCTGCTCTTAAAACCAATCGTGTTGACATTGGCGAGGTTGTCGCCGATGACGTCCATCTTGGTTTGGTGGGTTGCGAGACCCGCCACGGCGCTGAAAAGCGATGTCATCATAATCTGTTTTCCTCTTCGGGCGTCAATCGTTCCGCCCGGTTTGGAGCCTCCTGCAAGAGGACCGGCTCAGTGTGATATGGGTTAAGCAATAACTGCACTATCAATCTGTGTAAAGACGTGAGAGTTTGTTTGCGCCGAATCCAGCGCAGTAACCACCGTGCGGTTACGCACGCTCACGATGAAAGCTAAATTGTCAAGCAGCACCAGCGACGACTCGGCACCTTTGCCGGCCGCGTCGGTGATGCCCTTTTCCAGCCGCGCTACTTGCGGATCCGACAGGGCGATTTGTCTATGCTGCAAGCGGTTTTGTGCATGCGCGGAGAACTTGATCGGCTGCGAGTCGCGAACAGTCTGCTGCAGCAAGTCGTCGAATGACGCCGCTCCGGGTTTTTGCGCAGGTTGAACCGACTTAGACGATGAAACGTCTTTGATCGGACCTATCGGCTGGATACTTGAGTATAGCGGATTCAACTCGTTCATATTGTTAGCCGCGGAGGCTGGTGTTTGAACCTTCGCTTGATGTACTCGAGGAACCTGCTGACATGACTGACAAGATATCGCCTAGGAACAGATCCTGACCGTTGACCGTCAATGTCACTTGTCCGTCAGCGTAATTGACGGCGCTCACGATGCCTTCAACATAAGTGGTGGCATTAATTGTGTCGCCGGAGTCGTTCTTTGCGCTGACTTCAAACGTGTAATTTCCCGCAGGCACGCGGTTGCCATTGTCGTCACGTCCGTCCCAATAGGTGGCAGCGTCGCCGGCTTCATGCGAGTTACCGGTCAAAGTTCTCACGACGTTGCCTTCAGAGTCCAAAACGCTCACTTCGATGTCCGTTGCGCTTCCGGAAAGCGTGTACCGTAAGTCGGCGTCGCCGCCGCTTGCCAACGACACCGAATTGTTCTGCGCGCGCACGGTCTTGCCGACGAGCGCCGCTGCGAGATTGCCGTTGATGGACTGAGTCATCATCATATTCATGTTGATGGACTCTTCGAGTGATCCTTGAATCGCTTCAAGCTGCTGCACCGACGAGAATTGCGCCAGCTGGGCCGCGTATTCGTGGCCTTGCAGCGGATTCATTGGGTCCTGCGCGCGGAGCTGCGCCATCAGCATTTGCAGGAAGTCAATCTGATCCATCGTCTCTTCACGCGAACTGATCTTGTCCGCAGGAGGTGTTTGGAAGAGATTTGTTACCGGTTTGACTGCCAATTTACTGCTCCAATTGATACAAGTTCAAAAATGCTTCGCTGGGTTGGCGCGTTGCCAGGTAGTTGTATAGAGCAAATGCCGTCTTGCTGACGTTTTGTTGGCGTCCGCAACTCAAGCAGGCAACAACGAAAGTGCGTTTCCCTGTGCGGCTCTTGCCGGCACCGACTGCCCGAAAGCGGTTGTGGCCGCATGTGCAGGCCGGGGTCTTTGTCACGAGGGATTTCATGCTCAACATTCATTTAGCAAAGCTTGGGCCAAGCGCGAGCAATGATTCAAGGAATTATCATTACTCACTTTAAGTATTTGGGCAGAGCAGTTGAACATTTGTGTATGGCAACTTTGACCTAAGCTGTCCAGACGTGTGCGCCTGAGTGATCAGGTCGGGCCGTAGCCTGAACACTCCCCTCGTCTCCCGCTAACACATGACTGGCAGTGCCGCGGACATGTGATTGCCGTTCGGCACCTTGCGCCGATTGGCGATCGCCGCCCGTTGAAGACTGTGACTGCAAATCGAGACGAACAGAAAGATCCAGCCGTTCCACGGCATAGCCTTGCTCACGCATCCAGCTCAGCAACGCGACTTTCGATTCCTCGAGTACCGCCGCTACCGACGGCTCGGCGGCGATGTGAATACTATAGGTCTCGGATTGCCGTGCGACGTCAATGTCAAGCGTCCCCAATTCTCCAAACGGCATACTTAGACGTAACTCATCAGGTTCAACGAGTCGTTTACGCGACATTTCCAGGGCCTGCTGCAGCGCGGCCTTCATCGCTTCGGGTTGGGCGACCCGAGGTAGCGACTCGGATCGTTGCGGAACCGTCTCGACGATTCCTTCAATGTTCTTTTGCGCGGCGGTGAATGACGTCGTCTGCTGAGTGTTTGGCTCTAACGCTTGCTTGCCCTGCGTATTCTCGGCACGAAGACTCGTAGCGGTTTCAGGCTCCTTTTGAGCCACATATCCTATCTCTCCAGATTTTCTTGCAGGCTCCTGCGGCTTCTGCTCTGCAGTTGACTGCTTGACGTGATCTTGGCCTGTTTTGCCACTTGAAACCGCGCCCGCCTCGATCGGCCGTTTCACGGGAACAGCTAATTCTTCTCTCGCGTTTCCCTTTGTGTCCGTCCGCTCCCTATTTGGGTTCGACGGTTTGGCATTCGATAGTCCGGTATTGCCTTCAAACTGGGCGCCGCTTCCGGAAGAAACCCTCGGCGGGGCGGACGAGACTCGTTCACTTGCGCCATCCGACATTGACAAACTTTTCGGCTCGGCGCGATCACCTGCTTGATGTGCGTCATCGCGCGAGGTAATGTTGTCCCGCTGTTCTGCACGCTCGCGTGGCCGATTGGTCAACAAGTCATTCTGAACGGTGCTCACTGGCAAGGCGTTTGACTGCGCGAACGCGGCCTGCACATTGGGCACATGCGCGTGATCATTCGCGGTCGTGCTTTCCAAATTCTCGGTACTGACCGGGACTTGCAACGGCCGTTCTTGCACTTTAGAAGGAGTAGTTCGCAATTGTGATCGTGCAGCCTCAGCCGCTTTCGAAGCAGGCGCGTCTCTCTTTTCGCTGCCCGTTGTCTTGTCAACACTTCTGACCGAAGCACGTTCTTCTGAAGTCACGCGGACAGCCTCTCTTGCTGAAACGGACGCTATGACTCGATTTCCAATTGCTGAAGGAGGCGCGGAGGGTGTAACAACTGTTTCACGACTGCCGTCATGACGCTGTGCTGCCGCGCCCAAAGCGTTAGACGGTGCCTGAGATGTTCGCTTGGGCTCCGATTTCGAAATACTTTCAATCTCGTTCAGGCTTTGAGGCGCTCGTAGCCGCTCGCTTGTTTCCCTAACTTCAAGAGTCTTATCCTGCTTGACGCTTCTATTGCGAGCCGTCTCAGCGCTGCCCTTGAAGGAAGAGTGCGAATTCGGCGTGGTAAACGGAAGAACATCAGTACTGGAGGTACTGGACTTCACTGCATCGTGCAACGTATTGCTTGCGCCAATCGCTGCCGCATTTGTTTGCGTGTTTTGACGTGTGCGCAAATCGGAGCGCATTGGATATTCAGAACTCACTTTTCCAACGATGTCTTGCGTTCCGGTGGTGCGGCCTTCTGCAGCTGGAACAAGTCCTTCTTTAGATTCAGTTGCAAGAATGCCACGGAGCACATCAGTGCCTTTTGCGCCTGAAAAACTAACACGTTCCTTGCGGGTGTGCGCATCTGGAATTTTAGGCCATTGCTCGGTAGAGTGTTTCGCGCTATCTTTCTTCTGCATGCCTTGATCGACATCGTTTCGCAAACGTGATTCAGCTGGCCTCATTCGCTGTGACTTGGAATCGGAAGTGGCCTCGTTAGACACAATGTTGCCAGCAGAAGGCGGAACATATTGCGTGGCCGGAGTCGCATTTTGACTCAGCTTACCATTTGACGGGGTTTCGACACTCTGTTTGCCAAGACTGTCGTTCTTGTCACCGCGCTTTGCAGTGGAAATGCGCGTAATGACCGAATCAGTATCATTTGGCTGCGGTGCAGCAGAAGTCATCTTCAAAGGTAGTGCGGTTTCTTCATCGCGCATTCGCGCGGCATTCACAGTAACACTATTACCGCCCGGTGCTGCTATTCCCGCACTCACGGTCACCGATTGTCTGATCTCTTGCAAAGGAATGTCGCGACTCACGACCGGGTCTTGGGTTGGCGCCTTTCCAGTTGCGTTAGCGTGAGTGATATCTGTCTTGTGAGGCCAGGGCGACGTTTTTTCGCGAGACTCAACTTGCGCTAAATGGTCACGAGTCTGATTTTGGACAACCGACCGCACAGTTGTCGGCGCACTATTTTCATTTGACACAGCATTTCGCACGGGAGCGCTATGTAACCGGCCCACGACAACTTCCTTAGGTTCATTGACAGGAGCCAGTGATGGCGCCGTCGCTGATGGAACATTCTGAGGTGAATGCCTACCGTTTGGCATTGCGATGCTAACGTTTGCAATCCGCGACTCGCGTGCATCGTTCCTTTTGGTTGCCGACGCTGTCGCGCCTTCTTCCAGCGCAACCCGTGGCTTCAGGTTCGTTTGTGACTCAGGCGCAACGTGCGCTTGATCGAAAGCTGCCGCGAAGACATTCGAAGGTTGAAGCGCCGCCTTCAGCGGCACTTGCTCGCAAACGTTTGTGCGTGCGCCTTCAGCCTCCTGCACGGGTGAACGCGTTTGGCGAACCGAATCACCCTCACGTCTGCTCGCTGTCAGTCTGAACGACTCATTGCGGCGGGCTTGTCGCACTTGCGCCGAGCCGCTTTCACGCAAAGGAGGTGTGGCAGGAACGTCCGGCTTAACATCTTTTGCAGGAGCCTGCTGTTTCGGAACTTCTTGTGCGGACACACCAATCGGAACTTGGCTCATGCGAACACCCGGCTTGGGATACGAAATGCCGTTGGTCGTGCCACGTGTCGCCCCAGCGGCCATCTCAGTTACTTGTAGCAAATCAGGCTGTTTGAGATCTGACGCAGTGTCAACCACTATTTTTGTGCTTTGAGCAACTGCTCCTACTGCCTGTTCTGGTGCAGAGACGTGAGGCCTCGCGAGTGGCTTTGTCGAGACAGTACCCTGACTTAAGGTCGCCTCAATCTTTCGACCGGCAATGACTGGAGCAGTTTCACCTTCGGAACTTTGTGCCTGCGCACCGACGTTGCCAAGTTTACGGATCGGACCTGAATCATGGCTCTGAGATAACGTCATCGTTTGCACTTCATTAAGGCGTACAACAGATTCGCCTACTGAACGGCGCGTCTCCGCCTTGGTCGGACTAAGTTTCGCCGCCTCTGTGGGCAACTTAGAGCTATTTGACAACTTGTTATCGGTTTGAACATGCTGCTCGCTATAGCGCGGCGCAAGCAAAACCGCCGGCTTATCGGCCGGCGGCATTTTCACTTCTTTGCTAGTAGGTTGCTCATGGGGCGGCGCTGCGGAGGCAGCGTCCTTGAACACAGTCGTGAAGTCAGGACCGTTTACTGCCTGACGGGCGGCTGGGGCCGACTTCGGCAAGAGCGAGCCAATTAGCTTCAGCAGATTCAGCTTCATGATGGGTTCTTTGTTCCTGAGATTTCAGCCATGCGCGACGCAACAGACGCAGCAACTGGAACCGGCAGCGATGCCATCATCTTGGCTCCGTTGCGGCTCTTCATGCGCATCACGAGTTGAACAATTGTCTCTGTTGGCAATCCTTCGACAATTACGGCGGCTTCCGTCGGCTTCATGCCCTCGAGCATTTTCGCGAGCTTTGAAATTTCCGCGGTTGATTGCGGAGTTTCGTTAACAACCGGAGGTTCGTTAGCCGCTAAGTTGGCAGGTGACTCCTCGACAGGAGTATCTGCCGTGACATCGTCCGAGGCAAGCGGATCGGCATGCACAGCGTCCTCGGCGGCAGGATCCTGCGTGACTTCTCTGTCATGAGTCATCGAATCGCTAATCTGCGCCATTTCGTGCGTCGCGCTTGAATCCACGGCGTGCGCGGTCGAATCGGTGCCGCCACTTGTTTCCGCGTGATCAACAGCAAGGCCGTCATGTGCGAGGGAATCTTCGTGCGCCACGGCTAACGAATCCGCGCCGTGAAGCGCCATGACAGCGCTCTTGGGCTGCGTCATCTGCAGAAAGAAGTACATTGCCACATTCAGCACGAGAAACGTCCCGAGATACAACCCGATTTGCGGCAGCAGTTTCTTCAATTTGTTCATGATGAACTCTTTTTGGACTTACGCGGCCTGTCGTCCGCGATTTTCTGTTCCAATTCAAGCAAATCGCGGTTCCATTCCGCGAATTTCTTCTCCCCTAGCTTTTCCAGCCCGCGAGATTTTTGTCTGGCAGCCTGGAACCGCTTACGAGCCGTCGTTTCATGCTGAGTGTGCTGGACGACGACCGACTCTTGTATGTCCACGATCCGCTCAATTCGCTGCAAATACCGCCAGTCAATCTGACATTGCTGCACCGTGAACTCGTCAAGCCGGTTAACGCGCATTGCATTCGATTGTGCGTCGCGTTCAGTTTCAAACAGCGTCAACTTCTGCTTCTGCGAAGCAAGCGCGCGCTCTGCCCGCTTGAGGTCGGCAAGCCGCAGCGTCTCCTGTAACCGCCGCACACGCAGTACGCGTTCAAGATTAAAGTGAAATTTCTTCACTCTTCAGTCAACTTCCGCACGCTGCTGACAGCTTCTTGCATGGTTGTCTGCGCGTGCATATCTTGCCGTAGCATTTCGTGTATGGCAGGTAGTTTGTCAATCGCGTGGTCTAACACGGGCATCGTGCCGCGCACGTACGCTCCAATAGAAATCAGGTCTTCACCGTCCTGGTAAGCAGACAACCATTCCTTGATTCGGGCAACGGACGCACGATGTTCCGACTTGGTCACTTGCGGCATGACGCGGCTAATACTGGTTAAGACATCAATCGCCGGATAATGCCCCCGTGCTGCGAGCTTACGCGACAATGCAATGTGTCCGTCAAGAATACTGCGCATGGTATCGGCTACCGGTTCGAGCATATCATCAC
>Ga0268298_10000816_pt1 | contig 38889 bp, 41 predicted proteins | sample WWTPWeurt_MetaG_FD_194462 | JGI IMG/M metagenome (GOLD analysis project Ga0268298, IMG submission 194462) | Activated sludge microbial communities from WWTP in Nijmegen, Gelderland, Netherland - WWTP Weurt | ecosystem: Engineered > WWTP > Aerobic digester > Activated sludge | place...
TTGTAAACGAGATCGCCCTGCACGTGTTCCGCCGCCAGGTCCTTGATCGAATCCGGCAGCGGAGCCAGGTCCGAAGTGACGATCTGATATCCGCCCCGCTTTGCCAGTTCCTGCACGAGCGCCTGACCAATTTCTCCACACGCACCTGTTACCAGCACCTGCTTTTCGGTCATTCTTCATCTCCTGATATACTGGAATGTTGTATCTGTATTGTACGACACAACAAAATGAAATGATGTAATCAAATGCGCGTGATGTTCTCACTCTTCATGGGGTTGCGAAGGCTGCGTCCTTCAAAGCCGGGTAACCTCTCCCTACTTCCAATCCTCCTGCTTGGCATGACCCTGCTGACCTCCTGCACAGCCATGGATGAATGGCTGGCTACCTCCACGCCGATGATCCCAACTGAAACCGCGCTTCCCACCCCGACCATCGTCTGGTTCCCACCATCGGCCACTCCCACACTGCAAACGCTATCCACCAAAGCCCCCACCCCGGAGTTGCGCCCCGGCCTCGGCGAAGAGATCATCACCGATGACTTCTCCGATCCCTTCCTGTGGGAGACCGCAGCCTCCGATGAAGCCAGCGCCAAAGTTCAAGACAACCGCCTGACGCTCGCCGTGCAGAGTCAGATCTACATGACCAGCCTGCGCACCGACCTGCTCATCGACGATTACTACGCCGAGATCACCGCCCAACCCAGCCTGTGCCGCAGCGAAGATAGTTACGGACTGCTCGTACGCGCCAACGGCGGCTCGTATTATCGCTTCGCCCTGTCTTGCAATGGAACCGTCCGCGCCGAACGGGTGACCAACAGCATCCGCCTCGCCTTGCAAGCCCCGCTCCCCAGTGGAGACGTGCCCCCCGGCGCGCCTGGCTCGGTGCGCATTGGCATTTGGGCGGTGGGCCGCGAGATGCGCCTCTTCCTGAATGGACGATTCCAATTCAGCATCAGCGAACCGACCTTTCCCATCGGCACGTTGGGAGTCTTCGTCCGCTCGGCGGGAGAGACCCCGGTCATCGTCTCGTTCTCAGATCTGAAGATCCAACAGGTGAATTACATCCTGCCTACGGCGACCCCGTAATAATGGAAAATTGATAATTGACAATTGTTCATGGACGCTTTAGGATAGAACCACCAGCGGGGTACTGACTCTGCCAACTGCTCACTGATAACCGATCACCTCATGCTCTCCCCTTCCGATCTCCTGCACCTGCCTTATACTCCGGACCTGACCGAAGGCGGGATCGCGTATGCCCTGCGCTCGTTAGCGTATACCTTCGAACGTGAAGGCACGTTATCCGTAAGCGGGTTGCGGAGGATCATCGCCAACACGGCCGTGGAACTGGCCTTCCGGCGACACCTTGCCTCGCAGAACATTCCCTATGAAGTGAAGGCCGCTACGCCATTCACCGACCGCGAACGATTTGATGTCACCCTGAACGGGCAACGCTGCGACATCAAATCGTTTTTTATTTCCAACCGCAAGCAAGTCGAACAGATCCGCCGGAATCCGGCATTGCTGCTGAACACACCCGCCCTGGTTCCTTCTGATACGCATGCGGGCGAAGGACATACCTACAAGGACTTGTATCTCTTCGCTTATGTGACCGGCCTTGTCGCGGCATCACAAACAGAACTGTATAAAGTCATTGCGAGCAAACAGCCGCACTACCTGGTTTACATTCCGCCGTCAGCGTGGCGCAGGCCGCACATTTGGAATCCGCTCGGGGCGTTGACCCTGAAATCAGAATCAGAGGAGGAGCTGCTCGTCGAAGTCAACGGGCAGGACCGGGCGCGGGAAGCGAAGCGGGTAACGGTCAGCCTGCCGCCAAAGGTGAAGGTACGCGTGGAGGAGTCGTTCCATTCCATTACTTCCCTGCATGTGCGCCGCATCCCAGAAGCGCGAGTGGGCCTGCGGTGTGAAGCGTTCAGCGATCCTTTGCTCATTCCGCCTGCCGAATGGTCAAACCTGTGGGTATACGGTTCGGACATTTTCCTACTGGGATATATGAGCTACGAAGAGTTCGGCCAACGCGCCAAAACTTTACTGCCAGATTCAAAGGTCTTTCAATATGAGCGTACCAAAACAAAGAACCTGTACGTGCAGGCTGCGGAGCTCAAGCCGGTGGGAAAATTATGGCAGCAAGGTAAGAGTTCAGCGCCTTGACACCGCCTGATGTAAAACATGTTTTGTTCGAGGATTGGAACTTCGAATACCGATCTAATGTCCCCTTTTTGGAGCAGTAAATGAAAAAGTATGTTTTTATTTTTATTCTGATCTTTTCCACGCTGGCGTGCAATTTTGCCACTCAGGCGTTTGAACCCCCGACGCCCATTCCCACAGTCACGCCTTTCGCCATCCCTGCCACGGCCACACCGGAGTTGCCTACGCCGGTATACATCCCGGCGGCCTGCCAGAGCGTACCGCTTGCCACGGTCCCCGCCTCCACCGCTTTGGCGGAACCGACCCCGTACTTACAATCCAACCCTGAAGTATCAGCGGAGATGCAAAAGCAGGTGTTCAATGATGTCGTTCACATCGTGGAGGAAGTGTATGTGTACCCCGATTTCAACGGTGTGGATTGGGAAGGACTCAAGGCCCGCCACAAAGCCGAGATCGAAGCCGGGCTGAACACTGAGCAGTTCTACGAAAATATCCAGACCCTGATCTTCGAATTGAATGACGATCACTCCGGTCTCGAGTCTCCGGTGGAGGTGGCCGCCTCCGATGCACAATTGGCCGGTACGGATGATTTCGTGGGCATTGGGGTGTTCATCGTGCCAATGATCGAAAAGCAAAGCATCTCGGTCATCTTCACCTTTCCCAACTCTCCCGCCGAACACGCCGGGATCAAACCGCATGACAGCATCCTCTTTGCCGATGGCAATCCGATCATTCAGGACGGACAGGAACGCACCCAACTCGTGCGCGGGCCGGAATGTTCCGCCGTCTATCTGACGGTCCAATCTCCCGGCGAAGCACCGCGCGAGTTGATGCTGGTGCGTGAGCGCATCTCCGGTTCAACGGTCGTGGATTACAGCCTGCTGCCCACCAGCGATGGTTCGCGCATCGGCTATATCTTCCTGCCCACCTTCTTCGATGAGACTGTGCCGGGGCAGGTCCGCGCCGCGCTGGAAAGTTTCGAGAATCTCGACGGCTTGATCCTTGACAACCGCATGAACGGCGGCGGCAGCAGCAGCGTGGTGGAACCGCTGCTCTCATATTTCACTTCCGGCACAGTGGGCAGCATGGTCAGCCGCAGCCAGAACAACCCCATCGTCATCGAGCCGGATCCGATCAACAATTCACAGACCGTTCCGATCGTGGTGCTGGTCGGCGAGGATACGGTCAGCTATGGTGAGATCTTTTCCGGCGCTCTGCGAGATCTGGGCCGTGCCAGCATCGTTGGCCAGCCCACACTGGGGAATGTGGAGATCCTGCACGGCTATAGCCTGAGCGACGGCTCGCGCCTATGGATCGCTGAAGATACTTTTGTTCCCGTCCACTCCACTGAAAATTGGGAGATCACCGGCATCGTACCAGATGTGGTCGCCTATGCCGACTGGGACACTTTCACGCTCGAGAACGACCCCGGTGTACAGGCAGCAGTGAAATTGCTTGGGCATTAAGATATTCCTTGGAAATTGCCATGTTTTTAGAATCAGATTCCGGGAATGAATCATGGCAATTTCCATGAAAACAGCGCTGGGGGCAAGGGAAATCGATTTAGCGAATATAATGTAGAATATGGAATCTAAGAACGAACGCCCCACCCCGCGCCGGAACCGGAATCGCAGTTCCAATGCTTTTTTCTCCACGCTGGGTGTTGCCATTTTGATCGCCACCCTCTTCACCGCCTGGACCCCCACCAGCCTGTTCGCCAGCAATTTACAGGAAAAGTTGAACGTGCTGCTCACGCCTCAACCTGAACCTGTCAACAGCCTGACCACACCGCAACCGCAGATCCACATTGGGATCGTGGCCGGGCACATGGGGAACGACTCTGGCGCGGTCTGTACCGATGAGAACGGCACGGTCACCCTCACCGAAGCGGATGTCAACTTGAAGATCGCCACCCTCGTTCAGGAAAGCCTGAACGCACGGGGATTCCAAGTGGAGTTGCTAAACGAATTCGATACCCGCCTGAACGGATACCGCGCTGCGGCGCTGGTTTCCATACACAACGATTCATGCGAATATGTCAATGACGAAGCGACCGGATTCAAAGTGGCCGCCTCCCTCGAAACACGCGATGCGAATCGCGCCCAACGTCTCACCGCCTGCATGGTGGACCGCTACGGTCAAATCACCGGACTCACCTTCCACGCAAATAGCATCACCGCTGATATGACCCAGTACCATGCGTTTTCAGAAATCGACCCGAATACCATCACTGCCATCATCGAGACCGGCTTTCTAAATCTGGACCGGCGCATCCTGACCGAACAGACGGATGTCATCGCCGAAGGGGTCACGCAGGGCATCCTATGCTTCATCAACAATGAGAGCGTTCTGCCGGATCAGTTCCCACTTCCCACTATTTTGCCATGAGCCAGGCGCAGATCACCAAACGCTCCCTCCTCTACCCAGCCCTGATCGTGGTCTGTATTCTGGCTGCGGCCGGTATCACCGCATGGACAGTCACTTCATCTCCGGCACAAAACCCGGCCGCACAAGCGACAGCCACATATGCCCTGCCCTTCGCTGTGGCCAAATACGCAAAACCCACTTACACTCCAACTTCCACCCAGATCCCGACCTTTACGCCGGAACCTGTTGTGCAGGCTGAGATCGTCACAGATGCCTCGCTTGCGCAGGACACATTCGCGCAATCTCCGAGCGCATATACCGGCGGCAAGTCCATCCTCGTGGATATCTCCGACCAGCATATGTACGTCTACGAGAGCGAGACCCTCATTTACAGTTTCGTCGCGTCCACCGGCATGAATAACGCCACGCGTACCGGCACCTTCAGCGTGCTGGATAAGATCCCCAATGCCTTTGGCGCTACATGGAATATCTGGATGCCCAGCTGGCTGGGCATCTATTGGGCGGGCACTCTTGAGAACGGCATCCACGCCCTGCCCATCCTGCCGAACGGCGCAACGCTTTGGGCCGGGTATCTCGGTACTCCCATCTCGTACGGATGTATAGTGCTCGGGTCGTCTGAAGCGCAGATGCTTTTCGAATGGGCCGAAGTCGGTGTGCCGGTCCAGATCCAATGGTAGCGAGCGGTATTTTAAATTTTCGCCAGACTGTGTATAATCTTTAAAGGCTTTCATTTGTTTGTCGTAAAAAGGTGACCCATGAACAACCGTACTGAACAACCGCAAGAGTCAACGCCGTCACAGCCTCAGGGTGGAGAAAGCCGGAAGAACGGCAAACCGGTCAAGGGTCCGAAAAAGAAGCGCAGCATGGCCCTGCCCATCCTGTTGATTGTGATGGGTTGTGCAGTCTTCGGCTTCGCGGCCTGGTCAGCGGTCACCTCCCCTGTCCTTGCATCCATCCTTAACACCACCTACGCAGCGCCCGCGCAGCAGACATTTTACGGGCAGCCCTTCGCGCAGGTCTTCATCCCCAAGCCGACGTACACCCCAAGCGCAGGCCAGCCTGTGGAAATATCCACGCCTCTTCCCACGCCGACAGCGGCTTCTACAGCAGTGGTTGAGATTCCGCCGACAGAGATGCCCACCATTCAGGCCGCCGTCCTGCCGGAAGCGACCGAAGCCCAGGAACAGCCCGCAGTCGCTGACTCAAATTCCCAACCGGAGGCCGTGGCAGAAGCCGCCATTGTGCCCGATACCCCAACGCCTGAATATGTGGCTCCGACCGAAGTGGCGAACGTCCCCCCGCCCAGCGGAGTTGGCAGCGGTGAGCATTGGTTCGATGTGGATCTCTCCGATCAGCGCATGTACGCCTATGAGGGCGATACTCTTGTGCGAACCTTCATCGTCTCCACGGGCACCTGGCAAACTCCCACGGTGACGGGCCGTTTCAAAGTCTGGATCAAATTGCGCTCTGCGCCGATGTCTGGTCCGGGTTATTATCTGCCGGATGTGCCCTACATCATGTACTTCTATAAAGATTACGGCATTCACGGCACTTACTGGCATAACAATTTTGGTGTGCCCATGAGCCATGGCTGTGTGAACCTGAGCACGCCAGATGCCGAATGGGCTTATAACTTTGCTTCCGTTGGCACTGTGGTGAACGTTCACGATTAGGCTTGGAATTTTTTACCGGTAGTGGTTTAACAGATCTAATGAAACCATTGAACGTATCCCGAAGGGATTTCTTGAAATTGAGCGGATTGGGACTGGCAAGTTTGCTCGCCCCGCCGCTCAATTTTGATCTGGAGGATCCGTTCACCTCCCAGCAGGGCCGTGTGGTGACCCGCACGCTTTGGATGCACGCCGAGCCTTCGGCCGAATCGACCAAGGTGAGGCTGTGTCAGCGGGATACATTGGTCAACATTACCAACACCGCTGTCGGCGCAGATGAGACCGCGCCCAACCGCATCTGGTATCAATGCGGCACAGAGGGTTACGTATATTCGGGCAGCATTCAACCGGTCCGTACCATCCTAAGCGCACCGCGCATGGATATTCCCAAAGAAGGCTTATTGGCAGAGATCAGCGTGCCCTACACCGATGCCCTCGAAGCCCCCGACCCCGCCTCGGATGTGGCCTATCGCATGTATTATGAAACGACTCATTGGGTCATGTCCGTCACTACCGGCACAGACGGCCAGGTTTGGTATCAGGTGCTGGATGATAAGTGGGATAAGTTGTATTACGCTCCCGCCTCCCATATCCGCATCATCACCCCTGAAGAAATTTCCCCACTCTCACCAGATGTGCCTGCCAGGGAAAAAAGGATCGTGGTGAAACTCGACTCGCAGATCACCATCGCCTACGAAGGCGACCATCCTGTTTTCGTCGTGCCGGTGGCGACCGGCGCAAAATTGCGCAGCGGGAATTACACCACGCCGCAGGGGAACTTCATCACTTTCTATAAACGCCCCGCGCGTCACATGGCCGCAGGCGACCTTGCCGCCAGCGGCTTCGACCTGCCCGGCGTGCCGTGGGTGCAATACATTACCAAAGGTGGAATATCCTTCCACGGCACCTTCTGGCATAATGAGTATGGCCGCCCGCGTTCACATGGCTGCATCAACCTGTCCATCTCCGCCGCCAAATGGCTGTTCCGCTGGACCTCGCCCGATGTGCCGCTCAACAAGATCTTTTCCTATGGTTACGTCGGCACCAAAGTGGAAATCAGCGCCTGATTTTTTCTGATATTTCTCTAACCCCTTTTTCCATCTTTCTCGTTAGAATTCCCCATCAGGAACCATCTTCAACCTCATGAGCATTTCTCAACTTTCCCGCCGTGACTTTTTAAAGGTCACCGCTTCAGGCGCGCTCGGGCTGATTCTCTCGGAACTGGGCCTTGACCGCGCCCTGGCCGCTCCGCCCACCACACAAGGCCTGGCCTTATGGAGCGGCGTCCCGATCTACGATGCGCCCTTCGCCACCGCCAACAAGATCGACTTGCTTGGCAAGGATAAGGTCATCAACCTGATGGGCGAAGCACAGGGCGATTACTTCGATAATCCATTCAACACCACCTGGTATCAAGTGGAAGGCGGTTACACCTACTCCGGCGTCATCCTGCCGGTGGAGACGAAATACCAAAAACCGATGTACGAAATCCCCGCCGAAGGCCAGCTGGCGGAAGTATCTGTGCCGTACAGCCTTGCCTACCTCGCGCCGTATTTTTACGCCAAGACCTCACATCGCATCTACTACGAGACCACACACTGGGTCAAAAAAGTTGTCATTACCCGCGAGGAAAAAAGCGTATGGTATGAGATCTACGACAAGGTGGAAAAGAAATCCTACTACGTCCCCTCGTACAACATGCGCTTCATTCCGAACGATGAGTTGACCCAACTCTCCCCGGAAATTCCCAACGCCGACAAATTCATCCATGTCGATATTCAGACCCAGATGGTCACTGCCTTCGAAGGGCAGAAAATGGTGCTTTCCGTGCGTTGTGCCAGCGGTCAGCGCGGCACCGATACGCCCAAGGGCGAGTGGTTCACCTATCACAAGGGACCATCCATCCACATGACCAACCAGGGCGATGAAGTGGCCCACATCTATAATCTGCCTGGTGTGCCGTGGTGTTCCTTCTTCACCGGCTCGGGCCACGCCTTCCACGGCACCTACTGGCATAACGATTTTGGCCGTCCCCGCAGCAACGGCTGCATCAACCTGCCCTCCAGCATTTCAAAATGGGTCTACCGCTGGACCAGTCCCACCCTTGCCTCCACCCAGGATTATGTCAACCTGCCCGGCCAAGGGACCCGAGTTCTTGTCGAATAAATAGGAGAGATTCATGAATCCCGTTTTTCAATTCAATCAATATTTGCTCAAACGCCAGGTTTTTGCGCTGGCTGGCAAGTTCCGTTTTTTCAACCCAGGCGGACAGATGGTGATGTTCAGCGAACAGAAGATGTTCAAACTGCGCGAGGATATCCGCGTGTATGCCGATGAAGGCAAGTCGCAGGAAGTGCTCATGATCAAAGCCCGCCAGATCATCGACTTCTCTGCTGCTTTCGACGTGGTGGACAGCGCCACCGGCATGAAGGTCGGAGCGCTGCGCCGCAAGGGGTTGCACTCCATCCTGCGCGATGAATGGGAGATCCTCGACGTAGGGGATAACGTCATTGGCAGCCTGGTCGAAGACAGCATGGGTCTGGCGTTGCTCCGCCGCTTCCTCACCAACCTGGTTCCGCAGAATTACGATATCCTCATCGGCGGAGCGCGCGTGGCCGACCTGAAGCAGAACTTTAACCCCTTCACCTATGAACTGAACGTTGACTTCAGCATGGATGTCGCCCACCAACTGGACCGCCGCCTTGGCATTGCGGCTGGTATTCTGTTGGCTGCGATCGAGGGCAGGCAGCAGTAATTTTTTGGTATCTTTCTTCTTTCCTGTCAAACGAAAGGGGAAAGAAGAAAGAAGAGTAGACAATGTCCAACACCCCCCTCTTCACCGGCCTCGTCGTGGACGAAAATGAACGACCCGTTGCCTCCGGCTTCATCGGCAGCGAACCCGCCTATGTGGTGGACGACGATGGTTTCAAACGTCACATCCCTGCCGAACAGGTGGACCGCGCCGTGCTCCGTCAAATGGCAGACCTGATGAAAGGCAGCGAAGATATTCTCTCTGAACAGACCGCCAAGATGCTCGGCCAGGACGACCCCTTCTCGAAGGCCATGATCGAAAATCAATTAAAGAACATCGAGAAACAGTTCGACACATTGATGCAAACCGGCTTCCCCGATGAAATGCGAGCTTATTTAGGGATGATGGGTTTCAAGGTGGTCATCAACTACCACGGCGAAGTGCTTCGAGTGGAGCAGCCGGGTAGTTCCGGTGACAACGGCGAAGGTGATGGATAAAATAAAACGGCGTTGGGTTTCCAACGCCGTTTTATTTTTAAACCTGATAGAGTTTTCTAAACCTTTTCCACCACCCAAAAATGGGACAGGCCCAATATCTTCAGCGGTGTAGATTCGGCAAATTGGAGCACTGCGCGAATTCCCCTTCCGAAAACACCCGTCCGCGCAATGATGTTATCGTACGCGCCGAAGATGATGGTGCGTTCAATGAATTTCACAGGCAGGCCTTCGAATAATTTTTGCAAATCCTGTTTGGAATAGGCTCGCACATGCGGAGCGAGTTTGTCGCGCCATGCACGCGGCAGATAATTCACGAAAGGCTTATTGCCGAAATAGTATTTCCCCTTCCAAAAGATGCCATGTGTCTCGACAGGGTAACCACGATTCGGGCAGAAGATGACGGCGCGTCCGCCCGTTCTTAGAACGCGTACCATCTCGGTCACAGCAAGGCGGTCATCCTGAACATGTTCGATCACTTCATGGCTGAGGATCAGGTCAAAGGTCCCGGAAGGAAGCGGAAGGAACTCGCCGGCGCCGTTGACGATGCGGGTCGAATTGACCCGCGCTTCACGGGCGCGTTCAAAATCGAATTCCAGGCCGGTGACCGTTGCACCGAGACCGGTCATTTTTTCCACATACATCCCCACCCCGCAGCCGTTTTCCAGCACTTTGCCTTGCATACGCTCGCCCGCAAATCTTGCGATCATGTTCAAGCGGCGTTTTTGTCCGTCACGCCACACGTAGGAAGGTTCGCCGCGCAGCGCGGCCTTGTCCATATCTCGTTCGGTCATGGCGGCGATTATACCAACGCCGGGGTCTCAACATCTGAAGATATTGGAAGCCAATTCCCTTTTCAGCTTGCATACTTAAAACCTTTATGCTAAAATCTCGCGCGTAGGGACAACCCAATAACGAAGTCACCAAGAAGTGGGTAGCCCCCACTTCTTCGCTTTATACCCATAAGGGTATGATATATAAAGGAGCTTTGGAGCAAGAACGTATGGCTAAGAATGATTTTGCGCTGGCATTCAATGAAGTGCTGGAAGAAAAACAGCTCGCCAAGGATGTGGTCATTTCCGCGATCGAGTCGGCGATGGTCTCTGCGTACCGGCGGGCGGTGAGCGCCTCTTCGGCGCAACACGTGGAAGCAAAACTGAATCCTGATACGGGCATTGTCACTGTGTACGCCGAAAAGGAAGTGGTCGAAGACAGTGTCGTGGACGAGCGCACCGAGGTGCTGCTTGGCGAGGCACGCAAGGTCAAGGAAGATGTGCAGCCCGGGGATATGCTCCTCGTGGAAAGCACCCCCGCCGACTTTGGCCGTGTGGCCGCACAGACCGCCCGCCAGGTCATTCAGCAGCGCATCCGTGAAGCGGAACGCTCCAACCAGATGGATTATTTCCAGCGTCAGGAAGGCGAGATCGTCTCCGGCCTGGTGCAGACCATTAATGCGCAGGGCATTACCATCGGCCTCGATATGAAAGCCGAAGGCGTGATGCCGAACAACCAGCGCATCCCCGGCGAAAAACTGAAACTGCATGACCGCGTCCGCGCGGTGGTGATGGAAGTGAAAGATGGCACGCGCGGCCCGCAGATCATTCTCTCCCGCGCACACCGCAACTTCCTGCGCCGCCTGATGGAGAACGAAGTACCCGAGATCTACCACGGCATTGTCGAGATCCGCGCCATCGCTCGTGAACCAGGCGCACGTGCCAAGGTGGCCGTCTCTGCCACCCAGCCGGGCATTGACCCCGTCGGCGCATGTGTAGGCATGAAGGGTGTGCGCATTCAGGCCATCGTCAAGGAACTGCACGACGAAAAGATCGACATTATCCAATGGGACCAGGATCCCGTGGTCTATATTTCCAAGGCTATCAGCCCGGCGCGCGTGAGCGGCGTGTATCTCGCAGAAGATGCAGGCGCGCGCACCGCCACCGTGGTTGTCGGCGAAGACCAGTTGAGTCTCGCCATCGGCCGCGACGGACAGAACGCCCGCCTCGCTGCCAAACTGACCGGCTGGCGCATCGACATCAAGTCGCTGCCCGAGGCCGCCAGTGACGCAGTCGGCAAACTTAACGGTGATGCCGCCCTTGCTGCCATGCTGCCAACCGCCGTGGAACAAATTCCACAAGTTGAAGAAGTTCTCGCCAAGAAGGCCGAGAACCGCCCCGTCACCCCGGAAGAGTACGCCCTCATCGGCCAGTTCGTGGATCGCGTCGAACGCCGCATGGTTCAGGTGAAGGAAGAAGCCAACCGCGTGGAAGAAGAACGCATCGCCTCCGTACAGGCCGATGTCCCCGCAACCGCATTCCAACTCTCGCTCGCCCAGGTTCCCAACCTCAAGGAACATATCTTCAACATCCTCACCGAGGCCGGGTATGAGACTGTCGGCCAACTTATGTATGACCTTAAGGCCAACTCCAACAAAGTGTTGGGATTGGCAGGCATCGGCTCGAAGGCCCTTCAGAATATCGAAGAAACCATTGCGGCCCTGTCCTTCCCCGAACCGGAAGTTGCGCCTCAGGCCGCGCCGGTGGTTGAGGAACCCGCCCAGGCCGTCGCTGACGCTGTAGTTGAGTCCGCCCCAGTGGTGGAAGTGCCCGTGGTCGAGAAGCAGGCCGAACGTAAGAAAGAAGCGAAAAAGGGCGCCGAAGAACCGGAAGATGAAGGTGAATTCGCCAAGGACGGCGTCTCGCTTGATGATCTGTTCCAGATGAAGCCCGAAATGTTCCAGACCGAAGGCGGCACTGAGGAAGAATCCGCCGACGATAAGAAGAAGGGCAAGAAGGGCAAGAAGAAGGGCGTGGCCCTCGAGTTCGATGAAACCCTCGGCGAAGTCGTGACCCGCAAGAAGCACAAACGCGGCGAAGAGGGTGGCGGCGAAGAGTGGTAATGTAAAGAGAAATGATCCCTCCTCTTTTATAGAGGAGGGGAGTTGATCGGACGTGACAAAGAAACCAGTACAACGAGTAAAACATATTCCCCAGCGTACCTGTGTGGGTTGCCGCGAAGTCCTGTCGAAGAGACAGATGCTGCGCGTTGTCCGTACGGGAGAGGGGGTGCGCGTGGATCCAACCGGCAAGTTGGCAGGCAGAGGCGCCTATTTGCACGACCGCCGTTCCTGCTGGGCACGTGGATTGAAGGGCGCGCTGGCTCATGCCTTGAAAGCGGAACTAACCACCGAAGACCGCGCCCATTTGGAAGAATTTATGAACACTCTGCCTCCCGAGGCAGAGACCGGCGCTTAAGCCATGTGAACGATTAGCCACTCGCTTACAGGCTGCCCAACGCATTGATGAATTGAAAGACAAGTATTCAGACTAGAAGGAGGTGGCTTATGAGCAATAACGGAAACAAGATCGAGCTGCCCGCCACGATCGTGGTGCGCGACCTGGCTCAGAAGATCGAAAAAAGCCCAATCGAACTGATCAAAAAATTAATGACGAACGGTGTCATGGCAACCATTAATCAGACGGTGGATTTTGACACCGCCGCGATCGTGGTGGCCGAATATGGGTTCGAAGCCGTGGCCGAAGTTGTGGAAGAAGAGGCAAAAGAGGAAGTCGGCGAGGTACCGCTCTGGCGTCAGATGATCGCCGGGGAGGAAAAGGCCCAACTGAAGGCCCGTCCTCCGGTCGTGACCATCCTCGGCCACGTGGACCACGGCAAGACCAGCCTTCTGGACGCCATCCGCTCGACGGATGTGGCGGCAGGAGAGGCTGGCGGCATCACCCAGCACATCGGCGCGTACCAGGTCGAGAAGAAGGGACGCCTGATCACCTTCCTGGATACCCCCGGTCACGCTGCCTTTACCCAGATGCGCGCGCGCGGAGCCCAGGGTGCGGATATCGTTGTTCTCGTGGTGGCCGCTGATGATGGCGTCATGCCACAGACCAAGGAAGCCATCGCCCATGCCAAGGCTGCCCGCGTGCCAATGCTGGTGGCGCTGAACAAAGTGGACAAACCGAACGCCAACCCGGACCGCGTCAAGCAACAGCTGGCCGAACAAGAACTCGTCCCGGATGATTGGGGTGGCAACACCATGGTCGTGCCGGTTTCTGCCAAACAGAAGCAAGGCATTGATGACCTGCTCGAAGGCATCCTGCTCGTTGCCGACAGCAACGATATCAAAGCCAACCCCGGCGGAAAAGTTATCGGCACCGTCATCGAAGCGGAGTTGGATAAATCCAAGGGTGTGATCGCCACTTTGCTGGTCCAGAACGGAACGCTCGAAGCAGGTGATATTGTGGTGGCCGGGAATGCCTATGGCAAGCTGCGCGCCATCAGCGACTTCAAAGGCAAACCCATCAAGAAGGCTGGTCCCTCCACCCCGGTGGCGGTGATGGGTCTCAGCGATGTGCCCTCTGCCGGAGATCTGTTCGAAGTGGTCAAGTCCGACAAGGAAGCGCGCAACATCGTGGCAGAGCGTCTCGAAGCCGCCAAGACCCAGGCGCAATCTCGCAAGAAGCTTTCGCTCGAAGACCTTTTCAGCCGCGCTCAAGCGGGTGAAGTGCGCGAGCTAAACCTGATCGTCAAAGCCGACGTGCAAGGCTCGCTCGACCCCATCATCACAGAATTGAACAAACTCGGCGAAGGCGAGATCGGGCTGAAAGTACTCCATGCCGAAACCGGCAACATCGGCAACAACGATGTGATGCTCGCCACCGCTTCAAAAGCCATCCTGATCGGCTTCAATGTGCAGGCCGATGTCGATGCCCGCCGCATGGCGGAAAAAGAAGGCGTGGATATCCGCCTGTACGAAATCATTTACCGTATGACCGAAGATATTGAGAAGGCGCTCAACGGTATGCTGGAGCCCGACCTCAAGGAAAAGGTGCTTGGCCGCGCGCAAGTGCTGCAAGTCTTCTCCGCCTCCAAGTTCGGCAAAGTGGCAGGCTGCAAGGTCACGGAAGGCGAATTAAAGCGTGGTGCAAAAGTCCGCTTGAACCGCGGCGTGGATATCGTTTATGAAGGCGATCTCTCTTCGCTTCGCCACGAAAAGGATGATGTAAAGGAGATCCGTCAGGGCTTTGAATGCGGTGTCGGCTTCAAGAATTTCAGCGACATCCTGCCAGGCGATATCCTCACATGTTACATCCTCGAATAGCAGGAACTCATGCCATCAGGAATTCGTCTAAAACGCATTGAAGACCGGATCCGTCAGGAGATCTCCGAGATGCTCATTCACGAGATCAACGATCCACGCCTTCACCAGATCTTTATCACCGATGTCAAAGTGGATCGGGAACTCGCCTTCGCGGATGTGTACGCCTCAGCCGTGGAAGGCGCTTCCCGCTCCGCCGACATTTTAGCCGGTCTCGAATCGGCTTCCGGCTTCCTCAGGCGGGCTCTCTCTGCCCGCGTGGAACTGCGTGCCTTCCCAAGGCTGCGCTTCCATTGGGATCCCACCCCGGAGAATGCAGACCATATCGAAAAACTATTGGCCGGGTTAAAAGACAAGAAATAATTGTCCCGCCGGGAACGGCAGCGGGCATTCAAACTTTCGGAGGAATACAAATAGTGAATACTCAGATCACAGGGGAGATAAAAGAAAGACTCGCCCGTGCGACGAAGATCGTTATCGCATCGCACGTCCGGCCCGACGGAGACGCCATCGGTTCTCTGCTCGGTCTGGGACTGGCCCTGAAGGATGCGGGTAAATCGGTGGAAATGGTGCTGGCAGACGGCGTCCCCTCCTCCTTTAAATTCCTTGAAGGCAGCGAACTTATCAAGAAGGAACCAGGCAACGGTCATGATACCTTCATTACCGTAGATTGCGCCGATTTCAAACGCGTGGGGAAACCATTTGAAAATTTTGGCCAACCTGATATCAATATTGACCACCACAAGACCAACGAAAAATTTGGAATTTTGAACCTGATCGAAGCGGATGAGGTGGCAACAGCTGCCATTCTCACCAACTGCCTGCCGCAATGGGGATTGAATATCTCCAAACCGGTGGCAACTGCCCTCTTAACCGGTGTACTCACCGACACCCTCGGCTTCCGCACATCCAACACCACGCCTGAGGCGTTGCGTCAGGCTGCGACCCTGATGGAAGCCGGTGTGGATATGCCGGAGATCTACATGCAGTCGCTGGTACGCAAATCCTTTCCGGCTGCCAAATACTGGGGTGCGGGACTTTCCAGCCTGGAAAGCAAACACGGCATTGTCTGGGGGACGCTCACACTATCTAATCGCAAGGCTGCTGGATACGGCGGAAATGACGATGCGGACCTCATCAACATGATCTCCGCCATCGATGGCAACAAAGTCGGCATGGTCTTCGTTGAACAGAGCGATCACCACGTCAAGATCTCCTGGCGTGCCCTGGCACCGGGTATTGATGTATCTCCAGTGGCAAAATTCTTCAAGGGCGGGGGACACGCCGCCGCCGCAGGAGCAGATATAGAGGGCAGTTTGAGCGAAGTTCAGAAAGATGTTCTCGCAAAGACTCGCGAATTACTCAACTTGTAAAAATATTAAAAACCGACTTATTTTTGTATTGCAAAATCGGATAAGTGTGTCATAATAAAATCAGGATAATTGTCAGGAGGAATCCATAATGAATAGTCAAGATATAAAAAACGCCATATCTGGCGCGCTTGTGGTCGATAAACCTGTGGGCATGACCTCCCACGATGTAGTTCAAGTGATTAGAAATGGTACAGGCTTACGCCGCGCGGGTCATACTGGTACGCTCGACCCCCGCGCTTCCGGCGTGCTCGTAATCCTGGTCGGCCCGGCCGTCCGCCTTAGCGAATATGTTTCTGCATCTGATAAACGCTACCAGGCCATTATCCGTCTCGGCGGCACAACCGATACCTACGACGCGGATGGAAAATTCACCCCTACCACCGACCCTTCTCATATCACCGAGGCCCAATTCGAAGAAGCGCTGATGACCTTTGTCGGCGAGATCGAACAGACTCCCCCGCCCTACTCCGCTGTCAAGGTGCAGGGACGCAAAGCCTATGAAATGGCACGCAAAGGCGAAGAGGTCGAACTTGAACCGCGTACCATCACCGTCCATCACCTTGAAGTGCTGGAATGGACTCCGCCCGAAGCGGTCATCGATGTGCATTGCTCATCCGGAACTTACGTCCGCTCGCTGGCAAACGATCTCGGCAAGAAACTGGGTTGCGGCGCGTATCTCGTTGGCTTGCGCCGTACCAAGAGCGGGCGTTTCACCCTGCGCGACTCCGTTCCTTTGCGCAAACTCCAAGAAGCCTTCACCGCGGGTAATTGGTATCAATACCTGATTCCCGCTGCTGAAGCGCTCGGCGACTGGCCGGCTGTGGAACTCAACCCCGATGAGGTCGAAGGCGTACGCCATGGACATCGCGTCAAGGCCAAGGAAGCCGATCTGATCCATGAGAAGGTCCGCGGCGTGAGTACCCAGGGCGAGTTGGTTGCGCTCATGGTGAAAATGGTCAACGAAGACGGCTCCATCGAATGGCAGCCGAAGAAAGTATTCTTCACTTCCGATTAACAAGTTACGATACAATAGAGCCGCCTGAACAAGGCGGCTTTTTTCTTATGCGACATTATCATTCCCTCGAAGAAACATCCCTGCAAAATTCATGGCTGACCGTTGGTGTGTTCGACGGAGTGCACCGCGGCCACCGCGAGATCATCCAAAGGCTTGTGCGCGATGCGCATCAGAACAACGCCCCGGCAGCAGTGCTAACCTTTCATCCGCATCCCGCCAATGTCTTGACGGGCAAGGATATCCGTTGCCTGACCACACCGGATGAGCGCGCCGAAATTCTTGGCTCGCTGGGCGTGGATGCAGTCATCACCCAGCGCTTCACTCCGGACCTGTCAACGGTTCCCGCCCATGAGTACATGGCTACGCTCAAGCAGCGCCTCGGGCTTTCGCACCTGCTCATCGGCTACGACTTCGCCCTGGGCAAGGGACGTGAAGGCAACGCCCTGCGCCTGGCAGAGATCGGCGCAGAGTTGGGATACACCGTCGAGGTCATACCCGCCCTCGGCGATGAAAGCGGCGTGATCTCCTCCACCTCGATCCGCAAACTCATCTCCACCGGCAACGTCAGCGAAGCAGGGAAACTGCTGGGCCATCCTTATATGATGGCAGGCGCGGTCATTCATGGCGCCGGTCGTGGAAGGAAGATCAACTTCCCCACAGCAAATGTAGATTACCCCGTCCAAAAGGCTACTCCTACCAACGGTATCTATGCCTGCTGGGCCATGCTGCGTGAGGAAAGATTTATGGCTGCCACCAACATCGGCTTCAACCCCACCTTCACCCCTGAAAGGCAGACCCCCAGCCTCGAAGCCTATCTGCTCGATTTTGACCGCGACATTTACAACCAATACCTCAAATTGGAATTTATCGCCCGCTTGCGTGACGAGATCCGTTATACATCCATCGACGCGCTCATCAATCAGATCCAGGATGATGTCAACCAGACTCGGGCGATCTTGAGCACACTACGATAATTGCAATTAAACAACCATAATCGAGAAAAGGGAGGGACCATGTCCATGCGCAATCGGGCGGGAATCATCTTGATCGAAGGCGGCCAACTAGCCCTGATCGAACGACACAAACAAGGTCGGCATTATTTCGCATTCCCTGGCGGCGGGGTGGATGAAGGCGAGACTGATGAACAAGCCGCCATCCGCGAGGCGGAAGAAGAATTGGGCATCCGTGTAGAGGTCTTGTTACGGGCAGCCGAGGTCCATCGCCTTAACCGGCGGGATCAGATCTATTTCCTGGTCCGGCACGTGAGCGGTGAGTTTGGCACCGGCAATGGAGAGGAATATTCCGATCCCAATCCCCTGCATGGAACCTACCAACCCATATGGATGCCGGTGGAAGAGATCCTCGTGAAAAACGTGGTTCCGCGCGGGCTGGCAGAATTTGTGTACAAGTCTCATCAAGAGGGGTGGAAGCAGTCAACTGAGATCATCGTTCAGGAATAATACACACCTTCCAACAAAAGGAGATTCGCATGCCACACGTACAGTTCGACCGTTTCTATCGTTATGCCGATCTGACCCGCATCCTCAAGGCCTATGCAAAGGAATATCCCAACCTTATTCAGCTGGAGACAATTGGGAAAAGCCACGAGGGCAGGGAAGTCTGGATGGTGACAGCGACCAACTTCAAATCCGGGAAGGATGCGGAGAAACCAGCCATATGGGTGGATGGAAATATCCACGCCACTGAGGTTACAGCTTCTGCAGCTACGTTGTATCTCATCCATGACCTGGTGACGCGCTACAAAAAGGATGAAACCATCACACGCGCCATGGATACGCGCGCGTTCTATATCGTGCCACGCGTCAACCCGGATGGCGCGGAATGGGCGCTGGCAGATCGGCCCAAGTTCATCCGTTCCAGTACGCGCCCATATCCGTATAATGAAGATCCCCTGGATGGTTATATCTCCGGGGAAGACATGGATGGCGACGGGCGGATTCTGCAAATGCGCATTCGTGATTCAAACGGCACATGGAAGGTTCATCCTGATGAGCCACGTTTGATGGTCAGGCGCGACCCTATTGAGACAGGCGGTGTCTATTATCGCATCCTGACCGAAGGGCAGGTTATAAATTACGATGGCATCACCATTAAACTTCGTGCTCCCAAGGAAGGCCTTGATCTCAACCGCAACTTTCCCGCCAGTTGGCGCACGGCATCGGAGCAACCGGGCGCAGGCGATTACCCTACCAGTGAACCGGAGGTACTCAACCTGGTAAAGTTCATTGTGGGGCATAAGAACATCACAGGGGCCATGTCATTTCATACGTTCAGTGGGGTGCTGCTGCGCCCTTATGACGACAAACCTGATGATGAATTCCCAGCCGAAGATCTGTGGACCTATCAAAAGATCGGCGAGAAGGGCACGCAGGTCACGGGGTACCCGAACATCTCTGTTTTTCATGAGTTCCGCTATCATCCCAAACAGGTCATCACCGGGGGGTTCGATACCTGGGTCTACGACCATTTGGGGATATTCTCATGGACGGTAGAATTTTGGAGTCCCGAACGACAGGCGGGTATCAAGGAGTACAAATATATAGATTGGTATCGGGAGCATCCCATTGAGGACGATCTTAAACTACTGAAGTGGAACGACGAGGTTTTGGAGGGCAAAGGCCATGTCGATTGGTATACATTCGATCATCCGCAGCTTGGCCCGGTTGAATTGGGAGGTTGGGACATTCAGAATGCCTGGGGCAACCCGCCGCTCGAATTTTTGGAAAAAGAGATTCAACCCTTCCCGGACTGGATCGTCTGGCACGCTCTTATCGCGCCGGAGCTGGCTGTACGCGAAGTGACCGTTACCCAGCTGGGAGCGGATACATACAGTATTCGTCTGGTCGTGGAAAACAAGGGCTGGCTGCCTACATATGTCACAAAGAAGGCCTTGGAACGCAAAACCACACGCGGAGTACTGGCTGAGATTACTCTTCCTAAAGGAGCCAGCCTGCTTTCAGGAAAGATCCGCGAAGAACTGGGTGAGTTGGAAGGACGCGCCTATAAACCGGCCTTTCTATTCGACGAGGATCCCGAAAGTACCCATGACCGTGCCAAGGTGGAATGGGTGGTCAAGGCAAAGAAAGGTGCGCAAGTTAAGGTGACGACATACCATGAGCGAGCAGGGATTTGTCAAAAAACAATACGCATGGAATAGGCAGATTTACAGTCGTCCTTATAACGCTTAAATATCCTCCGTTCGTTTACTTCTGTAAATTTCATTAACAAATTTAGAAATCTGTTTAAAAATGGATTGACTTTTAAGGGTTTTAATTTAGAATTAACTCTAACCTTTCAATATTGAAAGGAGGTGATGTACTTTGATGAAATATCGAACAAATAACAATACAATATGGCCGTATACACGCATATATACTTCACCTGTAATTCATCTCTATGTCCGGGAGAAGGAAAATGAAAAAAATTAGTATTGCATCCTCACTAGCAATCTTTAGCGCTCTGTTCCTCATCACCTCCGTCCTTGCACTCGTAACGAATGGTGGTTTCGAAACTGGCGACTTTACTGGGTGGACATTAACCACCGGCATCAATAATGGATTCAGCACTCCTCTAGCAGTTGGGGGATCCGACTTGAGTGCTGTAGTAGGTGGGGCTGCGGTCACTCCATTGTCCATTGCAGATCCCAATTCAGGTGGAAGCATCATGTATCCGGCCTATGGACATTATTCCGCCCGTATCAATAGTGAAGACTCCTGGGATATAGGAGGATTTGCTAATAATGCAAACACAATATCTCAAAATATCACGGCCGTATTATCACCGGTGGATAATCAAGCTCATATTCAGTTTGTTTACTCTGCTGTCATGGTAAATCCTGTAGATACCCCTCATACTTCAGAAGAGAAACCCTACTTTCGTGTACGAGCCATCAATACCAGCAATGGAAATGATGTCTTGTATGATTTTTCATCTTACGTCGGTGAACCCGGGAAAAACTGGCAAAACGGACCGGTCTTTGCCGGAAATGATTTCTGGCAGCATTTGGACTGGACGTTCGTAGACCTGGCCTCCTCTGCAGCGCACCCGGTAAACGCAGGTGATATTATTACATTAGAGATCACTGCTGCCGGATGCTCATTAGGCGGCCACCCTGGATATGTTTATGTGGATGAGGTGACCGATGGAGACATTGGTGGCCCCACCATTAAAGCCACTGGCCCGGCAACAAAAAATGCAGGCACAAATATCACATACACCTATACTTACGAAAATAATTCTGGAAGTACAATTAATCCCACAATTGTTATTAATCCGCCTACTAATGTTACTTTTAATACACTGGGCGACCCGGGTCACTGTAGCGGCCTAGCCCCGGTGACCTGCAACTTTACAAACGTTACTGGCGGAAGCACAGGCAGTTTCACAGTCAGGGGAAAAATTGCCTTGGCTGCCGCAGGAACCACTATTGCGCATGGCGATTATTCCATTGCTGCAACCGGGTTCCCAACCTTGGGCGGTCCGACCGTTTTCACGAACGTACCTGCAAATGACCCTCCCGTTGCCCAGGATGATTCTTACTCCACGGGTATGAGTGTCTTATTAAACGGAAGCTCTGTCTTTGCAAACGACTCAGATCCTGAAAATAACACATTAAGAGGCATAGTACTTGTGCCACCTACCCATGCCTCTTCCTTTTCGTTCAATCGATCCAATGGAACCTTTTCGTATCTTCCAGAAAATGGCTTCCAAGGCGTGGATACCTTTGTTTACAGGGCAAAAGACTTTCTTAATAAATCCAATGTTGCAACAGTAACAATTAACGTTAATCCTTTGGAAACAACTTTTATATCCATGGCTCAGTATGACGGCTGGGTAAAAGAGTCGGGCGAGAATAGTAACGAGGGCTTACGCACCAATACTTATCAAGTAGGTTTGCCGGTAGGGGATGATATCCAAAATAGTCAATATCGCTCAATTTTACATTTTGACACCGGGAACTTGCCAGGCAATGCGGTTATCCTATCCGCAACGCTAAGAGTCAAGAAAGCTAGTATAGTCGGTAACGACGATCCCTTTATTACATTGGGAAATATGATAGCCGATATGAAAAAAGGTTTTTTTGGCGGCAGTCCAGCGATGCAGAGTATCGACTTTCAAAGCGCTGGTTCGGTTAATAATATAGGCTCATTTGTCACAAACCCAAATAAAAAATGGTATCGAATAGTCTTAGACCCAATCCTACTCCAATATATTGGATTGAATACATCCACTCAATTCCGATTGCGCTTCGCAGCAGATGATGATAATAATCTAACAGATAATTTCTTTAGAGCATATTCCGGTAATGCACATGGAATAAATAATCGTCCGCAATTTATCATCCAATATTACGTACCACATCCATAATACCTGAACAAAAAAACGCCGGGACCAAACCCCGGCGTTTTTTTGTTTTACACTCGTACTCTCCACAATTCCATGAGAGAGTCGAAACCGCGTAATTCCCCTTGAAACCTGGATACAGAGTTGGGGGCTGAATTTTTCTCCAAAAACTCAGCCACTTCATGGTCTTTGCGAATGACTTCGGAGAAGATCGCTTCACCGCCGTTGGAAAAGTTCGGCAGGCGTGCGGCGATGTTGACCGTTGAGCCAAAGTAATCCAGCCGGTCATTCAAATTGACCACGATACATGGACCATGATGAATGCCCACCTTGATCAATAAAGGCGGCACACCACGGGACGTCAATTCTCCCTGAACATTCCACACGGCGCGCAGGGCGGAGACCGGCTGACGGAAGGCGGCCATGACCGCATCTCCCATGGTCTTGATGATCGCGCCGCCCTCCGCGGCGACAACACGTTCAAGGATCTCGAAATGCTCACGCACGCGACCATAAGCCGAGGCATCACCGATCTCACGGTAAAGTTTGGTGGAATTACGCAAGTCGGTGAACATCAATGTGATCGAACCAACGGAAATCTCCTCCCCTGCCCGCAGTACATCACTGGAAAACAGATCGCGGAAGACTTGCAGTGTGGTCACATCTGCAGCAGTGGCAGCCTTGTCCGACCAGGTGATATGTTCCATCTGAAAATTATGGGTAAAGTCGGTATCGTTGAAAAGGCGAAGTTTGGGCTCCAAACCGATCTTCAAAATATCCTGGCTCCAGCCAAGGCGGTCGGCATGAAAGTCCATGTGAGCAGGACCTTCCAGCACAGCCGATAGAACCTGCGACCCCTCCAACGCAGACGAACGCAAGCGATAGCGTCCCTCCTTCAATAGGGTGGAGACGGGCAATTCCTCATGCGGAGGCACGACCAGCGAGAAGAGGATGTGCGGCTGACGCTGCGGGCTGCCCACACAGAACTCGAGCAGCGCATCCACTGGGCGAACGGATGGGTTCGGGCGGAAGATGACCTCCACATTGTGGTCAAAGTTCACACTGAAGTCGATCTCGCAGGTGTTGCAATGTGAGCGTCCATGTAAATCTGCCAGGCTCTTATGGTCTTCGGCCACGCCGCGGCACTCTGGGCAGAGCAGATCCCAGTACATATCCAACAGACCGGCGCGCGTGGCACGCAGGAAGGTCTCCAGCACCATGCGACGAGGCAGGCCCCAGCCGTCAGCAAGAGCATAGGGCCGCATACGCTGAATGGACAGGTCATCAGCGTGGTTCAGGTATTCGGCAAGCGCAGCAAGTGTCTTTTCATCGGCCCCCTGCTCCTTCAAACGATCACTCAAAGCGCGGATACGGCTCTGCCCTGTCGGGGAGATTCGCTTTCCAGGTTCGGTACCCAGCATCGGGTCGCCGTGGGAAGCGATGCGATCATATAACTTCAAGGCATCCCCAAAACGTTTTGCGCTGTAGAGTCCGATCCCCAAGGGAATGGCAATATCCCCCAATACGTTACGCGCCTTTGCCCAGACTTCATAGACTAGGTGAGTCCCTGAAGGTTCGCGCCGTTCGAGGCGGCAATCAACACGCATCTCCACCAGCGGCCCGGTGCGATAGCGGCGCAGGATGCCGAAGCGGTATGGATATGTCCACTCGAACGGTTCTTCATCCCATTCGATATTGAAAAATGGAATGTCGAAGCGCACATGTTTAACGCCCTTGGCGATGCCTAAAAATTTTATACGCGGCAGGCCGGTGTCACGGTTGAAGCGATTCGTATCCGAAGCCAGCGGCCAGAGCGCCTCAGCCGATGAAGCCAGATCCCATGTCCATGTGTAATGAAATTCCTGTGCCATATCTCTCCTGATGAGCAAGAACAGGACTATATTACTCTTATTCGAGTTTGTAAAAATTGCAGGGTGATAACGGGATCAGAGCGAGATCAGACCAAGTTCAATGCCGCGCTTCACCGCCTCGGTACGGCTGCCTGCCCCCAGTTTGGCATATAACGCTGAAAGATGGAATTTGACCGTATGTTCACTGATGCCCAACGCCAGCGCGATCTGTTTATTAGCCAATCCCTCGGCCATGTGTTGGAGGACTTCCTTCTCGCGAGATGTAAGCGGCTCGGGAAGCGTATCTTCATCCAAAGATTCCCCACCCTTTCGAAAGCGCATCCACCCCTCGACTAAAGCAGGCGCGCCCACCCACAGCCCTTCCGCCGCTGCAAGGACTGCCGCTGCAAGTTCATCTTCATTCGCATCCGCTGGCAGTAAACCCCAGGCACGAACGTTCAAATTCAAGACTACCCGGGCAGACTCACGATCGTCCGTCAAAAGCAGGAGTGCGATGTTCTTTTTCAAATCCAACGAGCGAACAGAAGAGACCGGGGCGAACACGGCCACCTCGGTCTCTTTTTCATTCACATCGTCCAGGCGCGTTAACTCACCTGTCACCTGTATATTCGGGTGGCGGTTAAGCATTTCGCGCAACCCGACCCGCAGCGCGTGGTTCGGCGAGACAATACTGACGCGGACCAATTAGCGTTCTCCGACCACCACATTCACGGTTTGCAGTTTTCCGCCGCGCAGCACATCCAACGGCGTAGACTTGCCAACCACATCCCCGCTCAATCGGGTGAATAATTCATCATGGTGCTCCACCGCTGCGCCACCCACGCCCACGAGAATATCGCCGACCATCAAACCGCCCTGCACCGCGGCCTTGTCTTTTTCAAGACCCACGATCAACAGGCCGGTCTCCTGCTCGCGTTTCAACTGGTCCTTCGCATCCGATGGAAGGTTCACGGTCTGGCTGCGAATGCCGAGATAACCGCGCTTGATCTTGCCATGCTTAACCAGCGTGTCGGCCACCTTCCACACCACGTCGGCAGGAATGGTGATGGCGCCGCCACCGAAGCCTGAGGTATTAAGGCCAAGCACCTGTCCATCCCCGTTGATGAGCGGCCCGCCGGAAAAGCCCGGATAAGAGACCACATCGCTTTTGATGTATTTCTCCAACATACCGCCGCGCCCTGTGCGCACCGGCCCGCCAATGGAATTGACCGTTCCAAAACTGGATTCGATCCCACCCTTCGATGGGCGTCCGACTGCCAGCACAAACTGCCCCACACGAACTGGCGAATCTGCAACCACAGCAGAAGAGGCAGCAGCGGAATCCAATTTTAGAAGGGCAAGATCAGAACCCGGGTCCCGGCCCGCGAGGCGGGCCATACCTTCCGTCCCATCGCCAAAGAGAATCTTGATATCCTCATCGCGTTCGACCACATGATCGGCAGTCAACACCTTGTCATCGGCAAATAAAACACCGCTGGCGGGAATTCGGCGACGCGCATCCACCAGCACGGTGAATTTACCTGCTGCTTCGGCGGCATTGGCCATTGCTTCTGAAAGTTCGGTAAAAATATTTTTGCTCATGGGTACTCCTTTACACTCATTCTAGCCACTGTGCATTCGGAGTGTATCGGTGAAAAGGATGGCTGGGTACTGGACGTTTGGGTAGGTACTCAACGACTGCGGGCTTTTTGTTCGAGAGGCAGCAAAGCCTTCAAAAGTTTTTGATGTGTCGGCGTAGGTACGCCCACAGCCTTCCCCAAGCGAATGACCGCACCGGTCTGTTCGTTCAACTCGGAAGGTCGTCCTTCCATGATGGCTTTCTGCATGGAGGCGAGCATGTCGTACGGCAGGTTATCGATGCGTCGCATGGTATCTTCTACAAGAGATTCGGAAAGCGGCACTCTGCGCGCCCGCGCCACAGCAACCGTTTCGTTCATTGCATCGATGAGCATCCGACGCGCCTCCGGGTCATTGCGGTATGCACCGATGGGTTGGCGGGTATAGGCGCCCACACCGCTCGTGCCGGAGATAAAGACAAACTTCTCCCACATGGTGACATGAATATCGGTCGGCACTTCCACAAGAATACCATCCAAGGAGGAAAATATTTTATGAATGGCTGTCACTCGCTGGCTTTTGGAATTGTCCAATTCGCCAAACGCGATGTACGGTTGCACGCCCACATGCCGGATGTACCCCGGCGCTTCAATGAATACGCTGATACGGCACAGCCCTCCCAAAACATTTCCACGCTGAAACGCGGTTAGAAGTTCATCCATGTGCTCCATGCCATTCAACAGCGGCAGGATGACCGTCCTTTCGTCCACCAACGGTTGGATCTGCAGAATGGCAGCCTCCAATTGCCAGGCCTTGGTAGCGAGGATAACCAGGTCCACTTTGCCGATCTCAGTAGTATCCTCCACGGCCTGAACAGGCTGCACCGTGAAATCGCCACCAATGGAATCGACTCGCAAGCCGGAGTCGCGCATGGCCTTGAGATGGGCCCTACGCGCAATGAAGGTGACATCCTGCCCGCTTTGTGCGAGCCTGCCGCCAAAATATCCGCCTACGCCGCCCGACCCAAAGATGACAATTTTCATGAAGGCTCCATTTTTGATTCAAGGGATAAAATACTGTTGCAAGTGGAAAGTATATCTTACCGACAGGATACTTTATGGACACCTCTCATCCCCTTCGCACCGAACGGCTGCTGTTGCGCGAGTTCACAATGAACGACCGCGAAGCACTTCATGCCATAGCACAGGAACCGGATATCTTTCAGTACTTTCCCACCAAAACCGCCTGGGAGATGGAAAAGGTCGAGCGGGCCATTCGCCATCAGATCGAACATTGGGAAACGTTCCATTACGGGTTGTGGGCTGTGACCCAGCCAGAGACTGGCGACCTGATGGGCTGGTGCGGACTTGAATTCCTGCCGGATACCAACGAAACCGAGGTCGGTTACCTGCTAAGCCGAGTCTACTGGGGCAATGGCTATGCCACGGAGGCGGCTCGAGCATCGGTCCAATTTGGGCGGGACGAGATCGGTCTGACAGAGATCATCGGCCTGACCGACCCGCGCAATTTCGCTTCGCAGCGGGTGCTTGAAAAGAGCGGGTTGTCGTACACGCGCAGGCAGGTCTATTTCGGGATGGAAATGTTCAGGTTCGCCACTCAGACATCGGCGTAGAAAGAAGCGGAAATAATAAGAGCCGGATGAGGTTTCATCCGGCTCCTGTTTTCTTCCCATCAAGCGGGAGTTGCTTCTGCTCTTGGAAGTTCATCGTGGTCGGGCAATATGCTCTCAGCATAGAGGATAGTCGGAATAAAGTATCCGATCACGCCCACCATTACAGAGATCAAGCCGCAAAGAACGATGATCAGTCCCATGCCTGAGCCAGGACCCGTGCCGACCAAGCCGCCGAAAGTCTGTGAGAGGAGTCCAGCCGTGCGCATCTGCGGCTCGACGATGTAATCCGCAAGCGTCCCGGCAATGACGGGTGCAATGGGCTGGGTGAACCAGGCGATCAAGCGGCGCGCGGAGAAGACACGACCTTGCAGATCTGGCGCGACCTTGGCCTGCCAGATGGATTGATTCGATGAGTTCACCAGCGGGCTGATAAAGGCAGAGATAGCGACTCCTGTAATCCAGATCGGCAGACCGCCTTCCAGCCCCATCACAGAGGCCCCCAGGCCGGTAATGGTCCAGCCAAGAAGCACGCCATGCACGCGGCGCTTGAAGCCACCCCAGGTACTCATGATCAAGCCACCCACTACACCGGCGATCGCACCCGCAGTCTGGACCGAGGCGAACATCAGGCTGTCATTCCCCGTTCGTGAAAGGATCATGGGGGGCAGCAGGGTGAACATCATACCGGTGAACAGGTTGCCCATAAAGAAGATCAGCTGCAAACCCAGCAGGCTGGGACGGGCAAAAATATATTTGAATCCAAAAGCGGCTTCACTCAAGATACTGCCTTCACTCTGCGCACCTTCTTCGGTACGCACCGGCTGGGGGATAAAGACCATCATCAACACGCCGACGGCAAAGATAAAGGTCACCACATCGATAAAGAGGATGCCGGTCAACCCGATCAGGGGCAGAAGCGCACCCGCCAGCAGCGGAGAAAAGACGGCTGGTCCCGCTTCGATCAAGGTCATCATTCCATTGGCGCGTCCGTATTGTTCCTTGGGCACCATGGTGGAGATTGCCGCGGAATACGCAGGCCATTGGAAGGCCATCCCCAGGCCGTAGATGATGTTGGCAACGTACATATGCCAGATCTCCAGAATGCCCATCCACTGAAAAATGAGGATGAGCACGGTGGCTAATCCGGCTCCAAGGTCGCTGACCATCATCATCATTTTGCGGTTATGGCGGTCCACCATCACACCGGCAAAAGGCGAGATCAACAGGAATGGTGTGATAAAGAAGACCTGCATCAGGCCGAGCGCGGTGGCGCTTTGGGTCTTTTCATATATCCAGATGGTCAGCGCGAATCCGCTCATGTTGCTGGCCAGCACCGAGACGATCTGCCCCAGCCAGACGAGTGTGAACCCGAACATGCCGCCCGGGCGTTTTGTTGAAGTTTCCTGCATGGATTCTCCTTATTATTAAAGTTCGAAAGGCGCAAGAGATTCTCCTGCGCCTTTCACGGTCACTGCATCAATCGGTACATCGGGGTCAGGGATCGATAAAACATATCTCACTCTCCTTTTAAGAAAAGGGAAAACACAACGCCCGGCAAACGAATGAAAAATGTACTTACTCGACGAAGATCTCTACGTGCTCGCCATCCTCTTCATCAGTCACATCAATGATCTTACCTGTGACGCCCATGCGCAGCGCTTCCATGACGTTGCTCATGTCCACGCCCTGGACCTCGGGGGCAAAGTGGGCGCCGATCTTGAGTCCGGCATCCACCAGAGCAAGCGGAATTTGAACGGAGGCCTTCGAGCGGCCTGTGCGGGTATCGGTGACGCGCACGCGCAGCATCCGTGCTCCGCCAGCAGAGGGAGGACGGGGCGGCGTGGGAAATCCCCGCCGCGACTCGCTCAAGGCGGAAAGCAACTTGGCGCCTTCCTCGGCACTGATCTTGCCTTCCTCGATCAGTTTCAAGATCTTCATTCGCTCTTCAACGTTTGCCATATCAAAACTCCTTTCGATGTTCAGGGAAATCCCTGAACTGTTTTTGTTTTTTATCCTGCTGTCACAGGAGTACTGTCTTCAATGGGTATGTCCTTTTGTTCATCCGTTTTGGGAAGTTTGAACTTCAACCAGATCGGGATCACAGAAAGCATGAGCACCACCGCCGTGATCGTGAAGGGCGTTGTCGGTCCAAATTTCTCCCACAACTGTGAGCCGATCCACGGTGCGGGCAGGGATATGATTCCCAGGCTGGTGCTGAACAAGCCGAAGGCCAGTCCGCGCAGGTTTTGGGGTACAGCCTTGCTGATCAACGACTGATAGGCAGGGCCGGAAATCCCCGCGCCCAACCCGGCCAGCCCCCACCCCACAAAGAACAGCCATTGGTTTCCCTGCGGAATGTTGACAAGAACGAACAACGCCGAAGACATCAGAACCATGCCCAACGCAATGCCCACACGTTCACCTGCTTTATCCGATAGCCAGCCGCCGGGGATGGTGCTCAGCATCATACAGATACCGAACATCGAGGTCACCCAGCCGATCTGCTGGTAGGTCAGCCCGCCAAACTCCTGCATATACACAGGGAAGAGGTTCCCGGAGAATTGGAAGGAGGTATCACGCAGGCCGTCGGTGATAAGCATCCAGGTGATCAGGCCGCCGGAGAAGATCAAGGTCGTCATGGCGGCGAGGTTGGTTTTCAAACTGGTGAAGGACAATTTCCCGGGCGAGGTTGAAGCGCCCCTGGCTGCTTCGCGCGCCATGCTCAATCGCATCAACATTGCCACGAAGTAGAACACGCCCGCCACGATCAACATCAACTTGAAACCGAAGGCCCCGGCCATCCAACCACCAAGCGGGGGACCGATGACCGTCACGATCATGAAGATCGCCTGTGAGATGCCATAGACCCTGCCGCGATTTTCTTCGCTGGAATGTTCGGCAATAAAGGCATCGAAACTCGGCCCCACCAGCGAACGGGCGATGGCTCCGATGGCGGTTGCCAGCAGCAACCACTGCCAGGTATCGGCCAGAACGAGCGGAATGTAGCCAATCACGCCGAAGACGCTGCCGATCGCAATGGCGCGCAAACGTCCGAGCGAGTCCGAGACCCAGCCGCCTAAAATTTGCAGGAACAGCGGCACGATCTGCGCCAGCGTAAAGAACAGGCCGATGTCTGTGATGCCCGCCTTCAATTCCTTGAGATACAACGGCAACAGGCCGTCATACATGCTCCCGCCGATATTGGCAAAGATCATCGCCGCAAGGAACAGGATCAGCAATCCACTTAATAAAGATTGTTTCTTTACAGCGTTCATCGTTATCCTATAAAGACTTGCACTTTCTCGCCGCTGTCGGTATCGTCCACATGCACGATCAGCGGGTCGGTTACGTTTTTCGCCATGGAAATGACGTTCACCACTTCATCAATATTCGTGTTCTTCAATCCGTCAATGGAGTGACCGAACGTGCGGATCACCCACCCGGCAAAACTCAACGGCAGGGGAAATACCAGCGAAATATGGCGCGGCCCATCCTGATCTTTCGAACGGGTGCGATCCACATCCACATACAGCCAGCGTGAGGTGCGGCTTCCAGCGCCGATGGCGATCAACATGATCCCAAACAGCAACGGCATGCTCAGGCAATAAAACCAGAAGTTCAGTCCCGAGTTCTGTTGAACGCCGAACATCCACCATGCAAATAAGACCGTGACGATGATCCCTGTCCACAGAATGCCGCCTGAAAAACGATGGGCTCTGCGCTTGACCTCTTCGAACTCCGGAGCATTTGCGCCGCTTTCTCCGCTCGAGCCGGGTGCAACTTCGACGACCTCCATCTGAGCAGATTCTTCAGCAGCGGCCTCTTCGAGCGCTTGCATCAATGTGGCCGCCTCTTCCGCACTGATCTTGCCATCCGCCACCATTTGCAGGATCTTCCTGCGTTCCTCTGAAGACATTATGAGCCTCCTTCCAATGCCGATAAAAGTTGTTCAGCCTGTTCTGCCGTGATCTTCTTTTCCTGGAGCATCTTCAAGATCGCCAGGCGTTCCTCATCTGAAGCCTGCTGGGATTGCTTTTGCGGCATGGGCACACCCTTCGGGGAGAAATCCCAACTCCAGCGCCCGATCTCCAACCCGGTCTTGACGCGGCGGGTCGTCCGTCGCTCGGCTTCACGAACCTTCTGTTCGGCGCGGCGTGCGGCCTGTTCGGCCTTGCGAGCCGCCTGGGCAGTAGCCTGTTCCACACGACGGGAGATACGTTCTCCAAAGCCGGACCAGTCCATGCCCATGCCGGCGAAGTTGCCGAAGTCCTCGGCTGATTCACCGGCATCAGAACGGTTGGACACGCGAATGTCGCCGCCTGCGCTCAAGGTGAAGACGGCAGACCCATCCCCCAGAGTAACAACACGGCTGGTGGCATCTTCATCATTTTCCACACCATCCCAATCAATATCGATCTCGTCGGCGCTGAGGGTCAGCATCGCATTGGCTTTGGGCGGCATCACAAGTAAAATATCGTCACCCGCGGTCACTGCGTAGGCATTGCCCGCCAGCGGATTTAGGTACATCACCACATCTTCACCCACGTTTGCGGTCACACTGCCGCGTACATCGCGCAAGGCCAGATCGTCAGTGACCGAGTCAAGCGCCACGCTGCCTTCCACATCGCGGATGGAGACGTCCGAACCCGCTTTACGGATGGAGAGGTCTCCCTTTCCGCCGCGCAGGCTGAAGTCCGAATGAACCGCTTCGATCGCCACCGAGTTCACGTCGCGCATCGAAAGGTCGCCTTCAACATTCTTCAGTTCGATCCCACCCATCACCCCGCGAATGGAGGCATCGCCAGTGATCTGGGTAATCGCAACACTTGCTCCTTTCGGAACTCGTATTGAAAGATCATCATCGCAAGAAATGGTGACTTCATTTCCTGTCTGGGTCACCACAAGGTTTTCATCATCGGCCTTGAGTAGAATATCATCGCCTTCCCAGCCCACGAGGCTGAGATCCCCGCTGACAGAGTTAATGCGAACACTGGGGTTACGTCCCGCAGAAATCGTTTTGGACATGGCTTATTCCTCCTCGCCACGCAAAATGCGCATGGCCTGGTCGGCAGTGATCTTCCCCGCCTCAAGGTCGGCAATGACACTGCTGCGGGTCTCATCATCCACTTCTTCGGGCGCTTCCTCGCGACCAGGCTCGAAGCCAAGCTTGCGAATCACTTCATGCAGCCGGTTGCGTATGGTCGGGTAGGAGAGCCCAAGTTCCTGCTCCATGCGGTTGATCTTGCCTTCGCAACGCACGAAGGTAAAAACAAACTCGATCTGCTCAGGCGAAAGATTCGAAAATTGCCCCAGAGCGAAATGGCCTTCCATGGAAGTATCGCATGAGGGGCAGTGCAGTCGGACAACTTCAAATTCCGATTGACAGATTGGGCAACGGGTAGGTGCAGGTCGCATAATTGGCTTCTCCAATATATAATTCAAGAGTTGGTGATGAATTCTCAAGATCTTAGAAAAGTTTGAGGTATTTCAAGGAAAATTAAACTTTTCTGCCTGATTTCTAATAAAATTATACGACGGGTTTTATTTTTGTCAAGGTTAATTTCAATATTATCAATATCAATTTGAAGATTATTTATTTTTTCATATATTTCGTATTGAAAATCTGCGTTTTTTTGGAGGATTCACTTGATTCGTTCACTTTTTTTCACCCCTGGCAAGCCCATCCGCGCCAACATCCCCACTGATGAATTCCCCCGCCTCGTCCGTGATCGAAAAGGGGTGCTGTGGGTCGACTTCTTTGGCGAAGCCCCCGAGCAAGCCGAACCCATTCTAAAGAATTTCGGCTTCCATCCGCTCGCCATCGATGATGCCCTGCAGGAGACCCATACATCCAAAGTGGATGACTGGGGCGATCATTTATATATTGTATTCAACATCCTCAATTACAAGAACGAGAACGGTTCGTTCGAATCTGAGATCGATGAACTGGATGTTTTTCTCGGAAGGAATTTCGTGGTCACATACCATGATCAACTCCTGCCCGCCATCGAAGACGCCTGGGCCGCCTGCCAGCGCGATACCCGCCATATTCAGGATGGACCCGACCATTTGCTCTACCGCATCGTAGACGCGCTGGTGATGAGCTACATGCCTCTGATCGACCAGATCGACGCCCAGGTGGATAAGATCGAAGACCAGGTCTTTGACCGCCCGCGTTCGGATGTTCTGGAGCATATTTTCAGCCTCAAGCGCCTCTTACTGACCATGCGGCGCATCCTGCTGCCCCAGCGCGAGGTTTTGAACAAGCTATCCCGCGATGATTATCGCGTGATCGACCCCAAGGATCGCGTCTTCTTTCGCGATATTTACGATCATCTCGTCCGCCTGCACGACTTGAACGAGAACCTACGCGATCTTATTGGCGGCGTGTTGGATACCTATCTTTCGGTCACCAATAATCGTATGAACGAGATCATGAAAGTATTGACCATCATCACCACCTTCTTCATGCCCATTACCTTCATCACCGGCTTTTTCGGCATGAACTTCTTCGAGCCGGTCGCTCACCTAGTCGGCTGGACCAGTCAGCAGACTTTCACAGTCATCATGACCATCATGGTGGGGCTTCCCGTCTTAATGTATTTCTGGATGCGCGGGCGAACCTGGTTGTAATCAACAAGCCCGGAACAAGACAGCTCAAGAAACCGGATCGATGTTCAAGTCAAAATCAAGGCCTTGACACAGAACAGGCGTTCGAGTATCATTCCTAGCACAAATGAGCGAAGAATGTTTACCTGCGCCAGAAAACTGGCAGGAGGCTTGAAATGATGATGGTTAGAAAAAGCAAAGGAATTGGCGAACGCCACCAGAAGATCCTGGATTTTATCGCCTCGTATCAACGTGAACACAAACACCCCCCTTCAATCCGTGAGATCGGCGAGTATTGTGATATTTCATCCACTTCGGTGGTGAATTACTATCTCGACCAATTGGAAAAGGCCGGTCAACTTGAGCGCGACCGCAAGATATCCCGCGGCATGCGCCTCATTGGAAACGCCAACCCGATCGGCGATATGTTGCGCGTTCCCGTACTGGGTGTCATTCAAGCCGGTGAGCCGATCCTCGTTCCCTCAGAATCCCCCTTTACACCTGAGGACTCGGTTGAGATAGCCGCCTCCATGATGTCCACCAAGGAAAAGGGCAAGGAACTCTTTGCCTTGCAGGTCCAGGGAGACTCGATGATCGATGCCATGGTTAACGATGGCGATATCGTCATCCTAAGGCCCGCACAGGAGGCCCGTAACGGTGAAATGGTCGCCGTTTGGCTCAACGACCGGAACGAGACCACCCTTAAGTATTTCTACAAGGAAAAAGAAGGATACCGTCTACAACCCGCCAACCCATCCTTCAAACCGATCATGATCAAAAAGAGCGAAGCTCTCGATATCAAAGGCAAGGTGGTCATGGTCATCCGCAAAGTAGACAGGCTTGTCGCATAACGAATAAAAAAAGAGGCTGCCGAACGGCAGCCTCTTTTTTTATTCCGTGAATTACTCGACGACGACGTTGGCGCCGGCTTCTTCGAGCTTCTTCTTGGCGTCCATCGCGGCATCCTTACCGACACCGGTAAGAACCTTGGAACCGGCGGCTTCGGCCATGGCCTTGGCTTCGCCGAGACCGAGGCTGGTCAGCTGGCGGATCACCTTGATGACGTCGATCTTCTTGGCGCCTGCATCCTTGATGACCACATCGAACTCAGTCTTCTCTTCAACAGGTTCAGCAGCAGCGGCGGCACCAGCAACGGCAGCCACAGCCACCGGAGCGGCGGCGGAAACGCCCCATTTTTCTTCGAGCATCTTCACGAGGTCAGCGGCCTCGAGAACGGAAAGAGTGGAAAGTTCTTCCACGAGTTTTGCGAGCTTTTCGGACATTGTTTAGCACTCCTTGCTAATTATGGTTGATATAGATTGCGAGTTGAACCCGCTTCAAAATTCGGACACTACGCGGCGGCGGGAGAAGCACCCTTCTCCGAAAACGCCTTGACCACGGCCGCCAAACCACGAGCGGGTTCTGCGATCGTACGGACGAGCTTGCCAGCAGGAGCCTGCAACACGCCCAAAAGTTGAGCGCGCATCACGGGCAGCGGCGGCATATCTGAGAGCGCCTTCACCTGCGCGGCGGTCAGGGCCTTGCCAGCCATGAAACCGCCCTTTACCTTGACGAACTCGTTGCCTTTTGTGGCATCGGTAAGCGCCTTGGCTGTGGAAGCAGGGTCAGAGAACGCGAACGAAACTGCGGTGGATTTGACAAGCAAATCCTCGGGAAGTTCCATGCCATTGTCTGCGAATGCGCGACGAGCCAGCGTATTCTTGACAATGTGGAATTCACCACCAGCCTCGCGGATCTTGGCGCGGATGGAATCGAGGGATTTCATGTTCGCGCCGCTGTACTCAACCAGAATGATCGCCTGGCTGCGCTTGACCCAATCTGCATAATGGGCCAGTACTTCTTCCTTGCGTTGCTTGGAAATTGCCAAAGGGAATTCACCTCCTTTCAAAAAAAGTCTTTGCCACTCACGCAGGGCAAAGACTTTTCGCATTCCCGATGGGGAAACAGCACGGAGGTGCTGAGATATGCTTTGAGTCTTCACCTGAGCAGGAAATTAAGTCTCCGGACGATCTCGATCTTTCGCACTGACCGTGAACCGGAAACACCCGCCTTCACTGGCGAAGTGGTTTTCAGAGTTTATCGGATATGACTATCCGGCTCCTTCAATATGTTCGTTGGGATCAGCCTTTACGCCAGGTCCCATAGTGGTGGTGATAGTAATGCGCTTGACAAAGTTACCTTTCGCACCGGACGGGCGAGACTTATTGATCGCATCCATCAAAGCCACATAGTTCTCATAAAGTTTCTGCGCGTCAAAAGATGCCTTACCAATGGAAACGTGGATATTATTGCTCTTATCGAGGCGATACTCCACACGGCCAGCCTTGGCTTCCTTAATGGCCCGGTCAATATCCTGTGCAGAGACCACGGTTCCCGCTTTGGGGTTCGGCATCAAACCGCGCGGGCCAAGCACACGACCGAGGCGACCGACCTTGCCCATCGCATCGGGGGTGGCGATGGCAACATCGAAATCAAGCATGCCACCTTCAATTTTCTTCATAGTCTCATCATCATCCGCAACGAGATCCGCACCGGCTGCGCGTGCAGCGGCAGCGCCCTCGCCTTGGGCAAAAACGAGCACACGCACCGTTTTACCGAGGCCATGCGGAAGCACGACCACGTCGCGCAACTGCTGATCCGCCTGACGGGAGTCGAGAGTGGTGCGCATGTGAACTTCAACGGTCGCATCAAACTTGGTGATGCTGGTCTCCTTCGCCAAGGCCACCGCCTCGCGGGAAGGATAGATCTTCTCAATATCAACTTTGGCGGCGGCCGCCAGGTATTTCTTTCCGTGTTTAGCCATTTTTTCCTCCGTGGTTCAAACGTGACGTTTTAGCAAATCAGCGGCTAAAACCTGTCACTCCCACAAATTAGTCAGTCACCGTAATGCCCATCGAGCGGGCGGTACCTTCGATCTGCTTCATCGCGCCTTCGAGGCTGATCGCATTGAGGTCTTTCATCTTCAACTCAGCGATCTCTTTGATCTGCGCGCGGGTCACTTTACCGACCTTATCCTTGTTCGGAACGCCGGAACCCTTTTCGACCTTGGCCGCTTTGCGCAGCAAAACCGCAGCGGGCGAAGTGCGAAGCACAAAATTGAACGAACCATCAGTAAAGATGGTGATCTCCGCAGGAATCACTTCACCAGGACGATTGGATGTACGGGCGTTGTATTCCTTGCAGAAAGCCATGATATTGATACCATGGCTTGCGAGCGCGGGACCGACCGGGGGCGCAGGGTTGGCCTTGCCAGCCTCGAGCTGCAAACGAACGATTGCTTTTAACTTCTTTGCCATTTCAATTCACTCCTTGTACCAATTCATTGGTACTGTGGTTATAACGGGTCATTTTGGGAGACCCTCCCACCGCATCAGGCTCAACGGGGAGCCTGTTACTGTCCATTTTAACTTTTTTTTCGCTTCTACCTTAAGACTTCTCAACTTGCAGGAAGTCCAGTTCCACCGGCGTTTCGCGCCCGAAGAAACTCACCATCACGCGTACCTTGCTGCGTTCCATATCGATCTCAGACACCACACCGCGGAAATCATTGAACGGTCCATCGATGATGCGTACGCGTTCGCCTTGTTTGAAGGTCACCTTCACGGTCGGCGCTTCCGCTTCCATGCGCTTGACGATCTGGGCCACTTCTTCCGGGCGAAGGGGTGTGGGGTTGTTTCCCATCCCAACGAAGCCGGTCACACCGGGGGTGTTGCGAACCACATACCAGGATTCTTCGGTCAGGATCAGGTTCACCAGCACATAACCGGGGAAGATATGACGTTCCACCGTGCGGCGCTTCCCGTCTTTGACCTCGATCTCTTCCTGGGTCGGGATAACCACATCAAAGATCATATCCTTCATGCCCATGGTCTCAATACGCTGTTCCAGGTTATGTCGGACCTTGTTCTCGTAACCCGAATAACAGTGGATCACGAACCAAGCCGGCCCTTCGACCGTCGTTTCGATGGGAGGAAGATCAGTGGGAATCTTTACTTCGGGAGCAGGAGCAGGTTTCGGGTCCGATGAAGAAGCGGACGAATCCATTTCCGCAGGAGCGGCCTGCTCCACGGCATTTTCTTCCATCGGTTCCTGTTCAAATTGCTCTTGCGGTTCCGGTAAATCCATCAGATCCTCAATTCAAACTAAAGCCCAAGAACAAAATTGAGCAGTCTTTCGGCGAGGAAATCCACGCCCCAGAGGAAGACTCCCATGAAGACCATGACCAGGAGAACCAGGCCGGTCAGACGGCGAGCCTCAGGCCATGTGGGCCAGCTGACTTTGCGGAGTTCTCCGCTGGTTTCGCGGAAATATCGCTCGATGGCGTTTTCCTGTTTCTTGACTTTTTTCGCTTTCTCAGCCAAGGCAATGCTCCTTCTTCATTTTACGGCTAAAACGCCGCGAGGCGCGGCGTTGTTGCCTGAGGCAGGCCAGGTAGGACTTGAACCCACAACCGCTCGTTTTGGAGACGAGAGCTCTGCCAATTGAGCCACTGGCCTAAGTTGGTCAGGCGGCCGTTTTTTTCGGCCACCTGACATAACGACTACTTGGTTTCGCGATGTACTGTGTGCTTTCGGCAGCGCGAACAGTACTTCTTGAATTCCAGACGATTCGGATCGTTGCGGCGATTCTTCTCGGTGGTGTAATTGCGTTCCTTGCAGTCACTGCACTGCAGGGTGATCACCGGGCGAACATCTTTCTTCTTGGATGCCATTTTACTTCCTAACTTTCACTGAATTACGATTACTCGATGATCTTGGTAACGACACCAGCGCCGACAGTCAAACCGCCTTCGCGAATGGCGAACTTCGAACCCTGTTCCAACGCCACCGGCACGATCAGTTCCACCGTCATGTTCACGTTGTCACCC
>Ga0268298_10000817_pt1 | contig 38871 bp, 42 predicted proteins | sample WWTPWeurt_MetaG_FD_194462 | JGI IMG/M metagenome (GOLD analysis project Ga0268298, IMG submission 194462) | Activated sludge microbial communities from WWTP in Nijmegen, Gelderland, Netherland - WWTP Weurt | ecosystem: Engineered > WWTP > Aerobic digester > Activated sludge | place...
CCAGCGCCGGAAACCGTGGGTCCGAATACGATCGAGCGAAGCCACCATCCCTCCTTGGAGTGAGCGCAGCCAGCTTAGACGCCATCCATCGCAGACGCAACAGGACTCGGGATGCGGACCATGGATACCGCGCAAATCGTGCCGTCTCAGGGAGTGCCGGAATCCCGGAAACGCTTCGCGGTTATAATCGGCGGCACATTCGCACAGTGCCAACCGCCGGGAACTCGGCGGGTGGGTCAGCGTCGAAGGCAATGGATTCGTCTCATCGGAGGGCTTGAAAGACCATGGAAAACGTCCGTACCTACCCGCAAATTGCCACGCAGGACATTGCCCAGCGGCAACATCGCGTCCTGCGCAACACTTACGCCCTGCTGGCGCTGTCGATGGCGCCTACGGTGGCCGGGGCGCTGATCGGCATCCAGCTGAAGTTCTCGTTCCTCGCCGGCAGCCCGTTCATCGCCTTCATGCTGTTCCTCGGTGTGGCTTTCGCTTTCATGTGGGGCATCGAGCGCACCAAGAACAGCGGCATGGGCGTGGCCCTGCTGCTCGGTTTCACCTTCTTCATGGGCCTGATGCTGTCGCGCATCCTGCAGGTGGCGCTGGGATTCTCCAATGGCGGCTCGCTGATCGCGATGGCCGCTGGGGGCACCGGGGCGATTTTCGTTTCCCTGGCGGCCGTCGCTTCGACCACCAAACGGGACTTCTCGAATCTTGGCAAGTTCCTGTTTTCCGGCGTGATCCTGCTGCTGGTCGCCATCGTGGCCAACATCTTCTTCCAGATCCCGGCCTTGTCGCTGGCGATTTCGGCGATCGCCGTGGTCCTCTTCTCCGCCTATATCCTGTACGACATCAACCGCATCGTGCAAGGCGGCGAGACCAACTACATCACGGCGACGCTGGCGGTGTATCTCGACATCTACAACGTCTTCGTCAGCCTGCTGCAGTTGCTGATGGCCTTTACCGGCGAGCGCGACTAGGTCGAAAAATCGGCGCCGGCGACACGGCGCCAGGGCATCAAACGGCGACTGCGGTCGCCGTTTTACTTTTCGAACAGGGCGATCGATTCGAGGTGCGAGGTGTGCGGAAACATGTTGGCCATGCCCGCACCGGTGAAACGGTAGCCCTTTTCATGCACCAGCACCGCCGCGTCACGCGCCAGCGTGGCCGGACTGCACGAGACATAGACGATGCGCCGCGGACCGCCCGCCTCCGGCAGCGCCTTGACCACCGCGATCGCTCCTTCGCGCGGCGGGTCGATCAGCACTTTGTCGAAGGCACCGAGGCCGGTAAAGCTTTCACCTGTCATCTCGAACAGGTTGGCGACGGCAAATTCACACTGCGCCGCGAGGCCGTTGGCGGCCGCGTTCTCTTCCGCACGCTTGACCAGTTCCGGGCTGCCTTCGATGCCGAGGACACGCGCGCCCATCCGCGCGATGGGCAGGGTGAAATTTCCGAGTCCGCAAAACAGATCCGCAATCCGCTCGCCGGCCCCTGGTTTCAGCAGGGCCATGGCCCGTCGCACCAGCATGCGATTGACGCCCTGATTGACCTGGGTGAATTCGGTCGGATGAAACTGCAGTTGCAGGCCGAAATCCGGCAGCTCGTAACTGAGTGACGGCGCGTCCGGCGGATGGAAGAGGACGACCGAGTCAAGTCCCTTCGACTGCAGATACCAGATGATTCCATGCGCATCGGCGAAGCGTCGCAGCTGGTCATGATCTTCGGCGCTGAGTGGCTCGAGATGGCGCAGCAGGAGCGCCGTCCGCGCAGCGCCGACCGCGACCTCGATCTGCGGCATGCGATCCGGCCGGGACATGGCCTCGACCAGCGTCTTGAGCCTGGGGATCAAGGCCGAAACATGCGCGGGCAGCACCAGGCAGGAATCCATCACCGCCACGTAACTGCTGTGCTTTTCGCGGAAGCCCACCAGGGTCCCGCCCTTGCTCGCGACATGGCGCACCGAAAGCCTGGCCCGCGACCGATAGGCCGAGCCCGTGCCGGCAATCGGCGGAAATACCTGTTCCGGCTTGAGACGACCGATATGCCACAAGGCGTCTTCCAGCACGCGCTGCTTGGCGGCGGTCTGGCCGGCAACATTGAGGTGCTGCATGGAACAGCCGCCGCAGGTGCCGAAATGCGGACACGGCGGCGCCACCCGCTGACTGGAGGGGCGCAGCACGCTTACGGCATGGGCCTTTTCGTAGCTCCGTTTCCGCCGATAGCTGGCGTACTCGACAATTTCGCCGGGCAGTGCGCCTTCGACAAAAATCGCCTTGCCGTCAACATGCGCAACGCCGCGACCTTCATGATCCAGGGATTCGATGTTCGCCAGCAGCATGGAGAATGGCGGGGGCCGTTCGACAAAAGACGATGATTATAATCGGCCCATCAAACCCCGCCTTGCCGCTCGTCCCGGTTCGGGCGGCGAAGCGATCGTTCCTCAACCCACGGCAAACCCCCGGTTTGCCCATATCAGGAGCCACAGCGTCTTCGATCATGAACCCTTCTTACCAGTTACTCACCAGCGAAGCCGGATATCGCCGGGCATGCGATACGGTCCTGGGCCGGGCCGAACGCGAGTTGCTGATCTTCGATCGCGACCTGCGCAGCTTGCAGCTGGACGACCACACACGGCTTCAATCGCTCTCGGACTTCCTCGCCAGCGATCGCCTGCGGCGAATCCGCATCGTGCTGCATGACCCGGGGCCCTTGCATCGGCAGGCGCCACGCCTGATGCAACTCATCGCCCGCTTCTCGCACATGGTCGACGTGCGGCAAAGCCCCGACAACCTGCGCCACCTTGCCGACTCGCACCTGCTTGCCGACGATGCCCACGCTGTGCGCCGTTTCCACATCGAGCAGCCGCGCAGCGCGCTGGTCATTGACGACCCTGCCTACGTCCACCCCTGGCGGCAACGCTTCGAGGAATTGTGGGAGCTGTCCCACCCCTGCCTGCAACTCAATACCACCGGGCTTTGATGCGGCTGCCGGCAGATGGCATGCCGTGGTGCACCATTCATTGGATTTTGCGTGATAAAATTTCAAGTTGATCGAAATGGAAACGTTTCGATCAAACCAATTGGCCGATCAACTCCATAACGTTAAGGAATTCATCAATATGAAGCAATCTCTCCTCGTAGCTGCACTCCTCGCCCTCGCTGTTTCCGCTTGCGGCAAGACCGAAGCCCCGGCTCCTGCCCCGGCTCCCGCTCCGAAGCCCGCCGCCGAAGCTCCCAAGCCCGCCGCCGAAGCTCCCAAGCCCGCCGACGCACAAGCCGGCATGGCCGGCATGTCCGGCATGTCCGGCATGGCTGGTCAGCAAGGCATGGCTGGCATGGCCGGCATGGAAGCTGCGAAGCCTGCCGCTGCGGCAGCCGCTGCTCCGGCTGCTCCGGCTGCTCCGGCTGCTCCGGCTGCTCCCGCTGCTCCCGCTGCTCCGGCGAAGAAGTAATTTTTCGCCTGCTTTCGGGCAATAAAAAAGCCGACCTTCGGGTCGGCTTTTTTTGCGCCCGGTTCCGTCGGTTTCACAGATCGCGCCAACTGAAGCCTTCTGACTGCGTCGCGATGCCGATCCAGTCGGGCGCACAGCCAAGTACCGCCGACAGGGCGGCACGCGCCAGCAGGGGCGAATTGTTCTGCTCTGAAAGATGCGCCGCAACCACGTGGCGCAAGCGCGACGAATCCAGTCGCGCCAGCAACGAAGCGCCCGCGGCATTGTCCAGATGACCCCAGGGGCCACCCACCCGACGCTTCAAGGCGAGCGGATAACTGCCTTGCACCAGCATCGCCGCATCGTGGTTGCACTCCAGGACCAGGCCATCGCAACCATCGAGCATGGCCACCATGTGCGGTGTGACGTGACCGGCGTCTGTCAGCACCCCCAGCCGCCAGCTACCATCGGTCAGGACGAACTGAACCGGCTCGCGGGCATCATGGGGTACGGGGAAGGGTTGGATGCCGAGATCGCCGACTGAAAACGGCTCATGGCTGTCGATAACCGTGATCCGGTCATCGACGTGATCCGCGCGGCAGGCCATCAGCGTGCCGTGCGTAAGCAGAATCCTCCAGTCGAAACGCCGCGCACAGGCAAAGACTCCGCCGACGTGATCGGCGTGTTCATGCGTAACCAGAACCGCATCGACATCCTCGCCCGTGAGATTCAAGCGTGCCAGCCGGCGCGAGATTTCGCGCGGTCCGAAACCGGCATCGACCAGCACCCGTGTATTTCCGCCTTCGACCAGCAAGGCATTGCCCCGGCTGCCGCTGCCGAGTGAGGCGAAACGCACGTTGGTCCCGACTCCGGATTACTTCAGCTGGTCGTAAAGCAGGCCAAGAATTAGCGTACTAACTTGTTTTATTTCTGATTTTCTATAAATACAACTGGCTTGGCTACTCATATGGCTACTCTCGGAGGCGTTGTGCTGTCAGGAATTCTACCCGCTACCCTCTCATGAAAGCGGCGCGGATCGCCATAAGCCGGAGAACTGGCGGAGGCCAGATCTACCCCGCCGGCAGCCTCACCGGCTTAAAGCCCGTCCCACTCGCCGCCGCCAGCAGCCAGGCGACGACATCGCCGCAAGGAACACCCAGCGGCACCGCCTCAAGGCAGTAGCGATCCCCCATCAGCGTCTGAAAGACGGGAATCAGCTTCGGGTCGCGCTGATCCGGAGCAATGACGCCAGCGCCGGCCGCCGCTTCCAGCTTCCGCAGTCGACGTTCAAGCGGGTTCATTGCAGCTTCTCCCGCTCGACCTTGGCCCGGGCAGTCACCCACGGCGCCGGCTGCAGCGGCATCAACTTAATCACGAAGAAGCCATCGCGCACCGCCTGCTCGACTTCGGCGCGGAAGCTGGCCTCGTCGTCGGCGTCGCCACCAACAGGGAAGCCCATTATTTTCACCTGGCGTTTCGCCGGCTGCCTGTTTGCCGCGGCTTCCTCTAGCTTCCGGATTCGGCGCTCCATCTGCACGCTCATGGTTTCTCCTTGCTCGCTTGTTTTTCGAGGGCTTCAATGCGCTTTGCCATGTTGTGAGTCTCCAGGGCACGGCGCTGATGCTCGACAAGGCCGGAAAGCGCCTCGCCCTCACTCGGCAGCAGGTCGCCGCTGGCCACGGTTGCCGTGATCTTCGCTTGGGCAGCGTTGCAGGTGGCAACGTCCGTGATCTGCGGCAGCTTGATGCTGACCGGTCGATCCTTGGCGGCAGGGATGAGCTTGTCGACTACCAGGCGCGCGGCGGCCATGTCGCCAGCCTTCGCCGCATCGATGATTCGCTTCACGATGGCACCCAGTTCGCCCTCCATTGCGGCAATGGCCAGCAGGGTTGCCCGGTTCTTGGAACCCTTCGGGCGTCCGGCTGGATTGCCGCTTTGACCTTTCTTGAACCCCGGCTTGACCTTCGTCATGCTGCAATTCCCCTTGCAAGATCAGCCCGCCGCAACCAGTGCAGCCTGAATCCACGATACCAGCCGGCCGCATAGGCAAACGACAGCGCGAAGATTCCCCATTGCTCTGCCTGCCAGGACGCATAGAGCCAGAACGGTTGCGCCAGCAGGCCACAGATGCAGGCCCAGCGGCGTACCGGTTCCCGCGGGTCATTGGCCAGCCAGATTGACGCCAGGCCAAATATCCCGATGAATACCTGGTCGATCATGCGGCCTCCCTCATGACCTCGAAAACGTACTTGTCCATGATTCCAGCCGTCAGCATGCCTGAATGGTCAGTCCTCGCCCGCTCGTAGGCTTCTCTCAGGTCCGGATCTCTGATGCCGGCCTGCACCCATGCCTGAATGCGGGAATCCTGCGCGTAGAACGGCCCCTTCATGCCCCGAATTTCCTCAAGGCGTCGGAGGCGAGCGGCAATTACCTTGGCGTCGGGCGGAGGCGGAATCTCACGGTTCAGAAATTTGTGAACGGTCGCGCTACCGTCATTGACCACGCCTGGCGCGGGCTGCTCTGCCGGTTCATTCACGGCGCCGCCATCATCAGCAGGAAGTCGCCAGACCCAGCCCGCGCCGAATCCTGCCTTCGTCTTCGTCACGCCAAGCGCAATCGCCGCGCGCTGAATCGTCCGCGCTGAAACCTTGTCGCCTTCGGCAGCAGCAAGGATTCCAGCGGCATCGCGCGGACCAGCGGCCAGCATGTTGCCGACCAGCGCGCAGGCTCGATCAGCGGCTGATTCCATCAGGATACGGCGGGCTCAACTGCAATGCCCAGCCGTTCGAGTTCAGCCCGGGCGGCCAAGATGTCGCTCCGATTGGAGCACTGATGGGCCGGCAGTTCCTGAGCGGCCACCATGCGCAGGCGTATCAGCTTGTCGTCGGTCTTGGGCTCGCGTCGCGCTGCGGTCGGTAGCGGCGGCCGTGCGTCGATCTCCTGCACGTCCGAGACATCGAGCCCCAGGACCCATGCCATCCGCTCGGCGATGAACTGCGGATGCCGGGCCAGCACCTTGACCCAGCCGATGCTCTCGACGTTCGCCTGGTAGAGCCGCGCGCCTGCGAAGTGGGCAAGAAGGCTCTCGGCACTGTGCCGCACCTGGCCGAAGTCGTGAAGGGCGTTGGTGCCGATGCCACCCCACAGGGAGGGCCGCAGGCGCATCGCCACATTGAGATGAATTGCGGCCCATCCGGTGGCGGCCAGTTGCTGTTCTGCGTATTCGATTACTGTGCTCATGGTATCGCTCCTTTTTCGTGTCGCGCGAAAATCCGCCGCCGCTTTAATTCTTGAAGGCAAACTGCTTAAAACCAGCCAAAGACCCCCCCCTACCCCAAACAGGGAAGGGAAGGGCGCTGACATGCCAGCCCGCTTGCGCGGAATCTCATGCTGCCACCGGCTAGTGGCACGCCCCAGGACGTGAGACTGCAGACCAGTCCGTCGGATTGTTTCGGTTTTGCACCGGGCGGCCTGACTTCGGCCCCTTACCGATACCCTGTTGTTCCGCGCAGCCAGGTGGCTCTTGCTATCGTGCGGAGTACGGTCGGTGCCAAAAGAAAACGCCCGGAGAGCTTTGGGAGGGCGGGCCTCTGGCGGAGGCAATCGGCGCTTGCTCGAACACAGCATTCCGATTACAGCCGCCCTTCCAAAACATTCCGGGCGCATCAGTGTTGCATGTTCGAGATTTCGCGCCGGGTGCCAACCCGACATGAGCACTTTGTCACGCATGGCCCGACACCCGAACACGCTGAACAGGAAATATCTCACTTCAGAATCCCACGCCTGGCGATGTCGGCCGGCGTGAAGTCCTTGGCCTTCTGTGCTGCCCGGCTGTCCTGTACCGCATCCTTCAGCAAGGCGTTACGTTCCACGGTCAGAGCATCGAGCTTCAGCCGCTTCTCGGCCGGCGTCAGGCTCTGATCGCGGCGCACGGCCTGCATGTCGTTGTTGATCGTGCCAAGAGTCTTGGCCGCGCGCTCCAGCGGCTTCGCCTCGCCGGCCATGGGCGATTGCTCCTTGGCGTCGGCGAAACTGCGCAGTCCCATTTCGTCAAGTTCGCGCATCGTTCCGCGCAGGCGCTTGGCCTCGGTCAGCAGTTCATAGAACTCGGTTTCGTGGCGCGTGTGCTTCGCGGGCTCCTGCTGGTAGAAGCGGCGCACCACGGGCAATTCGTCGGCGCGCTTCTCGGGCAGCGTGTGACCGAATAGAGCTTGGTCGGACAGCATCAAGCCATACATCGCGTAAGTGTGGAAGTAGCCGCGCAACAACGCCTCGGCCCGGGCAGGATTCACCTGCAGGGCTTCGGGAAGATCGCGTGTTGCCATGCCGGCCGCCTTCATGGTCTCGCTGGTGCCCGGTTTCGCGCGCAAGAACGGTTGCACGTTCTCCATACCCGGCGTCTCGATGGGCGCCTTGGTGAAGCTGTTCTTGTTCGCCGCCTGCTCGTACAGCGGTGCGAGGATCTGCGGCATCAGGTTGAGATTGAAGGTTGCGCCGATGATCCGGGCGAAGTCCTTGCCCAGGCCCTGCGGGTCGGCGGCGATGATTTTCTCGGCGGAACGCTCGGCGGCCGACGACATGGCGCCGATCTCCCAAATCTTCGGCCAGCGGAAATGCTGGTCGCCGACGAAGAAATGCCAGTGCGCGTCGCGGTCCCAATCCGGCAAATCCTTGTAGCGCGGATCGTCGCGGTTCAGCAAGTAGAGCGCCGTCGAGAACAGCGCCATCATGCCGGCCTTGGCCGCAATCGCGCCCTTGTTCGGGTCGTGCGCCAGGCCGCGATAGAGACGATCCCAGGAGACCAGCGCCGGCCGCAGGAACATGGTCACGTCCATCATAAATCCGAGCGCCTTGCTGTCACCCTTCATGGCGAAGTCCGTGGACACGTCGCGCCCCAGGTAGGCGGCATGCCGGGGATTCTCGCCGGCAGCGATGGCCCGCTTGTACTCACCAAGCCGCGTGGACATTTCAAAGGTGTCGCCCAAGGTTTCCAGCATCGTCAAGAACTTGTCGGGCGTATCCAGGACAGTGCGATAGTCGATCTTTTGGTCGCGGTAGTAGCGTTCCAGCTTGGTCCGGAAATGATGCTCGTCGAGGAAGATCGAGGACAGACCGCCGCCGTTGGCCAGGTAGTCTTTGTAGATGGGGTCTTTGGTCAGGCGCAGCCGCATCCCTTGCAGGCTGTCCAGGATTGGCCGGAAGCCGGCGCGGGACATCACCGAGCCCATGAGGGTATCGCGGGCGATGTTCGCCATCCAGAAATCGGGCGTTGCGGTAATCGTCGCCTGCCCGATCCGTTTCGGCCAGCCCAACACCTTGACCACGGTCGACATCAGCGGCCGGTCGATGGCCTTCAATGCCCGGTACAGAACCGGGTCGCCGACCTCGAACCAGACGGGCTTGCCGCCCTGCATCACCGCCACCACGTTGGCGCCGGCTGGGGGCTGGCCCTTGATGAGGAACTCGAAGAAGGCCGGCACATCCCCATCGATGGCGATGCCAATCTTTTTCAGGATGGTCTCGATCACCTGGTCACCGCCGACCTTCACTATTTTCTCGCCCGGCTCGATCTTGACCATGAAGCGCCCGCCGCCTTCCTTCTGCGACAGATTGGCAATCTTGCGTCGGGCCTCGTTCTTCGCCGCCTTGTCGACCAGCATTGCGGCGTTGCCGATCATGTTCCCCAGCACATCCTTGATGTTCGTGGTTCCTCCGGTCAGGGCTTGGATGCCCGCCCAATCGCCGGGCTTGCCCTTGATGCCTCCGGGCTGATCGACGCGATGGAAGGGTAGGTACTGCGTGCGCTGCCAGAGTCGGCGCGCTTCCGGGTTGATGATGCCCTGCGCCTCGGCGAAGTCGAGAATCCCCTTGTTCCACTCCTGGTACTCGGCAAAGGCTTTCTCGCGCTCAGGGGTGCGCAGCCGCAGCATGCCGTCGATTTCGCCGCGGGTGAACAGATGCTCGCGCCCCTGGCCCATCAACTCGTTTGCCGACTTGCCGACGAAGTAGAGCAAGGCATCATCGATGTTCTTCGAGACTGGCTGCAGGATCTCTTCCAGACCCTTGCCGGCGAACCGGAAGGAGCCATCAGCCTGCTTGACCGGGTAGCCGAAACGCACGCTGCCATCGGCAATCGAGGCTGAAGCGCGAGACAGCCGCGCCGACTCATAGGGGCCATTCGGGTTGATCTTGCCGGTCAGGTCGCGTTCCATGCGGTAGATGCCGTGCAAGTCATCAACGGTCGCCTGCCTGAACTTGTCCCAGAAACGGTCAAAGTATTCCGCCAGGGGCTTCTCGGTGCCGATCTTCGAGCGCGCCCGGTTGAGCGCGTCCTGGCCGAACCATGCCGTCATGTCGGCCTGTGCCTTGCGCAGCGCCGGGCCGTACTTATGCGAGTCGGCGAAGTTGTTGAGCCAGGCATGAACCCTTGGCGCCTTCGCCTCCAGCGTCTCGGGCTGGGTCAGGAACAGGCGCACGCCTTCTGCAAAACCTTCCTTGACGTTCTTCTGATCGTAGCTGACGGACTTCAATTCCTCTCGCAACACCTTGTCGGAGCGCCAGGCGTTGGCGATTGCCGGGATGCGGAAATCGATCAGGTGGGCAACCTCATGGGCCGCTACCTCGATGTCGTTGGCGCGCTTGGTGCGAACTTCCTCGACCTTGGGGCGGAAAAACCCCAGGCGCTTCTCGCCCTTGATCCGGCCTTCATAGACGGTGGTACCGATCTCGCTGGCGAAACGCTTGATGATGTTCTCGCGGCGCTTCGGCGCCGGCAGATCGGCAACGCTGGTGGCCTTGATGGTCGCCGGCCGGTACTCGTCGACCAAGGGGACGTAGTTCGCGCCGGGTGCCCATGAGTTGAGAACTTCGGGCGTTGCCTCCTGAAAGTCGGCGCTGGCGGGACGGCGCGGGGCGGGCTCATCAGGCACACGCACCAGCACCGGCTTTTTCATCTGATCGACGGTGGCAGGATCGAGGCCCAAAGCGTCCGCGTTCTCGCGCAGATGCTGGCGGTATCCGTCCGCCTTGATCCCGTTCGCCTGATACACGCGCTTGATCGCCTCGGCGCGCTTCTGCCCAGCTTCGACCGTGCCATCACGAAGGACGACAGGGGCGCCGGTTGCGTCGTCAGGTGCAGCGAGCAGTCGGGCCGGCTCGAACTCGGCATTGATCGCCTGCACGCTCATTTCCTGCTGGTGCCGATCAGGCGCGTCGCGGAAGCTGCGCGGCTTCAGGTCGCGGGATTCGACAAGGGCGTAGTGGGCTGTCCGTGGTGCTTCAACCGCCATAGCAGGGTCTTGCGCTGAATCCCCACGATGCCCGCGGCTTCCCGTATCGTCAGGGGTATCCCATCCATCACGAGGCGCAGAACGTGCTTGCGCTTCGGCATCTGCTGTTCCTTCGGTCCCCATCTGACGTTCGCCGGTTCGTAGTTCTCTCCCGTATTTGTCCGACATAGCCAGAGTTCCCGGCTCGGCTTCGGCCCCACGTCCGCCAGGAATCGGGCGAAGCTGTGTATCCACTCCGGGCAGATCGTTATCCCGCAGGCCCCGTAATGCCGGTAGCTCCTGGATCGAGGATCCAGACAACTCCGCTTCATGTTCCGCCAGGCGTTGTACTCGCTCGGGTGTTTGTCCCCCAGCGTTCCGTATCGTGATCTGCTCATTTGGCACCTCGTCTAGCGGGACGAATTTGTACCCGGTGCCCGCATCGCCCTGACTGCCTGCTTGGCTGCGCGCTTGAGGCTGGGCTTCGCTGGCGGCTTGAGGTTGGGCTTCGGCGGCGGGGGTTCCATCTGCGGTGGCTTTTTCGGCATGAGCCCTGCTCCTGTTTGAAAACTTCTCGCGGGCTGCCTTGGCGCCCCTTGCGGCAGGCGCGAGCGCCATCGGCAGAGCGTTGATCGCCGTATCTATGACAGTTGCATAGACCGGGCTATCGGTCAATTCCAGAACCTTGTCACCGGCTGCGGTGCCGACTCTTGCCAGGGCCTCGAATGGCGCCGTCGCAATGGCGGTGGCTGCTTTTCCGAACTCGCCGCGCGGCTGGTACGTCAGTGCGGCGCCAATGGCGTGCACCACGTCCGCAGGCTCCGCGTCCGTCAGGCCCACTGCCTTTGCCGCGGCGGTACCGATGCCGGCCAGGCCAGCGATCGGCAAAGCCACGCCCATCGTGCCGAGGTTAAGCGCAGTCTCGCCAATGGCGGTGGCCGGGTTTTCCATGGCGACGGTCTTGAGCACGGAAGGCCGCTCCGGCTCCAATGGCGTGAAGCGGTAGCCGCTGCTTTCCGTGTCAGGCTCGCTCAATGGCTGGAACTGCCAGGATGCCGCGCCAGGTTCAGGAGCGGCGTCACGCCCGATAGGCGTAAAAACGAATCCATCCATCACTGTTCCTGGCTCTGTTCCGAATTTACTTGGCCGTAGTAGCCAACATGTTCGCCATTGGCATCCAAGACCATGAAGCCACGCGCAGTTTGATCGCCGAGGGTGTAGCCCTCCATGGCCGAATCGCCTGTCATCGCCTCACGCGCAGATTCGATTGGAGTCGGTTTTCTGGTCGACGTAGCCGGCGTCTCGGTAGTCGGCCCGTTCGTGATCGACACGATCCGCCCGCTTTCATCGCGCTCGATGGACAATGGCTTAGTCCGTAACGACTCGGCTTGCGGGGCTGGTTGCACGCGCAGATCTGGCGGGTTGATGCCCAGCCGCCTGATGGCCGCAGTGCGGATCTCGGCATCGGTAAGATTTCCCCCACCAGCGCCCGCCAGAATCTCGGCGGTTCGCGTTTGAATGAACTTTTCCCGGCTGCCGCCGTTGCTCTCGAAATCTTCGGAATCAGGACTGAGCCAGCCTGCTTTCTGCTCTGCTTCGGCGGTTGCCTGCCGCAAGGCTTGGGCCGCACTGATCGGCTGCCCTTTCGGCTCGGCCGCATTGACGGCGCCCGCAATTTCGCCGGGGGAGAACTGTTTCCCAAAGTCGCGGCCGATTCCCTGAGCAATGACATTCAGGCGGGAATAGCGATCCGTGTTGTCCACTGAACGGCGCCCTTGTTGATCCAGCTTTCCGCCGAGAACGGTAGCCATTTCCTGGCCGACACGCTCCTGATGTGTCTGGGAATTGAACGGCTCTCTCTGGTTCGCCTCAGACTTGCGGCCGGTTGCGTTGCGGCTGACCTGTTTTCCAGACCCGTCATAAGCCACCATGTATTCCTCGCGCGTCTTCGGGTCGTATTCCGTCTTCACCGAGAAATCATCAGGCCGCGTCATGTTCGGGTGCAGGCCGGACGCGGCCAGGGCCAGCTTGTAGATCGCCGGATTGCCCGACTTGGCCGCGTCGTCATAGGCTTTGGTAATCTGGCCGATGCCTTGCTCGATCTTGCCGGCCTTGAGTATGGAATCATTGGCGTTGACGATCTGCTTGACGATGCCGGTTGCCTTCGCCTCGTCCTGCGGGGAAAGTCCGAAGTTCGCTTGGCGCTGCCTCTCCATATCGGCCGCATAGGTGGCCCTTGACGAATCCTGCCGCGCGGTTTCTGCCTGCGTCGCCGCGGCGCGCATCTGTTCGGCGCGGGCGGCGCGCTCTTCCTCCTGCGCCTTTTTCTGCTCATCCATGCGGCGCTGGCCGGAAAGGTACTGCATCACCCCCAACTGCGCCTGTTGCGCCGCGCGGTCGTCGGCGCGCAAGCGAAGCTCGTTGTCGAGCTTGCGCTGCTTGCGGTTGATCTCGCCGCGATTGACGCCAATGGAAACGAGCCCTGTTGCGAATTCTCCAGCCATGATGGTTTTCCCTGTGGTTATCTCGGTGCGGACATGAAATGCCTGGCCATGTTTTCTGGCTTCAACGCCATCACTGCAAATAGTGGGGCGCCATCGGTGTTGATGGAGAAAGCGGCTGGCACCTCGGCTGCTACCTCTCGTAGCGCCTCGTTCGAGGCGTCGAAATCGCCACGAGCAAAGGAATCGACCAGGGCCAGCCATTTGCCGATGAAGCTTCGGCCGGCATCCGACTCCGTGAATGCCGCGAAGCACCTTGCCGCATCAAGCCGGCCTGTGGCCAAATGTGCGCGAATGACCCTTGGTGTAATGCGGTCGAGGTATGCTGCTGTATCGTTCATGCCGGCCACTGTGCCACGCATGGCACGACGACGAGACAAAATCTATTTTCGTCTCAGTTCCTGCGCGTCATACTGTGAAAAATCGCCGAGGAGGTTACTGTGGGAACGCTATTTCTTCATACACCAGCGGATACGAGAGATATAACGCCATCAATTAGGGGCACAGTAAGCGTATTGAGCGGAGGACAAATTCGCGTAGTTGGAATCGATGGCACGCTGAACTATTTCGGAAAGTTCGACCTCACTCGCTGGCAAACAGACGGAGTCATTGGCGGAACCATCACCAAAATCCAAAGCATGGTTGATGGCGTACCGCAATGGACAGCCACGGGCCTCTCGATGGATGCCTCCAGCTTTAGCCTGGATGGTTTTACCAGTACTGGCGAAACACTGTTAATTACCTCTGGTGGCCCATTAAGCATTGGTAGCTTGACTTCAGGCGCCCTACCACTCGTGGTAGGAAGTGAAAGCGATGATTACTTGTTGAGTCCATTTTCACTGTCCTCTGTCGGCTCATACAGCATGAAAGGCGGAGGTGGTGACGACGTTCTGATCGGGTACGGAATTGGACAGGTCACCCTTGATGGCGGTAGTGGCGATGACTACATCGAGTTGAGATTTGGTTCTGGTGGAACCCTGATTGGAGGGGCAGGCAACGATATTTTTTACAGAAAAATTGCTGCAGACGCGAATCTGGTCGGCGGTACAGGTACTGACTCAGTCTGGTATGGAATCACTACTGAAATTCCTTTGATAGGTAGTTTGGGATATGGGCCAGACTTGGTCTTTGAAAATCCGGGCTATGGCGGCTTTGTCCTGACAAGGCTGGGAGATGACAAGGTTGCCGTCAGCCTGATTTCGTCTACCTCCCTGTACTCCACTTCGAGAGATGTACTGGTTGGCGTGGAGAACATCGTATTCAACGGGGTGACATTCAATATCATCGAACTGCCCCAAAACAGCAGCACGTCGATTGCGGACACCTATGTTGGCTCTGTGGGAGACGATACCTTTTATGGGGCAGATGGTGATGATTCTGCTCAAGGTGGATTAGGTAATGATGTACTCGGAGGCGACGCCGGGAATGATCGCTTGGAAGGCGGCAATGGAAACGATTCACTCTTTGGCGGCGAAGGTAATGACCTCCTGTATGGAGGCAGCGGTGACGACACACTGAATGCCGGCATAGGTCAAGATTTCGTTGATGGAGGCGTCGGGATCGATCTGGCCGTGCTGGACAGCACCAAGGGTGCTTATTACTTCGAGGGCATATCCAGTACGGAGGTTCGCGTCATTAATATTGCCTCAAGGCAACTCGATGTCCTGCTCAACGTCGAACGCATCCGGTTCAGCGATGGACTGGAAGGGAATCTGCTGCCAGGCGATTTACTCGCAAAAGGTGGCACGCGCGGCAATGATGTATTCAGGGGCAGTGACGAAATCGATACTTTCGGTGGCATGGAGGGCAACGACAACATTTCAGGAATCGGCGGCGATGATGTCTTGAGCGGAGGCGCGGGAAAGGACACTCTGGATGGTGGTTCTGGAAACGACTACCTGTCAGGCAATATCGGGAATGATGTCATTCTTGGCGGCGACGGCGATGATCTGATCGATGGCGGCACGGGTGCTGACAGAATGCTGGGCGGAACAGGTAACGACATTTACATTGTCGACGCACTTACCGATACAGTCATTGAGAATGCCGCCGAAGGCGTGGACACCATCCGTACCGGGCTCAGTTCATGGAGCCTGAAGAAACTTCCCTCTGTCGAAAACCTCGATTACCTCGGCTCCAGGGTAATGACCGCGGTGGGCAATGATCTCGATAACGTCATGACCACTGCGGGTGGTTCCGTCTCTTTCAATGGGGGGGCAGGGAACGATACCCTGATCGGCGGTTCAGGAATCGACAATCTTGTTGGTGGCGCCGGAAATGATCGATTATCAGCAGGCGCAGGGAGCCGCATTGGCGCTCAACAAGGGCAAGACAAGCTTAGCGGTGGAGACGGCAATGACATTCTGATTGCCGGCCCCGACTGGACAATAATGCATGGCGGAACCGATGCCGATGTCTTCGTGTTTGAAACGAAGGGGAATTACCCATCCGCACAGATAAACATAAACGACTTCATATCCGGCGAAGACAAGATCGCTTTGGAACTGGATCAATACAGCCAGCTATCATTTACCGACGGCAATCTCGACGCCGGGCAGTTCAAGATGACCAGCGGTTACTCGACGGCACAAACGGCACAGGATCGCCTTATTTACCACGCCGATACCGGTTATCTGTATTTTGACCCTGATGGGAGCGGTGCCGCGTCGATGGTGATGGTTGCTCAACTTGGATCCGGGCTAACTCACCCATCGGTATCAGCGACCGACTTCATGGGCTGGTAATCAACCCCTAATCGGTTCCAGGTTCTGGTGAAATTTACTCGGCTAATCCATCGCACGGCAACGCGGCCGGCGTCAGGAACGTAGCAGAGCCCTCGTGATGGGTCGTACTCGACGAGGACTGGATGGGCGCCAGCCAGCATGACGAAATGCCGCCAGGCCGTTGCCACGGCAACGCCGGGATGCCTCGCCTTGAACTCCGCCGCCAGGGCATAGAGCGCATTGCGCTGCCCGCGAAGCCGCCCCGGGCCTCGTGGCTGCCCGACAGCGGGCTTATTCTGGCCGTGGTGCGTTTTTTCTTCGTTGCCGCTGTGCATGTGTTCGGTGTTCATTTTCCCTGTCTCCTGGGCTCTGGATTCATCAATGTTGGCCATTCCGTTCGCGGTATCCAGCCCATCCGGCCGCAACGACATTGGCCAACATTGGCTCCAACTTTTCCAGCATTTCGTCGAGGCGCACCGCAATGGCGCCAGACTTGATTGCAAGATCGAGCACTGCCTGATACTCCGGATTCCCGTCCTCGATGCGCAGGAATGCCGACACTGCTACGCTGGAAAGTGCTCGCACATTCTGCTGCACGTCCTTGAGAAACATCTGCCCAATCTCGGCGGCGGAAATGGCGCACGTAGTCAGCGCCGTGGTCTGATTGATCTCGTTACCCATGGTCTTCTCCGTTCAACCGATAGCGTCGCCATTGCGGATGGCGCGCGGAAGGAATCGAGCGCACCTTGCCGCGCTCGCCCAGGTATTTGAGCGCCCAGGTGATCGCCCCGCGTGAATGACCGGTCAGGTGCATCAGTTCGCAATGCTCGAACCAACGCCTTTGCTGCGCGACCAGGATGGCGTGCACCTTGTCGGTCGCGGATCCTTCGCGCACGCCTTTCTTGAATGGATTGGCAGGCCAGGGGGGACGCTCGACGTCGGCTTTCGCCGCGGCGGCGCTGGCGGCGGCCGATAAAAACATGTCAAGCATCGAAGGCAGGCGGGGCGGGGTTCCGGTCATGGGCTGTCCTTCTTGGGTTGTGGATTGCTTGGTGGCAGCAGTCCAATAGCGGGAATTCCCGCTTTTTCTATTTCAGCAATCTGGCTTGGCTTCGGTTTCCCATGCGGCCCCAGCGCAATCGCGTAGAACCGCATCGCGGCGGCTACTTGGCCGGGTGTCAGGGCTTTTTTCATGGCGCCGCCGTCGCTTTGATGCGCCCAGCAATGCCGGCGCCCATGGCGTGCAGTTCACGAATGAATGCCGCCTCGTCGGCAACGCGCCAATGCCAGTACTCAGCCGCTTCGCCGCCAGCATCGAATGCGGCGCGAATCGCTTCCTTGATCTCGCCGATGCCTTCGGGTGTGTCCTGGCCGGCTGCAAGCCAGTGTTGCTCAACCAGGGCGAAGTCATCGGCGAATGTCTTTGGTACGGTCGCCATGTCAGAACTCCACCGTCTCACCGGAGGCCAGCGCCTTGCGGTCATTGATGATCGGTGCTGCAGTTCCGTGGCCGTCGAAGTACCGGCCCGTCACCGGGTCATAGGTCAGGTCGACCTTGCCGATCTGGCCGGTAATCTTGTGCCGGATCTTCTGGACGTGGATTTCCACCGTTCGGGTGTTGGCCATCTGGTCACGCCAGACGGCGAGACAACAATCCGCCTTGTTGCGCCAATGCGCGCTTCCGGAAACATCGTAGGGGCCGGGGACGGGATACTTGCCATTGGCTTCCTTGAACAACTTGGCCGGATGCGCCACCAGCCAGACGTGCACGCCGTGAGCCCGGGCGAACTGACGTATACGGGACAAGACGATGCTGATGTACTCGGTTTCCGTCTGCCCCTGCGTGCGGCCGTGTTCGATCTCGTTCCACGGATCGATCACCAGGCCGCGAATGCCCTTGCGCAGCACCAGGGCCTTGGCCACGGCCAGGATTGCATTGATGCTGGGCTCTTCGGGCAAGATCATGGTGAAGTGCCGATCCAGCCAGGTGGCGGCCATATCGAATTCGCCGCGGCTCATGCGCTCGGTCGGACCAGGATTGAACGGCTTGCCGGAATATTTCTCCGCGAGCTTGGCCAGGTGCAGGGCGAATGGTTGATTCTCCGGCGAGAAGATGCCAAAGCGCCAGCCATTGCGGGCGGCCAGGTTGATCAGTAGCGCATCGATGAATTCGGATTTGCCGTGCCCAGGAACCCCCGTCACCAGCGTCCACTCGCCAGGGCGGACGGTGTAATGCCGATCAATCGACTCCCAGCCGGTGCTGACGCCGCGCGGCATTCCTTCGGCGTAGTGGTGTTCCAGATCACCAATCAAGGCCGCCACGTCGAAGGCGCCAACAATCGGCAGGGGCTTGGCGGCTTCGATGCACCGGCCCAGCGCGTCGGCGCCATGCTGAATCAGGACATCGTTTGCGTCCTTGCAGCCGTCAGGCCACTCCACCAGCAGGCAGTTCTCGGCACCGAGACGGCGGGATAGTTCCTCCTGCAGCCGCTTACCGGGCGGGTCGTTGTCGACCGCGAGGATATGGGTCTTGACCTTCGCCAATTCCGGCGCGGCCAGGAAATCGAATTTACTTTCGTAGCTCTTCGAGTCCGGCGCCGGGGCGCCATCGGGCACGCTGACGCAATTCGGATAGCCGGCGACTTCGAGCGCCAGCTTGTCCATTTCGCCTTCTACCCACACCGTCACGTCGCTAATGTCGTTGAGTCCGTACAGGACGCGCTCGGCGCCGGCCGCCATACGGAAGTTCTTGCGACCATCCCGATACTTGACGTTGATTACCTCGCCGCCGCGGAAGTAGGGGAACTGGATTGCGGTGGTCTCATCTTCGAGTTGTGGCATGTAAATCAAGCCATAGCCGATCTGATTACGCCGGATTACAGCTTCCCCTATCCCGCGCTCAGCAAACCAACCTATGACGGTTTCCGGCAGTCCGGTAGTAGTTGCGACGTAATCCGGGCGCCGGTATTCCTTGCGGATCTCCGGCCGCTGCCACTCGCCGCCCTTGAGCGTGCCGGACCAGGAGCAGTGCCAGCAGTTCCAAACGCCTTGCTCGACATTGACGTTCAGGCAGGGATAGCGGGTTTTCTTGCGGGAGGCAGAGCAGCGCGGACAGGTGGTCTTTATCTCGCCACTGGCACCGGGGCGCAGTTCGATATTGAAGTCGGCAAAGGTTTTCATATGACCAACCCCCGCGCTTCCGGCTTGAACGCTGCCGCGATGTACGCTTTCGGCTCAACCTTGGGGTGCGCAGCAAGGTGTCCCAGCACTTCGGCCAGCTTGCCCTCGTCCTGTTTGGCGAACCTCGCTAGGAAGGAACGGGCGCCGCTTTCGGTTGTGCCTGTTTTCGTCAGGATGGAAACGCCAAGATCGAAGATAGCTTTCTTCGGATCAGGAGGCGACGAAGACGGCGAAGCCGGCACAGAAGGTTTACCTTCTGTGTACACTGTGGGTATGGGTAGCCGTCCATTTGCCGACCCGTTTGCCGTAGCATTTGCTGCGGCATTTGCTGCGGCATTTGCTGCGGCATTTGCTGCCCTCTTTGCGTTGGTGACAGCCGCCCCTTTTTTCCCTGAAACGCTCCTATTCGCTGATTTGGTGCGGCTCCACGCGATTTCATGTTCCACCTTTTCATGAAACAGGAAGCCTTCTCGAATCTCAAAGAATTCGGCCGCGACCTTATGAACGGCCGCTTTTTCTTCCTCGTTGATCGCACGGCAAACGCGCAGCAAAACTTCGGCATTTGCCGAAACCTTTTCGGTCATGTAATAGGCGTCAAGCAATCGCCTGTACGCCGCATCCTCGATCATGGAAAGGTGCCCGGTGTCTCGAAGGTAATCGCCAGGGAACCATGAATAAAAGTGCGCCATGGTTACGCCTCCTTCCAACCAAGAACGCGGATCAACCAATCCGCGAACGCGACCGGCAACAAGCCCCAAAGCGCGAGCTTGACGATGGCCGCCTTACCTCGATGGCTGCGACAGGCAGGCCAATCGCACCAAGGGCGTGGGCATGTGCAGTTGTGTTTTTTCATGACCAGGCACCCCCGCGACCTGGCTCGCCAACAGCCTGAAGGCGCAGGCTGCGCGCCCTGGCGAAGGCTTCATCAACGCGAAGACGAAGGAAGCACCAACCGCAAATCACGTTTGAGCGGCACAGACATAAGCTCGGCCCCTGCGCGGTATTCTTCGCCTTGTCCGATCCCCTTTGGACTACCGCATCACCCAGCGCCCGCCTGCCAGCGGGCGTTTTTTTCGCGTCAAGCGGGCGCATGGTCGGCCCCCGTTTCCTCGACCTTCAGCAGATCGTCGCCAAGGGCGTCGGCGCGGGCGTTCATTGCGCACCCCCAGCAGCAAGGGTTGCGCGTTGCCGTCTGACCAGCGCCGACTTCTTGGCAGCGACTACCGCCGTTTCGCGCTTGGTTGGTTCAGCCCTGGATTCTGCGACCTTGCGCTCCAGATAGGTTTCGACCTCTTCTTCGATGAACCCGCTGACATTACCGGATAGCTGAACAGGCTTTGGAAAATCGGGCTTGCCTTCCGCCCAGGCCCAAAGCGTAGACAGTGCAATCCCGCATTTTTCAGCGGTCTGCTGTGGTCTGATGATTTTCATATCTCACTCCGTATGAACCCGCATTAAGCGGTACGGAAAAGATAGAACTACTGCAAGGGGGATTGCAGTCAAGCCTGCAAGGGGTTGCAGGCTGGAGCCATTGCTACGCCTTGGTTCTTGGCTTTTTGGCTGCAACCCCTTTTAGGCCGAATTGCCCGCTCATGGTTGATGCGTTTGTTGCCTTTTGCTTCAACAAGGCGGTTCCTTTACGCGCAAGCTCGTTTGCGCGCGACACAGACATGTCGCCCTCGACCTTTGAAATTTCGGATCCTGTCATACCGGAACTCCTCATCTTCGCAAGCCGGATTGCCCGTTCATCCGGGTTTTCGGCCTGCTCGCGGCCGGGAATTCCGGTCACCGCCTTTACAAATACTTCCGGCAACGTGAAGCAACGATCGGTAGCCTTCACAAACGCCACAATCTCTGCCGACGTACATGGAAACGAGAGCGCATGCCGCATTTGCTCCAGTACCTCGTTGAGCTCCCCAGGATAGAGTTGGGAAAGCAAATGATCCGCGACAGGCCGATGGTGAACTCCAGCCTGCGAAATGATGTAGGTCACTTCTCCGCGGTCATGGTCACTGGTAATCTCGGTCTCGGTGAGGCGACAGAAGTCTCCAGCATCGAGCGCCGGCTTGCGCGCAATCTCGCCGATCTCAGTGGCCGATAGTGGTGGATGTGCGGCGAGAAGCCCCGCGAACTTCGACATTCAAATCACCCTGTCCGTAACTCCCGCAGCAGACCGGAATGCCACCCGCAGCCTCCTGGCAGCCTTGAGGGCCATTATCCGGCCCCTGGGTGTCAGCCTGCGAAAAGCCGCCAGCAGCGCGGCCTCCTGCTTCTCGGCTGGGGTGCGAACGTCGGCGCCTGGGCGCCGGCAGATGATGGTGGTCATGTCCCCGCCTGTCCGGCAGTAAGCAGCAGATCAGGCAGCTTTGCGCGCGCCTCACCGCTCTGGCAGTACGGCTTGATAACCTGGACCAGTTCAAGCAGCACGCGATCTGGATCGGCATCGTCCTGCTGGGCATATCTGAGCGTATCCGAAATGGTTCCGGCGTCCATCTTGGGATCCATCACCGGGCCGGGATCGCCGATGGCTGCACCGCCTTTCACCGCCAGTTCCGCGTAGAGGTCACCGCTCCGCTCGGCTATCACGCCGAGCAGGCGCCCGAGATCCGGCATACATCCGTCATCCTCCTGCTCGAACAGGGCTTTCCCCGCAAGCGCGAGAGATTGGATGTCAAGAGCCTGGCCGGCGAAATCGCAGTTGCTTGCTGCGCTGGTCTGATCAATGCTCGGCGCGCGGGTGGCTTTGGCTTTCATGCTGCAACTCCTTCCGTCATTTGGTCGGCGACGAGACAAAGCTCGTCATTCATTCGCTCGCAAGAGCAGGCCAGCAGAATGAGCGCGTCGCCCAGTGGGCCGTCGCAACTATCGGCATCCTTGAAAATGCGCAGCGCGGCCTCCATGCCGGCAAGGCGCGCGGCAACTGCGTGAACGCGATGAGAAAGCTCGACAAGCGGGCTGGTATTGGCGCCTTCGTCGGCGCTGGTAGTATTGCTGGTAGCCATGATGTAACTCCTGTGTAGTTGCTTCGTGGTCAGGCGGGTTTGGTGTCTCTAGCACCTTGCCCGCCGCTTTCCCGGCGATCCCGGCCGGGGCGGGTGAAATCTACGCGGCCAGCAGTTCCGCCTCGATCGGCTTGATCCCGGCCAGCTTCTCGGGCTTCTGCGCGACATCCCACAGATCAACGGCCTGCTGCATGCGCAGCCAGCTATCCGGCGTGGTGTTCAGCAGCTTGCCGACACGGGCCGCCATCTCCGGCGTCATTCCCCGCTTTTCATGCAGCAGATCGGATACCGACAGGCGGGATACACCCAGGCGCTGCGCGAACTCGGTCTGCGTCATTTCGAGCGCGGGAAGTACGTCTTCGCGCAGGATCGCGCCGGGGTGAGTCGGCCGGCGCTTCGGGTCTCGTAGGCTCTTCATCAGTGATAGTCCTCCAGGTCAACGTCGACGGCGTCCTCGCCGTCGAATCGAAACGTGATACGCCAGTTTCCAGTCACCGTCACGGCGTAAGTACCTTTCCGATTCCCGGTTAGCTGGTGAAACTTATAGCCGGGAAGGTTCATGTCTTCAGGCTTTGGCACGGTATCAAGACGGTCAAGCAAGCGCTCGATTCTGGCCTCGGTCTTGGCGATGATGCCCCGATGGTCGCCCTTCTTGAAGAACCGCTCCAGCCCGCGATGTTTGAATGTCCGAATCATGGCAATGTGTAATTATATTGATTGCATTGTAATCCATGTAATTACTAAGTCAAGGAGAGAATTTAGCGCCCCCGCCCCACTCTCCCAAGCCCATCACGCGACCTTGCCTCTACTTATCGGGACAACATTCCCGGTCTCGCCCCTGTCGAGCCTCACCAGCAAATCGGCCCATCCATTCAGGGCCAGCCGACGCTCTGACAGGTAGTCGTGTGTATCGTAGGTATCATTGATCCCCGGTAGCTTGTGGTTAAGGCAACGCTCTGCCACATGCGGAGAAACGCCCAGCCTAGCCAGGTGTGTGCGTGCCGTGCGCCTCAAGTCGTGCAAGGTGAAATGCTCCAGACCGTGCTTGACCTCGCCCAATGCCCAATTCATTGTTGCGGGGGACATGGTGAGCTTGCTCACTCGGCGCCGGGCTGGGAAAACGTAATCGCTTGCAACAGAGAGGCGCTTGATCTCGCGCAGCCACTCCACAACGACGGGAGATAGCGGAATGGTGAAGTCACGCAGCGCCATTTCTTTTCTTGTTTTGATGCGGCCGGCAGGTATGCGCCATACCGGTTCATCGGCCTCAAGATCGAATTCGGCCCAAGGCGCCTCGATCAACTCGCTTACCCGTACTCCCGTCACCAGCAGTAACTTGACCGCCAGATCGTAGATGCGGAAAGCCGAACCAGCCGCCTGCAATGCCTTGAACAGCGCTACCAGTTCCTCGTCAGAAAGCGCCCGTGTCCTAGCCTTTTCCTCGCCACCGGCGTCCGCCCGTCGAAAAGCCGCGGCCGGGTTCTGCTCGATCCAATGTCGACGGATGGCGTAGCTGAAAACCGCCTTCGTCGTCGCAAGTACCCGGTTTGCCATGACCGGTGAGCCGCGTTCCAGAATGGCGCGGATCATGCCGTCAATGTCCATAGGCTTGACCTCGGCGATACGCATCCTGCCCAGCTTGGGAATTAGGTCGCCATCAAGCTGCTCGCGGATGATGTCCGGCCGCTTGATCTTCCCTTCGACGGTGCGCTCGTAGAATTCCTCGCATAACTGCTTAACCGTGCCGGCTGTGGTCAGGGATATTTTCTGTTCCTTCTTCTCCCTGGCCACGTCAACACCCTGCTGCACCCTCCCCCTGGCATCGGTTGCCAACTCCCGCGCCTTCTTGAGGGTAATGGTCGGGTAGTTGCCGAGGGTCATTTCCCGCTGCTTACCGCCAAGTCGATAGCGGAATACCCAAGACGCGGTGAGGTTGGCCGACAGGGTGAAGGTCAGGCCGTCGCCGTCCGACTTCCCGGCAATCGGCTTTCCCGCCCGAATCCAAGCTTGAATTTCGATGTCTTTGAGCTTGCCCATGGCCTTCTCCGATACCCGCCGAGTTGACAGCTGCAATAGCGGCTACTCATTCAGCTACTCACAATATAGCGGATAGCCATAGACGGCGCAAGACGACTAGAAACAAAAAAGCCCGGATTTACCGGGCTTTCAGGTGGGTAGCAAGATTACCCTAGACGGCGCAATACATCATTTAAGCTGATCGTAAAGCAGGCCAAGAATCCGCTTCGAAGTCTCGGACCTGTCCACACCCCCCTCGCGGGTCAGCACCTGGACCGTGGTGGCATCGCCGGCCCGCTTGACGTGAATGCGGTATTGAGCCTGGCTCGGCTTGTCGCCACCGCTTCCTTTCCAGAACATCAACTTGGAAATGAAACCCTTGTCCTCGTCCTTTTTCTTGTTGTCGACATCGGGATCGACATAGCGCACGAAGTAAAGGCCCTGGGAGCGGTCGCGATCTTCAACCGTGAAACCGACGCGATCCAGCGCCAGCCCGACGCGGCGCCAGGCCCGGTCGAAAGGCTCCTCGAGCAACAGCGCGCCGGCGCCGTCCGTCGCGCGGGAAAGCTTGGCCCGGTCCTGGCGCTGTTCTCCTGCCATCATGGTCTTGGCACGGGATTCCTCGACACCCAGACGGACCATCAGTCGCCTCAGCATCTCCGCTTCCAGTTCGGGATCGGCCGGACGCGGCTGCCACCGGGTATCCGTCTTGCCCTCGTTGGTATAAACCTCGTACATGCCGCGGTGACTGATATAGATTTCCACCATACCGGTTTCCGCGCTCTTTTCCAGGCGGGTACGGAACTTGTCGCGTTCCGCCGTGGAATAGAGGCTGTCGAAAACCTTGCCCAAGGTACCGCGAATGACGTCCTGCGGCAGTTTGGCGCGATTTTCCGCCCAGTCGGTCTCCATGATCCCGGCTTCCGGAATCTCGACGTTTACCAGGAAGCCAAGTTCCTGCCAGAACTCCTTGACCACCGGCCAGAACTTGTCCGGCGCCCCGCCGACAACCAGCCAGCGCTGGGTACCGGACCGCTCGATGCGCATCTTGTCTACTTGCGGCAGCAGGTCCTGCGCCGTGGTGGTGCGCGCCTGTCCGGTGCGTTCGCTGGAGTAGGCCGAATAGGTCGCGCTACCCTTGCTGGTCGAAACGTCCGGCACCGTATAGCGCTCGTCACGGCTTTGCTGCGTCAGGTCGGGAGGAATCTCGAGCGGCGGCAGCTTGCCGGCGGACTTGTATTCGATCTTCTTCGATTCGGGCATGATGTTGCCGCTGCATCCGGCAAGCAAGCCGACCGCCAGGAAAACGGCAACCCTTGTTGGCAAACGATTCATTGATTGTCAGCTTCTGTTCGGAGAGTAATGCCGGCCTCGCGCATCGCAAGGCGCAAGCGATCGTGAAACTCCTTGGACAACGGCGTCATCGGCAGACGAATGCCGCCACCAGCAAGGCCCATCTGCTGCACGGCCCATTTGACCGGAATCGGATTGGCCTCGTGGAACAGGTTGCGATGCAAGCCCAGCAGGCGGAAATTCGCATCGCGCGCCGTCGCCAGGTCCCCCGCTATGGCCGCCGCGCACATCCTGTGCATGAGTGCCGGGGCCACATTGGCCGTCACCGAAATGGACCCCTTGCCGCCCAGCAGCATCAAGGCGATGGCCGTGGCGTCGTCCCCGCTGTAGACGCTGAAGCCCGCCGGAGCGCGCTTCAGCAAATCGGAACCGCGTTCGATATTTCCGGTGGCATCCTTGATGCCGACGATGCCCGGCACCTCGGCCAATCGCAGCGTGGTTTCGGTCGCCAGATCGGCGACGGTACGTCCCGGCACGTTGTAGAGAATCAGCGGCAGGTCGACCGCCTCGGCGATCGCCTTGAAATGGCGGAACAGGCCTTCCTGGGTCGGCTTGTTGTAGTAGGGCACGACCGACAGGTGCGCGTCGGCGCCCGCCTGACGCGCGAACTCAGCCAGTTCCATGGCTTCCGCCGTCGAATTCGCTCCGGTGCCGGCAATCACCGGGATGCGTCCGGCGACATGCTGCACCGTGGTTTCGATCAGGGCGCAATGTTCCTTGTAGTTAACCGTCGGCGATTCGCCGGAGGTGCCGACGACGACGACGCCGTCGGTGCCCTCGTTGATGTGCCAGTCGAGCAGACGCCGCAACCCGGGCAGGTCGAGCGAGCCGTCGTCCTGCATCGGCGTGATTATTGCGGGAATGGAACCCTGTATGGTCTTCATGAAAATATCCGAAACTGAATGCCGGGGCGGACAGATCGATCGCAGCCCGAAGATGGGGATTTTAACTGATGGCCAGCCTGCGGCGCACCCCGCAAAACCCGCTTACAAATCGGCCAGCACCTTGATGTGCGTCGTAACGCTGCGCGCCAGGGCGGAAAGCACGTAGCCACCTTCGAGCAGGGAAACGATACGCCCCTTGGAGAACTCGCCCGCCACCTGCTTGATCTGTTCCGTGACCCAGGCATAGTCGGATTCGACCAGTCCGAGGGAGGCCATGTCGTCCTCGTAGTGGGCATCGAAACCGGCCGAGATGAAGATCATCTCGGGTTTGAACTCGCGCAGCCTGGGGAGCCATATGTCATAGACGACCTGGCGGAAGTCCTCGCCGCGGGTTCCCGCGGGCAGCGGCACATTGCACATGTTCGGCGCGGGATTCTCGGTCCCGCAATAGGGATAGAACGGGTGCTGGAAGATTCCGGCCATGAACACGCGCGGGTCGCCGGCGAAAATCTCTTCGGTGCCGTTGCCGTGATGCACGTCGAAATCGATGATCGCCACCCGTTCCAGGCCCCAGGCATCGAGGGCATGGCGCGCCGCGACGGCGACATTGTTGAAGAAACAGAAACCCATCGCCTTCGCCCGCTCGGCGTGGTGTCCCGGCGGGCGAACGGCGCAAAATGCATTCTGCACTTCGCCGCGCATTACCAGGTCGGTCGCGTAGCAGCCTGCGCCGGCCGAACGCAACGCCGCCTGCAGGGTACCCGGCGACATCGCCGTGTCGGGATCGAGATGCACGATGCCGTGCGCCGGACTGCTGTTATGCACGTGATCGACGTAGTCGCGCGGATGAACGCGCAGCAACTGCTCCACCTCGACCAGCGGCGCGTCATGGAACTGCAGGTACATGTCGAGGCCGGCGGCAATCAGGCGATCGCTGATCGCGCCGAGCCGATCGGGACATTCCGGATGGTGGGCGCCCATGTCGTGCTGCAGGCAGTCGCGATGGGTGATGAAGGCGGTAGCTGTCATGACGGGTCTCTTGCCTGATGACTTACAATGTTGCTCGAAACGACATTATCTCCCAAACTCCGACGAAACTCCCCGCCCCAATGCGCCTCCCGGAACTCGATGCCGTCCTGGCCGACATCAACCAGATCATCCTCGGCAAGGAACGGCCGATCCGGCTTTCCCTGGCCTGCCTCCTGGCTCGCGGGCACCTGCTGATCGAAGACCTGCCCGGTGTCGGCAAGACCACCCTGGCCCATGTGCTGGCGCGCGTCCTCGGACTCGATTTCCAGCGCATCCAGTTCACCAGCGACATGCTGCCGGCGGACATCCTCGGCGTGTCGATCTTCGATCGCGGCAGCGGCGCCTTCCATTTTCATCCGGGTCCCGTCTTCACCCAGGTGGTGCTGGCCGACGAGATCAATCGCGCCACACCGAAGGCCCAGAGCGCGCTGCTCGAAGCCATGGAGGAACGGCAGGTCACCGCCGAGGGAGAAACCAGGCCCCTGCCGGAACCATTCTTCGTGATTGCCACGCAAAATCCCACGCACCAGATCGGCACCTTCCCGCTGCCGGAATCGCAGCTCGACCGGTTCCTGCTCAAGATCGAACTCGGCTACCCCGATGCCGCCGCCGAGCGTGAACTGCTGGCCGGCGCCGACCGGCAGCAGATGGTTGCATCACTCGGCCCGCGCATCGCCCCGCAGCGCATGCTCGAACTGCAAGCGCTGGCGCGCGCGGTGCACGCCTCCGCGGCCCTGATCGAGTACGTGCAGGCGCTGGCCGCCCATACCCGCACGGCATCGCGCTGGCAGGCCGGACTGTCGCCCCGCGCCTGCCTGGCATTGCTCGCGGTGGCGCGCGCCTGGGCCCTGCTCGACGGCCGCGACCACGTATTGCCGGAAGACGTCCAGGCCGTGCTGCCCGGAGTCATCGCCCATCGCCTGCGCCCGGCAGACGACAGCGCGCACACCGATGCCGATGCCGTTGCCGCCGCGCTGATCGAAGCGGTGCCGCTACCTTAACGGCCATGGCTTCGACAGCCACCCGCAAATCATGAAACGCTCGCATCCTTGCCATGTCATGGGCGAGCAAACCAGGCCCGCCCCCCTTCCCGCTGCGCGGCCCACGGCTGGCTTTGCACAGCCAGTCGGCTGCGGCGGCGCGACGCATGCGTCGCGAATTCCCGCCTCGCCCCCTCGCGGGGGGTTACCGATCGGCTCGCTGCGCTCGATATCACCAGCGACCTATCCCGTTATCTCACGCTAAGTTCCGGCTCCGGCAGGAATCATGCTCTCTACCCTGCGTCACCGGCTGCACGAAACCTTCGTCCGCTGGGCCTTGAGGGAGCGACCGCCGGAACCCGTGCCGATCATCCTCACCCAGCGCCGCGTCTATGTCCTGCCGACGCGAGCCGGCGTGGCCTATGCCGTGGCGCTCGGGGTGATCCTGCTCGGCGCGATGAACTACAACCTCAGCCTCGGCCATGGCCTGGTGTTCATGCTGGCCGGCCTGGGCATCGTCACCATCCTGCACACCTTCCGCAACCTGGTCCTGATCAGCCTGCGTCCCGGTCGCTGCGAACCGGTCTTTGCCGGCGGCACGGCGCAGTTTTCCCTGGTCCTGGATAACCGCAGGCCGGATGCCCGCACCAGCCTGCGCCTGTCGATCGCCAACCTGGAGCCGGTCGAAGTCGACATCGAGGCGCGCGGCAGCAAGGTGGCGATTCTCGGCCATCCCGCCACGCGCCGCGGCTGGCTGCCGCTGCCCCGGGTCACCATCGAAACCACCTGGCCGCTCGGCCTGGTCCGTGCCTGGAGCTATGCCGCCCCGGCCCTCGACTGCCTGGTCTATCCGGCGCCGGCCGCCAGGGCGCCGCCGCTGCCGTGGAGCGGCGACTCGGCGCGCGGCACGACCCGCGACGGTCGCGGCGCCGATGACTTTTCAGGGTTGCGCAAGCATCAGGTCGCCGATGCCCCGCGCCATGTGGCGTGGAAGGCCGTGGCCCGCCAGCACGACGGCCCCTTGCTGACCAAGTTGTTCGCCGGGGCAAGCGCACAACAGGTCTGGCTGGACTGGCATGCCCTGCCCGAAATGAATGACAGCGAACAGCGGCTGTCGATACTCGCGCGCTGGATGCTGGATGCCGACGCGGCAGGCCTGGCCTGGGGTTTGCGCCTGCCCGGGTTGCAGCTGGCCCAGAACCAGGGCCAGGAGCATCTTGCTGCCGGCCTGCGCGCACTGGCCTTGTACCGCGATGGCACGCGCTAGCCGTCCCGTCAGCCGGCGCCAGGCCTGGTGGCTGCTGGCCAGTGCCGTCGCCGCAGCCGCGCCGCTGGCGCAGCATGTTCCGCAGTGGCTCGCATTCGCCGCGGCAGGTGCATTCGGCTGGCGCGCCCTGCTGACCTGGCAGCACTGGCGTCTGCCGCCGCGCTGGTTGCAGGTGTTGCTGGTCATCGCCGGCACCGCCGGCGTATTCCTGCAGTACCGCACGATCCTCGGGCGTACCCCGGGCATCGCGCTGCTGCTGGTGTTCCTGGCGCTGAAGCTGCTCGAGTTGCGGGCCGCGCGCGATGCGGTGGTGACGGCCCTGCTCTGTTACTTCCTGGTTCTCGGCCAGTTCATGTTCACCCAGACCATACCGACCGCGATGCTGGCGGGGCTGACCGTGCTGGTCACCACCGCCGCCCTGCTGGCGGCCAGCGATGACCGCCCGCCGCCGCCCCAGCAGCTGCGCCGCGCGGCGCTCCTGCTGGTGCAGGCCGTGCCCTTCATGCTCCTGCTGTTCCTGCTGTTCCCGCGCGTGCAAGGGCCGCTGTGGGGAATTCCGCAGGACCGCTTTTCAGCTGTCTCGGGCTTGTCCGACAGCATGTCGCCCGGTTCGATCGCGCAACTCTCGCAGTCGGATGCGATCGCGTTCCGGGTGCAGTTCAAGGACAAGGTACCGCCGCAATCGCAGCTTTACTGGCGCGGTCCGGTCATGCCCGCCTTCGACGGACGCAGCTGGCGCGTGGCCCAGACCCTGGGAGCCTATTTCGAGATCCCCTATTCCGGGTCGGGCACGCCGCTGGATTACGAAGTCACCCTGGAGCCCCACGGCAAGCACTGGCTGTTTGCCCTCGAGATGCCGGCCACGCTGCCGCCGGAGAGCGGGCTGACCAGCGACTATCAACCCGTCGCGCGCCAACCGGTCCGCAACCGCACACGCTATGTGCAGCGGGCCTGGCCCGAGGCCGTCGCCGGCCGGGATGAAGCGCCGGGCATTTTGCGCGGTGCGCTGGCGCTGCCGAAAGACGGCAACCCGCGCATCCGCGCCGTCGCCGCCACCTGGCGGACACAACATGGCGACGACGGCGCGGCGATCCTCGCGGCCGCGCGAAACTTCTTCAACCAGCAGTTGCTGATCTATACGCTCAACCCGCCGCTGCTGGGCGCCGACATGGTCGACGAATTCCTCTTCGACTCGAAGCGTGGCTTCTGCGAGCACTTCGCCGCCGCCTTTGTGTTTGCCTTGCGTGCCGCCGGGGTTCCGGCGCGCGTGGTCGCCGGCTACCAGGGCGGTGAAGTCAATCCGGTGGACGGCTACCTGGAAGTCCGCCAGTACGACGCCCATGCCTGGACCGAAGTGTGGATCGCGGGCCGCGGCTGGCTGCGCATCGATCCGACGGCGATCTCCGCGCCGAGCCGCATCAACAGCAACCTGGCGGCGGCTGTCCCGGCCAATGAAGCCCTGCCTTTGCTGGCGCGCGCCGACATGGCCTGGCTCAAGGAATTGCGCTACCGGCTGGATGCCGTCACCAACGGCTGGAATCAGTGGGTGCTGGGCTACAACCCGCAGCGGCAACGCGACCTGCTGGCCAGCCTGGGCCTCAAGGAACCCGACTGGCGCAGCATGACCGCCATCCTCTCCGTACTTTGCGGGATCGTGCTGCTCGGCCTTACGGCATGGATACTGCGCAATCGCCTGCGCATCGATCCCGCGCTCGCCGCCTGGCGGCGCTTCACTGCCCGACTGGCAAGGCGCGGCATTGTCTGGCGCGAATGGGAAGGTCCACTGGCCTTCGCCGAACGCGCGGCAGCCATCGACCCGAACCACGGCGACGGCATCCGCGAAATTGCTGCGCTGTATGCCGGCCTGCGCTACGGGCCGGCGCCGCGCGCGGACGACCTCGACCGGTTCAGGCACCGGGTCGCCACCTTCCACCCATGAGGCACCTGCCGCTGCTTCTGGCGCTGGCGCTGACAAGTTGCGGCCTGCATGCGGCGAATTACGCGCAGCGCGACGACGTGCAGGCCTTCGTCGCCGACATGCAGGTCAGGCACGGATTGAACGCCGAGGTACTCACGGAACTGTTCCGCCGCACCAAGCCCATTCCAGCGGTGATCAAGGCCATCATGCCGCCCAAGGATCCCGGGGTTCGCTCCTGGCAGGCTTACCGCGGACGCTTTGTCGAACCGAAGCGCATCGCCGCCGGGCGGCGTTTCATGCAGACCTGGGCCGTGCAGCTCGCCAGTGCCGAGGAAGGTTTCGGCGTGCCGGCCGAGGTCATCGCCGCCATCATCGGCGTCGAAACCATCTACGGCAGACAACTCGGCCGTTTCAACACCTTCGCCGCACTGACCACCCTGGCCTTCGACTACCCGCCGCGGGCAGAACTTTTTCGCAAGGAACTGGAAGAACTGCTGCTGCTGGCCCGCGAGGAGGACCGCAGCCCGCTCGGCTACACCGGGTCGTATGCCGGCGCCATGGGCTTGCCGCAATTCCTGCCTTCCTCGCGCCGTCGTTTCGCCGTCGACTTCGACCGCGACGATCGCGTCGACCTCACCGCCAGCCCCGCCGACGCGATCGGCAGCGTGGCGAACTTCCTGGCGGCGCACGGCTGGGAGCGACATGCGCCGATCGCCGTCAGCGTCGACGTCAGCGGCGAAGGCATCCAGGCACTGATCGATGAAGGCATCACGCCGCGCCACACGCCGCAACAAATGGCAGCCGCCAGGGTCGAAATTTCGACGGTCATGACTCCGGCAGAACCGGGGACCGCATCCGAAAAAGTCGGCGCCGGCGACACGGCGATTCCCGACCGTCCGGCCGCCCTGATCGACCTCGTCACGCCCGGCGCGGCAACGGAATATCGCCTCGGCTACGGCAACTTCTATGTCATCACTCGCTACAACCGCAGCAGCTTCTACGCGGCGGCCGTCATGGACCTGGCCGCTGTGCTGCGCGCCTCAAAGTAGCGCGTCGGGCGTCAGGCCGTCGCGCGCGATTCGCTTGCGCAGCGTGGTCAACGCCTCGACCTGGATCTGCCTGACCCGTTCGCGGGTCAGGCCAAGATCGCTGGCGATGTCCTCCAGCGTGGTGACATCCCGGCCGCCGAGACCGTAGCGCCGCTCGACGACCAGGCGCTGGCGGTCGGTCAGCTGCGACACCCACTCGGCAACCAGGGCTTCGGCCTCTTCGTGTTCAAGATGGGTCGCGGGATCCTCGGCCGCCTCATCGGCGATCGCATCGGACATGGTCAGCTCGGGATCGATGTCCAGCGGGGAATCGAGCGAGGCGGCGCGCTCGTTCAGTGCCAGAAGCTGGCGGATCTCGCCTACCGGACGATCGAGCAGGCGCGCCACATCCTCGAGCGCAGTGCCCGGCGAATCCCCGGCGGCGCCACGCTCGCGGTCGAGCCGGCGCATGGCGCGCAGAACGATGTTGAGTTCCTTGATCAGGTAGACCGGCAGGCGCACCGTGCGCGATTGATTCATGATCGCGCGTTCGACATTCTGGCGAATCCACCATGTGGCATAAGTCGAGAAACGGAAACCGCGCTCGGGATCGAACTTTTCCAGGGCGTGGATCAGGCCCAGGTTGCCCTCCTCGATCAGATCGTCGAGCGGCAGTCCGCGATGCAGGTAATGCCGCGCGATACTCACCACCAGGCGCAGGTTGGCCTCGATCATGCGCTGGCGCGCATGAAAATCTCCGGCATGGGCGCCACGTGCCAGCTTGAGTTCCTCGGCCGCCGTCAGCAACGGCGTGGCACCGATCTCGTGCAGGTAAACCTGGGTGATGTCCTCGACGAAACCCGAATCATGCGAATCCGGGATAACCTCGGCCGCGTCGCGCTCCGGCAGGGAAGCGTCGCGGCTCATCCCGGATCAGCGAGCGGGAAGAAATTTCTGCGGATCGGCCGGCTTGCCCTGACGCCGTATCTCGAAATGCAGGCGCGGGCTTTCGGCATCGGTGCTGCCCATCTCGGCGATTTTCTGGCCCCTGGTCACGATGTCCTTTTCCTTGACCAGCAGTTTGCTGTTGTGGGCATATACGGAAAGAAAGGTCGCATTGTGCCGCAGCACGATCAGGTTGCCATAGCCCCGGAGGCCGGCGCCGGCATAGGAGACGACGCCATCCGCCGCGGCCAGCACCGGATCGCCGGTCTTGCCGGCAATGTCGACACCCTTGCTGCCGCCTTCGGCGTAGGGGGCCATCAATCTGCCGTTGGCGGGCCACATCCAGTCGACGTCGTCGCCGGACAGGGCAGGTTTTTCGGGAGCCCTGGTCTCGGGGGCCTTGGGCTCTGCGGCCTTGACCTCCGCCGGCTTGGCCTCGGGCCGGATTTCAACGGGCCTGGTCGCCGCATCGGCCTGGCGCGCCTTGGCCAGGGCGTCCTCCGACCAAGCCAGTTTGCCACCCTTCGGCTCGCGCTTGAGAACCTCGGTGTTGGCGCTGGCGGCGCTTGCGGCAGGACCGGCCGGGGCGGAGGCGGTGGGTGCTGTCTGCCTTATCTCGACCGGGGCGCTCGAGATCACCGGCTTCGCCACGGCCACGGCGCCGCCGTCTGGCGGCGTGATGCGCAGTTGCTGGCCGACCCGGATCAGGTTGAGGTTTTCGAGGTTGTTCCACGCCGCCACGTCCTTGTAATCCAGGCCGTGATCGAGCGCGATGCCGTAGAGCGTCTCGCCTTTCTTGACGACGTGGTGTCCGCTGCCTGCATCGCTTGCAACCAGTGCCGCCGGCACCGCCAGCTTGGGCTTTTCCGCGGCCGGCGCGCCGCGATCCACCACCGGCGCCGGCGCGTGGCTGGCACAGCCACCGATCAGCGGCAACATCAAAGCCAGAATCAGGCGCATGGCGTTCATTCCACCCCCGGCAACAGCGGTACGAAACGCACCGCATCGAAGCGGGTTTCGACAAATCCCTTGTCGGTCCGCTCGACCAGGCTGATCACCTGATCCGTGGTTCCCAGCGGCATGGCGAGCCGTCCGCCGGGCGCCAATTGCGCCAGCAGCGTTTGCGGCACGGCGGCAGCGGCGGCGGCCAGGATGATGGTATCGAACGGCGCCGCCTCCGGCAGCCCGAGATTGCCATCGGCATGCTTGAGGCGAATATGCGACAACCTGATCTGCTTCAGGTTTTCCCGCGCCCGCGCCAGCAGGGGCGCGATCCGTTCGACGGCAAACACCTGCTTCGACAGCACGCCGAGGATCGCCGCCTGGTAGCCGCAGCCGGCGCCGATTTCCAGCGTCTTGCCCAGTTCGCGGCCGGCGATCAGGATCTCGATCATGCGCGCCACCACGAAAGGCTGCGAGATCGTCTGGCCGAAACCCAAGGGCAGCGCGGTGTCGTCGTAGGCGCGGTTCGCCAGCGCCGGTTCTATGAATACATGCCGCGGCACCAGGCCCATCGCATGCAGCACCCGGCTGTCGCTGATGCCCTGGGCACGCAGGCGCTCGACCATGCGCGTGCGCGTGCGCTGCGAGGTCATGCCGATGCCGGCAAGCGTGGCGGAGTTCATGCTGCCGCCGGGCCGAGCCAGTTGCGCACGGCGCCCAGTTGCGCGCCATGGGTAAGGTCGATCTGCAGCGGCGTCACCGATACCCAGCCATGCTCTACCGCGTAGAAGTCCGTCCCTTCGCCGGCATCGGCCGCCGGACCGGCGGCACCGATCCAGAACAGTGTCTCGCCGCGCGGGCTGACCGATTTGACCGCCGGCTCCGCCTTGTGGCGCCGCCCCAGGCGCGTGACCTGGATGCCGCGCAATTCATCGTAGGGCACATCCGGTACATTGACGTTGAGCAACACCGGCTCGGCAAACGGCGTCCGGCTGAAGCGCCGCACCAGTTCCTGCGCGATGCGCCCGGCAGTGGCGAAATGCCGCCCTTCGAAACTGCCCAGCGAAATCGCGATCGACGGCACGCCCAGCAGATAGCCTTCCGTGGCGGCCGCCACGGTGCCCGAGTAGATCGTGTCGTCGCCCATGTTGGCGCCGAGATTGATGCCCGACACCACCATGTCGGGCTGATGCTCGAGCACGCCGGTAACGGCCAGATGGACGCAGTCGGTCGGCGTGCCGTTGACATACATGTAGCCGTTGGCTGCATGACGCAGGTTGAGCGGGCGATCGAGGGTCAGGGAGTTGCTCGCGCCGCTGCGGTTTCGCTCCGGCGCCACCACCGTGATATCGCCCTGGTCGGCCAGGCTCGTGGCCAGTTGGACGAGTCCCGGCGCGAGATAGCCATCGTCGTTGCTGAGCAGGATGCGCATGGGGGTCAATGCCGGAGAGGTCGAAAAAACTGAGCATATTTTAGCTCATGGCACGCCGCAGCCGATGGCCGGAACAGAGCGGGACTAAGCCGCCATCCCGCCTTGCGCCGCGTGCGGTTGCAGCCGGCCATCGCGCCGGGCGCGCATCGGGCCTGCGGCGAAGCCCGCGCCACGGAGTAGCATTGCCGGCCATGGAAATCACCCTGTACGGCTCCGCCAACGACATCTCCGAAGACGACTGGGCCGGGCTCGACCACGGCGACGATCCTTTCGCCAGCCGCGCCTTCCTCGGCACCGCGGAAAAAGTCGGCGCCGGCGGCACGGCGATGGGCTGGCAGGCGCAGCATCTCGCCCTGCGCGAAGGCGAAGTGCTACTGGGGTTGCTGCCGCTCTACCTGCGCAGCCACTCCTTCGGCGACTTCTCGCGGGACTGGAACTGGGCCCCGGCCTGGCAGCGCGCCGGGCTGGCCTACTACCCGAAGCTGGTCAGCGGCATCCCCTATACCCCCTCGCCGGGGCCGCGCCTGCTGGTGCGGCGGGGCATCGAAAGGGAAGCCGTGGCGACGGCCCTGATCGAGGCTGCCCTCGAGGTCACCCGGCAACTCGGCGCATCCTCCTGGCAATGCCTTTTCGTCGAAGGGGCAGACCGCGCGCGGCTGGAAGCGGCCGGACTCCTGATGCGGCGCGGCGTGCAGTTCCACTGGTTCAATCGGGCCTACCGCGACTTTGACGACTTTCTCGCCGGCTTCACCGCCGACAAGCGCAAAAAACTCAAGCGCGAACGCCGCGCCGTAGCCGAATCCGCTTTGCGGCTGGAAACCCGCCATGGCGACGAGATTGGCGCGGATCTCTGGCGGGTCATCCATGGCCAGTATCGCGACACCTTTGCCCGCTACGGCAACCACCCGGCCTTCCCTGTCGAGTTCTTTGTCGAAGCGGGTGCCCTGCTGGCACGGCGGATGGTCGTGTTCGTCGCCTTCATGGCTGAAACCCCGGTCGCCTCGGCCATCTGCTACCGCGATGGACAAACGCTGTATGGCCGCCATTGGGGCGCGTCGGTCGACATGCCGGGCCTGCACTTCGAGCTTTGCTACTACCAGGGGATCGAGCACTGCATCCGCAACGGCCTGAAAGCCTTCGAGCCCGGCGCCCAGGGGGAACACAAACTGGCACGCGGCTTCGAGCCGGTGCCCACCTGGTCGGCATTCTGGATCGCCCACCCGGGCATGCGCAGTGCCGTGGCCGAGTTCATCGCCCGGGAAGATTCGGCCATGCAGGACTACGAAGCCGAAACAGCGGCCCGCCTGCCCTTCAAGCGGTCCGTTTGATTCTGTCTGCAGCGATGCTGGCCGGCCTAGCGGTTTCCCGACGCAATGGCGAACATCCGATCATTGCGCTTTCTGCGCGCCTCTTCGACCGTCAGCCCGACCAGGCTCTCCGGCGGCAGGGGCACATCCCAGTGCTGCTGGAACAAATCCATGTCTTCCCCGGTATCGAGGTGCGCTCTATAGACCTTCTCTTGCCAGGCCGGGGCGTTGGGCAGTGCAACCAGTTGGACGGATTCGATACGCATGGGATTTCCTCTTGAGGCTGGATACGGCATCATCCTGCGCTCGGGAAGGCCGGCATGTAATCCCGAAATTGACGAGGAATTCCCTTTTGTTTCGACTTCCCAAATCGTCCGGACCGTATCCAGCCCGGTGACCGTCACCGCACCAGCGACAGTGGCGGGGGCGACTTATTTGTCCTGACGAAGCTCGTTCATGCGCCGGGCGTGGCTCTTGGCTTCCGCCGTATTCATTGCCGAGACCTCGCGACCGAAAGCATCACGCGCCGCGGCAGTCTTTTGCGTGGCTTGAATGCTGCGAATACAGCGCCAGCGCTTGCCGGCCTTGGTTTCAATCTGGCGCATTTCATCGACGGGATGATGGCTGCCGCAGTGGTAACAGTACTTGGCCTGATTCGTCATGGGTCAGATTGCCGGTCGCGATTCATCCATAGCCAGGCAAGTTGATGAGCATTTGCCCGGAAACCAAGGAAAAAGGGTTTCCGGCAGAAACCGGAAACCCTTGGTATTACTGGTCGGGGCGGCGGGATTCGAACTCGCGACCCCTTGCACCCCATGCAAGTGCGCTACCAGGCTGCGCCACGCCCCGACTGCGCGAATTATAACAAAGGAAACGGCCGCCATCGCTTTGCAAGCCCGGAAATCCGCCATGCGGCGCGGCGTCAGGCAGTGCGCAGCAATTCGATGATCGCGGCAAGTTCGGCGCGCACCGATACCGACGAGCCATTCGCCGACGTCGCCGCCATCGGCAGTTCGACGGCATCGCCCATTTTTCCCGGACCATCCTCGAGTCGATTGCGCGCGCCGCTGATGGTGAAGCCTTCCTGGTACAGCAATTCGCGGATGCGCCGCACCAGCAGGACTTCGTGGTGCTGGTAGTAGCGGCGGTTGCCGCGCCGCTTGACGGGGCGCAACTGGGTGAATTCCTGCTCCCAGTAGCGCAGCACATGGGGTTTGACGCCGCACAATTCGCTCACTTCACCGATGGTGAAGTAACGCTTGGCCGGGATCGACGGCAGTTCGTCGCGGCTAGTGCTGACTGTCGCCACGCGGGAAGGCCTCGACCGCCACCTTGAGCTTCTGGCTGGCGTGGAAGGTGACGACGCGGCGGGCCGTAATCGGGATCTCTTCGCCGGTCTTGGGATTTCGCCCCGGACGCTGGGGTTTCTCGCGCAACTGGAAATTGCCGAAGCCGGAAAGCTTCACGCTGTCGCCCTTTTCCAGTGCGATGCGAACCTCGTCGAAGAAGGCCTCGACCATGTCCTTGGCTTCACGCTTGTTGAGGCCCACTTTTTCGAACAACAGATCGGCGAGTTCCGCCTTGGTCAATGTCATGTCAGCTCCGCCTGCATTTAGCCCCGCAAGGATGCATTGAAGTCACGGGTGGCGACAGCCAGCATTCCGGC